>Ga0315283_10001183_pt1 | contig 20661 bp, 15 predicted proteins | sample YL17G09_0_MG_FD_204541 | JGI IMG/M metagenome (GOLD analysis project Ga0315283, IMG submission 204541) | Sediment microbial communities from Yellowstone Lake, YNP, Wyoming, USA - YL17G09_0 | ecosystem: Environmental > Aquatic > Freshwater > Lake > Sediment | place: USA: Wyoming | collected... | reverse complement strand
CGCCGAGGAGCTGAAGAGGAAGCTGGACCTTCTGGATGCGCTCGGATATTCGGGCGAGACGGAAGCGCTCCGGAAGAGCATCAGGGACCTGGAAGCACTGGAGACCGTGAGGGGAAAAATACAGGAGCTATGGAAGACGGCGGAGGCGAAGGGAAAGGACCTTACCGTCAAAAAGGACCAGCATGCGGAAAGGTTCGGGGACCTGCGGAAAAGGATCGCCGCCTGGGTGGAGAAGGGGCTGATGGTGAGGCGGCTCGAGAAGGCGCTTGACAGGCCGGCGGCGGAGGTGGAGGGGGAGTTCGCGAGGTTCGAGGAAGATGTCAGGAGACTGAAGGAGTTCGAGGACAAGCTCAAGGCGATGGAAGGCCCCGGCTTCGAATCCGACACCGCCGCCATAAGGGTTCGCCTCAACGATGTGGATTCAATAAGGGAGATAGAGGTGTCCATCAGGGGGCTGGGCGAGAGGATGGAGAAGGCCCGGCGTGACGCCGAGGATGCGGCCAGGCGCATCGAGGAGGCGAGCAGACGGAAGGAGGCCGAGGATGCGGCCCGCCGTGTCGAGGGCGAGAAGAAGGCTTCGGTGAGACGCAGGCTGGAGGAAAAACTGAGGGCGTGGGAGACGGCGGGTATCGCCGTTGGCTCCCTGAGGCCGGCCCTCTCGGGCGACCTCGCAGAGGCCGAGAAGCGGTTCGCCGAATTCGAGACCGCCATCCACAAGGGCGACGAGCTCAGACTGGAGTTCGTCAAATTGAGGACGCGGCTGGGTGATGATATCCCCGGTGCAGATATTATCGAAAGACTGCTGGCGGACCCCACGAGGTTCGCGCTGGCCGAGAAGGCCGTCGCGGACTACCGCAGGCAGGCGGACTTGCTCATTCAGGGCAATGAGATGGAGAAAAAGGACTTAGAGCGCCGCATCGCTGTGCTGAGGGCAAAAGGCGAGGATGTGTCGGCGATAGAGCTGGCGCTCGCCCGCGGCGCACCAGAGGCGCGCGTGGAGCTCCAGAAGCTCGAGGAGGTCCTGAAGAAGCGTGACCTGGAGGACACGTGGAAGGCCATCCGGCCCAAGCTGCTGCAGGACAAGACCCCGACCGAGGGACAGGGGATGCCGCCCGCAGATGGCGGGGATGCGCCCAAGCCTGGCGGGAAGATAGTCAAGAAGAAGAAGATCAAGAAATGAAGGATAAGGGGAACAGATGGCGGACGCGGAGGGACTGGCCCCGAAGGAAAGGGATGAGCTCGGAAGGAAGCTAGACAAGTGGAAGGCCGAAGGCCTCAAGGTGGAGAGGCTGGCCCCATTGCTGGACGGCGGAGCGGAGGAGGCCCATCGCGCGTTCGAGACCGCCGGGCGGGGGATCGACAGGCTCCGGGAGCTCGCATCCGAGCTCAAGGAGCTCGAGAACCCCGAGAATGCCTCCCACGCGGATATGATAAGACCGATGCTGTGCGACCCATGGCTGGCCCAGGAGGCCGAGAACGCGCTAGTGGAGCTCCAGGTCCACAACGAGAAGCGAAAGAAGGAGGCCCAGCGCCGCCACAGGGAGGACGACAGGCGCATCCGCGATGTTTTGGTCAGGCTTGCGGCATTCAAGGCCGACGGCTACGAGGTCGCGTATCTCGAAGAGGCCATCAAGAGGGGCGCTGACACCGCCGAGAAGGAGCTGGCCCGTTTCCAGGAATACGTGGCCCGGTTGCGGGATTGCGGCGAGGAGCTCAAGGCCCTGGACAGCTCGGGTTTCCCGGAGGAGCGCCGCGGCATCGAGGGCATGCTCAGGGACCCGGCCCGGATCCACCAGCTAGAGGAAACGCTTCTGCAGCTGAGGGTGAAGATAGAGAGAGCCAAACGCGAGGGCCAGCAAAAGCAGGAGCATGGCAAGCGCGAGCGGGAAAAGCTCGTCGAGAGGATAAGGGAGCTGCGGTCCGAAGGGTACTCTATCTCCGAGGACGGAAAGGCCTTCGAGGGGGAAAGCGCAACGAGGCTCACCCAGAGGCTCCAAGAGCTCGAGCGCTCCATCGCACGGGTGAAGGAGCTGCACGACGAGCTGGAGCTGATACAGGACCCGGATTTGGCGGCGGAGAAGGCTGTGGCCCTGGGGCATCTGAGGGACCTGGCCAATGTCCACCGCGCCGAAGAGAGCGTTGTGAGGCTCCAGCTGAAAGCGGGGCGGCTCAAGAAGGAGAAGGCGAAACGCAGCGAGGAGACGGAGAAACGCCGGAACGACGCCCGTGCCAAGATAGCCGAATGGAGGTCCAAGGGCTACGACACGGCCAGGCTCGAGAGCACGCTCGAAAAAGACGACGAGTCCCTCAAGAGGGAGCTTGTGATGTACCGCATCCAGCTGCGGAGGATACAGGAGCTGGAGGCGGAGCTGCGGGCGCTGCCTGCCGAGGGCATAGAGGACGAGCTGGCGAGGCTTCTGGCGAGGACGAGGAGCGTCAGCATTGGGGTGATAGCGGAGCTTGAGGACGGCCTCCAGTCGCTCAGGAGCGGCCTCGAGGACCGGACGGAGGCCGAGCAGCAGAAGAAGGAGGGCGAGAAGAAGGAGAAGCAGGAGCTCGTGGAGAAGCTCTCCCGCTGGGTCACGGACGGTTACCGTGACGGCCTTGTGGAGCGGGTGGACAGGGTGATGACCCAGCCCATCACGGAGATAAGGGACGAGTTCACGAAGCTCGAGGGCGACATCTTGAGGATGAACAAGCTCAAACAGGAGCTTGAGACCCTCGACACGACGGGCTTCGAGGCCGAATCCCGCCTCATAATGGCCAAGATAAGGGACATCTCGAAGGGTTCCGAGGTGGAGGCCAGGATCAGGGAGCTGCACGAGAAGGTGGAGCGCAAGCGCGAGGAGGAGCTCCGGAAGGCCGAGGAGGAAAGGGCCAGGCGCGAGGAGTTCCATTCGAAGGTGGCGGAGTGGAGGGAGGCCGGCTACAGTGTCACGTCGCTCGAGAAACAGCTCGGGGGCGACATGGACGTCCTGAGAAGGGAGATGGCCATCATCAGGATGCGCATACAGAAGGCGCAGGAGCTCCAATCGGAGCTCGGGGCCCTGGAGACGGAGGATTCGAGGGCGGAGGCGGAGGCCATAAGGAAGGACCTACGCGACCTTGACAGAATTCCCGAGAACGAGGAGAGGATAGAGAAGTTGCGGGAGCAGATAGCGGCCCGCGATGCCCAGAAGAAGAAGCTGGCCGAATTCAGGGACAAGCTTGCCGATTACCAGGCGCAGGGCTACACCATCACGAGGCTGGAGAGGGCCCTCAGCCGCGACCTGGACTTCGTGGCCAAGGAATTCCTGGTGTTCAAGATCAAGATACAGAAGCTCAAGGAGCTCGAGGACGAGCTCCGCACGCTCGACCGCACGGGGATCGAGAGGGAAGCGCTGGAGCTGGAGGGGCACCTGAAGAACCCCGACAAGATAGGCGAGATACGCGAGAGGCTCTCGGCGCTGCAGGCAGGGATGGAGTCCCGCCGGGCCGAATCACTGAAGATGCACGAGGATGAGAAGAAGCTCAAGGAATCGTACATGAACAAGATGTCGGCGTGGCTCGAGGAGGGGTTCTTCGTGGACAACCTCGAGGAGGCGCTCGGGGATGACATACAGGAGATGACGGAATCGTTTTGCATTTTCGGCGAAGGGGTCGAGACGAGCCGGCGGCTGAGGAAGGAACTCGACGACCTTGCCCAGCCCGGTTTCGAGGAGATAACGGGCAGGATAAGGGAGAAATTGAGGGACCTCACGAAGCTGCACGAGGTGTGGGCGGATCTCAAGGAGCTCAAGGAGCGCATCGAGAAAAAGAGGCAGGAGGAGGAGGAGAGGCGGCGCGAGGAGGAGGTCCTCCGGAAGGGAATGCTCCAGCAGGCGGACGCGTGGAAGAAGCTCGGATACGATGTATCAATCATAGAGAAGGCCTCCGGCGGCACCGTGGAGGACCTGCGCCGGGCCATCGTGAACTTCAAGATACGGATGGAGAGGATGCGCGACACCGCCGAGATACTAGCGGGCCTGCACGCCCCCGGGTTCGATGCCGAAGTGGAGCACCTCAGGGCGATGGCAAGGGACCCGTCAAAGACCGAAGTGGTGGCAGCCGGCATCGCCGCCCTCAAGGACAATGTGCGGGCGAGGAAGGAGGCGGACCTCAGGAAGAGGGAGGAACACAGGAAACTCCACGACATCTTCACTGACAGGTTCATGGAATGGATAACTGAAGGATACAATGTGGACAGACTGGAGAAGGCTATGCTGCTGCCGACGGACGAGATGGCCGCCGAGTTCCGAAAGATATCGGCCCTTGTCGAAAGGCTCAAGGCCGTGGAGGAGGAGATGAGGCGGAGTGGGCTGGACACGGCCCCCGAGCGTGACCGCCTGCACGATATCGGCTCCGTGGCATTCCTCGAGGAGAAATTCGGCATAAGGCCGTCCCCGCCCGAGAAGGCGCACCACACCCCGGGGGACGCGGGGCGGGGACCTGCTCAGGACACGGGGACAGGGGTTGCCCCCATGCCCGGCCCGGAGAATGGGGCCGTGGAACCGATGAAGCCCGTGCCGGGGAAAGGGCCCGATGAGCCATCGAAGCCCTTGCATGAGAAGGTGCCAGGCGGGTCCCAGAAGGCGGGTGTTGACGCTCCCGCTGCGAAAATGAATGATAATATAATAAAGGACGATGATAAGGGAATGGGCGAACGGGACCGGCCCCCGCATGACGTCTCGGGTCCCGCCGATAAGGGCACGCCTCCGCCCGCGGACGTTGGCACATCCGCGAACGCAATAGCACCCGACAAGTTGGCGGCGCTCAGGCAAAAGGTCGCGGACTGGAAGAAGGCGGGGCTGGATCTGGCTGCGCTGGAGCGCTGCCTGTCCTCGGAGAGGCCGGACCCGGAAGAGCTCAGGATCAGGCTGGGGGAATTCAAGGAGAAAATGAAGAGCCTCCAGAAACCGGCGAAGAACGGCGGAGACGATGACCGGGAGAACGGCGAAGCTTCCAAGCCCGTGAAGAAGCTCAAGAAAGTGGTGAAGGTGGACATATGAAGAAGGGAGAAAGGGTCACGACAGGGATAGAGGGGCTGGACACGCTGCTAAACGGCGGCCTCCCGACGAACACCGTCAACCTCATCAGCGGGCCCCCGGGCAGCGGGAAGAGCCTCCTGTGCATGCATTTCATATATTCCGGGGTCGAGAACTACGACCAGCCCGGCCTGTACATAATGCTGGAGGAGAACCACGACAACCTGGTCAAGGCCATGAAATCGTTCGGATTGCGGCCCGAGATCTACGAGGAGGAGGGCGACCTCATATTGGCGGACCTCGGATGGATCGCCAAGGAGATAGGGCCCATCAGCGATGCGCCGTCGGGGCTCGCCGGGATGGACATCCTGAGGGAACGCGGAAAGGAGCACCGCGTGGACATGGCCTGGCTGCAGGAAGGCTCCGAGGCACAGGTGGAGCTCGGGAAGGGCTTCGTTGGCTTCCGCACACTGACGGAGGTCGTGGAGCATATTGTGGAGAAGAAGAAGATCAAGCGCCTTGTCGTCGATTCCGTTGCCGCCATCGGGCTGATGTACAGCTCGCCCGAGATATTCCGGAAGGAGCTGTTCGCATTCGGCAGGTTCCTGAGGGACAAGAAGCTCACATCGGTACTTGTCACGGAGACCGCCGGGGTCACGAACGCCGTCAGGTTCGGCGTGGAGCATTTCCTCACCGACTCCCACATCCAGCTGAACCTCAGGAGCGTGAAGGGCGAGTTCATGAGGACCGTCAATGTCCAGAAGATGAGGTTCGGAAGCCATGACCCTGGCGTGCATCCGTTCAGCATCACATCGCGTGGCATGGAGATCAACGTCCGCGAGTTTGTCAGAATATGATTGTCAGGCCCGGCTCTCCTCATTTTTCCGATGAGGGTTATCTTCTTTTCTGTAATTCAACGATGCATTATTGACAAAGAATATTTATACTCCTATTAGGATACTACCGGGGCAATCAATACGTTGTTAATAATGGAGGTGCAAGGAATGGCAAAAAGCTTCCGGAAATTCGCATGGAAGAAGGACAAGAAGGGAACCATAGGCATCGGGACATTGATAGTGTTCATCGCGCTCGTGCTCGTAGCCGCGATTGCTTCCGCGGTCATTCTCAAGACCGCGTACTCCCTGAAGGACAGTGCCGAGAAGACCGGCAAGGCCGCGACCAATGAGGTCTCAGGCGGCCTGAAGATCATGGACATCGTCGGGGACCGGCAGAACGTTGCCAACAACTTCATTGCAACGGTTACATTCACATGCTCCGTTTGGGACGGCAGCGACGGGGTCAACATTGAGTGGCTCCGCGTGCACTGGGTCGGTCCGACCCAGAGCACCTTCGTGACGCTCAACACCGGCACGCCGCAGACCGCATCCGGCACGGACTTCTCGGCGGACGAGATACCCAGGACATGGCTGGTCTCCTCGGACGGCTGGGACAATGTCAACACATTCTGGCTCCTCAACAACAACATGGTCTGGATAACGATCGACCTCACGGGCGCTGGAATAGGCGACCAGCTCAGCCCCGGCGACACCGCTGCGATATACTTCGAGCCCGCCTCGGGCCTTGTCGTGGAGGAGTCGTTCACGGTCCCGGCGAGCCTCGGAACGAGCGTGTTTGTCGACCTGACGATGGAGTGAGCAAGTAGCTCGCTTTCACAGGAAAGGAGTGGTAGCGCTATGGCGATACCGGTACAGAGGGCCGTGGGTCCGCCTCCGGCTCCCGCTGCACAGGGGCCCCCGAGGGCACCCGCGGGAGGAATCCAGGAGGCAGACGATTTTCAGGAGGTGCCAGCAGGGGCGCCCCTGGCGGCACCTTCAGCCCAGCCTAGGACGGGCGAGGCCTTCCAGGTCACCACCGCCGCACCCGATCTTTCCAGCCAGAGCAGCATGGAAAGGCTGGACGGTGTGGAGCGCACCCTCGAGGAGGCCATCCGCAGGATTGATACAATAGACAAGTTCACGGAGGCCGTGCGCAACGATATCAACCAGGTCAAGGAGAGCATCTCCCACATGGAAGCGAACATGAGGGAGCTGACCTCGCTGTACGACCTTATTTCTAGCCAGGTAAATCCCTTCATTGACATGGAATCGGCCGCCAAGCAGGCCGGTGCCGCAGAGGATGCGGCAAAGGAAGAGGCGCCCGAGTTCGACGCCCTCTTCGAGCCCACTCCCGAGATGCCCGGTGCCGAGGGCGAGTTCGCGCCCGTGGAACCGGGAGCGATGCCGCCCCTGGCGACCCAGGAAGCGGGGATAATGCCGATGCCCGGGATGGAGCAAATCCAGGCCCAGCAGATGCCGGGAATGGCCCCCGTGGGCATTTCCCCGCCCAAGCCGCTAAGGGTTGCGAGGCTCACCCAGATAGGCAGCGACTCGATGTGCCTCATCGCCCTCATGCGATGGATCGAATTCATGCTAAGCCGTGTCAAGCGGGAGCAGGTCCCGTCCCTCATGGGATTCTATGTTCGGATAGGCTGGATAAGCGACGGGATAAAGCAGCACGCGATGGATGTCATTCGGGGCATTCGCTTCGGCCCGAGCGCACCCGTTGGCGGCGCGACCGGCCGGACGTACGGCGGAGGCTACGAGGCCCCCAAGGACAAGGAGGGGGACGTCGTGATGGCTTACTCCAAGGAGGCCGTCACGGAGGTCGCCCAGCCGACCGCAGAGAAGAAGTCCACAATCCAGCCCGGCGAGGATTGGAAGCTCACACCGGAGGATCACCTCAAGACCCTGATATTCATCGAGAAGATTCGAGGCACCGAAGTGGACAAGAACAAGCTCGAAGAGCTCGAGAGGGACGTTCTCAACCTGAGGAAGGGTCTCGACGGGTTCTTCGGGCTCTAGACCTCGGGTGATTGGCCGTGGGACTCAGTGTCTCCGTCAGCTTTGCGATAATTTCCGTGGCTCTCTTCATGGGAGTCGCGTCTTTCATTGAAGCGGCAGAGTCCACGCTGGAGAGCCTTGAGAAGGGCGTGGAGAAGAAGGTCGACAGGGTGGTGGAGCGGGCGAGAACCAAATTCCAGATACTGAACGCGAACATCAACGGGACTGGAATTTCCTTGAACCTCACAAACACCGGAAGCACCACTCTTACCGTGAGCGGGGTCTCCATTATGCTCAACGGGACCTGCGCCGACGACAACGTCACGAATGCCACCGTCGATGGAAAGGTTTCCAACATCTGGGCGCCCGGGGAGAAGCTGACCGTGGAAATAAGCATCAACGCAACGACGGGGGACCGCGTCAAGGCCATCACTGGAAATGCCGTGGTGCAGTTCGGGGTGGTCTCGTGAGCTTTTTCATTTCCAGCCATTTCCGAAACGAAGAGACTATTACCGGCGGAGGTGACTGATGCCCGGCACATCCGCGTCCCACGCGATATTCTTCATAGCGTCGCTCATCGTGGCCACCGCCGTCGCGGGCGTCTTCATGGGGACCACCATGAGGTTCTCAAACGACCTGAAGACGAAGGGGAACGCATATTCCAACCAGATGAATACAGAGGTCACCATAATCAACGATCCGTCGGCGATGCCGTACAACTCCACCAACCAGACGCTCATCCTCTATGTGAAGAACATAGGTTCAACATCGCTGTACCCCAACGTGACCAGGGTTCTCATAGACGGGAACTACAGCATGTCCAACAACCTGACCTTCAAGCTGCTCGATGGCGCCAGCGCCTGGAGCAACGAGGTCACGCTCGAGATAACGGTCGGGAACTGCACGCTGACCTCGGGCGACCACAAGGCCAAGGTCATCGTCGAGCACGGCAGGTATGCGACGCTGGCATTCAAAATCTAATCTCGTTTCTTCTTGGGCCGGCGCCATGTCGCCGCAATTATCAGCGAAATGAACAGAACGCAGCCCACGATTGTCGGCAACGAGAAATTACGCTCCGATATCGCTGGTGCGCTCCTCTTCACGACGATATCCACAGAGACCGGCGGCGCTGAACTGTTGTCGACCGCACACGCACTGACCGTCAGCCTCGGCGGTCGGAGGAAAAAGAATGGTTGACGACTTTACCGGTGGCATCGGGATTTTGATAGTCAACCGGGCCGCTGTCACCGATTGGCCCAGGCCTCTTTTTCCCTCAGGAGCTTTTCGAGGGCCCTTCTTCCGGGGTCGAGCAGGCCTTCGTTGGCATCGGGCATAACGCCCGCTCTCAGGACCGGCGGTTGGAGCCTGTCCCCGTCCTCGGATGACATAGGTAGCTCCGGATGCCGTCCCTGGAAGCTCTCGACCCGCTCGGAGAATGCCCTTGCGGGCGCTACAGGGCCGTTGCCGTTGAGCGCCCTCGCCAGCTCGCCTCTCGGGGCAGGCGCTAGCTCCGAGGTTGGCAGTTCCGCAAGCTCGTTGCGCGGCGGCATCGCCAGCTCGTTGGGCGTTGTGGGCTCCAGCTCGCTCGAGGGTGTCTGGCTCAGGCTTGCGGGCGGCGGTATCGTCATTGCGCTCTGCGGGGCATTGGCCAGGGCCCCTCTCGACCCGAGCACCATGGCGTTTCCGGGAGCCGGGGCCATCGGGGCCTTCGGGCCCGAAGAATCGTAGGGTCTGGGCTGGGGCATCTCGGGCTCGCCGTCTCCGCTGATTTCCCGCCTTGGCAACCTTGGTTCCATGTAATACCACCTAGTACTTCCTTTCCTGGGGCTGGTACTTGGTCACAGTGACGGGTTTGTAGCTTAATATTATTTCGTCGCCCTTCCTCGTGGCCATCGTGTGCTTCATCCAGTTGACATCATCGCGCTTGGGGAAGTCGCGCCTGGAATGGGAGCCCCTGCTCTCCGTCCTCGCCACGGCGCACACGGCTATGACCTCTGCGATGTCTAGGAGGTTGCCCAGCTCTATGGCCTCGATGAGCTCCGTGTTGAAGATGCGTTCCTTGCCCTGCAGACGGATGCCCCTGTAGCGCGTCTTGAGCTCCCTGACCTTTTGCACGGCCTCCTTCATGGGCGCCTCCGTCCTGAAGACGCCGACGTTGGAGAACATTATGGTCTGGAGCTCGTTACGCAGCTTGGGCACGCTCTCGTTGCCGTGGGCATCGAGGTACCACTGAACGCGCTTCTCCTCCCTCTCGAGAATTCCGGCCGGAGGCTCGAGGAGCTTCACGCCCTTTGCATATTCGGCCGCGAACTTGCCTGCGCGTTTTCCGAAGACTATGGTCTCGAGCAGCGAGTTCCCGCCCAGGCGGTTGGCGCCGTGCACGGATATGCAGGAGCACTCGCCGCCGGCGAACAGGCCATTCATTGGCGTCTGGCAGTTCTTGTCCGCCGGAACGCCTCCCATGGAGTAGTGGGCCGTCGGGGTGATGGGCAGGGGCTCGGTGAAGCAGTCCACGCCTGCGAAGTTGATGCCCAGCTCGCGTATCTGGGGCAAACGCTCCAGTATCTTGGCGCAGCCAAGGTGGCGCAAATCGAGGTTGACGTAGTTCTTTCCGTCTATGCCGCGCCCTTCCTCTATCTCCTGCTGGATGGCACGGGAGGTCACATCCCTAGCGGCCAGTTCCATTTTGGTGGGAGCATATTTGGACATGAAGCGCTCGCCCTTGCTGTTGATGATGTACGCGCCCTCGCCCCTTGCGCCCTCCGTGACGAGGACGCCGGTCGGGTACAGTCCCGTCGGGTGGAACTGGACAAACTCCATGTCCTCCAGAGGAAGGCCTTCCCTCATGGCAATGGCCATGCCGTCGCCCGTGAGGTCCATGGCATTGGACGTGATGCTGAAAACGCGCCCGTAGCCGCCGGTGGCCAGTATCACGGCTTTGGCCCTTATCTGGCTGAGCTCTCCGGTGTGCATGTTCATGACGACGATGCCGCAGCACACTCCGTCCTTTACCATTAGCGACAGGACGTAGTATTCCTCGTAGACCTTTATCTTGGATTTGACCAGATTCTCGTACATCGCGTGGAGCAGAGCCTGCCCCGTCCTGTCCTGCACGAAGGCGGTCCTCGGGAAGTTCTGGCCTCCGAAGGGCCGCTGGTCTATCATGGACATCAGGCCGTCGAAATGCCTCTGGGCGAGCGCCTCGCCCTCGCCGCTCATGGAGAACGGGACACCCATGTGCTCCAGCTCGTAAATGGTCCCGTGAGCCTCATTGATGAGTATCTCTATGGCATCCTGGTCCCCGAGATAGTCGGCGCCCTTGACGGTGTCGAAGATATGGTCCTCGATCTTGTCCTTTGCATTGAGGACGGCGTTGATGCCTCCCTGGGCGGCAACCGAGTGCGAGCGCACCGGATGCAGCTTGGATACTATCGCCGTGTCGCAGACCTTTCCGGCCTCTATCGCAGCGCGCATGCCCGTGAGGCCGGCGCCGACCACCAGTACATCGTGAGTGAATATCGTCAAAGTCCCACCTTCTTGAGAAGAGACGTAGCCTTTACCTGATTGACCTTGAACCCCAGGTCCTTGGGGTCGAGGCCGAACGCGACCCCGAGCAGCTGCGGGACATAGAGGACGGGCAGGTCGTACTGTCCTATCGTGTTCTGGTAGACATCGTACATGATGCCGCAGAACGGGCATTGCGTCACCATGCCGTCGGCGCCCGCCGCCTTGATGTTGTCGAGCTTGCGCTTCGTCATCGCCACCGAGGTCTTCTCGTCGACCGCCAGCAGCGCAGCGCCGCAGCAGGCCATCTTGTCCTTGAAGTCGACGGATTTGGCGCCCGTGGCCTCGATGACATCGTCCATCGTGTGCGGCCTTACGGGGTCGTCGAACCCCTCGAAGACCGAGGCGGGCTTCACATAGTGGCAGCCGTAATCGGCCGCCAGCCTGACGCCCTTGAAGGACCTCGTCACATGGGCCTTGAGCTTCTCCACGCCGACATCCTCGAAGAGCATGCGGGTGAAGTGCTTGACCTTGACCTTGCCGTGGTACTCGAAGCCCGTATCTTTCAGGGCGTCGTTGAGCTTCTCCCGGTAGTTCTTGTCGGTGTTGAAGAGGTGGTTGGCCTTCGTCAGTGTCGAGCCGCAGGTGGAGCAGAGCGTTACGAGGTCAAGGCCCGCCTTCTCGGCCACCGCAAGGTTGCGGATGCTGATGACCTTCTGCTTGAAGCTGTCCTTCGCCTCGTAGGGGTAGCCGCAGCACGTAAGATCCGTAAGATAGACGAGCTCGATTCCCAGCGTCTCCGCAACCTTCTTGGCGGATATCTCGTAGTTGAGCATCTGGGCCGGGACGGTGCATCCGGGAAACAGGGCGAACTTCATTTCGCCACCCCCTTCTTCTTGAGAATAGGTTCAAGCTTGTCGGAGTTGTTCGCATTGAGCGCCGGAAGCTGGGCCTTCTGCCTTTGCCTCATGGCGAAATCGTCCAGCTCGTACACGCGGCCCATCTTCTCTATATTCTCGGCGGTGGATTTCACCCCGTCGGGGGCCTTGTTCTCCTCGAACCAGATGTTCTTGAACGAGGCGAAGCACTCCAGCGTCGGGAGCTGCTTGGGGCACACTTCCTGGCAGTTGCCGCACACGGCGCACAGCCAGGCGCCCTTCTCGGCCTTGGCCTTGAGCTTGTCGAGCCTCTTGCGGCCCAGCCTGTCCCTCGGGTCCCGCATGAACCGGTAGGCCCGCACCATCGCCTGCGGGCCGAAGTAGTCCTTGTTGGACCTGAGGGCCTCGCAGTCCGAATAGCAGGAGGCGCAGAATATGCAGCCGTCCGACTTTCTCACTTCCCGCAGGTCGTCCGCGCCTATGACGAATATCGACTTGCCCGTCGGTTGGAACTCCCCGCTCTCGTTGAACGGGTGGATGGCCTTGAACTTCTCCCAGAAGGGCGCCATGTCCACGATGAGGTCCTTGATGACATCGAGGTTGTCGAGCGGCTCGACCGTGACATGCCCCTTGACGGTGTGGTCGCGTATCTGCGCGTTGCAGCACGGGCGCGAGGCTCCGTTGATCTTGACGGCGCACGAGCCGCATATTCCCGAGCGGCAGGAGCGCCTGAAGGACAGCGTGCCGTCCTGCTCGTCCTTTATATGGAGCAGCCCGTCCAGAACGGTCATCCCGGGAGCCGTCTGGACCTTGTACTCCTGAAAGCGCGGCTCCTTGTCCTTCTTCGGGTCGAACCTTCGAATGCGGAAAACGACTTCATCGGCCAATCTTGTCCCCCCTCGCCTCTGTTGCTCATTGCCCCCGTTCCCCCTTGCACGTTCCGATTTCCATTTTGCATCTGCTTTCGTCTAGGGACCGTTGCAGCTGCCATTGACACAGGGAGCATCCGCGAAATGGGAGGGGTCCTATATAAAAGTTGAGAGGGCACCTCATTTCGGGAGCTATTTTCCGAGAGCAATGAAGATGCATGCTAGCAAATGACAATGTGGTCCGGTCTACGGGCGCGTACTTGATGGTCAGCGCCGGCGCGGCCTATTTCGGAGCGCCGCAGTAGGGGCACATCGCGAAATCGGGCTTCTAATCGACGTGGGGCATTTCCGGAAAGCGCGGACGGAGGACCTATCGCGTGGAATTGGTCTTCGTCCCGTTCGTCGGGAGGGTGCCCCTCACGAAATAAAGGTCGCTCTTGCCGTTGGCGGGGCCGACGAAGTGCTGGTAGGCCATGTTGAGGTAGCCGTCCGGCCCCACCGCAATTTCGAAGAAGTCGTGGAGGTCGCGCATCCTCGTGCCCTTGGTGCACGGGGTCTCCTCGGCCTTCGTGAAGTTGAACCTCAGGGTGAAGTTGGCGCTCTCGTTGCCGGTGGCGTTGTGCTCCGGTGTGGCGTTGCCGGCGGGAACCGAGCATACGCTGCCGGTGCAGGCAGACGGGTTCATCAACGGATGGGCCGGATTGTCGGGCCGTATCATGGCGCCATAGATGTAGAACGGCGTGTCGTCCGTCACGGGCAATGTCTCCGTGCCGTAGGCGGCGACCGCGATGGTGCCGTCGTCCCCGACATCGATGGTGGGATAGAGGAAGAGGCCGTTCCACGGCGTTATGTCGCTGGACTGCCAGTTGGTGCCGTAATCGAAGCTCCACGCGAGATACATCCGGCTGCCGTTGTTGAGGGCATCCGTGGTATCGGTCCAGAGGGCCCATACGGAGCCGTTCGTGCCGGCGGATATCCAGACCGGGAAACCGTCCGACAGGCCGGCGTTGTCCCTGTGACCTATGACGGTGGGCGTGTTGAAATCCCACGTCGCTCCCTGGTCGGGGCTCACGAACACGTTGATGTCCGCCGGTGTGCCGACGTCGCTCTCCGATATCACGTAAGCATACTGACCCTTGGTCTCCGCGTCTATGTGGCCCCATCCATTGCCAGGGATGACCACGGCACGAGACCAGATTCGGCCCCCGTCCGTGGAGCGGTAGTACCAGTAGCGCCCGCCGTTCGTCTCGGCGCCGTTGTTGCCCAGATAATGACCGATGCCGTCCCCCTGGGCGGCTATCCACGGCCTGTCGTCGAGGCCCGTTGTCTTTTGGATCCGGACGGAATATTGCCACACCCCGGGGGAATCGAAAACATGTAGATGATTGTCAACTAGGTAGGTGTCGACGTAATAGCAGCGGTCGTTCGCGTCCATCGCGAGGTCGCCCTCGTCACCCAGTTCTGTCTTCCACTTGTTGCCCCGCGGGAACGGGTCGCTGGGCGACTTCCACGTCTTTCCGTCCGGCGAGCCCACGAAGAACCAGGATGCGAGGTAGTCCCACGAGGTCTTGTCATCGAGGTTCTTGTGCGCCGTGTAGTACATGTAGCCCTTGGAATCGAGCACGAGGCTGGGCTCGTAACCCTCCTTGTTGAAAGCGTAGACGGGGTCCCACTGGATTCCGGGAGGGAGCACAATGGCCTTCTTGGGAGGTCCGCCCTGTGAGGCCTTCTTCTGGCTGGTGAGCAGGTAGCCCGCTCCGGCGATGATGATGAGCACCACGACGCCGAGCGCCAGAAGCTTCTTCCTGTCCAGACCCGCCATCGAATAAAACCTCCTTTCCCTTACAATGGTTGAAGGCCCTACAATCAATATCTAGTTTTTGGTGAACCGGAGGAGGCGTCTGGGGGAGTGCGGAGGAGATGCATGGAACAGGGACGTGGCGGGCAGGAGGCTGGAGTACGGAGCAGAAGTCGGGAATGGGAAGCATGTTGGACGAGGGGGACGGGGCATTCATGGGGGGAAACCCTTATATCGATATGTCTAAATACGCATATCGGAAATGCTCGAGGACGGTTGCGGCCGGCAGGTGTACAACCTGAGAATCTCCGTCACTCAGGAGTGCAACCAACGCTGCATATACTGCCACCGCGAGGGGGAAAGGAAGGCCCGCGGGAAGGGCGAAGGGGAGGCCCGCCACAAGGGCGAGAGGAATGACGGCGAGAAGAGCGAAAAGAAGGCCTGCGAGAATGGCTCCATGAGCGTCGCGGAGATCGAGAGGGCGGCGGTCATCGCTTCCTCGCTCGGCGTCTTCAAGGTCAAGTTCACCGGAGGGGAGCCGCTTCAGAGACCGGACCTTCCCGAGATTATAGGGAAGGTCGCACCCCTTTTCAAGGACAGCTCACTTACCACGAACGGGACGCTTCTTACCTCCAAAGCTGGAGGAAAAAATGGCGGGACGCTGGCGGAGGAGCTCCGTGCCGCCGGACTTCAAAGGGTGAACATCAGCCTGGATTCACTGAGGCCCGAGACATATCGCAAGATAACCGGCACCGACAAGCTTGACGATGCGCTCCGCGGGGTGAAAGCGGCCGCCGAGGCAAGGCTCGTTCCCGTGAAGCTCAACATGGTGGTCCTCAGGGGCCTCAACGAGGACGAGATACCCGACATGATGCGTTTTGCCGCCGGTAACGGGGCTGTTCTCCAGCTGATAGAGCTCGAAGGCCCCAAGGACGCATTGTCCGGCGAATGGTTCGCCGCGCACCACGCTGACCTCAAACACATCGAGGAGGACCTGAAGGCACGGGCGGAGAAGGTGACGACGCGCAGGATGCATCACCGCAACAAGTACCATGTGAAAATAGGCTGCGGCCTGAATGTCGAGGTCGAGATAGTGAGGCCCGTCCACAATTCCGAGTTCTGCGCCAACTGCACGAGGATGAGGCTCAATTCGGAAGGATTCCTGGTGCCCTGCCTTTTCAGGAGGGACCTTGCGGTCGACCTTGTCGGCCCCATGAGAAGGGGCGCTTCCGACGATGAATTGAGGGAGCTCTTCAGGCTCGCCGTTTCAAAACGGGAGCCGTACTGGAAGGGTGATACGACCGGCGCTGATGTTATCGATAAGAAAAGGACCGCAGCAATGGAGGCACAATCAAATGGCAGATAAAGTGCACGGTCGGAACAAGGACCGGGTGCGTCTCCAGAAAGGGGATTTCTCCATCGATGCGACGTTGAAGCTGCTGGGATACGGGAACATCGGCGGGACGGTCATCTTCATTGGAACTGTACGAGGAAAGGGGCCGAGGGGAAAGGTGCCGCATCTAGATTACGAGGCCTACGGCCCGATGGCGCTCCGGAAGATGCAAGACATCCGAAAGAGGGCCGTTACGAGATTCCATCTGGAGGACATGGTAATCATCCACCGCATCGGCAGGATAAGGGCCAGAGGCCGCGTGGTAATGATAGCGGCCGCCGCCGCCCACCGCGACGCAGCGTTCTCGGCCTGCCGCTTCGCCATAGAGGCCCTCAAGAAGGGGGTCCCGATATTCAAGCGCGAGCTCGGCGTCTGGACCGGGGGCGGAAATAAAAAGGCCGCAAGGCGTGGTGGTGGAAAATGAGCAGCGGAAGGCTTGGTGGTAAGACATGAAGATATCTCCGTTCCGGAAACTTGTGAAGCCCGACGAGGCAATGTCCATCGTTCTGGGCCAGACCACCGCTGTCGAGGAGACAGAGGAAGTGCCCCTGTCGGAATGCACGGGCCGCGTGCTTGCCGCGGATATCGTTTCCAGAATCGACGTGCCGCCTTTCGACAGGTGCGCCATGGATGGGTATGCGGTGCGCTCCTGTGATGTCGAAAGCGCCCGGGAGCATTCGCCCGTGACTCTGAAGGTCGTGGGGGAGCTCTTCGCCGGCGATGCGAAGAAAATCAAGGTGATGAAGGGAACGGCGTGCCGCGTGGCCACGGGAGCGGTGCTCCCGCAGGGGGCGGACGCTGTCATAATGGCCGAGTACACCGGCGAGGAAAAGTTGAAATCGGGACGGAAAGAGGCGACCATCGTCAAGATACTTAGGGCGGAGCCAAAAATGGGGAACGTCTCCAAGCAAGGCTCGGACATGAAGAAGGGGGCCGTGGTGCTCACCAAAGGAACAGTCCTGGACCCGGCGAAGGTGGGAGTGCTCGCTTCCGTCGGAAGGGAGAGGGCGGAGGTTCTTTCAAGGCCGAGGCTGGCCATCCTATCCACCGGCAACGAGATTGCTGAGCCGGGCGGTAAATTGGGACCCGCACAGGTCTACAACTCCAACAGCTTCACGCTTGCATCCCTAGTGAGGGCGAATGGCGGTCTGGCCGAGGTGCTTCCCGGCGCCAAGGACACGAAGGAGGGGCTCATGGACGCCATAAAACAGGCGATACATATCGGCGTGGACGCGATAGTCCTCTCCGGCGGCAGTTCCGTCGGGGAGAGGGACCTGCTTTTCGGCGTCGTGTCGGAGATGGGCGAGGTCCTGTTCCACGGGGTGCAGATAAAGCCCGGAAAACCGTTCCTCTTCGGCAAGATAGGGAGGCTTCTCATATTCGGCATTCCGGGATATCCGGCGTCGTGCCTGACGGTGGGATATGTGTTCCTGGCGCCAGCGGTCCGTAAAATGGCCGGCCTCCCGGCCGACAGGAGAACAGTGAAGGCGAAGGCCTCAAGACGGATAGCCTCGAGGCTCGGAAGGGTCCAGTTCCTGGCAGTGAAGGTGGAGAGCGGCGAGGCGATTCCTGTGTTCAAGGAGAGCGGCGCCATCACGAGCCTTGCGGCCGCTGACGGCTACATAATCATCCACGACAATGTCGAGTTCATAGAGAAGGGCGAGGACGTCGAGGTCGTGCTGTTCTGACGGGGGTAACGTGGAAGTACGACCCATGATGGAAGAAAGTGATGCTGGGTATCGAGCTTAATCGCTTGGAAATCGGTAAAAGGGACGTGAGGGTATGATACTGGGCTTCTACGGGCATTCGAATTGCGGGAAGACGACCATCATAGAGGGTCTTGTGAAAAAGCTGAAGGCCAAGGGCTACACCGTTGCCGTCATCAAGCACACGATGCACCGCGGATTCCAGCTCGATTCCGAGGGCACGGATTCGTGGAGGCACAGGAAGGCGGGCGCCGAGGCCGTCGGACTGATATCCGAATCGGAGGCGGCGCTTCTGCTTCCGAGGGAGAACAGGCTCGAGAAGGTCATCGAGCTCGTGCAGAGGGCCTCCGAGCCCGATATAACTTTCATCGAGGGGTTCAAGCACTCCGGCATCGAGAAGGTCGCTGTCGGGGATATCGAGAAATTGCCCGGGACCGTCATGCGCTGCTACACGAAGAAGCCGCTGACGCTCAAGCGGCTCGAGGCGTGGGTCGACGGCCGCCTGAGGATGGAGAGGGTGTTCAGGGAGCTGCCGGGCATCAACTGCGGCAAGTGCGGCCTCAACTGCGCCCGGCTGGCCCTGGCGATATCGTCCGGAAAGCGCCGGCTCTCGGACTGCGTCAATTTGTCGGATGTCCGTCTGAAGCTCAGCGTGGACGGCGTGGACGTGCCGCTTGGCAAGTTCCCCAAGGAGATGCTTGCCAGCGGGCTTCTCGGCCTCGTGAGGCCGCTCAAGCAGCCCGGCGGCCCGAAGAAGGGAAAGTGCAGGATAGACATCTGCCTTCAGGAGTAGGAGAACGAACCGCAAACAATATTATCCGCAAGAGGGCTTTTCGGGCGTGACCTCCGAGACCCGTTCCGGGTTGACAGTCGAGGACTGGATACTTGTCCATCTCCTCAGGTTCACCAAGTACGCCGGAGAGTTCGAGGTCCCGCGTGGAATGACGCAGTACGGCATCGCCGAGGCCGTCGGGACCGGTCAGGACCATGTCTCGAGGGCCGTGCGCCGCCTCATCCAGAAAGGCCTCGTGACGGACTCGAAGAGCCGTGTCGAAGGGGTCCAGGAGAGGCGAAAGATCTACGCACTCACCATTGAGGGGCGCAGCCTCGCCACAGGGCTCCAGGGACAGGCCGAGGCCTTGCCGGTCAAATTGACGGGACCGACTGGAGAGAGGGCCATCACGCTCAAGGAAGCCGTGCGCCAATTCGAATCCAAATATTCGCTGCTGGACATCTCGAGAGCCATCAAGGCCGACGGCACGCTTGACAAGGATGCGCTGGAGAGCGCCACGCACCGCACGGAGAATGCGGAGTTCCTCCAGAACGTGCCCACGCCCCGGCACTTCGTGGGCCGGACTAGGGAGCTGCAGGATTTGCGCCGCGGTCTCGAGGAGCACAGGATGATAATCATCCACGGGATAGCCGGCATCGGCAAGACCGCCATTGCGGGCCGGCTGGTGTCCGAGGCCCGGGTATCGAGGGCAGTGTTCTGGTACCGTTTCCACGAGTGGGACACATTGCGCAACCTGCTCTCGCCTCTGGGGGATTTCCTGGCGAGCCTGGGCCGCAGGAAGCTGAGAACCAACCTGGCATCCAAGCCCGATGTGGACCTTAACGAGGTCAGCTATGTCCTTCAGGAGAGCATCAAGGGCCTCAAGGCCCTGCTCGTGTTCGATGATGTCCACACGGCCCCCGATATCTTCAGGCCCTACTTCGCCCTCCTGACGGAAATGCTGGAGCACAACGACGGTGTGAGGGTCATCATGACGACCCGCCACATCAAGCCGTTCTACGACAGGCGGGATGTGGTGGTCAAGGGCATAGTCATGGAATTTGGCCTGGAGGGGCTGGACGAGGAGAGCAGCAGCCAGCTATTAAGGGCGCGGCAGATAGACGAGGCGCATCACGAGCGCGCCTTCCGCCTCACGGAGGGCCATCCGCTGGCGCTCGAGCTCTACCATCCGGGCGAGGCCGAGGGCGAGGGAAAGGGCAACATCAGCAGGTACATCGAGGAGGAGATAGGCACGAAGCTCTCCGCGCCGGAGAAGAAGCTCCTGCGCATCGCCTCGGTCTTCAGGTACCAGGTGCCCTCGGATGCGCTGCTCTACGACGAGGAAATGAGCTATGAAACGCTCTCCGGGCTCGTGGGCCGCGCACTGGTCCGCGAGACGCCCGGCGAGCAGTACGATATCCACGATTTCATCCGCGACTACTTCTATTCCAGGATGACCCCGCACGAGAGGGAAAAGCTCCACAAGGAGGCGGCCCGTTTCTACAACAGGACATTGAGCCATTCCTCCTGCCTCGAGTACATATACCACTCCCTGAGGGCGGGAGACCATCCGGAGGCCGCTGCGGCGATGATCGCCCAGGGTGAGGAGCTTGTGTCAAATGGCTGCGTCGAGGAGCTCAGGGGGTTTCTGGAGGAGCTGGACTGGAAGAGCCTGAGCGAGCCCGTTTGGGGCCAGGTCCTCCTGTTGAAGGGCCGTGCATGCGACATAGTGGGAGAGTGGGACAAGGCGCTGGAGTTCTACAGGCAGGCTCTCGAGACCGCGGACGGAAAGCACCGCACGGAGCTTTTCTACGACATAGGCTGGATACAGCAGAAGAGGAACCTCTGGAGCGAGGCAGCCCTGAGCTTCCAGAAATGCCTCCAGCTTTCGAAAGAGG
>Ga0315283_10001182_pt1 | contig 20666 bp, 17 predicted proteins | sample YL17G09_0_MG_FD_204541 | JGI IMG/M metagenome (GOLD analysis project Ga0315283, IMG submission 204541) | Sediment microbial communities from Yellowstone Lake, YNP, Wyoming, USA - YL17G09_0 | ecosystem: Environmental > Aquatic > Freshwater > Lake > Sediment | place: USA: Wyoming | collected... | reverse complement strand
TGGCAGCCTGGCGAATAGCCGGGTCGGGATCCGTGAAGGAGAGTCCCTCCTCGCCCCAGGCCTGCCCGGTGCCGATGGCGGGCACGCGCAGGTCATACTTTTTTGCCAATGCTTCAAGTGCATCTACGTCGACCAATTTTGGGTCGCGGATGGCGAGTTCGACGCCGTCATAACCCAGCGCAGCGATGCGCGTCAGGTTGACCTCCAGGTCACCCTTGAATGTGGCAGCCTGGAACTGGGCTTGCTGGGTGGAGAGAACAATGGAGAGTTTCATGAGATGGATGACCCTGGGTGACAGCCACTTTTGAAGTGACTGTCACCTGGAATTATATTATTTCGCGATGTATGTGACTTTGCATTCCGAGCGGTCGGTCTGCAACTTGATGATGTTTGCGGGCAATTCCTCGAGGCTGATCTTCTTGGTGCTCATCGGGGTCATGTCCATGCCGGTGGCCATGCACTCGATGACGCGCGGGAAGTTACCGTGGCCGGAGTGGCCTTGCGCACCGACGATGCGCGCCTTACGCACCTGGAGTACTTCACCGGCAACCTGCATCCTGGCTTCAGCGCGGGCAGTGACCACAACCGTACTCAATAACGTTCTCCCTTCCCAGATGACGCGCTCGATACCGGGATAAACGACTTCGGGCAGACCGGTGGCTTCCATGAACATATCCGCGCCCATGCCGTCGGTGATCTCTAGCACGCGCTCGGCAAAATCTTCCTTGAGAGGGTTGATGTGATAATCTGCGCCTAGTTTCAACGCCATCGCGGCGCGTTCCGGTTGGGTCTCTGAGATGATGACTTGCGAAGCCCCGGCACGTTTGAGAATGGCGCAGGCCGCGATGCCGACCGGCCCCGCGCCCAGGACGACAGCCCGGTCACCGGGGCGGATGCCGCCGCCGCGTTCGATGGCCGCGTTGTAGGCAACGCAGGTTGGTTCGACCAGGCTGCCAGCGACGAAAATGTCTTTTTCCTTGTAGGTCTTGCGCAGCGGCTCCAGGCTCCATAGGGTGCGGGAGGGTAACACCATGTATTGGGTATATGCGCCGTTGACGTTGAAGCCCACCTCATCCAACTGCTCACAGTGATTGGGCTGGCCGTCGGCGCAGGGTTTGCATTGTCCGCACCACAGCATTTCCTCGGAGGTCACCGCTTCGCCGCCCTTGAAGGGTTTATTGGTGCGTTTATCGCGCGCGTTTTTGCCTGCTTCCATGACCACACCGGAGAATTCGTGCCCCAGGATGGCGGGGAAACCGGTCAGGCCGGGATAAAAGATGTAGCCGTCCTTCTCAGCCTGAGCCATGTGAACATCCGAACCGCAAATACCGCAGGCTTTGACTTCCATTAATACTTCTTCGGGGCCGGGTGTGGGGATGTCGTATTCGCGGATCTCAAAGCGCGGGTTTTTCCAGACCTGGCTGCCTAAATAGGTTTGGCGGCCCTCGATATCTTTCTTGCCAAGTTTGAAACCGGGCTTGGGTGCCCAGTCTGCGATCAATGTGACACCTTGCATTTTGCCTTTCATGATTTTCTCCTTATGACTGGATAACTACAAAGGACGCGAAGGAGCACAAAGGTTTTTAGTCACGAAGGTCCTGGTTTTCCTTGGCGGCCTTGGTGTACTTGGTGGTGAGAGGGCTTTACACTTCCGTGCCCTGACCGATGCGCGGGATGCCATAGACGGTCTTCCAACCCTTACTGAGCGGTTCACGCAGGTAGGGTTCCATATCTTTTTCAGTGCGCAGGGTCACTTCTTCGACGGGTGGGACCTTTCCGGCGGGGAAGGCTTCCAGCACATCGTCATGCCACAGCGTCAGGTATTTCAGGATGGCAGCCATCGGACGTTTGGCTTTTTGCGCCGTACCGGATTTGGCTTTGCCCACCACGCCTTCAGGCGTCGCGGCGATCTCGATGGCGAAATGCCCTTCGCCCTCAGACCAGCGGCTCGGGCGTCCGAACGGATCGACCGATTTGTCGAAATGCCCTTCGGGCAGGTAACTCTTACCCTCGGTGTCCACCGCGTAGCTCATGTCCACCATCTCGGGGTGCAATAAAAGACCGAGCGATGTTTCTGATTCATCGGCATGAACGAAGTTCGTTCCCATCTGCCCGCCGCGTTCCACCGGACGGAAGAACTCCCGCACGCCGCGGTGCCAGTCGATCACGCGGAAAATACCCGGCAGCTGGTAGCGCTTCTGGAATTCCTGCACCGCTGATTCGAGCATCCACAATTGGCCATGGTTATTGACGATAAGCTGCTTGCGGAAACCGTCGTTCCACAGGCCGAGCATCACATCGATCATCATCTCGCGCACCACATGTTCCCGCACGATCACTGTGCCTGGCATGCCCAGGTGATGATAGGGATGACCACCATAGTTCAGCGGAGGCAACGCCAGGTTGACGGGTGCGCCGCGTTTGGCAGTGAATCGGCGCACGCCTTCACAGATCGCGCTGACGTATAGCGTGTCCGATGCACTGGGCAAATGCTGCCCGTGCAGTTCGGTACAGCCGACCGGGATGAAAACTATATCGTTCTTTTTACGATTGGCTTCCACCTGCCAGCGGGTCGTGGTCTGGATGTATGAACCGGGCGTGGCCCACTCCACCGGCGATGGGATGCCGTAATCCGCCAGGATGGCGTCGATCTGCTCATCGCTGGAGTCCCAGACTTCCTTCTTCATGCGTCCAACCGCGTTGTCCTCAAAGAACAGGTCAGGCTGATTGGATGGGAGAAATCCTTGCGGTGCTTTTGTTGACATTTTATTGCTCCTTTTGGTTTTGTTTGATTGCCATTGATTAATCTGGAAGAACTTTTCCTGGATTGAGAACATTGAGCGGATCCAGCGCTGCTTTGATTCTTTTCTGGATGTCGATAGACACTTCCCCTAGCGCATTTCCGATATAGGGACGCTTCAATGCCCCGACTCCATGCTCTCCCGAAAGTGTGCCGCCGAGTCGCAGGGCGATCTCGAATTCCTCAGCAACCATTTGCTCGACTTTCTTCCATTGTTCAGGATCGCGCTTGTCGAACAGGATATTGGGATGCAGGTTGCCGTCCCCGGCGTGACCAAAGATGACGATGGGCAGTCCGTATTTCACACTGACCGCTTTCAGCTGACGGATCGCCTCCGGGATGGCAGTGCGCGGTACGGTGATGTCTTCGCCAAGCTTGTTGGGAGCCTTGCGCGCCAGGGCAGGGGATACCGAGCGGCGAGCTTTCCATAAATTGGACCGTTCTGCTTCGGACTTTGCCACTTTAACCTGCCTTGCCCCGCAGTCGCGGCAGATTTTGGCGATGGCTTCGATCTCCCGCAGCACGCAGTCTTCATCGGTTCCATCTGTTTCGATGAGCAGGGTGGCTTCCACGTCCAGCGGCAGACCCAGGTGCAGGGATTCCTCGATGCAGGCGATGGCGGTTTCATCCATCAATTCGATCGTGGCAGGGACGATCCCCGCTGAAAGGATGGCATTCACCGTGCGGGAAGAATCATCCAGGGCGGAAAATTCAACCAATGCAGTGCGGGCAAACTTCGGCTTCGCCACGAGCCGCAGAATCGCCTCGGTGATAATTCCAAGCGTGCCTTCGGAGCCGGTGAATAACGCGTTCAGATCATAGCCGACGACATCCTTGATGAGTTTCCCGCCACTGTTCAGGATGCGCCCATCAGCAAGCACAACGGTCAGACCGAGCACATAATCACCGGTCACGCCATACTTCAAACAGCGCGGACCTCCTGCGTTGCAGGCGATATTCCCGCCGATGGTGGAATGTCTGATGCTCGAAGGATCAGGTGGGTAAAAAAGACCGACCAATTCCACAGCCGTTTGCAGGTCCGCCGTGACAACGCCTGCCTCAGTGCGGACCGTCGCGTTGGCTTCGTCTATTTCCAGAATGCGGTTCATGCGTGTCATTGACAGCGTGATCCCGCCGATGAACGGTACTGATGCAGCTGCCAGCCCGGAACCCATACCGCGCGTCACCAGCGGAATGCGCTCACGTGCCGCCAGTTTAACAATTTGGCTGACTTGTTCGGTCGTGCGCGGTAGAACGACCACATCCGGGCGATGTTCGGCAAAGGTGCCATCATAACTATAGACAGCCAAATCCTCGGGCGTGTGAAGTATGCCGTCCTTGCCAGTGATTTGTTCAAGTTCCGCGAAGATGATTGGGGTCATTGGGTATATGCCCTGTCCAATAGTTCGATGGGATGCACCACCTGCACATCCAGCCCGCGCTGGCGGATGCCAACGTTTAACTGCATCTGGCAACCTGGACAGCCCGAAGCGATGTATTCCGCCTGCGAGTTTTCGAGGTTGTCCATCTTGCGTCCCAATACCTTGAGCGATGTTCCGTAATGTGTGATGAGCTGACTGCCCGCCGAACCACAGCACCAATCTGCTTCGGGCAGATCGATGAAATCAATGCCGTCGATCATTTTCAATATTTCACGCGGCTGCTTCCACACACCCTGACCGCGCCGCAGGTGGCAGGGGTCGTGATACGTAACCCGTGCCTCGATGCGTCCCTGCGGCTTTTCGAGCGGAATGCTCATCAGGAACTCACTCACGTCGCGGACCTTTTTACTAAACACATCCGCTCGTTCTGCCCAATCAGGATCGTTCTTCAAGAGGTGACCGTATTCCTTGAGCGTCGATCCGCAAGTGGCGCAATCCGTAATGATTGTTTCTACATCCGCTTGTTCATAAAGAGCGATGTTGTGTTGCGCCTGTTCCATTACCAAATCCTGCCGCCCATAACCTGCTGCCGGCATCCCGCAACAAACGGTTTCTTTTGGCGTGATGACGGTGGAGCCATTGCGCGCCAGTACGCGCACCGTCGCAGAGCTTTCATCGGCGAACATCAGGCTTTGGGCACAACCCAGGAAGAATCCAACCTGGTTACGGTTTTTGCCTTTTGCTTCAGTCACTTCCGGCAACACCTGGCGCAGCGGACGCTGGGGCAGGCGCGGCAGCATGGCTTCCATATCTCGCATCCGGGGAGGCAATACCTTGCGCAGGCCGAGCGTATATAGCACTCGGCGCAGACCAAGCTGTTCATAGAGACGCAAGGGCAGGGTAGCCAATTCCATGCGCCCCGGTTTGGGGATGAGCCCGCCGAAGAGAGTTTGTTTCCATTCAGCAGGTTGATTTTGTTCCTGCACCTGGCGCATGCCCACAGCCAGATCGGCGGGACGGATGCCTACCGGGCAGGCATCGTTGCAAGCCATGCAGGCGAAGCAGCTGTACATCTGCTCGATCAGGTTCGGGCTGAGTTCGAGCTCGCCCTCCAACCCTTTGCGTGCCAATGCGGTTCGACCCCGTGGCGAGGCTGTTTCGCTGAGATACTCCCGGTAGGTCGGGCAGACGGAAAGGCATAATCCGCAGCGGATGCAGTTCAGGTATTGGCTTTCGTCGGGTCGGTGCGGGCTGCTTTTCACGGTCGAGAACTAACCCATCTCACTGACCTTCACCGGGCGATTCTCGCGCAGAGACTTGCCGGCGGCGTAACCCAGCACCACGGCAGCGCGGCCATCTGCTCCGGTGGTCGGGGTGGGCTTGTCGTCACGGACACATTCGATAAATTGGCGCACCTCCTCGACATAGCAGGGAGCGTAGCGCTGCATGAAAAAGTAGGGCGGTTTGGCAGATAGGAAACCATCCGTATTGCCTTTCACCACGGTAGATTCAGTTTCATTTTCTGCCATCGCCGTCCCGTTCGAGCAGAATACTTCCAGGCGCTGGTCATACCCATAGACCGCCTTGCGGCTGTTGTCGATGGCGCCTACTGCACCGTTGGCAAATTTGAGGGTGACCACGTCAGTATCGACGTCGTTGAATTCGTTCAGCTCCGGATTGATCAGCACACTGCCGATGGCGTAGACCTCGTCCACTTCGCCGACCTGATAACGCACCATGTCGAAATCGTGGATGGCCAGGTCAAGGAAGATACCGCCTGATGCCCGCATGAACTCCATCGCAGGGAAATCCGGATCGCGGTCAGTGATACGCAGGATGCAGGGGCGACCGATCTCCCCTGAAGCGACAATGTCGTGCACCTTCTGGAAGCTCTTGTCGAAACGGCGGTTGAAACCAACCTGCAGCTTGACACCCGCCTTTTGGACTTCAACCAAGGCTTCATCGATCTCTGCCAGGTCAAGCGCCAGCGGTTTTTCGCAGAAAATGTGTTTACCGGCTTTGGCTACATCCTTCATAATGAAGGCGTGCGTCGGGGTGCTGGTGGCGATGAGCACCGCTTCGATATCCTTGTCGGAGAGCAGGTCATGATAATCCTTGACCACGCGCTGGATGCCACACTCGTCCGCGACAGCCTGCGCCACTTCCAGACGGATATCGCAGGCGGCAACCAGATTTGCCTCGGGAATTTGCCTCACGATATTGCGCATGTGCACACTGCCCATGCGTCCGGTGCCGATCACTGCCAGGTTCACTTTTCTTGCCATTATTCTCTACTCCTTTCTCCCTGTGAGAGAGGAAAGCACAAATGTTATTGAGTAATTTCCCTTTGTGTTCTTTAGGACTTTATGGTCAAGGTCTTAAGACATCTTCATCACGATCTTCATCGCGCTCTTGGGCTGGTGCTTCATTGTCTTCGGGTCCAGCCCGAGGTCGCCGAAAGCCTGCAAGCCCTGCTCCAGCGGGATGACCTTGGTGAAGAACGGTTTCATGTTCAGCCGTTTTTCCTGGAAGATGCGGATGGAAGGCACCATCGTGTTCTGCCCGAGGTACAGGCCGATGATCTTGGTCGCCCAGCGCGTGATCTCATTCGGTACGATGCTGGCTGTGATGGAAGAATCCATGCCAAAAGGCAGCACCTTCCCGCCGGGGGTGACGCACTTCAGAGCCTGCTCGATGGCATTGCCGGTCGCCTCAACCACGATGTCCGCCTTGCGTCCGTAGGTGTATTCGGTGATCTTCTGCTCGATGTCCACTTCGTTCGGATTCCAGACCGTCAGCCCGCATTCCTTCGCCACGATGATGCGGAACGGGTCGATCTCGGTTACAGCTACTTTTGCGGCAATATTCTTTGCGAACTGCGCGAACAGGTACCCGATGGGACCGAATCCAATGATGAGCACATAATCATAGGGCAGCATTTGTAGATGGTTCATGCCGTTGACCACGGTCGCGAGTGTCTCGACCTGCGAGCCCAACACGTCATCGATCTCGTCCGGAAGCACATAGCACTGCTTTTCCGGCACCAGGCAGTACTCTGCGTAGCCGCCGTCGCGCATCACACCGATGGCGTTCTGTTTGATCTCCACGCACTGGCTGGTCAATCCCATGCGGCAGAACGTGCAGAATCCACAGCGGATGTTGTTGTCCACTGAAACACGGTCGCCGAGCTTGACGTGATGCACGTGCGACCCGACTTCCACGATCTCGCCGCAAAATTCGTGGCCGAGGACAGTGTTCGGTCTGAAGTGGTGCTTACCTTCCATGATCTTGACATCCGTGCCGCAGATACCTACCCGGCTGACCTTGATCACCACGTCGTCCGGTTCCTTCACGTGGGGGACAGGCCGGTCTTCCAGAACGAGTTTGCCGATCTCCTTGAATACAAGAGCCTTCATCTTCTCCATGTTTCATTCTCCTTTTTTTGAAACAGATTTGGTGCACACGTGTGCATAAAAAATGAAAAAATACTCGTGGGAGCAGCTCCCGCCGTTCCCACGAATAGAATTACCGCTGTATCCTTGCCGAACCGCCCCTGGCAAGGGCCTTCACCTGCTCGAGGGTGGCCATGGTCGTATCACCCGGGAAGGTGGTGATCAACGCCCCGTGCGCCCAGCCCAGGTTGACCGCTTCCTGTTCAGGCTCGCTACTCAGCAGGCCGTAGAAAAACCCGGCAGCGAATCCATCTCCGCCGCCGACCCGGTCGTAGACGGCGAGTTCGCAGGTCGGGGAGGCATAGGTCTTGCCGTCGATCCAGGCTACCGCGCCCCAGCTATGGTGATTGGTCGAATGTACATCGCGCAGGGTGGTGGCGACCACCTTGACCTGCGGATATTTCCCCACGACCTGACCGATCATCCCGAAGAATGCGCCCGGATCGAGCTTGGATTTGGCGGCGACTTCAGGTCCCGGGATGCCGAGTCCCATCTGCAGGTCCTCCTCGTTCCCGACCAGCACATCCACATTCTCCACGATGCGGCGGATGACCGATTGAGCGCGTTCCGGACCGCCCCAGATGTTCCACAATTTCGCGCGGTAGTTCAGGTCGAAGGAGGTGATCGCCCCGGCAGCCTTGGCGGCCTGCATGCCTTCGATGATGACTTCGCCGGTCGTCTCCGATAGAGCGGCAAAGATCCCGCCGCTGTGCAGCCAGCGCACCCCGTTTGCAAGGATGGCGTTCCAGTCGAAATCACCGGGCTTGAGCTGGGCGGCAGCTTCATTGGCGCGGTTGTAAAAGACCACCGGGGCGCGCACGCCGTAGCCGCGGTCGCTGTAGATGGTGGCCATGTTGGGGCCGTTGACGCCGTTGTGTTTGAAATACTTGTAGAAGGGAGTGATTCCCATCTGGCGCACCCGTTCGGAGATCAGATCGCCGATGGGGTAGTCCACCATGGCCGAGACCATGCCTGTGCGCAGGCGGAAGCAGTTGGAAAGGTTGGCGGCCACGTTATACTCGCCGCCGCTGGGATGCACCCGCCATTCGGTGGCCTTGCCGAAAGGGACAATCCCCGGATCGACGCGGTGGTTCAACGCACCGAGCGAAAGGAGATCAAGCGCGCCCTCTTGTTTGATATTGAGCCCATATTTCTCCATAAGCCTAGCCTTTTTTCCAGACCGTTGAGGTGACCTCGCCGCCGCGCCCGGTCCAATTCGTGTGGAAGTATTCGCCGCGCGGTTTGTCCAGGCGCTGGTAGGTATGCGCGCCGAAGTAGTCGCGCTGGGCCTGCAGCAGGTTGGCGGGCAGGGACTCGCGGCGGTAGCCGTCGAAGAATGCCAGCGCGCTCGACATCGCCGGAACGGGGATGCCTTTCTCGACCGCCGCGGCGACCACGCGCCGCCAGCCCGGCTGTGAGGCAAGAACCTGCTCGGTAAAGTAAGGATCGAGCAGCAGGTTGGTGAGCTTCGGATTTTTATCGAAGGCTTCCTTGATGTTGCCAAGGAAAACAGAACGGATGATACAGCCGCCGCGCCACATCAGCGCAATGCCGCCGTAGTTGAGGTTCCACTTGTATTCTTTGGCAGCCGCCCGGAACAGCATATAACCCTGGGTGTAGGATATGAGCTTGGATGCATACAGGGCCTGCTCGAGGTCGTCCAGGAAGGCTTTCTGCTCTGTTGTAAGCTTGGGATCAGGTCCGGGAAGAACCTTGGAGGCAGCCACGCGCTCGTCTTTCAGTGCAGAGAGCGCCCGCCCCAGCACAGCTTCAACGACCAGCGTCAGCGGGATGCCCATTTCGAGGGCCGAGATGCCGGTCCACTTGCCGGTCCCTTTTTGTTCGGCAGCGTCGAGGATCTTGTCCACCATCGGCTGGCCGTCTTCGTCCTTGTAACCCAGAATGTCACGCGTGATCTCGATCAGGTATGAGTCCAGTTTGCCTGTATTCCAGCGGGTAAAGACGGCATTCATCTGATCAGGGGTCATCCCCAGGCCATCGCGCATCAACTGGTAGGCTTCGCAGATGAGCTGCATATCGCCGTATTCGATGCCGTTGTGGACCATCTTGACATAGTGCCCGGCGCCGTTCTCGCCGACCCAGTCACAGCAGGGGTCTTCGCCGCCATCCGGGCGAGTGACCTTGGCTGCCACAGCCTGGAAGATCGGCTTGACGTGCGGCCAGGCCGCCGGAGAACCGCCCGGCATGATGGACGGGCCGCGGCGGGCGCCCTCTTCGCCGCCGGAAACACCCGTGCCGATGAAGAGCAGGCCCTTGGATTCGACATACGCCGTGCGGCGGATGCTGTCGTTGTAGTTCGAGTTGCCACCGTCGATGATGATATCGCCCGGCTCGAGGTGCGGGAGCAACAGTTCGATGAAATCGTCCACCGGTTTCCCGGCCTGGACCATCAACATGACGCGCCTGGGTGTCTTGAGCGCACCTGCCAGCTCTTCCAGGGAATGGACGCCGATCACGTTCGTCCCTTTTGCGCCGCTGGCGAGGAACTCGTCCACTTTGGATACGGTGCGGTTGAAGACGGCAACGGTGAACCCGTGGTCGTTCATGTTCAGGACCAGGTTCTGTCCCATGACTGCCAGTCCGATCAGGCCAATGTCTGCTTTGCTCATATGATTTTCCTTTTCTATGTGATGTAGTTTTAAGACCGTTTTATGGTCTGGTTTTCACTCGGTAAAGCATTTCTCCGGCGCGAGGCACGACCAGAGTGCCTTCACGCTCCCTTTCCCAATCTTTCAGGTTGATGGTTTCCGGATTGAGGTAACCCAGATTGATGCGTCGACAGCGTTCAGCAGGGATGCCGGTGGCCAGGGTGACGCGGATGCGCGGCGTCTCGATCCCGGTTTCCGGATCGTAGGTCCCTAACCCCTTGACATGAGTCGAATGCGCGAGCACGCCGCCGGGATAACCCTTGAACTTGTCCCACTGTTTCATGAAATAATCCCGGCAGTGATAGCCGATCTCGTCGATCAATTTGCCATGGGTGTAACTGACCTCGGTAATGTGCGGCGCGTAGATGACGACCTCGCCGCCATCCGCCACGGCAGGCTCCATCTTGTACATGCCCTTGGCGGCGGTCCACAGGTCGTCGTACATCTGCGGCATAATGGAGAGAACACGTTGGAAGGGTTGATCCACGAAAACGATATGGGTCTGCGCTGATAAGTCCGCGGCGGCCTGCCAGGCTTCCTCCGGCGTACCGAAGTACATCCCCGCCAGGCCCGCGTGACTGACCACCAGGCTGAAGCACGCCTTGGGGCGGTCGATGAAACCTGCAGCGCGGTCAATGACGGCCCTCACGGGAGTGTATCCCGAGCCGATCACTTTGTAATTGGTGATGACCGCTCCCAGCCAGTGGGTGAAGTTGATGATCTCCGGACCGGCGATGCCGGGAAAGAAGTACTTGTTGCCGCCGGAAAAGCCGACCACCTCGTGCGGGAAGACCGGCCCGCAGATGATGAGCTGGTCATAATCGAATATGAGATTGTTCAGGCGGACGGGGACATCCTGCGCCATTAGTCCGCCCGTGATCTGTTTTATCTCTTCAGCAGGAATGGTGCCGATCAGGGTGAAGTTGCCCGGATCCTGCCATGCATGATTGTAGATGCGGCTCGCGCCCGCCTGGCCGTTCACCACTTCCCGCCCGACGAGTTTGCTCAACTGCTCATTGCTCATAGGGGGGTGCGTGCCCAATGCCACCAGATAGTCCAGCGCCTTTACACGAGTGCCGAGGAGCGCCTCGAACAAATTGAGCAGCATCGGCATCGGCATGCTGCGCGTCCCGTCCGGGATGATGACCAGAACACGCCTTCCGACCAGGCGAAGCGAATCAAGCGACTTGCGCATGAGGGCGCGTATTTCGTCGTCTGTCAAAGTGCGGTCTGTGAAGCCTTGCCCGATCACCATGTGCTCATACTCCACTAAAGGCCGAGAACCCGCCGTCCACCGGCACCACGATGCCGGTGACGAACTCCGAGGCGGGCGAGACCAGCCACAGGACGGTGCCGATCAGGTCTCCAGGGTTGCCGAAGCGTCCCATCGGCGTGTGGGCGATGATGGACCCTCCGCGCGGGGTGAGCGAGCCATCTTCGTTCATCAGCAAGCTGCGATTTTGTTCGCCGACAAAGAAGCCCGGCGCGATGGCATTGACGCGGATTTCCGGCGAATACTCCTGTGCCATGTGGACCGCCAGCCATTGGGTGAAATTACTTACCCCCGCTTTAGCCGCGGAATATGCGGCGATGCGCGTCAGCGGGCGGAAGGCATTCATGGAGGAGATGTTCAAAATGACTCCGCTCTTCTGGCCTGCCATGAGCTTCCCAAAGACCTGGCTTGGAAGGATGGTGCCCATCAGGTTCAGGTCAAAGACCCAGCGCAAGGCGTCCGCGGGCAGGTCGAAGAAAGGTTGTTCGGAGTTGGTGGTGGCCTGCGGTCTGTTGCCGCCTGCGCCGTTGATGAGAATGTCCACGCGCCCGTATTTTGAGAGTACTTCCTGCGCAGCGCTTTCCATGCTTTTCTTGTCGAGCACATCGCAGGCCACACTGATGGCGATGCCGCCTGAAGAGCGGATTTCTGCAGCAAGCTGTTCAGCGGCGGTGGGATTCAGGTCCAGCACGGCGACCTTCGCACCTGCTTCAGCCAGCGCACGGCACAGGGCGGCGCACAGCACGCCCGCCCCGCCGGTAACCACAGCCACTTCTTGCCCGATCGTAAAGGTTGGCATCGACATTCCTTATTTCAATAGATCCAGATGCTTGCGGAAGTGCATCTGTAAATTGGCGTTGTATCTGTCCATCTGATTTGCTAGCGCCGATTTGATCTCCGGCCCGAACCGCATCAACGCTGAGCCGAAGGTCACGTGCAGGATCTCACGGGCGTGGAAATCGTCCAGCAGATCGGGAAACGACAGCCCCGATGGGACTTTCCCGGGGTCAGCTGAAACATGATAGGTGGCGCGGTCTTCCTGGTAGCGTTCCAGCCCGAGAGCCCAGATCCGTTCAAAGAGGGCAGGTTCGGCCACCGCCAGAGTGCGCAGCGCTTCGAGATACGAGGTCCCCGCCGTTTTGATATGCAGCCGGCTGCCCCAGTGCTTTACAAGCAATGGATAAACGCTGAACTTATCCGAGCCCGAATGCAGGCTGATCTTGTAGGTGTCGAAGTGTCTGGTCACAGCGGCATGCCGCGCCATCTCTGCGTCCAGTGCGGCCAGATCCCCGATGTAATCCACACCCTTCTCGAACCGCCCGATGAAGCGGGGTGCCAGCGAGGTGAAGTGCACACCCGCCTGTGTGAGTTCGTTGACGATGAAGTAATGTTCGAGGGGCGTGGTCGGGGCATCGGTCTCGTCCACCGAGACTTCGAAGTCGAATTCATCCATCATCGTCCTGAGACGGCGGTACATGGCGGTAGTGTGCGCAATAGCCCGGCTGTATTTGACTGCTGCCCGCAGTAACGACTCCTTGTCGAATGGCCCCCAGGGTCCTTCGCTGGTGGACTGCAGGTAGCGTGCGTCCAGTGCTTCCCATTCCAATCCCTTGGCTTTTTCTTGAAGAACTGGGAGTGGATAGCTGAAGGCCGCGTTATCCACATGCTCTCCGGGGTCGATAGTAAAGAGAGTGTAGCCTGCCTCTACAAATGGGGGGAAATCATCGACGGACTTGAGATGATCGGCGTCCGCCCCCCAGGGTGCATCCCAGCCGGCGGCTTCGACCGCCCTGCGGGCGTCGTCCAGTACCTGCCGGGGTGTGCGGCCGGTGCGGGTGTTTTCGCGCACGGATTGCTGGGCGAAGACCGGCACCAGCCCGGTGCCGCGGACGGCAGCGATGTGGCCGGGTGTCGCCAGACCGAGGCGGTCACCAAAACCAAAGGAGGGGGAGAGGAAAATTGGAGTAAGCATGGTTTGGTTTTTTTATCCGGTTGGAGATGAAGTGGATGCGCGGACCAGCAGCCGCCCCTTCAGGGTCCGGCTCTTGAAATCGGCCGCGTTTTTTTCAGAACCAGGTCCAAGCATGCCCAGCAGCAAACGGGCTGCTTCCGCACCGATGAAATGTTTGGGCTGGTCGAAGGTGGTCAGCGGGGGACTCGTATATTCGGACAGGATGATATTGTCAAACCCGGTGACTGAGCAATCCTCGGGCACGCGGATCCCCGCCTGCTTCAGCCCCTTTAGCACCCCGATCGCCATCATGTCGTTGTAGCACACCAGCGCGGTGGGGCGCAGGGTTAGGGCAAGGAAATGATCCACCCCTGCCAAACCGTGCTCGGGCTCACCGCCGGGGACCTGGTGGATGTATTCCTCTGGTACTGTCAGCCCGGCAATTTCCATCTCCTGTTTGAATCCGGACAGGCGGTCGAGCGTGGTCCGCCCGGAGATGGCATTGCCGAGATAGGCGATACGCCGGTGCCCCAGCCCGATCAGATGCCGGGTGATCTGGCGGCTGCCGTCCACGTCGTCGTGGTGGATCGCGTGGCGGTAGTCCTCGGCGGCCTGGTTGTTGACCACCACGATGGGGACGCTGTGTTCCACCAGTTCCCGGCTTTGAATGGTGCCGAAAGCCGTCGAGCAGATGATGACTCCGTCAACCCGGTGTTCGCGCATGGCCTTGACGATCATCCGTTCACGGTCCGTTTCATTCTGGGATGACGAGATGAAAAGGCTGTAGCCTTCCCCCTGGGCGATGTCCTCGATACCTTGCAGGATCTCGCTAAAGAAGGGGTCATCGATGTTGCGGACGATCACTCCCAGCGCCTTGGTCTGGTTGGTCTTCAGGCTGCGGGCGGCAGCGCTGGGGTGGTAACCCATGTCCAGCGCAATCAGGCGAATCCGCTCGGTGGTTTCATTTGAAATCAGCGGACTGCCCCGCAGTGCCCGGGAGACCGTGGAGTGGGAGACCCCGGCGCGCCGGGCGATGTCCTTTATAGTGGCAGGTGAAGCGTTCAAAGCGCACACGTGTGCATAATCCTTGACAATAGTTTACACAGTGCCGGGAAAAAAGTCAATACTTTTGTGAAACTCCTCTTGCATTTATCGAAAATTTGTTGTACTATGTACAAATGAAGTAAAAATTTCAAAATATTTATTTTTGCAAGCTATGTGAATTTGGAGGTTCCATGATCAGCGACGCAAAGAACATCGAAGCCATCTTACTGGATGTCGGAAACACGCTCAGGATCGTCATCAAAGATGAGGGATTCATGACCAATGCAAAACGCCAGATCGTGAAGATGACCGGCGCGCAAATGGGTCCCGACGAGTTCTTCGATTTTCTGGAAAACAGATACCAGGTTTTACGTAAACGCGCGAAGAATGAGTTGATCGAAGCTTCCGAAAAAGAAATGTGGACTCAGTGGATGCTGCCTGATTTTCCTCAAGAGAAGATTGCGCCTTTTTCAAGCAAGCTGACACGTCTGTGGCGCGACTGCGACGGACGCCGGGTGCCTCGCTCCGATGTCTGCAAAGTGGTTCTCGAACTTTACGACCGGGGCTACCAGCTGGGCATCATCGCCAACACCATCACCGAGACCGAGATCCCCGACTGGCTGGAAGCGGATCACCTGACGGAGTATTTCAAGACCGTCGTGCTCTCGTCCAAGCTCGGTATCCGCAAACCGAACCCGGAGATCTACTGGGAAGCTGCGCGCAGGGTCGGCGTAGAACCGGCGAAGTGCGTTTACGTGGGCGACAATCTCGTCCGCGATGTTGAAGGGACACTGGCTGCCGGGTATGGAATGTCCATAATCCTCCTGGAGCCGGAGACCCTCAAAAAGGAACCTCCCAAGGGTGATATTAAACCCGATAGGACGATTAATGAATTAACCGAGCTTTTGGATATTTTCCCTGCCCGCAAATAGAAGCGAAGGAGTTTTTATGGTAACCGGTCACCCGGTGCGCAGCGCCACGGCGATGGCAGAGACTGTCACGGCGATGTACCGCGAGGGACAGACGGATTATTCTCTCGACCCGATCGTGCTGGTGGACCAGCAGGGAAGGCCGGAGGGCTGCGTGGAGGACGGGGACGCGGTGGTCTTCTGCTGCCGGCGCGGCGAGAGGGAAATCCAATTAACCGAGGCGTTCACAGACCCCGGTTTCAGCCACTTCCCTCGGCCTGAGTTCCGTCATCTTGATTTTGTGATCCTGACTCTCTATCACGAAAAGTTCAAGGATTTGCCGGTGGCTTTTGCGCCGTCCCGGATTGGGGACACTCTGGGGGAGGCTGTCAGCTGCGCCGGGCTGCGTCAGCTGCGGGTTTCCGAATCCGAGAAATTCGCACATGTCACCTTCTTCTTCAACGGTGGGAACAACCAGCCTTTCAATGGAGAGGAGGATGTCCGCATTCCTTCTCCGAAGGGTATTCCGTTTGACCAAATCCCCGAGTTGAGTCTGCCGCAAGTTGCCGACCAGGTGATCAGCAGCATTCAGGCCCGATACGACCTGATCGTAACCAATTTTGCAAATGGGGATGTGATCGGGCATACAGCGAACCGCGAGGCCAAAATCAAATGTGCTGAAATTGTCGATGAGAGTCTTGGGAAGGTCGTGCAGGCTGCACTGGCTGCCGATTATGTGGTCCTCGTGACGGCGGACCACGGTAACCTCGAGAAACTGGTCAACGAGGATGGGTCTCCTCATGTCGCGCACACGGCTAACCCCGTGCCGTTTGTATTGATTGACCCGGGAGACCATCCTTCAATGTATCTTCGTGATGGCTCTTTGGCGGATATTGCGCCTACCGTACTTTCCGCTCTTGATGTGGAACAGTCAGCCTCAATGACTGGCACAACACTTGCCCCCGGTTACGACTGGGGTGGCCGGCGTCGTATCTTACTGGTGATCCTGGATGGTTGGGGAATCGGCCGGCAGGATGACACCAACCCGATTTTCCTCGCGCATACTCCCGTATGGGATGACCTGGTAGCACATGCGCCATGTTCACAGCTGCAGGCAGCGGGTGAAGCGGTGGGGCTGAAGAAGGGCAAGGCGGGAAATTCCGAGGCGGGGCATATGAACATGGGCGCCGGCCGTGTCATCCTGCAGGACGATGTGCGCCTGGACCAGGCTGTGCAGGATGGTTCGTTTTTCACGAACGGAACTCTTGTCCGGGTTATCGAAGAAGTCCGGCAGAGGGATACGTCACTGCACCTGATTGGCCTGCTCACTGAAAAGAGTTCGCATGGGTCCATCGATTACCCGCTGGCCATCCTGAAGATGGCCCGGGAAGCCGGTCTGAAGAATGTGTACCTGCACCTGATCTTCGACGGCCGCAGCACGGAGCCGGGGAGCGCACCTGCTTTGCTAGAAAAACTGCAGGGGCAGCTGGATGCGATTGGCATCGGCCAAATTGCTACGGGGGTGGGGCGGGGTATCGCGCTGGATCGCGACGGTAACTATGGCAAGACCAAGCGCGCCTTTGATGCCATGGTGTTTGGCGATGGCAGAAAATGTTCCGGCGCGTGATGGCATCTCAGAAGTCGAATCGCTGAGCATTTCAATGTTTATAAAAAATTCGGACATTTTGCAAGATCAGGAAGAATTTTCTGAAGCGCTCTTCGAGAGGATGAAGTCGATCAATGCCGGGATCTCAGAGCTTGAACTCTATGAGTTCCGTTATTGCTTGAAAGATATGGTTCCAGGAAAAGGCTGGGAGACGGTTCAACTCGAAGCGACAAATGAGATTGAGGCACGGTTCAACAACAGGGAATTCTACGGCCGTATCCAGATCAAGCCCAGGGTGGCGGGAAAAATCGTCCTGGAGGCTGAAATTATCAGGTTGGCGCAAATGCTTTTTGTGGGGCTGGTTACGGGTCAATACACTGCCGATTGGGTCACGACCCACTTCTTTTTTGATATCCGCGGGTTTTACTTCCTCCACTGCACACAATATTTTTCAGGGGCAATAAAAGCATATTTGGGCGGTGCGCCATACAGACAGTTCGAGCAGAAGCAGCGTCAATTCGAGCGCTGGCAGGATGTCGGCTACAAGGCTTTCAAGGAAGCGAATGCCGAGGTGGACCAGCTCTTCATGGAGAGCGTGAAGAAGCTCATCGCGGTGCGCGGAGTTCCCATCACGATTGCGATTGCAGGTCCGACCGCGGCCGGCAAGACCGAAATCGTGGACAGGTTGACCAAGGCGTTTGGAGATACAGGAAAAACCACCACTTCCATCGAACTGGATAACTTCCTGACTGACCGGGATTACCGTGAAGAGAAGGGGATTCACTCGGAGGGTAAGGAAGCGCTGCATTTTGAGCTTCTTAAACAAGCCTTGCAGGATATCGCGCAGGGAACGCGGATCAGCATCCCGCGCTACGATTTCATCGAGGCCACCTCCAGCCACGACCTGGGCGGTCACCTGAAACCCGGTCGTGTGCCGATAGTGATCGAGCCGGCACAAATCGTCTTCATCGAAGGCAACTTCCCTTTCCTGCTCGAGGACATTGCCCCCCTGGTCGGAATCAAATCAGTCTATCTCACCGACGACCCCATCCGACTAAAGCGGAAGTGGAAGCGCGACATCGATTATCGCAAGAAATATGATTTCAATTATTTCCGCAATCGATATTTCAAGGATCAATTCATCATGGCGGAGATCGCTTATCGTCCACAGATGGAAGCGTGCGACATGATCGTTGATACGACCGGGGCGGCGCTCTGGGTGACCCCGGAGATCAAGCGCATCCTGGACGGGAGCTGAGAGGACACGACATGGCTGGTACAAACAGGTTGAACAGCCCGGCGCAATTTTCCGCGGTGTTGTTTGAAATAATGAAAAGGATAAACCTAGGGGTGGATGATCTCGCGCTGCTCGAATTTCGCTACGCTCTTGAAAGCCTCCTGCCTCAAGGCGGCTGGGAAACAATCAGGCTGGACAGCTGTGAGAGGATAGATCAGCAAATCGGCAGCCGGGAATTCTATGAAAGTATTCAGCTCAGACCCCGGGAAGGGGAACAGATCGTCCTGGATGAGAGAATCGCGGATATGACCAGGGTGCTTTTTGCCGGATTGGTCTCAGGGGATTATTCCGAGGCGTGGGTCAGGCAGAAATTCTATTTCGATGTGCGTGGTTTTTACTTCCTGCCCCGGACGATCTATTTTACAGATGAAGTACCCGCTCATTTCGGGGGTAAGCCTTATCGATCCTTTGAGCAAGGACAGAGACGTCTGGAGCGGTATCAGGGGGTTGGTTATTGCGATTTCCAGGAAGCGAACCTGGAGATAGACCGGGCGTTCATCGAGATTATTGAAAAGGTGGTTGCCGTGCGTGGGACGCCGATGCTCATCACCCTGGCGGGACCCACGGCAGCCGGTAAAACGGAAATCACCGAGCGGTTGTGCAATGAGCTGAAAACGATGGGGAAGAGCATTACGTCCATTGAGGTCGATAATTTCCTGCTGGACAGGGAGTACCGTGACGATAAACCGATGGGAAAAGAGTCGACGCATTTTGAGCTATTCATGAGCAGCCTGCGTCAGGTCCTGCAGGGGAAGACGACCACAATCCCTCGCTATGATTTTGTGGGCGCCACCTCCAGCCATGACCTGAAGGGCAACCTGAAGCCCGGCTGCACTCCTTTGGTGATCGAACCGGCGGATGTCATTTTCATGGAAGGCAATTTCCCGTTCCAGATCGACGAGATCGCCAGTCTGATCGGCATCAAGGTTGTGTACCTGACCGATGACCCGATTCGCTTGAAACGCAAATGGAAACGCGACATCGATTACCGGAAAAAGTATGATCCTGCCTATTTCCGCAACCGGTTCTTCAGGACGCAATACCTGCGGGCGGAGGATATCTACCGTCCGCTGATGAAAGTATGTGAGATTGTGGTCGACACGACCGGGGCTTCCTTGTGGGTAACGCCTGAAATTTTGAAAACATTGCAGGTCATTGATTAAATTTCTGAGTTGAAAACCAGTATAGCGGGGAATATGATACGACGGCTGATCAGCAGATGCAGGAACTGAAGGCCGAGATTGTGAAAAGGAATGCCGATCCAGACAACCGGGGCTCATTCTATCGAGGCAGTTCTCTTTGACGTGAACGGTACACTGCGTGCCCGGGAACCGCACGAGCCAACGCAGCGTGCCGCTCTCCATCGAATTCTTGAATTGCTGGGACGGGAAAGTGCCACGGAAGATTTTTGGGATGGATTGGCGCGCCGGTATAGGGCGTATGGCAAATGGGCGCAGAAAAATCTGCTCCAGTTGTCCGAACAGGAGATCTGGACCCGCTGGCTCCTCCCCGATTATCCAGGCGAGATGCTTGCACCCGTAGCGGCTGAGTTAACGCTGGCCTGGAGCGAGCGTAAGGGGCGTGCCATCCCCAAGCCGGGCGCAGTTGAGACGATCAGTGAGCTGAAGCGGAGAGGATACCGACTGGGCGTGATCAGCAACACCATGTCATCGCTGGATGTTCCTTGCAGCCTGGACGCCTTTGGTTGGAAGGAGTATTTTGAAGTTGTGATTCTTTCTTCAGCTGTGAGGATCCGCAAGCCAGCCCCGGAAATCTTCCGGGCAGCCTCGGATGCAATGGCATTGGAACCTGCGTCGTGTGCTTACCTTGGCAACCGGATCTCAAAGGATGTGGCTGGCTGCAAGCGCGCGGGATTCGCGCTCGGGATCGTTATCGAAAACCTGGGTCAGCCGCGGGTGGATGAGCAGGAGCAGACCATCGCACCCGATGAGGTCATCCATTCGCTGGGTGAGCTCCTGGACATTTTCCCGCCATGTGGGCAGGGTGAACCGACGTGGGGGCCGCCGGATATCGCCGGGACCCAAAAATGACAACTGAATCAGATCTGGAGATCCCCGCCAGGAATTTTCAGGTGGATTAGGCAGATGGGAGCAGAAAAAACCGCATGGTGATGCCTCCGGCATTTCGATCCAGGCCGTTCCTGATGTACTGGATCGGTCATCTGATATCGTTCATGGGTTCCCAGATGCAGCTGTGGGCGATGTATTGGCAGCTGCGCATCCTTTCCGACCAGCCCCTGGTCATCAGCGGCATCGGGCTGGTG
>Ga0315283_10001180_pt1 | contig 20676 bp, 14 predicted proteins | sample YL17G09_0_MG_FD_204541 | JGI IMG/M metagenome (GOLD analysis project Ga0315283, IMG submission 204541) | Sediment microbial communities from Yellowstone Lake, YNP, Wyoming, USA - YL17G09_0 | ecosystem: Environmental > Aquatic > Freshwater > Lake > Sediment | place: USA: Wyoming | collected... | reverse complement strand
TGTTGGCAGCAACAGCGGTAAAATCGTATTTGAAAAGGCTTTGAATGTGGCAACTGTTATCAGCGAAAATACCCGGAAAACTGAAATGACAGTTTATCCTAATCCGGTAAAAGACAGACTGAATATCAGCCTGGATAACATGACCAGCTTCCCCTTGCGTGTTACACTTTCTTCTCTTACCGGGCAGGTAGTCTACGCGCTTACGGTCACCGAAAACACCAGGTATGCGTTAACCATTCCCATAAACGATATACCGGATGGAATGTACCTGCTCACTGCAAAATCTGCGACAGGTACAACTGCGAAAAAAGTTGTTGTAAATAAAGAGTGATGTTAAGGAAACGAATTGTTTGTTCCCTGTTTGTTGTTTGTTTCCTGCTGGCTGGGCCTTTTGTGCGCGGCCAGCAGGTTGTTGTTACAGTAACTGATCTCAAAAGTAATGAGCCCGTGGCTTTTGCCAATGTATGCATCGAAGCTTTAAAAGGTGGTGAGCAAAAGCATTACATCACCGATATAAAAGGCAATGTGCCCAACGAAGTGAAGGAACCATCGCGTATGGCCATATCGCTTATCGGGTACGAAACCTTGTACGATACAGTATTCCCGGGTAAAAACACAACTGTATTCTTAAAACCCACCATTCTCAATATTGATGAAGTGGTAATTACAGCTCAGTTTGCGCCTGAAAAAGCTGACAAATCCATCTACCGCATAAATGTGATCAACAGCAGGCAGATCGAACAGAAAGGCGCTACTAACTTGTCGGATATCCTGAAAACCCAGTTGAATATGCGGGTGGAACAGAATGGAGTGTTAGGGTCTAGCCTTAGTTTGCACGGTCTCTCGGGCGAAAATGTAAAATTTCTGATGGATGGCGTGCCAATGATTGGCCGCATGAACGGCAATATCGACCTTGGACAGATAAACCTTGCCAATGTTGATCATATTGAACTTGTTGAGGGTCCAATGTCAGTAATATACGGAAGTAATGCGCTTGCCGGCGTTGTAAATATTATTTCAAAAGAAAATAAAATTGCCCGGCTTAGCGCACATGCAGATACTTATGTGGAATCGGCAAGTTCTGTCAACTTCAACGCTGGAATTTCGTCGAATGTAAAAAAACATGTTATTGCATTTGATGCCGGTCGAAATTTCTTCGGTGGATATTCAAACAGCGAAAATTCCAGATCTAAAACCTGGATTCCGCGGCTGCAATATACAGCTGATGCTTATTATATATGGTCCGATTCAAAAATGAAGCTAAAATTTTCAAGCCAATACCTAAACGACCAATTGGTAGACAAAGGAGACCTGATCCCACCCTATTTTGAAAATGCTTTCGACAGCTATTTTATTACCCGTCGTTATTCAGGAACTTTCAATTTTGATTTCAGATTACCTCACGACAACAGCATTAGCGCAATTGCTTCATATTCAGGATATGATCGGATAAAAAAGACATGGTTCAAAGATCTGACAACACTGAACCAGGTTCTTTCCAGCAATCCTGAAGACCAGGATACAACCACGATACAGGCAATAACGGCACGATTAGCATTTAATAATGCAACGCCTGATATTCCGCTAACTTACCAGTTTGGGATAGACCTGAATGTGGAGAGCGGAAGTGGAAAGCGTATTACCGCCCACGAGCAACAAATCGGCGATTATGCGGGCTATTTCATTTTTAAATATAATCCAAATCCTAAGTTATCATTTCAGCCGGGGATCAGGGGTATATACAACACCAAATACAAAGCTCCGCTAATCTACTCGTTAAGCGCCAAATGGGATGTTGCTGAACATATTTCTTTACGTTCCTCGGCTTCCCGGGGCTTTCGTTCACCTTCCATCAAAGAACTCTACCTCTACTTTGTTGATATTAACCATAATGTTCAAGGAAACAGCAACCTGGATGCTGAAACGTCTTACAATTTCGATCTTAATGCGGGATATTCGTCGGATGGAAATACACGAAATTATGGTGTTGAAGCCGGATTATATTATAATGACATCAGCAATATGATAACCCTGGCACAACAGGGAACAACCCTTTATACCTATATTAACGTGGATAAATACAAAACCAAAGGGGCCCAGATAAATGCAACTTATGCCATTTATCCTCAATTCACCGTAAAAGCCGGAGTAGCAGAAACCGGACGCTATTATCTGCTGAATACCAGCGAGAGCAATATTGGAAAGTTTGCTTATACTACTGATGTTACAACTGATCTATCATATAAGCTGGTGAAATACGACATTAACTTTTCCATATTTTACAGGTATACAGGCCGCACACCCCAATTCTATGTAAACAGCGATAAGCAGGTGGTGGAAGGATTTGTATCCAGCTATCACATGATGGATGCAACTGCCATGAAAAGCTTTCTGCACAACCGGTTGAATCTTTCGGTTGGAATCAAAAACATATTCAATAATACAACCATTGCAGCTGTAGCCGGCGGAGGAGGCTCAGCACATGGTGGAGGAGGTTCAGGTTCGATGAACATTGGTTTGGGTCGTACTTATTTCGCTAAACTTTCATTCGTTTATAACTCATACCGATGAACCTGACCAGAAAGTGCTTAATGCTGTGTTTTACCACGCTCGCTATCACATCTTGCTTTAAGGAAGATGAAAAAGTACAGCCCCACCAAAGTGGCAATATAACCACTGATACAATTGCACTTACCCGAAACTACAAATACCAGGTATATTTCGATCTCAGTTCTGATGCGAAGGTTGCCACCAACCTAAGAACTGATTGGGACCTTGCTTTCGAATGCAAAACCGGCGGAACGCATATCCTGCTCAATTCAAGCTGCTTTATGAAAGCGGCAGACTGTGGGCTGATAGATTTCGGTCAACCTATTGATACAGCTGGGCTGCGCTGGAAATTCGATCGTTCCGACGGTAATCCTGACTCTACTGCATTATTGCATTGGATCAACATTAATGGCAGTGATACGCTTTACCCCGGGCATGTTTATGCTATAGATCGTGGCCTGGATGAAAATGGGATCGTACTTGGATTGAGGCAGGTAATATTTGAAAGATTAAAACAAGGACATTATACTTTCCGGTGGGCAAATATCGATGGGAGTGCTGCCACTTCTGCCGGGGTTGAAAAAGATACTACATTTAATTATATCCATTATTCGTTCAAAAACAGAGGAGGAGTGCAAGCACCCGAACCTACCAAAACACAGTGGGATCTGTTGTTTACACAGTATTCAACTATTTTATTCACTGATGCCGGCGATCCTTATCCTTACCTGGTCACCGGAGTGTCGATAAACCGAATTGGGGTGCAGGTTGCAGTTGACTCGATAACTGCTTTTTCTGCAATCAATTTCGAAACAGCACGTAATATGACGTATTCCAATGTGCTGGATGTGATAGGGTATGACTGGAAATATTATAATTTCGATACCGGTAGTTACACCGTACGCTTTAACCGAAACTATTTTATAAAAGATGCGGCAGGATTCTATTACAAGTTTCGCTTCACCGGATTCTACAATGCGCTTGGGCAAAAAGGCTACCCGGTTTTTGAATACCAGCAGCTTTAATTGAGCATTATTAATATTAAGCTCCCGGAAAATCCATTGATTGTTAGCCGTCCTTGATTAAACTGACGAGGCTGTCTCAAAAGACAGCCCCGTTAGTATGCCCAAAAAAAAGCCTGCTCTTTCGGGCAGACTTTCTCATTTCACGGAAAAAGTATTAAAACAGCTTTGGGATAAGATCGACAACGCGGGCCGAATAGCCCCATTCGTTATCGTACCAGGAAAGAACCTTTGCAGTTTTTCCATTCACCATTGTGCATTTTGAATCGAAGATGGACGAAGCAGGATTGTGAACGATATCAACCGAAACTATAGGATCTTCGGTATATTCAAGGATTCCTTTCATCGGGCCTTCGGCAGCTTCCTTCATGGCAGCATTGATCTGCTCCTTGGTAGCTTCAACTTTAAGGTTTACAACCAAGTCAACCAGCGAGCCTGTTGGAGTCGGTACGCGAACAGCCATACCATCAAGTTTACCTTTAAGATCGGGAATTACAAGGCCAACAGCTTTAGCGGCTCCGGTAGTGGTTGGTATTTGAGAAAGAGCGGCTGAACGAGCCCTGCGCAGATCGGAATGTGGCGCATCCAGGATGATCTGGTCGTTGGTGTAGGAATGGATAGTGGTCATAAGACCGTTTTCAATTCCAAATTTATCATTCAGAACCTTGGCTATAGGTGCCAGGCAGTTGGTGGTACAGGAAGCGTTGGAAACACATTGATCGGTATCTTTCAAATCATTATCGTTCACGCCCAATACAATGGTGCGGTCAATGGTATCCTTGGCAGGAACTGTAAGGATAACTTTTTTGGCACCGTTTTTCAGGTGATCGCCATAGCCACCTTTGGTACTTTCTTTTGAAGTAAAAACACCCGTTGATTCAACAACTACATCGGGTGTAACTGTCCATGGAATGCTGATAGGACTTCGTTCGGCAGCTACAGGATACCGTTTGCCATTAACAATAATAGCAGTATCATCGAACGTGATTGTACCATTAAACTTTCCTTGAGTAGAGTCGTATTTGAGGAGGTGAGCAAGCGTTTTGGTACTGGTGAGGTCGTTGATACCTACGATTTCAATATCGCTCCGCTCGAGAGCAAGTTTGAAAACGTTCCTGCCGATTCTTCCGAATCCGTTGATTGCAACTTTAATCTTTGACATGTTTATTGTTTTTAGTTAATAAATATCGCTTTCTAAACAAGTTGCAAAAGTAATCAATAAAACGCAATAAGTCAGTGTGCATATTAGATTAATTAACGTTATAAACTTGTTGCCACCAGTTAAGTAAAACCGAACGCTTTTCTGTTATTTTTGTACCTGAATAATGCAGGTTAAACGATCACCGCTATGACTGAAAAATTTGTTTCCAAAGCTCTTGAAGCCAACCTGGCTGAAACCAGGTACAAGGATATTGTGATACCCGCAGAAAATCAGCACTTTATCGATCTTTCCAAAGATTATTTTGGCCTGAACAAACGCGCCCAGGAATGCATCATCGAATACCAGCATCCATTCTCCAACCACAAATTTGTTACAGAACAGCTTCGCGAGATTCTGCTTACTGATTTCTGGTTTTACAACGCCCTTCCTGATGCTATGGAAGCCTATGTCATCCTGCTGGGAATATTCTCCAACATGCTGAACAATAAGATGAAGGAAGAACAGCAGATACTGACCTTACGCACACTGCTCGAGTTTTCGGAAAAACTGGCAGGCGAAGGAAGTGCCCGCTCCCGTATCCTACATCAGCTAATCAGCTTGTTGGCCGACCGTATTGAGGCAATACCGCTTGCGAGTATCAAAAGTTCAAAATTCTTTTTAAAATACCTTGGGAGAGCCGCCTGCTTACCAGAATTTGAAGCTGAAGCTTTCGAACTTGTGCAGCATGTTTCAACGCTCACAATCAACTATTGGGAAGATACGACCCGCATCGGCGAGTGGTATGCTGAGAAGAGGCAGCTGTTTGAATCGGATTACACCCCAATTGTTGACAGCCTGGGACCAGCTTTTTTTTCAGTTCTCCGCAATGATTTACTAAGTGCTGAAACTTGGGACGACCTGCTTGCCAAAGCTCCGGTGTACGACGATATCGCGAATAAATTTGCCAGCATCATCGAAGTTTTCGACACATTTATAGCCAAATTTCATTATACCTTTTATCTGCTGCACCTGCCAGGCATGCATCATTTGCAGGACCGGCTTATATGGAGCATCAACAAAGTACTACTCAGCGCCCTCGAAGAAATTGGCAGTGACCGGCTGATTGCTTTTATCGATGACCTGTTCGAACTCTGCGTAGAACTCCGTCCTACCCATATGTCCTCGGTACTCGATTGCCTGCTGACACTTGGCAAGAAAGTAATCGATATGGACCACTCGGATGATAAAAACCAGGTAAACTATTTCGAGAAAAAGCTTATTGGCTTTGGGTTTGAGACGCCCGGCATCGTATATGTGAACAACGACTGGCAATTGAACGTAAACGAAAACCATATCAAGAATATACGTGTATGGCTCGAACTGATCGAATATTCCGAATCGGTGATGGAGAAATTGTTATCGGCCCTCATCGTTAACCTGAGGTTAGGCGGCATTTTTATAAGCGACACCGATCTTTTCCAGCGTGAAATCACGCGGGTGCTCAATTCGAATATCGCACCCTATTTCAAAAAAGTGAAACAACTCACCCGTATTTTTCCGGTATTTTTTAATGAAATCGGCGCCGAAGGAGAGATACGCAGCGTTACCACTTCGATGGATGAGATTTCGGGGCGGCAGGACAGGCTTGTTCATTTCCTGCGCAAACAGGTGCATACAGAAAGCAATAATACGCTTATCGAACTTACACGCAAAGTGTTCAACTTCTGGTACGATGCAGACCTTGAGGCCTTGCGCTCATGGCTGCCCGATGATGTGTTTGAATCCATTGACTTCAACAACGAATGGTTCGCCCCGGTGCATGCCATGGTAACAGAACTTTGCGTTTTGAGTCAATGCAGCCCTGCTGAGCTATTTGAGTTTAACGCCGCAAAATTTGAAGCACTGTTCGATCAACTCAAGGTAGCCAACAACCGCGATCTGCAGCGGCTGAGCAACCTGCGCCATCTCTATGCCTTGCTGAAGGAAAAGTATTCATTCGAAACAGAGAACATCATATCGTTGTTGCAACAACAGCATTTTCTGCAACCCGAAGAAGTTGTTCGTTTCGACCAGGTGCTCCAAAAACAGGAATACGATAAGGCACTGAAGATGATCTTCCTGTTTATGGATAAGTTGAAACAAGTCATTTTCAACAAAAAACCCAGTGAAGGATGGGAAAATATTTATTACAAACGTCATATTGCTATCGGTATTCCATCCATGTACGGCACTTATCGCGAGGATAAATTCGAAGCGCTGGGTTTCACTTTCCGAATCGAAAAAGTGGCCACAAGGTTGATGGAAAAGATCATCAACAACATCAACCTTGATTATGTTTCGGCCAAAACCCTGAACAGGATTTTCGAAGTGCTCGAATATTTCCGCGATGGGCTCGAACTCGACGGTATCTACAATCAGAATTTCAACTCTAACCTGATGATGCTGAAGTACAGCCTCACTTCGCGAAGCTTCTCGCTTGCGCAATATATAAATATCTTTCAGTTTATTGCGGACGACATAAAAAAAACGATTGATAAATATTTTCTAAAATCTTACGAATACCCTTTACAGATCATCATTCCCCAGCTTTTCGATCCTGAAGGAAAACTTAGCGAAAAGCAACTCAAACAACTGGTTGTGCGAAAATCGGAGGAATTTTTCCGTACCGTCATTTCATCTGCTTTCCTTGTGCTACCCCTCGATAACCTGATTTCGCGCTTACTCAATTCACTCCGTTACATGGCTGACCGTCATGCGCCCGAACTCATCAGCGATATCATGTCGTATAATTCCGACCTGGTCATCAGCCCGCTGAACCGTGAAACTATTCGTATGGATAACCAGATATTCCTCGGATCGAAAGCTTATTTTCTTAAAAAGCTTTACCTGTCGGGATTCCCTGTACCTCCCGGGTTTATCCTTACCACCGAAGTGTTCCGAAGGCGAAATGCCATATTGCACCATGCCGACATTAAAAAAGAGATGGATGATCTCATACTGACGAACCTGCGAAAACTCGAAAAGCTTACCGGCTGCCAGTTTGGAAATCCACGCAACCTGATGCTGCTTTCAGTCAGGTCTGGCACTGCTATTTCCATGCCAGGTGCCATGGATACTTTGCTGAATGTAGGCATGAATGATGAATTGGTGGAAGAACTTAGCAAGCAACCTAATTATGGCTGGACGTCGTGGGATTCGTACCGCCGGTTTATCCAAAGCTGGGGAATGGCTCACGGCATTCCCCGCGATGAATTCGACCTTATCATGATTAATTATAAGACCCGATACAATGTAGACCTTAAAATGAATTTCTCTCCCTTCCATATGAAGCAGATAGCCATGGCTTACCGTGAATTGATTGATAACAGGGGAGTCTATTTTGAACAGGACCTGTTCCAGCAACTCTTGTATTGTATCAATATAGTTTTCGATTCGTGGTCGTCCAAACGCGCCAAGGTATACCGCGAGCATCTGCAGATCGCCGACGAATGGGGTACAGCAGTAATTGTGCAAAAGATGATACTCGGTAACCTAAACCACAACTCGGGAACCGGTGTGATTTTTACACAAAATCCACATCGCCAGCGCCCAGGTGTTCACCTTTACGGAGACTTTACATTATGCAGCCAGGGCGAGGACATTGTGGGCGGATTAGTGCACACACTTCCTGTAGGCGAAACCCAGCGTCAGCAACAACAGATAAAAGGAAAATCACTGCAGACTACATTACCGGATATTTATAAGCGCATTCACCAGATTGCTACCGATATGACTGAAGATCATGGTTATAGTCCACAGGAGATTGAATTTACTTTCGAATCGGATAATCCCGACGATCTGTATATCCTGCAAACCCGCGATCAGGACATCCAAACCAAACACACGATTGAAGTATTCAGTACTTCGCCCGACAAGATGAACCTTGTGGGAAGAGGCATTGGTATTGGTGGTGGTGCGATGAACGGCATGCTGGCCTTTGACCTGGACGACCTTGTACATTTCAGGCAAGATATGCCAACTGCAAACCTGATCCTTGTAAGACCTGATACTGTGCCCGACGATATAACGATGATATTCGAATGCGACGGACTTCTTACATCCAAAGGAGGCGCCACTTCGCATGCTGCGGTAACTGCAGTGCGGCTGGGCAAAGTATGTGTTGTAAACTGCACCGAGTTGCAGGTAAATGAATCACGCAAGTATTGCACGATAAACGGGATAGAATTCCGGCCCGGTGATGAAATAGCCATTGATGGGCACTTTGGAAATATTTATAAAGGAACCTATCCGATTGAGGTAACTGAATTTAAACCGGGCATATAAAAAAAAGTTTGAAGGTTTGATAGGAATTTGAAAATTTAAAAATGTGACAATGTGACAATTTGAACTTAGCACAACGATCTCACGAGCGTAGCGAGTAAAATGTAACAATTTGAAAATTTTGCAAAAAACACCTCTTCGCAGTTTCGCTTTTTCGTGCTATTTTTGCATCAATGAAGAATATACGCAACTTTTGCATCATCGCACATATAGACCACGGTAAAAGTACCCTGGCCGACAGACTGCTTCAGGTAACAGGAACTGTTTCGGAGCGCGATTCGCAGGCGCAGGTGCTCGACGACATGGAACTCGAGCGCGAACGCGGCATCACGATTAAGAGCCACGCCATTCAAATGGATTATTTCTTTGAAGGCCAGCAATATGTGATGAACCTGATAGATACACCAGGACATGTGGATTTCTCTTATGAAGTTTCACGATCCATAGCCGCCTGCGAAGGTGCCTTGCTCATTATCGATGCCACACAAGGCATCCAGGCCCAAACAATATCCAATCTTTACCTGGCAGTCGACCACGGCCTGGAGATTATCCCTATCATGAATAAAATGGATATGGATAACGCCATGCCCGACGAAGTGGAGGACCAGATTGTAGAGCTGTTAGGCTGCAAAAGTTCCGATATCATCCGCGCAAGCGGCAAAACCGGGATGGGTGTAGAGGAAATCCTGGAAGCCATTATTCATCGTATACCGCACCCAACCGGCAGCGTGGAAGCACCTCTTCAGGCCTTGATATTTGACTCCTTTTTTAATAATTTCCGCGGAATTATTGCTTACTTCCGTATCATGAACGGCGAAATACGCAAAGGCGATTTTGTGAAATTCGTGAATACCGGCAAAGAGTATTATGCTGATGAAGTCGGTATTCTCCGCCTCACCCAGGAACCACGCGAAGTGCTCAGGGCCGGAGATGTTGGATATATCATTTCGGGGATTAAAACCTCGAAGGAAGTGAAGGTTGGTGATACCATCACCCATGTGAAACACCCCTGCGACAAAGCCATCGAAGGATTTACAAATGTGAAACCTATGGTATATGCGGGTATATTTCCGGTAGATGCCGATGATTATGAAGAACTCCGAGCATCCATGGAAAAGCTCCAGCTCAATGATGCTTCGCTCAGCTTTGAACCGGAATCGTCAGCAGCCTTGGGATTCGGTTTCCGATGTGGATTCCTCGGTTTGCTCCACATGGAAATCATCCAGGAACGCCTCGACCGCGAATTCGACATGGACGTTATTACTACGGTCCCAAACGTTTCGTACAGGGCATTTACAACCAAAGGCGAAGTGCTGGAAGTGCACAACCCTTCGGGTCTGCCAGAACCCACCTATCTCGACCATATTGAAGAGCCTTATATTCTGGCTCAAATAATTTCCAAGTCGGAATACCTGGGTTCTGTAATGAAATTATGCCTTGATAAACGCGGTACAATGAAAAATCAGGTGTATCTCACCAGCGATCGCGTTGAGCTTACGTTTGAACTTCCGCTGGGTGAAATTGTATTCGATTTTTACGACAGGTTAAAGAGTATTTCAAAAGGATATGCCTCTTTCGATTACCATATCTCAGGTTATCAACTGGCTAATCTTGTGCGCCTCGACATCCTGCTGAATGCAGAACCTGTTGATGCACTTTCCACGCTCATCCACCGTGACAATGCATATGTTTTCGGGCGTAAAATGTGCGAAAAACTTCGGGAACTGATTCCTCGCCAGCAGTTTGATATTGCCATCCAGGCAGCCATAGGCGCAAAAATCATTGCGCGCGAAACCGTTAAAGCCGTTCGCAAGGATGTAACAGCCAAATGTTATGGTGGCGATATTACCCGCAAGCGCAAACTGCTCGAAAAGCAGAAAAAAGGTAAGAAGCGGATGCGGCAGGTAGGGAATGTGGAAGTACCGCAAAGTGCATTCCTGGCCGTTCTTAAGCTCGATTAAAAGTTATTGAATTTGTATAATCGTGCAGAAGCCCAAATGAAGTTTTTGCAGGATAAACTTATAGCAACTTTAAATGAACATGGCATACTTTCTATGAAAGCAAACATTATGGAAAATTATCTGTCGTTTTTTTCGTGACATTCAAAAATCCGACAATAGGAACAAATTGATCAGGCTATGAAATCCAGTTCAAGAATATCCTTTAATAAATAGCCATCACGGATAGAAGTCAGTATAGCTGTCCGTTCTTTTGACGACGAAGCAGTTATTATCTGAGGACACCCCGCGTAGAGCAATCTCATCTCAAGGTTTTACTTTTATTGCAGGAAGTTTTCTTCCAGTTCCATCTGGGCTAACGGATAGCGATGAAAGAAAAGTCTTCCCTGTGCGCCGGGCACCAAAAATACCAACCACAGTGTTTGGTTTCGACAAAGAAGCGAGTACCATGTTTTTTAAATATCTGGGTATCATGCTGCCCATATTATTATTAATTCAGGCATCAAAGATACCATTTTATTTATTGGGAATCACCACATTGGAAATTTCCAGAACCTGATCACACTTTGGAAATTTCGGATGAAGATTCAGGATCACCTGCGGAGAATGACACTATTATCAATACGCCGGGGGGCTCCCAGATTAAAATTTCGGGCGGTTCCTTTGCCCTCTTTAAAATCCCTTATGCCGAAGGAGACCAGGGAATAAAACTATCAATATTAGCTTCAGATAAATCCTGCCGGATTTATTCCATTGATAAACGAGAATTAAAACTTCAGCTAAAAAACATAATCAGAATGTCTATAAAATCCGCAGGAAAGACTCTGAACGATTATAATGAGGTTTCTTCCTCGAAATCTTTGGAGTATAAAATAATGCATGGCGGTGTAGGGAACACCTATTATATAATGATATCCTAAACCAAAGCATATTTGAAATGGGAGGGCGACATATTCAACAACTTTGTTTATATCTGCGGTAAAAACGGAAAGGTCACGAAGGCTCAATATGGAACATCGTGTTATTTATTCTACGTACCTTTAAAAGTAATGAACGCCCGGGAATCGGCAGTATAAATTCCTCCAATTCCGGCAGTAGAGGTGTTTTTAAAACAAACATTCCATGGTCAATTCATTGGATATAATATCCCTGGAGTGGGAATTCCCGATAATTCCAAAAGTCGTTATCATGGTAATGAAAATGGTTTTCCTCGTTTTGGTCACATTTTTAAAGACCTCCTTTTTTTGTCTGAGTTTTTTGGCATAATCAGCATCAACGGTAAATTCAGATTCCGAAAACTTCATTTCACAAAGGTTGACAGAAGCATCCTTTCTGTCAATCAACAGATCGATCTGGGCGCCTTGATCAGGTGAGTTTTTGGGAGGTGAATAATACCAGGGGCCATGAAAAGTTTCAACCATCCCGATGCCAAGTGCATTTTTAAGCTGTTGAATATGCTTCAGGCAGATCCCCTCGAATGTATATCCTGCCCAGGCTCTTTTTTGGGGATCGTTTTGCAGCGACATCCAGTAACCCGTTCCTGCATCTCTTTTCCCAAGGGGTTTTATCCAGTCAAAATAAAAGAAAGTAAACTCATCGGAAATCCGGTAGATTGCATCATTTGATTTTTTTCCATAAGGGATTGCGGATGAAACAAAACCCGATTCTTCAAGTTCTTTCAGTATCTGGCTTGCGGTACCGCCACTTGGAATTTTAGCAGCAGCCAAAAGCATGTTGCGGCTCATTCCCGAACGTTTCTGTTTTAATACATCTACAATCCTGGTATGCATTACGCTGTGATCGAAAAGAGACGAAAAAAGCTTTTCAAATTCGTTTCTTAACACCCCATCCTTCGAAAAGCAAATGCTATCCAGGATCTGTGCAGAAGAAAGACCAGGTTCAGCCTGCATAAGATAGAATGGCACTCCCCCCATGGCCATGTATAGCAGAATGATCTGATACCTTGCTAATGAAACACCCCGCGATCGCAAAAATTGTTCAGTTTCTTGAAGTGTGAAAGGCAATAACCTGATTTGACGGGTAAGACGGTTGTGAAGCCCACCTTTGGAATGAACAATCTTTTGAATCATCCAGGAAGCTGCCGACCCGCAAACCACCAGGATAAGGTTGCTTTGTTTTGAACCGTAACTATTCCAGAAATGGTCCAGCGCCTGTAAAAATCCTGATTTCGGTGTATTGAACCATGGTAGTTCATCAATAAAGACAACCCTTTTCCCCGCTTTTTGTTTCAGATTTGAGGATTCAAGAAACTGCTCCAAAACAGAAAATGCCTCAAACCAAGATTCCGGAGCTTGAGGGAGGATACCCATGCCGATGGCATTTTTAAGCGAATGGGCGAAATTTTTAAGCTGATCTTTCAACGACGCCTGATGTGCCCCCACCATTTCAAAACAGAGCGTTACCTCAAAGAATTCCCTGATCAGAAAAGTCTTGCCAACCCTGCGGCGGCCATATAATGCAATGAATTCGGGATCCGGCGAATGAAGTGCTTTCGTCAGTATGCCTGTTTCATTTTTTCTTCCGATAATCTTTTCCTTTGCCATAATATTGATTTTGGCTGCTTATAATTTATTATATTAAGCCAAAATTACATATTAAATTTTGTTTTGGCTGTGTATATGAAAGTATTATTGGCCAAAACGCAGTAATAAAAAATTTATTTCCTGTTATTGCAGTTTTAAAAGATCGAAATCCAAACGCCACAACCCATAGTAAGTAAAAAGTCATAAAGTTCATAAAGCAGAAAGTTATACTTCGGCCATTTGAGTTTACCTTCAGTGAGTCCTTCGGAGTTGCGAAATACTTCGATTTATTTCGACCCTGCTCAAAAAAAAACGCCCAGTATAAAAAATGCAAACACAACCGCTCAGCATCACTGCATCTAAACTGCTTCAGCTTTCGCAAATCGACAAAGATTCAGTATAAATTACAAGAATTATTATACTGACATGAATAAAAGGTATTGTTTCTCTATTTCCTGAATTTCGGCTTCTGTCAATTCCTCAAATTCTTTTTCCCTGGCTCTTTTGGATAAGATGCCGTTGTTTTGTTCGACTTACGTCAAGGTTTTCACCTTTGCCCGCATAATCGTATAATTCGGAAACGGAAACCTGGGTATCGTTATTTAAATCCGCTGCCATATTCTTCAATCCATTGAGGATGGAATAGGTAAATATTTTAATCTGGATTTATTATATGGCAGGAATGAAGGCTGAAAACCAGAGATCTCAGAAAAGGCTTTCCAGAAGCCATTTCCAGACGGGGGTAATGATTATTGTTTTATCCTCAACGATATGTTCATCTTCCTGATCATACGTCAGGATCCTGCCTGTTTTCAGGCCTACATGGTCAAGAGCTTCAACAATGCCTTCGGTTTCACGCTTACGATTGCTGTTATTCAACTCCCAGCATACCTGGTAAGCAGAACCGATTTTATTATTGTCCATAGTTATGAAATCACATTCCTTTCTACCTGAGTAATAGAATATTCCGTTAACCGGTTCCAGATTATTGACTACTAAGTTTTCCAGCAGCCATCCTTTTGAATATTAAATTGTGTTCTTATCCCGTTGTGTGTTTTCGTATGAATGCTTTTCACGTAAAATAACACACTTACTATATAAAAACAAGCATAATACAAACGGTTCATGCTGGCGCTCCAGTGTTCATGATGTGCAAGTATTCTTGCCGCATCAAGCGATCCTCTCGACTTTTTAATTCGATATGCTGAATAGTCCTTTCTGGGATTGTCACTCATATGATAATTCCTTCCGACTGAATGGCTTCAAAAAGAGGAGTAACACTAAACCTGCCTATCCAATCTTTTTTAGAATAAACAAATACAGAAATCGGTTGCGATATGCTTAATTCAATATCGTAGAGTTTATGCCTGAATTCCCGTTCATATTCCCAGGTAATCTCATCTTTCCCAACCAGTATTAAAACATCCCAATCGGAATCAGATCTTGAATCACCTCTTGCTCTTGAGCCAAATAAAATGACTTCAGCAGCCGGATCGACAGATAATACGGCCGTTTTAATTTGAGACGATATAGTTTGATTATCTGCAATCATCACTCTTGATTTATACAAAAGCAGTGAATATTTTAAACTATCGACCAGGTTCCTGGTATGTTTTTTCCTGATTGATTTCATTCCACCAGCACAAACGCCGCCCATATATAGGCTACCTTCGGGTATTCCGACCGCATTTCCTGTTTTGTGGTTTGGATAGCCTGGCGGATGGGAGTACCAGAAAGCCAATAGGTATAAAATTTCTCCATATACTCCCTGGTTTCCTTATCAGGAACGCTCCAGAGGCTCATCATGAAGTATTGAACCCCGGCCATTTTGAAGGCGTATTGCGGACCGGAAACACATTCAAACTTATAAGTACCCGCTATGATAATATTACCAGCTATCGTTGCGAGATAATTACCCTTCTTCATCTGTAGGTTGCTTGAATAACTGTTAAGGCAGAAAAGCTTAATGGCAGATTGAAGTAATAATTGCTTACTGATCAAAAGTTTACCATGTAAATATACGGCGAAAATCAGAGATTAAGCTATTATTTTTTTTGCTGCTGTTTACTTTCTGCCTTTTCATTCTTTAACTTATGAACCCAATAAAGTAAAAACCTTAATAATCCTGAATCATGAAAAAGTGAAAAAATCATCTTACTGGTATTTGAAATGGCAATATTTATCCTCCGATGCCGCTGGCAATTTGAAAGCGATAAGCTGAGGAATGACAGTAACTATGTTTTAGAAGCAAGTTTAGTGCCTTATTTATCTTCGTTGTTGAAAATAATGTCCGGATGCTGTAACTTTACGCTTTGTCATCCGTTAGACCATTTTACGAACACGTGTAGCAAATTTACTCCACAACCATGACCATCGCAGAGTATAACTTATGTGCTGATCATTATTCCGACGGTGTGTACCGGTTTATCCTGAAAAATATTAAGGATGAAAATACGGCGCAGGACATCGTGCAGGAGTCGTATACGCGCATGTGGGAGAAAGTTAAGAATATCACTTTCGAAAAAGCGCGTTCATATCTCTTTACAACGGCCTATCACACCATGATAGATGTGATTCGTAAGGAAAAGAGAATGACACGGATGGAGGAAAGTCATAGCAACCTCAACACAACCGAAAATCAATACTCTGACTTAAAAGAGGTATTAAACGAAGCAGTGTCGCGCCTGCCGGAAATACAACGCTCGGTAGTTTTGCTCCGCGACTATGAAGGTTACGCGTACGAAGAGATTGGAGAAATAACGGGGTTGAGTGAATCGCAGGTTAAAGTCTATATTTTCCGGGCAAGGACTTTTCTGAAACAATATCTGGTTAGCCTGGATAAAGTAATTTAAAATGGACATCAACAGGGAAAATTACGAAATGTACTTCCTCGACTACCACGAAGGGCGACTGGAGCCCTGGCAGGTGGCCGGACTGTTGCTATTCCTGGAAGCGAATCCTGAGCTCAAAGAAGAATTTGAGGATTTTGAGAACATCCTGGTTACGCCTGATATGTCCATTTCGTTTACCGGAAAACCCTCATTAAAAAAAAACAATGTTTTGGATTTCGGCCCAATTAACGCCTCGAACTGCGAAACCTATTTTATAGCTGATTCCGAAAAGCAGCTTACACCCGAAGAACAGCGTTGGCTGGCTGGTTTTCTGAAACACAACCCCGGGCTTACATCCGGATACGAGCTTTACCTAAATACCCGGCTTCAACCGGATATGCAAATCCAATTCCCCGGGAAGGCCAGACTGAAGCGTTCAATCCTGAACACCCGAAGATTCTACTATTATACGCTATCAGCAGCTGCTTCAATTGTATTGCTATTTGCAGTTTATATGAACATTCAAACAAAGCACGCACCTATCCTTTCTGCACAGCAAAAACCATCAGTCATACCTGCCACCAGGAATACAAACGAAAGCCAGATTCTACGACAGGAAATTTCAGCTCCAGCAATAGCATCTGATAATAAAACTGCCAGTTATCCTGTTTTGTCAAACCAATTACCGGATCTCGCACTGGCAGTTAATGTACAATATCCTGGCGAAAGAAAATCAGTGACTAAAATTGAGGCCAGATTAGATACGCGTATTACCAGCCGAGATATTGTGGAGCCTGAATATATATTTATCCGCCAAAGCAGGAATAACCCGGAAATATATGCGAACCTTTACGACCAGGTTAATTTAGCTGAGAGGATGCAGCACGAACAGGTGTTATCGCCTGTTACAAGTTCACCTAAGTCTATGCTTCGCTCCGGCCTGAATAAATTGGGAAGTATTTTCACGGGTAAAGAGGCTCCTTCCAATCATAATACATTCAATTTCTGGACACTCGCTGACCTTGGAATCAGCGGTTACAATCTACTTACTGACAGGGATATGAAACTGCTTACGCAATCCAACGATAGTGGGAAAGTGGTTTCCTATGCACTTAAAGGAGAAGAATTCGAGTTTACACGGGCAAAGAATAAACAAAGAAACCCTTAGCGATAAAGTATCGGTATCTGCAAGCTATTCAATCACAACTTATTTTCCTTCCACCCCATAATAGCCTGCAATCCTATATTCATATAAAAATTAGAAGCGCCTGTAACAAATGGGGCATCAATCCGTCATAAAATTCAAACAAGCAAGAACCTTTTAAATACTAAGCTATGAAAACTCCGGAGAATGTTTTATCAATGGGTATTATCCTCGCCCTGACGGCCTTGTTGCCGTTAACCACCCTGGCCCAGGACCATAATATCACCGTCAGGGAAAGAAATGTCGCACCATTCGATGGCATAGAAGTTGGTGGTGCATTTACAGTAATTTTAAGCCAGGGTGACCCGCAGATGGTGAAGGTGGAAACCGACGAAAACCTGCAATCAAATGTGGTGATTGAAGTTGAAGATAATGAATTGCAAATCTCCAGCAAAGGGATGCATAATCCGGGCAAGTTAAATGTTTACATAACCGTGAAAGAACTGCATTCGCTGAATGTAGGTGGTGCAGCTTCGGTAAAAGGTGAGAATAAATTAACATCCGATCATCTTAGCATTGAAACCAGTGGAGCAGCAAAGGCTGAATTAAATATTGAAACTATTAAACTTACCACGGAGGTTTCCGGCGCTGCCGATCTGAAGCTTTCAGGCTCAGCAACGGAGCATACTTCAGAACTTAGCGGTGCCGGACAGTTAAAGGCACTCGACCTGCTAACATCCAGATCTACAATGGATATCAGTGGCGCTGCAGAAGGCCGTATCACTGCCAAAGATGAAATAAATGCTGATGTATCGGGTGCCGGGAAACTCACATACTACGACGAGCCTGGCGTGAAACATATCAACAAATCAGGAAATTATGAAATTAAGCTACAAGGCCTGGAGAACCTCGGAGAACTTAAGAGCATCGAAGGACTGGATCTGAATGAGCTAAAAGACCTTGAGGTGGAAACCCACACCTATGGTGATACTGTTCGGGTTAACATCGGGAACAATAAAAAGATTATAATCATCAGTGGTGACAGCACAGAAATCTCTTTAGGCAACAGTAAGCTCACCGTTGATGACAATGGGAATGTAAAGTTTCACCGCAACCGCAAAAATAATTTCAACGGTCATTGGGCTGGTTTCGACCTGGGCGTAAATGGCTACCTTACGCCTGACAACGATATGAACCTTGACCCCGAAGATGATTACCTCGACCTGAGAATGGAAAAATCCATTAATGTAAAACTTAACTTATTCGAACAGAACTTCAATCTCGTTCATAACAATCTTGGGTTGGTTACCGGCATTGGCCTGGAATACAACAACTACCGCTTCGATGACGATGTCGTACTCACAGAAACCGAAGATGGAGTATTGGTTGGCGGGAAAAACGAAGATCCAACCCGCGATTATACAAAAAGTAAATTGGTGGTTAACTTTCTAAACGTGCCGCTGATGCTCGAATACCAAACCAACAAGTTCTCGAAAACAAGCAGCTTTCATATCTCAGCCGGTATGATACTTGGGCTCAAGATCGGATCGCACACCAAGATGGTTTATAATGACGGGAATAAACAGAAAGAAAGGAACTTTACGTCGCTCAGTCCTTTTAAATATGATGCCACTGTGCGGATAGGTTGGGGCATCATCAACCTTTTCGCCGATTATTCCCTTGGCCCGATGTTCAAGGAAGGCAAGGGCCCCGAACTTTATCCGTTTGCCATGGGCATTACGCTTGGTAACTGGTAATATTGAAATAAGATCATTCAAAGTGCTATCCTTACCAAAGGGGTAGCACTTTTTTGTTTATATGCCTTATAAATCCTATTTTTGCAGGCGTTTGATGGCAACACTATAAGGTGTTCAGATATTACTTAGTCCCTCAATATGGAGACATTTAGTTGCAAATCGAATAACTTAAAAATTAAGTTACATTTGAGTTTTTTTTACAAACGCTACATAGTGCTTGTAAGAAAACTCATTACTTTACAAAAAAGAAGGATTATTACTCGCTTTGCTCGTGAGAGCACTTCGCTAAGTTCGCTTCGCTCATGAGAACACTTCGCTTAGTTTAAGAACAAGGATAACTCACTTCGTTCGTGAGATCGCTCTGCTAAGTTAACGATTTCTAATTTTAGATGTACACTGATTGCAAATTGTTTAGCCAAAACTTCATAAATCGTTAATCGACATTATTCGCACATTGCTCATTTTTAAAGGTGCTCATGAAACCGCGTTGCTAAGTTCCTTGTTCTTAAATCAAAAAAAGTGACGTTTTCTTAGAAGCACTAAATACCTAAAACCATATGTCAGGACATAGTAAATGGTCGACCATCAAGCGTAAAAAAGGCGCATTAGATGCCAAACGATCAAAACTCTTCTCGAAGTTCATAAAAGATATTGCCATTTCTGTGAAAGAAGGAGGCCCTGACCCCGATGGTAATCCAAAGCTAAGGGTGGCGATTACCAATGCCAAAGGCGTGAGTATGCCCAAGGAGAATATACAGCGTGCAATAAACAAGGGAGCCGAAAAAGATTCCGCTTCATTCTCCGAAACCACTTATGAAGGTTATGCACCCAATGGTATAGCCATTTTTATTGAATGTACAACCGACAACCTGCAGCGCACAGTCGCCAATGTACGCTCCTACTTCAATAAATTCGGCGGAAGCCTGGGAACAAACGGTTCGCTTGGATTTCTGTTCGACCGCAAAGGAGAATTCACAATTCCCCAGGGAAACCTCAATCCCGACGATTTTGAAATGGAAGTCATTGATGCAGGAGCTCAAGACATCAACCTGGAAGATGGCTTCTTCTATATTACAACTGCTATGGAAGATTTCGGAACCATGATGCGTAAACTCGAAGTGTTGGGAATAGAACCCGAAAGTGCTAAACTGGAGCGGGTCCCGCGCGAACTGGTAAGACTCGATGCCGATCATGCACGCAAGGTGATGAGACTAGTCGATCTGTTCGAAGACGATGACGATGTTCAGAATGTATACCACAACATGGAACTGACTGATGAACTTATGGAAGAGTTGGATAAGTAATTGCTGTTTTCCTGATATTCTCTATTGCCCCTTCATTTTCGAAACGATCTCATAAGTATCCTGTGCAATCATCAGTTCTTCGTTAGTTGGCACAATCATTACAGTT
>Ga0315283_10001179_pt1 | contig 20679 bp, 13 predicted proteins | sample YL17G09_0_MG_FD_204541 | JGI IMG/M metagenome (GOLD analysis project Ga0315283, IMG submission 204541) | Sediment microbial communities from Yellowstone Lake, YNP, Wyoming, USA - YL17G09_0 | ecosystem: Environmental > Aquatic > Freshwater > Lake > Sediment | place: USA: Wyoming | collected... | reverse complement strand
CGAAGCACCCGATTGTCGTGCGAACCGGCGGCTTGGCGCCAAACCTGCCGCGGTACACGGCATTCATGCCTTCAAAATCCTTGATGTCGTGGAGGTAGACGTTCACTTTCAGCACCTTGTCCATCGAAGAGCCGGCCTTCTTCAATTCCGCTTCGAGCTGGTTCAGGACGGACGTGGTGTGGACCGTGATGTCCCCGGGTCCATGCTCTCCTTTTCCGGACACGAAGACCAGCCCGCCGTGAGTCACGGACCCGGAGTAGAGGGGCGGACGGCTGTCGGGCGGCTGACCGTCCGCAGGGAGTCTTCTGATCTCCGCCCCTTCTGCGGGGCGGGCGTGAGACAGACCGACGAGCGCGGCGCCGGCGGCCGCGATCGAGGCGAACAGGGATTTGAAAGCCGATCTGCGTGAGGTGTCGTTGTTCGCGTGCACTGAACGTCTCCGATCTTTGAGGTGAGAGGATTCCAAACTGCCACGAGCATAGCGGCGGCAGTCGCTTGCAGCAAGCAAAATTGAACGGCCGTCGTCTGTCAAGTCGCCGGACGACGATGTGACATCTGCTGCCCGCCGCACATCATCGGCACATCACCCCCAATGAACGCAGCGGCTTTGGTGAATCCGCCGGCAGCCGTTCGCTGGTTGGCAAGCCCGCCGCAAGATACTGTTCAATCAGCCTGGGATGTTCAACGTCCACCGGGTTCCCTTCCAGGATGTTTTTCAGGAACGTGCCAGTCGTACCGCGAACATGACTCGGCACGCTCTCTTCGAGATGCATGCAACCCGGAGCAAAGCTTCTCTTCTAGGAACACAGCGATGAGCCGCCGGCACTGCGGAGCAGGCGCCGGCGGCTCATCGCGCGTTCGTAAACGTCAGTCACCGTCAACGCCTGTATCCTGAATCGGAGGCACGAATGGACCCAGTGAAGAGTGGTACCTGGAAACCGCCGCAGCGCGTGAGCCGTCGCGATCTGTTTCGAACGGCCGGTGCGGCCGGTCTCGGCGTCGTGGTGCTGCCCAAGTGGGCTGTCGCGGCACAGAGAAAAACTTCAGCGGCGCCCCAAGCTGCCGCGGCCGCGAAGGGCGTTTACGAAGCTCTGGGGGTTCGGCCCCTCATAAATTGCCGCGGAACGTTGACGATTATCGGCGGCTCCATGGAACTGCCGGAAGTACGCGAGGCCAAGAGCATCGCGAACCAGCAGTACGTGCAGCTCGACGAGCTGATGGAGGCTGCCGGTAAGCGCCTGGCCGAGTTGACGGGAGCCGAGTGGGGCATGGTCAGCTCGGGATGCGCGGCCGCCATGTCTCATGCGACGGCAGCGTGTGTCGCCGGGGGAAATCCCGATCTGCATGTGCGCATTCCAGACCTGACCGGCTTTGCGAAGACTGAGGTCATCATCCCCGGACATTCGCGCAACGTGTATGACGCGGCGATCCGGGCCGTCGGGGTGAAGATCATCGAGGTCGAAACACCAGACGAACTGCGGCTTGCTATCGGGCCCCAGACCGCGATGATCTACATTTTTGCGAACGCGCGGAACGAGACCGGGCCCCTGTCGCTCCAGGCTGTGGCGGACATCGCGCGTCCGTACAACATTCCGATCATGGTGGACGCCGCGGCCGAGATCCTCACCATCCCGAATATTCACCTGCAGCGGGGAGCGACTCTCGTCGGATACAGCGGCGGGAAGTTCATTCGCGGACCCCAGAGCGCGGGCCTGCTGCTCGGGCGCAAGGACCTCGTGCAGGCGGCCTGGATTCATAGTCCGCCACACCACGGGTACTCCCGCGCCATGAAGGTCGGCCGTGAAGAAGTGGTCGGCATGGTCACGGCCGTCGAGAGCTGGGTGAGGCGGGACCACCAGGCCGAATGGGGACAGTGGGTCGCCAGGTGCGAACACATCGCCGAGCGCGTTTCGCGAATCCCAGGAGTCACCGCCCTGGTGCGGCGTGAACCTGGCGAGAGCCGGTCGAATCGTAGCCCGAGCGTGGCAATCCGCTGGGATGCGGCCACGCTGGGGATCACGGGGCCAGAGGTCGCGGATCTCCTCTACAACGGTGAGCCACGTATTGCGCTGGCAGACAGCGGCGGCGGCCGGCGGGGACAGGAGACGCCGGGGGACACCGGAATCTCGATGACCGCCGCGATGATGGCGCCCGGCGATGAAAAGATCGTGGCGGGCCGAGTCTACGAGGTGCTCTCGGCGAAGTACGCTCCCAAGCCGGTCGAAACGCCGGCGAAGCCGGCGGCGACTCTCTCCGGACAATGGTCGGTGGACATCCAATACACCGCCAGCAAGACGACACACACGCTCCACCTTCAACAGGACGGATCGAACCTGGTTGGCACCCACCAGGGGGACTTCGTCGCGCGTGACATTTCCGGGACCATCAACGGCAACGCCGTGTCGCTGGCGAGCGTCGTCACCGAACAACACGGCTTCGCTCTGACCTACCGTTTCACTGGAACGATTGCCGGAGACACGATGTCCGGTTCGCTGAATCTGGGAGAGTACCGATCGGCCCAATGGACTGCGCGACGGCGCGTCTACGGTCAGCGGGCGGGGTCGTCCTCGTAGCCGGCGGACGCGCACCTATGATGTGGCCCACCTGTCGACGAGGTGATGACCATGGACGGCAGAATGGGATTCGCGAAGCCAAGTCAAAGGAGGGAGTGAGATGGAGAGTTCGATTATAGAGATGCCGGAGCTGGTAAGATCTATGGTGACAAGAAGATCCAGAATCTCATGACCGTGTTTGGCGGTGATCTGGTGTTTGACCCATGGGGTCTGAATTCTGTCTTCTGGAAGGATGTGCCTCGACGATCTCGAACTGAGGGTGCTGACCTCAGTGATGATATGAACGCCGATCAACGGAAAGCACCCTCATGCCGGAAAGTACTTGAGTTTCCGTACCCTGCATGAGCAGACCACTGCCGGCAATGATGCGGCTGCACGACATACCGTGCCGCGCGTGCGACCCGAGGCCGGGCAGCCGCATTGCGGGGGAGTGTCGGCCTCACTGGCCGGCTGTCCTGCAGGCAGAACTGCCCGCACATCCTCATCCTGTGAACCCGGCGAGAATCTATGCCACACCGTTACCGTGTGCTTGCGTTGCTGTTCGTGCTCTCGATGGTCACGTACCTGGATCGCGTCTGCATCGCGGTCGCCGGTCCGGAGATCGTGCGTGACCTCCACCTCTCGGCCACGCAATGGGGCTGGGTGGTCGGGATTTTCGCGCTGTCGTACGCCATGTTCGAGATCCCGTCGGGGGCGCTCGGCGATCGGATCGGCCCTCGGAAGGTCCTCACGCGCATCGTGCTCTGGTGGTCCGCATTCACCTCGCTCACCGGGCTGGTGTCCGGCTTCTACGTCCTGCTGGCGACACGCTTCGCGTTCGGGGCAGGAGAGGCGGGTGCGTACCCGAACAGCTCCGCGAGCATCTCCCGCTGGTTCCCGCTGGCGGAGCGCGGTCGTGCGCACGGCGCGGTGTGGATGGCGAGCCGCCTCGGCGGCGCCTTGACCCCTCTGCTGGTCGTGCCGATTGTCGCGGTATTCGGCTGGAGGACCGCGTTCTACCTGTTCGGCCTGCTCGGCGTGGCGTGGGCGGTGGTGTGGTACTGGTGGTATCGCGATCACCCGGCGGAAAAGGCCGGGGTGTCCCCCGAAGAACTCGCCTTGATCGGCGCGGCCCCTCGGCAGACACACCAATCGCTTCCCTGGCGAGAGGTGCTGCGCCACGGCAGCCTGTGGAAGATCATGTTCATGTACCACACGTACTGCTGGGGCGCCTACTTCTACCTGTCCTGGATGCCGACGTACCTGCGCGTGGGTCGCGGCTTCACGGCAGACGAGATGAAGATCTACGCCATGCTGCCGTTTCTGGCCGGCGCCGCGGGCAACCTGCTGGGTGGATGGTTGAGTGACGTGCTCGTGCGCCGTTACGGGCTCCGCATCGGCCGCCGTACCGTGGCGGCGACTGGCCTTGCCGCGTCCGCCCTGTGCCTGTTCGGCACGGCGACGGTAGCGGACCGTCACGTCGCGGTGGCGCTGCTCACGCTGGGATACTTCAGCATGGACTGCATGCTGCCGGTGTCGTGGTCTGTGTGCCTTGACGTCGGCGGCCGTCATGCGGGAGCCGTCACCGGCGCCATGAACATGGCCGGTCAGTTCGGATCGTTCGTGTCGGCGATCGCCTTTGGCAGCCTGGTGGATGCCTTCGGCGGCCGTTACGACGTGCCGCTGGTGGTCTTCAGCGGAATGCTCGCCGTTTCCGCGGTGTTGTTCACCACCATCGATCCGACCAAGCCGCTTGTCCCGGTGCAAGGCGGCACAGGAGTCGAACCCGTACACGCGTAACCCGGTTGGACACGCCTGAGGAAGAACGATGTCTGAAACGAACGGATCTCTCAAAGATGTGAATGGTTTCAGTCGCCGGGAGCTGGCCCGCCGCGCGGGGCTGGTCGCGCTCGGCAGCGTGCTGCCCTGGCGGTCCCCGGCGGCGGAGGCGCTGACCCCTGGCGCCGTGTCGGGGCTCGGGGTGGACGCGAACCTCTACGAGTCGTTGGGGGTCCGCCCGTTCATCAACTGTCGCGGCACGATCACCGTCATCGGCGGATCGATCGAGCTGCCCGAGGTGCGGGCAGCCAAGGCGCTGGCCAATCAGCAATACGTGCAACTCGACGAGTTGATGGAGGCCGCGGGCCAACGCCTGGCGGCGCTCACCGGCGCGGAGTGGGGCATGGTGAGCGCCGGATGCGCGGCGGCCATGTCTCACGCCACCGCTGCGTGCGTCGCCGGGGGCAATCCCGACCTCCACCTCCGCATCCCCGACCTGAGCGGCTTTCCCAAAGACGAAGTGATCATTCCGAGTGAGTCGCGCAACAACTACGACGCGGCGATCCGCGCCGTCGGCGTGAGGATACTCGAGGTGGACACGCCCGAGCAGTTGCGGCTGGCGATAGGGCCGCGGACGGCGATGATCTACCTCGAAGCCAAGGTTAGCAACGAAAGCGGGCCCATGTCGCTCGAAGCGATTGCGGCCATTGCCAAACCGTACGAGATTCCGATCCTGGTGGATGCGGCGCCGGAAATCCTCACCGTGCCGAACATCCACCTGCAGCGTGGGGCGACGATGGTGGCGTACAGCGGCGGAAAAGTGATTCGCGGCCCGCAGAGCGCGGGCCTGCTTCTCGGTCGCAAGGACCTGGTGAAGGCCGCGTGGATACACAGTGCCCCGCACCATGGCTATGCCAGAAGCATGAAGGTGGGCCGCGAGGAGATCGTCGGAATGCTCGTCGCTGTCGAGAGCTGGGTCAAACGCGACCAGGACCGCGAATGGCAGGAGTGGGTCTCGCGTTGCGACCATATCGCCGAGCGTGTGTCGCGAGTCCCGGGGGTGACGGCATCGGTCCGCCGCGAACCGGGCGGCCGCGGAAACCGCAGCCCTCGCGTGGCGCTCCAGTGGGATTCCGGGGCGCTTGGCATCACCGGTCCGGAGGTCACGCGAGTCCTCGACACCACCGAGCCGCGCATCGTGCTCGGTGGCGGCGGACCTGGGGTGGGGCAGGACCCGCCCGGGACGACTGGAATCAGCATCACGGTGTTCATGATGTCCCCGGGGGACGAGAAGATCGTCGCCGAACGCGTGTCAGCGGTGCTCTCCGCGAAGCGGACGGCAGCACCGGCCGTGTCTCCGAAGCCGCCCGCGGGCAATCTGAGCGGCCACTGGGAGGTCGACATCGCGTTCGCGGCGAGCAGAAGCACGCACACGGTGGACCTGGCACAGGATGGCAACCGCCTTCAGGGGACGCACCAGGGTGAGTTCAGGTCGCGCGAGCTGACCGGGTCGATCGATGGAGATCAGGTGACGTTCGCCACCCGGCCCGCCGTCAGCCACGGCGACAACCTGTCATTCCGCTTTACCGGAACGCTGAGCGGCAACGCCATGGCCGGGTCGCTCGACATGGGCGAGTACTTGACCGCGAGCTGGACGGCGAAACGCCGCGTGCCGAACGACCGATCGCGGTAACGCCACGGCCGGCTCACGAGACCCACAAAGGAACTCGCCATGAGAACACCAGTGGGTCGTCCGGTTCGTATGGCTCTCCTGCGGCCCGCTGTCGGCGCGCTGTCCACCGGCAGTGGCGACTCAGTGATAGGACGAGGAAGCCTGGTAACGAGACGCGCAACGGGTCGGCGCCTCGGACCCACCGGCGTACGGTCGACGGCACGTGTGGAAAGCGCAGCGGCGAACGGAGGGAAGGTCTCGCGGGCCGCCTCGGCGCTCCCGCACATCGACGAGCGGCGGCGGACGCGAGCGAAGGGGGACACGCACCAGGTCGCGGCGCGGGCATGTGGGGAGCACGCGTAACCGGGCCGGGATGCGGGAAGGTGTGGCCTGACAGGTTGGCCTTGAAGCCGTACTGGAGAGAACCCACCGTACGGAATTTTAGGGGGGGCGATGGAAACACCGGCATCATCGAAGCCCGGACCGCGCCATCGCCCTACCCGGCATCGGGCAGATGGACGAGCATGTCAATCACAGGTCCTCGCCGACACCAGTCCTCTTTGACAAAGACTGCCGCGCGGGTGTAGTAAGGGATGGCGCTTCGCGTCCGCAGCCCCTTAAGAGTTCCTGGGCGCCCTGGCCAACGGCCGCTCATCCCGGCCTCGGGGCACACGCCGCCCGCTGCGGAGCGCGGCATTCTTCCATCGCGCGGGCGTGCCCCGCGCCGGTTTCTCTTGGGAGAGGAGTTCACATGGCGACTACCCGAATGCGGCGCCTGCTGGTGCCGTGGGCCTTCCTGCTCGTCCTGGCGCCGGCGGTGGCGTTCGCCCAGACAGGGGCGGCGTCGATCACCGGCCTGATCACGGACGAGACGGGCGCCACCCTGCCCGGCGTCACCGTCACGGCCACCAACCAGGGTACCAACGTCCCCTACACCGCCGTCTCGAACGGCGCCGGCAGCTACACCATCACGTCGGTGCCGGTCGGCACCTACGTCATCAAGGTCGAGCTGAGCGGCTTCCGGACGTCGGCCACCAAGCCGGTCGTCCTCGAGGCGAAGCAGGTCGCGCGCCTCGACTTCAAGATGGGCGTCGGCGCCATCGCCGAGACCGTCGACGTCGTCGGCTCCTCGCCGATCCTGCAGACGGAGACGGTCACGGTCGGCGAGGTGATTTCCGGGAACACCGCGACGGCGCTCCCGCTCAACGGCCGCAACTCCAGCCAGCTGGCGCTGCTGCTGCCCGGGGCGATGACGGTCAACCCGGCCGGGTTCACGAACGTCCCAGGCGCCGGCACGAGCCGGCCGTTCGTCAACGGCAACCGGGAGCAGGTGAACAGCTACACGTTGGACGGTCTCGACGTCAACGAGACGATCGACAACGGCGTCGGGTACCAGCCCAGCCCGGATGCGGTGGCCGAGGTCTCCGTCGAGACCAACAACTACCAGGCCGATACCGGCAACGTGGGCGGCGCCGTCATCAGCGCCGTGCTGAAGTCGGGGACCAACAGATTCACGGGCAACGCCTTCGAGTTCTACCGCAACAGCGACCTCGACGCGAACTCGTGGGCGAACAACCGGTCAGGCGCGCCCAAGCCGGAACGCCGGCAGGACATCTACGGCGGCACGTTCGGCGGGCCGCTCATCAAGGACCGGTTGTTTTTCTTCGGCAACTACCAGGGGTCGCGACAGGATGCGCCGGGCTCCGCGACGGCGTCGGTGGCCCCCGAGGCCTGGCGCCGCGGCGACCTGTCGAGCATCGCCACGCCGGTCATCGACCCGCTCACCGGGCTGCAGTTCCCGGGCAACATCATCCCGGCCAGCCGCATCAGTGCCGTCGCCCGCGCCCTCTTCAGCAACACGGCCAATTACCCCTTGCCTAACGCCGCGGTCGCGGGCGTGACGGGCAACTACGTCGGCAAGGCCCTGACGGAGATCCGCGCGCGCCAGGGCGACGTGCGGATGGACTGGAACGCGTCCCAGAACGACAAGTTCTTCGGGCGCGTCTCCCTGAAGACCTACAAGAGCAACGCGACTCAACAGGCGTTCCCGCTCCTCCTGGGCACGTTCGACGACCGGCCGTTCTGGAACGTCGGCTTCAACTGGAACCGCATCTTCGGGTCGGCCATCGTCAACGAGGCGCTCGTCGGCTTCAGCAGCACGACCGTGACGGGCGGGATCAACGACTGGGCTGGCATCGGCAACGCCAACGCGAGCTACGGCATCGCGGGCGGCCAGCCCATCCCTGGGTTGAGTTCCATCGGCTGGGGCAGCGGCCTCACCGCGCCCGGGAACATCGCCACCGCCAACTCCGACACGCTCGCAAATACGTTCCAGATCAACGAGAAGCTGACCTGGCTGAAGGCCCGCCACGCGATGAAGTTCGGTGGCCAGTGGCTCAGCTACAACCAGCGGCGGTTCTACGCCGGCAACAACGGCATGCTCGGCTTCATCAACTACAACGGCGCCTTCACGGGCTTCGCCTTCTCCGACTTCCTGCTCGACATGGCGTCGAGCAAGGGCAGGGGCGGCGGCGACCCGGCTGATCCGTGGACGCACCTGCAGAACCGCGTCGGCGTGTTCGCGCAGGACGACTTCAAGGTGAGGCCGAACATCACGCTGAACCTGGGCTTGCGCTGGGCGTACACCTCGCCGCTCGTGGAGAAGGACAACCGCCAAACGAACTTCGATCTCAAGACCGGCCTGCAGACCTTCGCCAAGGACGGCAGCACCGAGGACCGCGCGCTCTACAAGCCGTTTTACAACGGCTGGGAGCCGCGCCTCGGGGCGGCCTGGAAGATCACCGACCGCCTGGTGGCCCGCGGCGGCTACGGCATCTCGCAGTTCATGGAAGGCACGGGCGCGAACCTGCGCCTCCCGTTGAACCCTCCGTTCTTCTTCGAGTCGTCGGTCAACTACGACCGCACGACCGGCGCCGGGAACGCGTCCAGCGGCTTCGCCGACCTGGTGCCTGGCACCACGCCCACCGGCAACGTCCGGGCGTACGACCCGAACCTGCGGCCGCAGTTCACGCAGCAGTACAACGTCTTCGTCGAGTACCAGTTGTCGTCCTCCATGTCCGCGCAGGCGGGCTACGTCGGGAACCGTGCCACCCACCTCGTCGCTCCGGTCGAGGGCAACCAGGCCCTGCCGGGCGTCGGCGATCCGACCACGTGGGCGTCCAAGACCGTTCGCCGGCCGCTGTACGCGGCGCAACCGCTCATCACGACCATTGCCACCACGGCCTCCCGTGCCCACAGCGAGTACAACTCGCTGCAGACCAGCGTCCGCCGACGCAACGTGAACGGCCTCGAGTTCATGGCGTCGTACACCCTCAGCGACGCGAAGAGCAACAACCGCGGCTACTACGGCGGTGGCGGCGTCGTGGCATCGGAGGGCGCCTACTGGGCCAACACGTACGATCCCGACGCGGACTGGGGGCCGGCCTTCTTCGACGTGCGGCATAACCTCATCTTCTCGGCGAGCTACGAGCTGCCGTTCGGCAAGGACCGGGCGTACGGCGCCGACTGGAACGCGCTGACGGACGCCGTGCTCGGTGGCTGGCGCGTCGGCGGCATCCTCCAGGCGAGAACCGGAATCCCGGTCACTGTGGTCGACGGGCGCGCGCGTTCGCTGCAGGGTGAGCGCGGATCCGAGCGGCCGAACTGCGTCGGCGACTGGAAGCCGTCTGACCAGTCGATCACCAAGTGGCTCGACATCAATGGCTTCGCGGCGGTCCCGCTCGGCACGTTCGGGAACTGCCCGGTGGGCGTCGCCCGGGCGCCCGGCTACACCAACCTCGACTTCGTGCTGGGCAAGCGGTTCGCGATCGGTGGGAGCCGCTACTTCGAGTTCAGGGTCGAGACCTTCAATCTCCTGAACCACCCGAGCTTCGGGCCCCCGGCGCGCGACATCTCGGCGCCGAACACGTTCGGCCTCATCACCACGACGGTCAGTTCGCCGCGCGTGATCGAACTGGCGTTCAAGTTCAACTTCTGACGCACGGGCGCCCGTCCGCGGCCACGCGGGCGGGCGCCTCTCCCTTCCCCTTGCCGATCACTGCCTGGCGGCGAGCGAGCCTCCGGCGGCTCGCCGGCGTGGTGGCCGTGGCCGAGCCGCGCAGGGTCTTGCCGTCGATGGCGACGACGTGACCGGTCAGGATCTGCTGGCGCACCAACCACGTACTGAGCACGCGGTCGAAGCCATCGCCATCGAGGCGTTGCAGCGTGAGCCGAAAACACTTGACCGAGGGGGTGTCCCGCGGGGGATGCCGAGGTGCCGCAACACGTCCGGGGCGAGTTCGGCCGCACATTCCGCGATGGCCTGAAATCCGTGCGCGCCAGCGAGCACGGCAGCCACCGCCACGACGAGCAGGCCGCGCACGGGATGCCGCACGCCCCGCCGGTGGCGCGGATCGGGCACGGTGGCCAGGGCCTCGATCAAGCCCCCGGCGCCGTCTAACGGCAAGCGATTGACATCGAAGCGGTGCATGCGATCTCCTACGGGAGCGGGACGGGGGGGAGGCCACGGCGCCTGCAGGCACTGCCACCACCGGACGCCGATGCCGGCCGGGCACCCCGCGCGGGCGTGGCAACACCACCCACCCGCCGGTCGCCAGCCGACGCAACAGCGCCTGACAGGTCCACCGATTCAGCGTGCCATCGGCGCGCGCCGCCAGTCCCACGCGCGGCAGAGCGCGGTCGCCACGGCCTCACGCGGCCAATCAGGATGGGTCGCCACCACCTGCTGAATCCCGGCCAGGTGGGCCTGCGTGATGACACGCCGACCACAGCGGAACAGCGGCGTCGTGTCTGGGGCATCCGCCGGCGCCGCCGGCTCGGTCATCACCCACAGCGTAGCAAACGCGCAGCGAAGATATCAGGGGGTTTCGCATCACGTTCAGCGGCTTGGTGTTTTCACGACTTTGCCCTGGTCCGTTCGCCGCCGACGCAGGATTGAATGCCATCGTCGAGTGTGATGGGACTCACCCACAATACCATCCTGTAACATCGTCGGAAATGTCTATTGCCTCATGTGAGGTGCTGCGGAGTCCTCTCGGACCAGGTACGTGTGGCAGCCGACCGGGCAGCCGGCTTTTCACGTGCCCGAGGCATTCGGCATCCTCAGGCTGCGGTGAGCTTCGGTGTCGGCGCGGCGTTCCTCCGAACTCGCCGCGCTTCGGCCCCGCGTAAACGGGACGAATCCTCATGCCGACGCGTCTGGCACTGACCGCCCTGTTGGCGTCCGTCGCATTCGCGACCGGATCCTCGACCACCGGGCGCGTGGTAGATGGCCCAGGCGCCCTGGCGCGGCTCGAGCGGACCGATGAAGCCATGGGGTCGTGGTTCGGTCTCGTGATGTACGGCCCTGGCCGCGCCGAGCTGGAGGCGGCCGCCGACGCGGCCTTCGAGGAGGTCCATCGCCTCGACCGGTTGTTGTCCAACTACAGGCCCGCGAGTGAATGGAGCGGCGTGAACCGCGCCGCCGCCGCCCGGCCCGTTCGCGTGTCACCCGAACTGTTCGACCTGCTGTCGGCCTGCCTGGAGTACAGCCGGCAGAGCGACGGAGCGTTCGACATCACCGTCGGGCCCCTCATGAAGATGTGGGGATTCTTCAGGGGCGAGGGAGTGCTTCCATCGGGTCCGGTCGTGACCGATGCGCTCGGCCGCGTCGGGTATCGGCACGTCCTGCTGGAGGCGGAAGGCAGGACGGTCAGGTTCCTCCGCCCGGGTATTGAACTCGATCCCGGTGGCATCGGCAAGGGCTACGCCGTCGATCGCATGGTGTCGGTGCTGAGAGAGCACGGGGTCGGCATCGCCCTCGTCTCGGCAGCGGGAAGCAGCATCTACGGGCTCGGCGCCCCTCCCGGCGAGCCGAGAGGGTGGCGAGTTCCCATCAGCGATCCCAGTGCCTCGAGCAGGTCGGTCGCAGATGTGTATCTCAAGGATCTCTCCATTTCCACGTCGGGCAGCTACGAGAAGTTCTTCTGGGCCGAGGGAAGGAAATACGCGCATATCATCGATCCACGCACGGGCTATCCTGCGCGTGGCGCCTCCTCGGTGTCCGTGGTGGCCGCGCGAGCCATAGACAGCGAGGCGTGGACCAAGCCGTACTTCGTCAATGGCCGAGCCTGGACGATCGCGAACAGGCGCGGAGACCAGCGTGTGCTGTTCTGCGACGATACGCCGAGCGCCGCGTGCTCGTGGATTCAGTGAGCGACACCGCGCGATGGTTCCCGCCCTCGCGTGCTCGTCAACAACGTGAACTGCGGCGCGCCGCAGGCAAGTATCCAGAGCACCGTGTTTGGCACGATCACCACGGCCGTAGGGGATCCCCGCATCATCCAGTTCGTGGGCAGGTACTGCTTCTGATGTGTCCCTGCAGGAGGGCCTTCGCCCTCCCCCAGGCGCGCGACCGCGGGCGCGAGCGGCCACTCGTTGGCGGCAGCGGATCCTTCCGACTGGTGTAACATCTCCCTGAACCCGTAGATCTCTGACGCCGAGGAGTTCGCGAAGATGCTGGTCACGCTGATTTCCATCGCCGCGCTCTTTGTCGCGGCCGACGCTCCCGGCGTGCTGGAGAGTGCGTACGCGGCGCGGAATTTCGATCTGAGCGCGGATCGACACCGTCCTGAGTGGAAAGACATCACGGGGGTCGTGCTCGACCGCGACTACCTGGGCAAGCCCATCGCCGGGCCGCCGACGGAGGTGCGCTCCCGGTGGACGGACGACTACCTCTACCTGCTGTTCATCTGCCCGTACGAAGAACTGAATCTGAAGCCCGAGCCGCCATCCGCGACGGAAACTCCGCGGCTGTGGGGCTGGGACGTCGCGGAGGCCTTCATCGGGTCCGACTACGAGCGCATCGGCCGCTACAAGGAATTCCAGGTCTCGCCGCGGGGGGAATGGGTAGACCTGGAGATCGACCGGCAGGACCCGAAGGGCCAGGGCGGCATGAAGTGGAATTCCGGCTATACCGCCCGGGGCCGGATCGACGCAGCATCGAAGGTCTGGTACGGCGAGATGCGGATTCCGTTTCGCGCCATCGATGCGAGGACGCCCCAGACGGGCAGGGAATTGCGGATCGGCCTGTACCGGATCGCCAATGCCCAGCCGAGGGCGTACTATGCCTGGCAGCCGACCGGCCAGACGACGTTTCACGTGCCCGAGGCGTTCGGCACCTTGCGCCTCCGTTAACGTTCGTCGTCTGCACCGGAGCACTGGGAGGGGCCGGCAATGGGGCCGCGCCATCGACGTCTGCCGCGCCGTCGCGTTCTGCGCGTGACACGACATCGGAGTGGGAGGAGCTCAGATGAATCGTCGCACGTTCGTCTTCACTACGGCCTACCCGACCTGCGGATCGGCGGGCGGGTGTTCCTCAGCCACGAGGACGCGCCAAAATGATCCATCCGAGAGACACACGCCATGACAGATTGTCCGAAGAACTCCTCACTCCGGCCCCCGCGTGACCCGCGCCTCGTCGGACGGCACTGGCCCGGGCTGGTCGCCGGCGCGCTGGTTTCCGCTCTCGCAATCCCGACCGTCACCGCTCTCGCCCAGATGGCAAAGCCATCGAGCGGCGCGGAGACGCTGGTGTATTTCGGCACTTATGCAACCGACAAGAGCAAGGGCATCTACGTCTCTCGTCTCGACCTCGCCTCGGGCGCGTTGACGCCTCCGGAACTCGTGGCGGAGACTCCGAACCCGAGTTTCCTGGCTGTCCATCCGAGCGGCGACTTTCTGTACGCGGCCAACGAGGTCCGCACGTTCAACGAGCAGCCTGGGGGAGCGGTGAGCGGCTTCGCGGTCGACCGGAAGACCGGCAAGCTGACGGCGCTGAACCAGCAATCTTCCCGCGGGAGCGGTGCGGTCTATCTCGTCGTAGACAAAGCGGGCCGGAACGTCCTGGTCTCGAACTACGGGGGGGGAAGCGTGGCCGTACTGCCGATCGAACAGGATGGCAGGCTCAAGCCGGCGTCGGCTTTCGTCCAGCACACGGCACCGAACGCCACCATCGTGACGCCAGTCACGCCCAGGGCGCACTCGATCAATCTCGATCCTGCCAACCGGTTCGCGTACGTCGCGGATCTCGGCCTCGACCAGGTGCGAATCTATCGCTTCGGGAGCGAGGCGGGCTCGCTCGAGGCGAGCGAACCGCCGTTCGTCCCGGTGGACCCCGGTGCGGGACCACGTCACTTTGCCTTCCATCCAAAGGGCCGCTTCGCCTACGTGATCAACGAGAAGCACCTCACAGTGACGGCGTTCAGCCACGACGCCGAGCAGGGTGGATTGACACCGATTCAGACGATTTCGACCCTGCCGCCCGGGGAGACCGTCGAGATCGGCTACAGCGGCGCGGACGTGCAGGTGCATCCGTCGGGCAGGTTCCTCTACGGCTCCAATCGCGGGCACAACAGCATCGCCGTGTTTACCATCGACGCGACGTCGGGGCGGCTGACGTTCGTGGAGGCCAAGCCCACTCAAGGCAGCACGCCGCGGGGATTCGGGATCGATCCCACCGGCGCGTACCTCCTCGTGGCTCACCAGCGGTCCGACTCCGTCGTCGTCTTTCGCATCGACCCGGCCACCGGCCGGCTCAAGCCCACCGGGCACACAATAGCGCTCGGCTCGCCGGCGTGCGTCAAGTTCGTCGAATTGGGTACGCGGCAGTGAACAGCGCTGTCGTGCGCGGGTGTTGATCACGGCACCAGCCGGACGATGGACCGGCCGGGCCTTATCCCTGGGAGAAGCACGATGAAATGTGTGGCGTTCTCATCGATCGCACTTACTGTTGCATTCGCGGCCGTCGGCTACGCCCAGACCAGCTACGATCTCCTCCTCAAGGGCGGGCACGTCATTGACGCCAAGAACGGGATCGACGCCGTCCGCGACGTTGCCATCAAGGATGGCAAGATCGCGGCTGTCGCGGCGGATATTCCAGGGTCGACGGCGACAAAGACAGTCAACGCGGCGGGCCTCTATGTCACGCCTGGACTGGTGGACATCCACGTCCACGTGTACACCGGTGAGAAGACCGCCTATGCCGGGGGTCCCAACAGCGTGCCCGTGGACGCCTTCTCGTTGCGCAGCTGCACAACCACGGTTTCGGACGCGGGAGATGCCGGCTGGCGGAACTTCGACGACTTCAAGAGCCGCATCATCGACAAGGCGAAAACGCGGGTGACAGCGTTCATCAATATCGTCGGCTACGGCATGGCAGGCGGCGGCTACGAGCAGGACCTTACCGACATGCAGGTGAGGCCGACAGCGGACACGGCGCTGAGGTACAAGGGCGTCATCGTCGGTATCAAGAGCGCCCACTACAACGGACCGGAATGGGACCCGTTTATCCGCTCGGTGGAGGCGGGCACGATCGCCGACATCCCGGTGATGGTGGACTTCGGCAGCGCCAGGGTCCGGACGATCGCGGAGCTGTTCACGAAGTACTTCCGGCCGGGAGACATCTTTACGCACGCCTACGCGGGCGGGGGGCGAGGGGAGCTCATCGACGGCAAGGTCAATCCCGCCATCTTCGCCGCTCAGAAGAAGGGGATCATTTTCGATATCGGCCACGGGGGCGGGAGCTTCGTCTTTCGCACGGCCGTTCAGGCGTTCAAGGAGGGCTTCTATGCCGATTCGCTGTCGACCGACCTGCACGTCGGCAGCATGAACGCTGGCATGAAGGACATGGTCAACGTCATGAGCAAGTTCCTGGCCTTGGGCATGCCGCTGAAGGACGTGGTCCTGCGTTCGACCTGGAACCCGGCGAAGGAGATTAAACTCGAACAACTCGGTCACCTGTCCGTCGGGGCGCCCGCGGACGTGGCGGTACTGCGGCTCGAGAACGGCAAGTTCGGATTCTTGGACCAGCGCGGCGGACGCCTGGACGGCACGCAGAGGCTTGGCTGCGAGTTGACGTTGCGCGAAGGCACCGTGGTGTACGACCTGAATGGGCTGGCCAGCGAGCCGTGGGAAACGATACCGCCGCCTGCCCCCAGGACGACGCGGTCTGGCGGGCAGGATCGCTGACGCCCGAGGGGACCTTCGCGGAGCGAGACGCACCCTTCCGACCGTATCAATCAGGTCCGGGCCGCGCAGGCGGCCGGAGGAAGGGGGCGGCGCCGCTGGCCACCTTCCGACGGCCCCTGTTATCGGGGTTCGGCCGCCAATCGCATTGGCGCTAGCGTTCGCGCGGCGGCGGCGGTGCCGGCTTGCGGCCGGTCTTCTCGAAGACGTAGTCGTCGCGCAGTTTCTGCAACTCCAGTGTCAGCGGCCCATAGATCTGGCTGGAGGTGTACTTCCCGGTTCCCAGCATCATCAGGCTCCAGTCGTCGCGCGCCTTCGACATCTCCCCGGATTCGACCACTTCCTTCACCATCTGCGGCGGAATGAACCAGAGGCCTTCGCGGTCGGCGAGAACCACGTCGCCCGGCATCACCAGCGTCTTGCCGATCCGTACCGGGATGTTGATGCCCGTCACCATGACGCGCATGCCCTGTGTCGGAAACGAGTTCTTGTAATACGCCTGCATTCCCGTTTCCGCAATGCGGTCCAGCCAGTAGACGCCGCCATCGACGATCATGCCGTTCTTGGTCGTGGTCTGGATGTAGTGAGCGAGCTTGTTGCCGACGAAGTTCCAGTCCGCCCCGAAGACGTCGGCTACGATCACGTCGCCCGGCTCCAGCCGGTCAATCGCCGTCTGGTTCCGGGCCGCCGTCGTGCCCTTCGCCTTCGCGTCGGCGTCGTCCACCTCGGCGATGTCGCCCCGCAGCGGCATGAACTGGACCGTAAACACCCGCCCAACCATCTTCTGATTCGGCTGCAGGACTCTCCAGCCATCGAGGGACTCGAACTGGTTCGGGAAACCCTTGCCAGGCAGCACCGCCTGCACTTCTTCGGCGATGAGGACCTTCATTCTTTCCAGCATCTCATCGGGAACCTTCGGCCTGCCATCGGGGAAACGGTCGTACGGATTCTTGCTCGTGTATTTAATCAACTGCTCCGGCGTCCACTGAAAGAGTTGAGCGGATGCGGAGTCGACGGAAAAAAACATCACGGCAAGAACGAGCAACCCTGACGCGAAGCGGGCGCCCGGGGCGAGCTTTCCGAGCTCAGAACTCTGTCCTCTCGACATATCTTCCTCCGCGGCTTAGACCATGACCGGAATAACTCTGCCACCTTTGACACCGATACATCCCGCCGGGCTGCGTTGTTCGTCGCTTGCATATTCCCGATATGCGCGCTCCTCACGCCTTGCCGGGCGGGCGCCTCGACGCCCAAGGTGGCACACCTATTCCGATCAGGGTCCTTAGATGGTGATCTTCTCGTAGTCGAACGGGTCGTTGACCAGGTGCAGCGGTTCGTCCTTCCTGGCGAGGTAGATCGTCTTCAAAGGCGTGCGCGGGAAATCGGTCAGTTTACGTTCCACCGGACCCCCGTCGGTCCACTCATAGACCGGAACCTCCCATGGATTGAAGGTGTCACTCAGACCGCGCTCCTTGGCGATCCGGTACAGATGCACGTTTCCGGGCTCGTGCCCGCCCAGGTACAGCCCGACAATATCGACCCGGAAAGGATCCTTGCCGAACATCACCAAGTTGGTCAGGTAGTCATCGCCAATGTCGAAACCGTCTCCGTCGCGTCCGTAGATGCCCTCGACCATGCACAGCCCCGGCGAAAGCGTGCTCAGGTTGTCGCACGTCTTGTGGGCCCAGATCTCCTGAACGATCGGGGTGATTGCGCTCTTGAGACGCGTGCTGCCGGGGGCATCGTAACGGACGAAGTTCCTCTTCTTGTGGAGCTCGAAGAACTCGTTCACGACCTGCTCCACCCGGGGGTTCACTTCGGCCTTCACGAACGGCTCCACGTCCAGGACCGTTCCCCACCCACCACAGAAGCGGGTGAATGGGTGCGCCACCGTACCCTGGAGATTCTTGACGGTCTGGGTGAGGCACATGCTGTGCGCCTTCCACTTGGCGATGTCGAGCAGCCAGGTGTCGGGCTCGCCCACCGGCGCGTAGTGCGGGATGCGAGTGAACACCACGCCGTCGGGCACCTTGGCCCAGTTCGTTTCAAAGCCGTCACGCAGGTGCCTCGGGCGGCGTACGGACTCGCCGATCTCAACGCCCAACCGTTCGTTGATATCGTTGAACCCGCGCAGATTCCAGGTGTCGTAGCCCGTCGACTCCACGAAGTAGAACTGCTTCAGGCCGAGTTCTTTCAGCCCCGTGACCATGCCTTCGTAGAACTGCGGGTCCGTGCCCACGCCCCAGTTCTCTTCGGGCTTGCGCTTCTCGTCATAGACTCCTGTGGCGTTGGGCTTGAGTACGATCCGGCGCGTGATGGGGATGCCGGGCCGATCCATCGGCACGAAGATCTGCCGCGCCAGCCCGAGGCCCTCGCGCAGTTTGGCGCTGGCGTCCATTTTGTCCCGGACGTTGGTGCGGCGGATGAAGACGGCCTTGGGATTCCGCTCGATGAAGGGATGCAGCCCGAAATAGGGCATCGCAGCGGGCGCCGAGGCTCCCAGGTTCACGCGCGACAAGACGCCGGTTGCCGCCGCTGCGGCGCCGGCGCGGAGGAACTCTCTCCTGCTGACACTCATCGGGTCCTCCCGTGCCTCATAGATAGCTCACAGAAACGCGACCACCGCCACGCACGCCAACTCCGGAATGGCGACTTCGCTGTTCGTGCCGCGCTTGGCCACCCTGACATCCAGGGGCGGGTGGCCGGGGCGCAAGACGGTCGCCTTTGTGAAGTTGCCCTGAATGCGCGCCAGCACGGGCCGATCCACCGGCGAGGAGTAGTTCACGATGTGGAGCAGCGCGCGTCCGCTCACCGGGCCGGAACTCGGGGCGGACGTGGCCAGGGCAATGCCGCCCGCGCAGTTCCACAGCCGTGTGGGGCGCCGGGCCTGTGTCACGAGGTCCACGACGTCCAGCGCGAGTTCACCCGGGTCGCTGACCGCCTCCTTGTAGGCGACCAGCTGTCCCTTGCCGAGGGAGTAGAAATCCCGATCCTCCTGGCTCTTGGCCGGCTTGAGCGATCCACTCCGCCACCAGCCGTTCCCGACCGGGTCGTCCACCACGACGATGGATCCGGCCTGGGCGTGCGCCAGAATACGCGCCGCAATCTCAGGCTTCGGCGCGTCGATGCCGGCGGCCACCAGCACCAGTCTCCGGAGGGGGTCCGGTGGCGGCGGGTTCGACGCGGGCTCGAGCGCCGGCGACACGCCCTGCCGATACATCAGATTGGCGACTTCGGCGCTGAGTTCCCCGTGATCCACCAGAACCGTCACGATCGGCAATGCCCGCTGGCGGAACAGACTGGTGTGTTCACGCAGCCAGCGCGCGGTCTGGCCGAGGCTGCGCCACGCAGTCATCGCTGTCTCATCCCCGCGCAGGAGCGCTTCCCCGTATCTCGGCTCCAGCGCGAGGATGTAATTGCCCCCTGCCGCCCAGGCCTCTGCCAGAGCCAGTTCCAGCGTTTCAAAGGGGATCACCCGATCTGGCGAGACACCCGCTTCCGTGTTCGGGAGATAAGCCAGCAGCGGCGCCGCGCCAGGGTAGAGAGCGCGCAGGCAGGCGACGCGAAAGCCATTGGCATCCACCCACAGCCTTCTGGTCGCGCTCGCCACGGCGGGATCCCGGCCGCGAACACCCGGCCACATGCCCGTGCTGACAGCGACCGGCGCCCCCGGTGTGGCGCGACCCATTTCCTCCACCTTGAAGGTGTGGATGTCGCCGGCCGGCACTGTCCTGATCCCGAGGGCCGAACAGGCTTCCCGAAAAGCGTCGGCGGTGGCACCCCAGGCGACGGTGATTCCACCCTCCCTGAGCAATGGCGCGTACTTGGGATCCGGATCGCTCCACCGGATCACGACCTCGTTCGCCAGATTCAGAGTCATGGTCGCTTCATCTTAAACGAAACGGACTTCGCCGTCCGATAGATCCATTTCTTCGAGAAGTCCGTCATGAACCGGGAAGTTGCCCGACTGCGCTTTGTGATCCGGGTAGGTTTTCAGCAACCCCTATAGCGAGCTCGTGCAGACCAGATGCACGGATTCGGTCTCGATCGACGACAGATCACGCGCATCGCCCTCCACAACGGGGTGCATCGTCACGCCGCTACTCGACATCATGTACTCCGATGTTGGGCTGAAATTGTAGTCGATATCAGCGTGTTAAACCAACGCCATCATCCAGCGGACCCTGTGACATTTCTATTACCCCGTGAATCATTCGGGCGAAGGCTCTCTTCGGTGCCGCGACCGCGGTCAAGTGAGCGCGACGATCCTGCAATGCCGCGTGTTCGATCCGTGTCTCTACTCCACGTCGGGACTGCGGGTTTCATGAGGCGCGACCGAAGCGACAGGAATTCCGTCTCACGCGCCGTGTACGAAGTGGACTGTGTCGAGATTGGGCGGTCAGATCGGAAATGTCGGCCAAAAGACGCCGAGGGCTCGCACGGCATGTGGGATAAAGGCTTCGGCATGTATGACTGCACGCAGCGGATCCCCCTCGTCATCTCTCACCCGAGCCTCAAGGGCAAGCCGGCGGTATCCAAGGAGTACGTCACCCTGATGGACCTGGCCCCCACGTTCTGGGAGACCGCCGGGGTGCGGCCGCCCCAGCGCTGCGACGGACGATCGCTGTGGCCCGTCATCGACGATCCCGCCCG
>Ga0315283_10001178_pt1 | contig 20685 bp, 14 predicted proteins | sample YL17G09_0_MG_FD_204541 | JGI IMG/M metagenome (GOLD analysis project Ga0315283, IMG submission 204541) | Sediment microbial communities from Yellowstone Lake, YNP, Wyoming, USA - YL17G09_0 | ecosystem: Environmental > Aquatic > Freshwater > Lake > Sediment | place: USA: Wyoming | collected... | reverse complement strand
CATTCCTGGTGACATTCTTAATAGCTTCAGTAGAAACTTTAAGTGTGATCCACTTATCTTCTTCAGGGATATAAAATCTTTTGGTCTGCAGGTTAGGGTAAAACCTGCGTTTGGTTTTGATATTGGAGTGGGAAACTTTGTTTCCAACCATCATTCCTTTACCGGTTAGTTCGCAAACTCGTGACATCGCTTATTGATTTTCAGGTTATTATTTCTAAAATCGGAGTGCAAAGGTCGGATTATTTTCTTCAATATTCAAATTTAGGGTAAATAAATTTAATGAACCCTGTTACTAATGGTGATTCGGCATGCTAGTATGCACAACAGAAATGGATTACATTGCTTGCGGGAACTTTTTTTAACATTTTTCAAGTTCCTTACGGAGCATATTTAATGCTGAGATTCCTGCTTTGCGGATATTCCGCCCGCGATGTTCGCCCAGCAGGAATTTCTCCGCTACCAGGCCTGCCGGTGATGAAACAGCTATCCATGTAGTACCTACCGGCTTATCTGCTGTTCCGCCAAGTGGTCCTGCAATGCCCGATATTGCTATAGAGCAGCTTGCGCCTAGCTTTTGGCACAAGCCTTCTGACATTTCTTTCACCGTAGCTTCACTCACGGCTCCATACTTCAGCAGCGTTTCGTGTTTTACACCCAAAAGACTTTCCTTAATTTCATTTGCATAAGCAACGATGGATCCTTTAAAATATTTGGAGCTGCCGGAAACGCTGGTGATGAGATGTGCAATATAACCGCCGGTGCAACTTTCAGCAGTGGCAAGTGTAAGGTTTAATGCAAGTAATTGCCGGCCGACTATTTCTTCGAGCGTGTCATTGTCGTAACCAAATATGAGCCCTGAAATCAATTTCTGTAACTTCGAAACCCAATGCTCCACCTCAAGTTGTAACTTCTCAGCGTTGGCACCGGTAGCCGACAGGCGCATACGCACAAGGCCAGGCTGAGGCAGATAAGCAAGTTTAATATGCGCAGGAAGGCTATTCTCCCATGGAGCGATAGTAGCAGCAAGGAAAGATTCTCCTACACCCTGGGTGAGGATGGTCTTATGCACAATAACCACATGGCTGAACGAACTGAGCTTTGGAAGCACAGCATTTGTCATCATCGCTTTCATTTCGAAAGGCACACCTGGCATAGAAATATAGATAATGTTATCTTTCTCGAACCACATGCCAGGAGCTGTTCCGCTGGTGTTCGGTAATGCCATGCAACAGGCTGGCAACATTGCTTGCATGCGGTTAAGCGGCGTTACCGGGAAGCCGCGCTGAGCAAATAATTGCTCTATCTGGTGATAAGCTTCTTCGTTGAAAACGAGTGGAGAATCAAAATATTCGCTGAGCGTTTGCTTCGTGATATCATCGTTCGTTGGGCCAAGCCCGCCGGTAATCAGCACAAAATCCACCCGTAGTGATGCTTCACGAAGCGTTGTAAGAATATGTTCCCGATTGTCGGAGATGCTTGTGATCTGGTGTACCTTAATCCCCATCATGCTCAATGCATCAGCCATCCAGGCTGAGTTGGTGTCGATTACCTGCCCAATCAGCAGTTCGTCGCCAATGGTAATAATTTCAGCTTTCATTCGTCGGATAGATCATATAAATTCATTGTAAGTGCATTGTTGCATGGATTGTTTGTGGTCTCCTCAAAAGACAAGTACATAACGTTTTCAAAAATTTAAAAAAGGCATAAGGCCGGCAGGTAAAATTGGGGGTTAAATCGCTACATTTGCGTTCTGGTACAAAAGTAGGCAATTTGCCGTTTTCACCGAAGATTACTGAAATATGCCTCCAATAGCTGAACCGGAACTCATCCTTCATCCTGATGGCAGTGTTTACCATCTTCGCTGGATGAGCAATTCTTTTATGTATCTTATGAGTTAAATTTTTGGCATGAATTTCGACAATCCTCAACAGGAATTGCGTGCACTTATCAGCATGCTGGATGAGCCTGATAATAAAGCACTCGGGTTCATCAGCGAACAGATACTTGCATTTGGCCCAGATGCCATCTCTACACTGGAAGAGGCGTGGGAGAATACTTTTGATAATTTGCTTCAGGAGCGTATTGAAGATATGATTCATCATATTCAGCAGGAAACGCTTTTTCACGAGTTGAATAACTGGGCAAATTTCGAGTATACCGATCTCGCTAAAGGATGCTACCTTGTTTCACGGTTTCATTATCCTGCATTAAAGCAGGAAATTATTACCACAGCTGTTGCCCGATTGCGGATTGATACATGGCTGGAGTTAAATGACGAGCTTACCGCGCTCGAAAAAATTAAAGTGCTGAACCATATTCTTTTCGCAGTTAGCAAATTTAAAGGAGTTATTAATGAAGAAAATAATCCACGACTTTCCCTGATCAATATGCTGCTTGAAAATCACAAAGGTGATGCGATTTCGCTGGGGACACTGTATATCATTCTTGCTCAGAGCCTCGATTTGCCGGTGTATGGAGTGGATCTTCCGCAACATTTTATCCTGGCTTACACCCACAGGCCTATGGACGAGAGGAAACCATTCCTGAATGCAAACGAAGTGTTGTTTTATATCAATCCTTTCCGGCAGGGAGCAGTTTTTACGATAAAACAAATTGAACATTACCTTAAGGAGATGAACGTTGAGATGCAACGATCACATTTTCTGCCTTGCAGCAACCAAATGATCATACGACGCATGATAACCGAGATGTTACAATCCTATTCCAGATCAGGAAAAGAGGAAATGATGCTCGAACTGCAGATCTTGATGAAAGCATTAGATTAAAATATGGAGTTGTTGAAGTGGCTAAAGTTTGGAATGACTAAAGTACTTAACATTCCCACTTCTTCTTAAAACAATAGTCATTCCAAACTCCAGACACTCAAGGCACTCAAGGCACTTTAGGCACTTACCTATAATAAGCATCCAGGAATCGCTGAATATTTTGCTCCACACGTTTAATTACATTGCTGGCATCAGCCCTGTCAAATTTCTGCCCGGTAATGCTTTCGTATAGCTCAATGTAGCGTTCCGAAACCAGGTCGACGAAAGCATCATCCATTGCAGGCACCTTTTGTCCTTCGAGTCCCTGGAAACCATTCGCCATAAGCCATTCGCGCACAAATTCCTTTGAAAGCTGCTTTTGCGACTGCCCTGCCTGCTGACGCTCTTCGTAACCGTCCTTATAAAAGTAGCGTGAAGAATCGGGCGTGTGAATTTCATCGATGAGGTAGATAATATCGTTAGCCTTGCCAAACTCGTATTTGGTATCGACCAGGATCAGCCCCATTGCTGCTGCTGACTGGCTGCCGCGATCAAAAATACGACGCGTGTAATCCTCCAAACACATGTAATCTTCTTCGGATACCAATCCGGCAGCTAAAATATCTTCCCGCGAAATATCTTCATCATGACCAACTACGGCTTTGGTAGTAGGTGTAATAATTGGTTCAGGAAATTTGTCGTTTTCCTTCATGCCATCGGGCATAATAATACCGCATAGCGTGTGTTTGCCGGCTTTGTATTCGCGCCAGGCATGACCCGAAAGGTATCCTCGGATCACCATCTCTACTTTAAACGGTTCGCAGCGCCTTCCCACTGTCACCATTGGATCAGGAACGGCTATTTTCCAGTTCGGAAGTATGTCTTGTGTATCATCCAGAAACTTTGCAGCTATCTGATTCAAAACCTGTCCTTTGTATGGAATGGCACGGGGGAGTACCACGTCGAAAGCTGAAATTCGGTCGCTTGTGACCATAATAAGCAAATCGTCGTTGATGTTGTACACGTCGCGAACCTTGCCGATATAGAGATCTTTCTGGCCAGGGAAGGTAAAGTTGGTGCGGGTTATTGCGTTTTGCATGCTAGCGTTTTTTGTGGTGGATTATGGGATATGCGATGATCAAAATTACGAAATTGGAAATTACAAAATTACGAAATTACGAAATTATCATTTCATCAAAATTCTTCAAGTTTAGCGTTTCAAATTGGAAGCTGATTATACTAGCTCTTTAATCAACGTATCGTTATGCAATGAAAACCTTTTTCACCGAATCTCCAATTCAGGGAGTTAAGCTGCAACTTACTCACCAAATTGCCCCTTCGCCTTATCACCCTGTTGCTATTTATTCCCAGGTAAATTTTGCGGCTTATCCAGGTCGTTCTTTTCGTAAGCATTAATAATACTGGTAACCAGTTTATGTCTTACCACGTCGCAGGTGTCGAGTATAATAAAATCGATACCGGGAATATCTTTCAGCAAATCCATAGTTTGGATAAGGCCCGAAGCCTGGTTGCGGGGAAGGTCAATCTGGGTTATGTCGCCGGTGATAAAAAACCTGGAAGATTTCCCCATGCGTGTGAGAAACATTTTTAGCTGCATGGGTGTGGCATTCTGTGCCTCATCGAGGATGGCAAATACATTGTCGAGCGTGCGTCCGCGCATGAAAGCCAGGGGTGCGATTTCGATGGTGCGATCCTCAAGGTAGGAAAGCAGTTTCTGGGCGGGAAGCATATCGTAGAGTGCATCATAAAGCGGTTGCAGGTAGGGATCGAGCTTGTCCTTAAGATCGCCGGGCAGGAAGCCGAGATTTTCTCCTGCCTCCACGGCAGGCCGGGTAAGTATAATACGACGAACTTCTTTGTTTTTTAGTGCGCGAACTGCTAATGCAACAGCAGTATATGTTTTTCCTGTACCGGCAGGGCCGATGGCGAAAACCATGTCGTTTGTGGCAATACTTTTAACAATTCGTTCCTGGTTGATGGTCCGGGCTTTGATGATCATACCATTGCGGCCATGAACCAAAATATCTTCACTTGTTTCTTTTGCTTGATCTGGCTCCGTTGAATGGCCGTTTTCCATCAGGCGCCGGATATCATTTTCGTTGATGCTGCCAAACTTATCATAATGGATCATCAGCAGTTTGAGTATTTGCTCAAATGATTCAATTTCCGGATCATCACCATTTGCTCTGATGATCTCATCGCGGGCAACTATCCGGAGTTTTGGAAAAAGTTCCCGAAGGACATTCAGATTACGGTCGTTTATGCCGTAAATCTCAACAGGACTATATGATTCCAGACTAAAAAGTTTTTCTCTCATGCGGGATATTTAGATGTTGTAACTTTGTCGCGGCCTATGGATTACTTTGGTAAAATCAAGTCTATCATTTTTATACTATTATGTGGCTATTCTATGAATATTCCTAATTTTGATAGTGCAAAGATAGCCGAAATCCTGACAGGCCCTCATCGTTGCATTTACCATGTCTGATATGCCAATAATCACACTTACGAGCGATTGGGGTCTTCGAGATCATTATGTTGGTGCCGTTAAAGGCGCCATACTCCGGCAATTGCCTGAAGCTACCATTGTGGATATTTCGCATTTGATATCTCCGTTCGACCTTAAACAAGCCTCTTTTATCGTGGGAAACGCTTACCATTATTTCCCGGAAGGCACCGTGCACATCGTGGCAGTTGATTCAATTGAATCCACTTTACGCCAACATTTAGCGCTGAAAGCTGACGGGCATTACTTTGTGGGCGCTGATAACGGTATCTTTTCGCTTTTCCTGCGAAAGCCTCCCGATGTTATTGTGGGCCTTACGATTATGCAGGATACCGGTTATTTCACATTCCCCACTCGCGACCGTTTTGTGAAGGCAGCTTGTCATCTGGCCGCCGGCAATGCTATTCAAGAATTGGGAGATATTCTGCCGGCGCTACTGGAGAAATTTCTGTATCAGCCGGTGGTTAACGATTCAATTATTCAGGGTAAAGCAGTTCAGATTGACGCTTACGGGAATATTTTTACAAATATCTCGCAGGAACTTTTCCAGCATACAGCGCTGAAACGAAAGTTCTCACTTATTGTCAAACGGCCGGGTTACCTGATTACTAAAATAAGAAATGCATATGATGAAGTGCCGGAAGGGGAGATGCTGGCTTTGTTTGCTTCCAACGGTTATCTCCAGATTGCTTTAAACCGCGGCCGAGCAAGTTCTTTGCTGGGTGTGGAGGTGGACGACCTCATTATGGTAAGTTTCGAAGATTAACCAGCATTGCCGTTGTTACAGGCAGTTTTACCATCAAGTGTTAAATTTTAGTATCATTATAGCGCATGGCCAAAATTGGTTAAATTTGCGCACTATATGTTTGCAATCGTCCGATGTTAGCCCTCCTCAAAAAAGAAATAAACAGTTTTCTCAATTCCCTGACAGGTTATCTTGTCATTATTGTATTTCTCTTGATAAATGGCCTTTTTCTGTGGGTTTTCCCATTACAGTTCAATATTCTCGATTTTGGTTTTGCCAGCATCGATAACCTGTTCATGTTGTCGCCCTTCGTTTTTTTATTCCTTATTCCAGCCATCACCATGCGTTCGTTTGCTGATGAACGAAAAACAGGAACCATAGAGATGCTGCTCACCAAACCGCTCTCTGATATGCAGATCATCTATGCAAAATATCTTGCAGGACTTGTGCTGGTAATATTTGCCTTGTTGCCAACACTGGTGTATTTTGTATCGGTGTACAAACTCGGATTACCACCCGGGAATATCGATTTGGGAGGTATGTGGGGTTCCTATCTTGGATTACTCTTCCTGGGAGCAGGCTTTGTAGCTATAGGTATATTTGCTTCCTCGCTGGCCGAAAACCAGGTCGTAGCCTTTATCATTGCCGTGTTCCTTTGTGGCTTCCTTTATATCGGTTTTGAATTTATTTATTCCCTTTCCCTGTTCGGGCAGATCGACCTGTTTATCCAATCGCTTGGGATGAATGCCCATTATACTTCGATGAGCAGAGGCGTGATAGATTCGCGGGATGTAGTTTATTTTGTCAGCTTTATTGCTTTCTTCCTGCAGCTTACCAGGATAAAACTTGAAAGCAGGAAATGGTAGATCAACAGAACAAAACTGCCCGGGCACGTGAAATACTAATGATTCAGGAATAGCATGGCTGACAAAAAAAGAGACATAAAACGCAATAATATCCTTCAACTTGCATTGTGGTTGATGATAATTGTGCTGCTCAACGTTACCGGTTCATTCCTCTTTACAAGACTTGATCTCACATCCGAACGCCGCTACTCACTATCGGATGCTACAAAAGAGATGCTGCACGGCCTTGACGATGTGGTATATTTTAAAGTTTATCTGGATGGCGACTTTCCTGCCGGATTCAAGCGTCTGCGCAACGAAACACGCGAAATGCTTGACGAATTCAGGGCTTATAGTGATAATATCCAATACGAATTTATCAATCCCTCCGGTAATCCTGATAAGCATGAGCGCAACAACCTTTACCAGCAACTAATTACCGCCGGTCTTAATCCTACCGATCTGCAGGTAAAGACAAATGATGGTACTTCCCGTCAGGTTGTCTTTCCTGGAGCTATCGTCACCTATAAAAATAATGAATTGCCACTGGAATTGCTGAATAGCCAGTTTGGCGTTGCGCCGGAGCAGGTACTGAACAACTCGGTACAACAATTGGAATACAATATTTCGGGTGCTATCCGGAAACTAAGTGTTCCTCAAAAACCTAAAATAGCTTTCATTTATGGTCATGGCGAATTGTCGGAAATCGAAACAGCAGATATCCGGATTGCTTTGAGCGACTATTACGCCGTGGATCGGATTAAAATAGATGGCAGACTGAACAGCCTCACCGAAAGGGATACGAGGGATAGCCTGAACATGAACATCCGCAATAAGTACAAGGCGATTATTGTTGCCCGTCCCGATTCTGCCTACAGTGAAAATGATAAATTTATTATTGACCAGTTTGTGATGCGCGGCGGCAAGGTGCTTTGGCTTATCGATCCGGTATCTGCATCAATGGACAGCCTGCAACGCTCAAGACAGACGGTTGGTTTTGCCGGCACAACAAATCTGGAAGATCAGCTTTTCAATTATGGTGTTCGGGTAAATGCCAACCTTGTGGTGGATATCAATTGCCTGCCTATTCCCATGGTAACCGGCATGACCGGTAACAAGCCCCAGACAACTTTTGTGCCGTGGTTTTTCTTCCCGGTAATTATGCCCACTGCACAACATCCAATTGTGCGCAATCTCAATGCAGTGAAATGTGAATTTGTATCGAGTCTCGATACAATCCAAAAGCCAGGCGTGAAAAAGACATACCTGCTCACAACTTCAAAATATTCGCGGACAATCATGGCGCCTATGATTATCAGCCTGAATATGGCTCGTCAGGATCCTGAACCTTCACAATTTGACCAGCCATTTCAAAATGTTGGAGTGCTGATGGAAGGACGCTTCGAATCGTTGTTTCTTAACCGTATTAATCCTACCATTGCCCAGGATCATACATCTGATTTTCTGTCAAAAAGTGAGAAGACCCGTATGATTGTGGTGACCGATGGCGACATCATTAAAAACCAGGTAAGTTTCGGGCAAGGCGGGTACGAACCTTTGCCACTCGGATACGATAAGTACACACGACAATCCTTCGGCAATAAGGATTTCATCATGAATGCCGTAAATTATCTCTGCGACGATTCTGGCCTTATTTCGGCTCGTTCGCGCGAATTAAAACTTCGCATGCTCGATAGTACCCGTGTAAAAGATGAAAAGCTAAAGTGGCAGTTCATCAATGTGATTTTACCGGTATTGCTTGTACTGATTTTTGGATTGGTGCAGCATTTTTTGAGGCGAAGACGTTTTGGCAGGACGGGTTGAGGATGGGAGTTGGGAGTAAGGAGTAAGGAATAAGGAGTAAGGAGTAAGGAGTAAGGAGTAAGGAATTTGAATTTGAAAATGCGAACTTAGCGCAGGTGTGTCACGAGCGAAGCGAGTAAAATGTGAAAATGTGAGGATGTGAGGATGTGAGGATGTGAAGATGTGAGGATGTGAGGATGATTTGAAAAACGTTTCAAACTTTGCCATCTATAACAAGTATGGATTTCGACTCCCCCGCCCGAGAGGCGGAGCAGGTTGCTCAATCTGACAGTTATATGAGTTATCCGGAAGAACGCCATTTGTCACACAAATCGGAGTCGGGGTGTGAAAGATAAAACTTAAGAAAGCGGTTTAATATTCATCATTTTGTCATTTCATTCAAAGTTTATAGCTTGCTGCAAGTAAGTCCTCAGCCTTATATATAATAAAATACTACTTTTGAGGAAGTCTGTTACCGGGATTTATAATAATCCGATTTTCTGATAATTTGAAAGGCAAACAAGTATAATAGAGCCTCTAAAAAAAATTAATAACCGATGCAAAGAACCATCACCAATTCAAGGATTTTAATAACAGGAGGTGCCGGATTTATCGGCTCGAACCTTGTGGAAGCGCTGCTAAATCAAGACAATGAAGTTATCTGCCTTGATAATTTTTCTACAGGTAAACGCGGGAATATTAATCCGTTTTTACAAAACAGGCGCTTCACATTGATCGAAGGTGATATCCGCAGTTTTGACGATTGCCGCCAGACTGCCGATGGCGTGGATTACATCCTGCACCAGGCAGCGCTTGGCTCTGTGCCGCGTTCGATAGCCGATCCTATTACGACAAATGAAGTGAATATCAGCGGCTTTTTAAATATGCTTATTGCTGCCCGCGATGCAAAAGTAAAGCGATTTGTTTATGCCGCCAGCTCGTCCACGTATGGTGATCATCCGGCGCTCCCAAAGATGGAGGATGTCATTGGCAACCCACTTTCTCCATATGCTGTTACCAAATATGTGAACGAACTTTATGCAAGGGTTTTTTCCAGCCTTTATGGCGTTGAGACAATTGGATTGCGCTATTTTAATGTTTTCGGCCGCAGGCAGGACCCCGATGGCGCTTACGCTGCGGTGATCCCACGCTTTTTCAAGTCGCTGATAAATGGTGAAGCACCTCTTGTGCATGGCGATGGTCTTCAATCCCGCGATTTTACATACGTGGATAATGTAGTGCAGGTAAATCAACTTGCCGCCCTGGCAGAAAATCCGGAAGCCTTAAATACTGTGTATAATGTTGCATATGGCCAAAACACGACACTTATTGAGCTTTATGAACAACTGGTTTCGAACCTTTCGGAATTCGATGCGCGGATTTCTGACATCAAACCAGTTTTTGGTCCCGAACGCCAGGGCGATGTAAAGCATTCATTGGCTTCTATCGATAAAGCACGCAGCTTGCTTGGGTATCAACCGGCCTATAGTTTTGGGCAGGGGCTCAGGCTTGCCAGTGCATGGTATTGGGATTCGTTTAAATAATTCCTTCTGTTTCCCGTAATCCGACCCATCTTATTTTTTGAAAATCCCGGTTAGGAAGTTCTTCATATCGATCCATGAAGCATTATCGGCAGCGGCATTGTATTCGATGGGCATGTCAAATTGCTTCCCGATTCTAGTGGCATCAGGATTCGTAAATGCATGTGTGGCATTTGCATATGCTTTTAAGGTATAGTCGGCGCCAATAGAATCCATCGCATGTTTAAACGCGTCGACATCCTGCATGGAAACAAACTTGTCGGCTGCACCATGGCAAACCAGTATTTTTGCTTTCAGCAATTCCTTTCGGGCAGGAACACCGGTTAACCCGCCATGGAAACTGACAACACCTTTGAGATCGGCGCCAAGTTTAGCTGTGTTCAGAACAACAGAACCACCAAAACAGTACCCAATTGCAGCCACATTAGTGGCGTCCGTTTCTTTGTATGTTTTTAGTTTTTTAAGCGCAGCATCTAAGCGGGTTTTCGACAGTTGCGGGTCTTTATAAAAAGGAGTTGCCATTTCCTGTGCTTGCTGTGGGTTGGCAGCCGTCTTTCCATCTCCATACATATCTACCGCCATGGCTACATAGCCAAGTTCGGCCAGCTGCCGTGCACGGTTTTTGGCATAATCATTCAATCCCCACCATTCGTGCACAACCAGCACGGCAGGACGTTTCCCGGCTTTATTTTCGTCGTAGACAACGAAGCCTTTTAATGCCACGCCATCAGCCATATAAGCAACATTTTCTTCTTTGAGCATTGTCTTGCCTTTGTTTTGGATAAATGACATACTTACAATTGTTGCTGCAAGCAGGGTTACAGCGCTATATATTTTGGTTTTCATTTTGTTGTAAGGATTTATTTATGAATTGAATCGCGGATAAATTCATTTCTAGCCATATTAACAAAAGCCACAGAAAAAAGTTGTTGATTTTACTAACTTAGTTGAATATTATAACATTTCCGGATTGCCTGAGATTCTTTTTTGCGAACCTCAAGTACCTGGGGCCGGTCAACGATGGCTTAAACTCACTGGTCGCCTACTCGAATATATGAATTATATAATCAAGCTTGTTAAAGTATTGGAACGTTAAGTTTTTTTAATACCATTAAATCCTTTCTTTTTAAAAGTACTTGAAAATTAGAGGCAGCAATTTCGGAATCTGATATACTATCCATTCTAAATATTCCAATAAAATGTTCTGAAAGTATAATATAATCAATTTTAAAAAAATTAGTACGATTTAAAAAGCCTTTACCATAAATTGTTTTGTCACTTTTTTGCATTTCACTATAACATAATTCACATTGAATAGACTTAAAGCAATCTATTTCATTAAATATAAATGTCATCGGTGCAACAATTCTGCATTTATTCGTATTTTCATTTATATAAGTTCGAACTAAATATTTATTTTCATCAGTACTCCATTTTTTTTTTGCAACTTGAATATTAAAGAAAGTATTTACAATTAAGTATATTGCTAAAATAGTAAGTGTAAAAAGCTTTACTATTTTGAAATTTATTTTTTTAAAGAAAATAGTATCTGAATTATCTTTACTAAAAATGTGTTTTAACGATAAAGTTGTCAGAATAATTAAATAAGGTAAATATAGAATTATATATTTAGATGTTTTGTGTAATGAGAAAACAGCAATAAAAATTATCAAAATAAATAAATAGCGCATCATATTTAAATGTGTTTTTAAATGTTTGAAGGCTATGATAAAAACTACGATGAATAGAATAGAAAACGAAATTTCTATCGGACTATGAAAGAAACGCATGTGCTCATTTAAAAGGTTCATTAAGTAAGAAACGCCAAAGGGTAAATCCGATAATCTGTCATGCGAAGGAGTATTATTTAACTGGTATAACCAAAATTTCAGGTTAAATTTTGAAGTAAAATCGTAAAAATATATTAATATTGTTGGAATTGTTGAAAATCCAAAAACTATACTTTGAAAATACTTTTTATTCCATAAAAGCAACAATACACCTGCAATAGGAAAGATTAGACCGTTCAAATGAGTAGAAACACATAATCCTGCAAATAAGCCTCCCAATCCTGCAAAAAGATAACTACGTTGATTATTATTTAACACTTTGACAATAAATAGGTAAGATATAAAACCTAATGTCATGACTGCGATTTCCGGACGAAAAGTAAATGACCAATTAAATATCAGATTATTTGCAAAAAAGAGCAATAAAGATAGCCAAAACTCCAGTGGTGTGAATCTTTTAATATATGTGTGGAAATAAAATAAAATAATAAATATGCTCAAATAAATTAAACTAATAATTTTAAACGTATATACTGAAAAGCCAAAAATATTAATCAGAAAGGCGCCTTGTAAAGTTAGTAATTTATGATGGCATAAGAATCTATCGTTCATGTAGGTGATACCATTCATTAATTCTGATTTAACAAAACCAAGTTTAGATTGCGAATAAGCATGCTCTCCAAACCAGGCATCATCATCATCTGGTGGCCTGTTTATTAAACTGTACAAGAATAATAATATAGTCGCCAGTAATAATAATTTAATAATATGATATTTCATTTTATTTTCAGAATTCATGCTGCATAACGGCAGCTTAACCCAACCTGGTTGTGTCATTTTTATCATATATGATGGACTTTGTTTAAATGAGCGGGGCTAACCCCATTTTTAAATATTGTTTTAAAATAATTATTTAATAAGGCTTTGAGACTTTTTCTTTTAACGGTTCGTTTTGGTGTCCCAAAATTAAATAAAATGTTGATATTTTTTAAAGAATGAGAATCACACTGAAATCAACGATATTATTCTTGCCGGGATTTCGGATAAAAATGCCTTGACAAATGATTTCACTAGAAAGAAGAACTCCGGTCAGACCGGAGTTATTCAAATAATCCAGAAAATGATCCAGGGTTAAACCAGACCCTGAGAAAGCATAGCTTCAGCTACTTTAACGAAACCACCTATATTGGCTCCCTTCACGTAGTTGATAAATCCACCTTCTTCTGTTCCGTATTTTTCGCAGGTTTTGTGAATGTTGATCATGATGGTATGCAATTCCTGGTCAACGCGCTCACGCGTCCACGACAGACGCATGGAGTTCTGCGCCATTTCGAGTCCCGAAGTGGCAACGCCACCGGCATTGGCAGCTTTACCAGGACCATAGAGAATCTTCTTATCTACAAAATAAACTGCAGCTTCGGGTGTCGAAGGCATATTTGCACCTTCCGATACGCACATACATCCGTTAGCAACCAATGCTTTGGCATCGTCGCCATTGAGTTCATTTTGCGTGGCACAAGGCAGCGCAACATCACATTTAACATGCCATGGCGTTTTGCCCTCTGCAAATTCGCAATTGTATTTCCTGGCGTATTCGCTGATCCTGCCTCTTTTTACATTCTTCAGGTCCATTACATAAACAAGTTTTTCAGCATCGATGCCCTTAGGATCGAAGATGTATCCACCCGAATCGGAGAGGGTAACAACCTTTCCACCAAGCATGTTAACTTTTTGTACTGCATACTGAGCCACATTACCCGAACCGGAGATTACAACAGTTTTGCCAGCAAAGCTTGTGCCTCTTGTTTTCAGCATTTCTTCTGCAAAATAAGTTGTGCCATAACCTGTAGCTTCAGGACGAATAAGGCTTCCGCCCCATTCCAGACCTTTACCCGTGAGAACACCGGTAAACTCGTTGCGAATACGCTTGTATTGCCCGAACATGAAGCCGATTTCGCGTCCGCCTACTCCAATATCACCAGCCGGTACGTCCGTATCAGGGCCAATGTGGCGCTGTAATTCGGTCATGAACGACTGGGTAAATTTCATCACTTCATTGTCTGATTTGCCTTTTGGATCAAAATCAGATCCACCTTTTCCTCCGCCCATTGGCAAAGTAGTCAGACTGTTCTTCAGCACTTGTTCGAAAGCAAGGAACTTCAGAATACCAAGGTTTACAGTAGGATGGAAACGCAGACCGCCTTTGTAGGGGCCAATGGCGCTGTTCATCTCAATACGGAAACCACGGTTGATCTGGAATTCACCCTTGTCATTGAGCCAGGGAACTCTGAACATAATTACTCTTTCGGGCTCCACCATACGTTCCAGAATACCTTTGTATTTTGGATGCTCTTCTATGAAAGGCATCAGGGATTCCACAACTTCGTGCACCGCCTGGTGATATTCAACTTCACCTGGGTTCTTGGCAATAACTTTCGCCATGAACTGTTCGACCTTCTGGTCGATAACATTGTTTGTCATAATAGGATGATTTATAATTGAAAAGGTTCATGAATGATTAATAAAATAAGTTTTATAGGCGCAATATTAAGAAAATTGGGATTAGGCAACAGTTTATTTGTATATTTATTTTGATTCTAATTATCAGTACAAATGATTCAATAATAGTATGTTAAATTCCCACGTATCAGAAATACTTGTCAAATATTCGCTTCGCTCATGAGAACGCTGCGTTAAGTTCGCTAAGTTGATGTTTTATTTGGCATACTATTTAAGATTGCATAGACAAATCTTTGGAAATGCTACCCGTTAACTTTGAACTTTGCATTTATACTTACTTTTATATTTTCCTCTTTTTTGGTTCTGGCTTGTCCAAATTAGTTTGGTACCTAAAAGTGACTGTTCCAACGTCATATTACAGAGCTGTAAAATATATACACTCTTTTAATATCTCTCTTGTTAATGATATACACTTTTGTAAATTTACCATTCGTTTGAGAGGACTACTTAACCTGATTAATAGTTTCAATCTCAATAAAGGCAAAAGATAACAGATTAAAGATAAAAGGTTCAATACATTATGAAAATAATCATCAAAATCAACTTTACAAAAACAACATTGAAAGTGGTTTGCAAATGTCTGACTTTTATCTTTTTACTTTTATCTTTTATCTTCTGCATGAATAATGCAGGTTAAATATAGTGCATATGACAAATATTGAATTTAATCTTGATGGCATTATTGTATCAATAGATATTGATCTGGCGAAAAATCTTGGATATTCTACCAGGGAACTGCTGGGAAACCACATTAACCTAATAATAGATAAGAAGGTATACAAATCGGATTATTTTGGGAGTATATGGACTAATCTCAAGAAAGGTGTTTTCCATTACGGTGAATTTGCATTCGTGGGGAAAGATGGGAGCGAGCTAATGCTCAATGGCATTTTTTCACCATTGCTTGAAGCAAAGAGTCCCGGCAATTACCTGATTAAAGGGATAGGTTTTGAAATTAAGGAGATTAAGCCTATAAGTAATGAGAACGTTGATCAGGATGGACTGTACGGCGAAGAAAGGGATATGATATCCATTGATATTGAAACACGCGAAAGCCTGAAAATGCTTGTGTTTGAGAACCGCGAACGCCTGAAAGAACTTTCGGCGATCAATCAAACTACAAAGATTATGAAGGAAGGCAAATCGATAGAGGAAACTCTCCAGCAGATATGTATGTTACTGCCTAAGGCATGGCAATATCCCGAATACACCGTTGCCCGGATTGCGTTTGACCGTAAAGAGATAAAAACACCGGGTTTTGTTGAGACGCTTTGGATGCAAAAACAAAGTTTCGAAACGGTTGATCATCTTAAAGGAACAATTGAAGTACGTTACCTGAAAAGTTTTCCGGAGTTAGACGAAGGCCCGTTTCTGAAAGAAGAACGACATTTGATCGATAACCTGGCCACAATAATTGCCAATTTTTTAAATAGCTTAAAAGCCAAATCGGTACTGGAAGAGCGTGATGAAGAAGTTGACACATTCCCCCTTGATTTTGGTAAAATCACCAGCAGGCAACTTTTGCAGCAGTTCTTGACAAAGCAAAATCTCGACAGGGATGTCTTTCACGATCTCATGCCATTCAAGGTCAGTGAGATACTGCTGATTGCCAACTTGTACGATGCCTATAATGTTGAGAACGAAGGACGCTTCCTGGAGCACATTCTTGGTCAGTATTATCAGTTGAATCTTACAACTATACCAAGAGTTACAGGCGTTTCGTCATACGAGGAAGCTTCGGCACAATTAAAATCAAAGCATTACGATCTTATCATCGTAATGATGGGTGCGGATAAACATGCACCTATCGAGATTAGTAAGAATATTAAGCACAATTATCCTTACATCCCAATCTTCATGTTGCTGAACAACAACAGCGATATAGCAGAATTTGATGAACATTTTGATGAACATGTTGACACATTAAAAGTTATCGATAAAGTCTTCATCTGGAATGGCGACTCCAAGATATTCTTTGCCATGGTAAAGTACCTGGAGGATATGGTGAATGTGGAAAATGACACCAAGGTCGGGCTGGTTAAAGTTATTCTGTTGGTAGAGGATTCAGCCAAGTATTATTCGCGCTATCTTCCGATGCTTTATTCCAGTGTTCTGGAACAAACCAAACGCCTTATAGAAGATGTAAGCAACGACGAACTTTACAAAGTGTTGCGTTTACGTGCCCGCCCCAAAGTACTTCATGTTGAAACTTTCGAAGAGGCGATAAATATCTTTCACAAATACAAGGATCATCTGCTCTGCCTGATCACCGATATGAAATTCAAAAGAAAGGGTGTGTTGGACGAAAATGCAGGTTATAATCTTGTTAAATATTTCAGGAGCCAGCTAAAGGATCTGCCTACCATAATTCAATCGTCCGATTCCGAAAATGCGAAACTGGCATATGAACTCAAAGCGAGCTTCATTGATAAAAATTCCAACAGCCTTTCGCAGGATATCAAAAGTTTCATAAGCCACTACCTGGGATTCGGCAGTTTTGTGTATAAGGATGCTTCCGGGAGTGATATCGCTGTAGCTACGTCATTAAAGGAATTCGAGCGGAACTTAAAGATTATTCCCGACGAATCAATCATCTACCACGGTAAAAGGAATCACTTCTCGCTTTGGCTGATGGCCAGGGGTGAGATACAGATTGCGCGTGTGATTAATCCGCTAAAAATCAGCGATTTTAATAGTCCCCAGGAGTTAAGAGAATTCATGCTCAAGGCTATTCAAAAATACAGGAACGAGAAAAACAGGGGTAAAGTAATTGGTTTTGAAGAAGCAGATGTCATAGAGGAAAGCAATATAGTATCCCTTTCATCGGGGGCCCTGGGCGGCAAAGGCAGAGGCCTGGCATTTATAAACTCGCTCATCTACAATTACGACTTCTCGAACTTTGTTCCCGATATTAATGTACGAACGCCCATCACAGCTATAATAGGCACTGACGAATATGTCTATTTTATCGAAAGGAATAAGCTTTATAACTACGTTCACGAAGAGAAGAATTATGCCAAATTGCGCGCTACTTTCGCAGAGGGGAAATTGACAGATACACTCATAAAGAAACTCCGTATTTTACTTAAAAAGCTAACTAAACCACTGGCTATCCGTTCTTCAGGATTGTTCGAAGATTCGCTGATGCAACCTTTTGCAGGAATTTTCGAAACCTATCTTATTCCCAACAATCACCCTGACTTCGAAATAAGACTAAAACAAACCATGGATGCCATAAAACTGGTTTATGCTTCGGTATTTTCAAAAATTGCACGCGGATACGTGGAAGCAATCCATTATAAGATTGAGGAGGAGAAAATGGCCATCGTAATACAGGAAGTTGTTGGAAATACTTTTGGTGGTGTGTATTATCCTCATATAAGTGGCGTCGCACAATCCTATAACTTCTATCCGTTTTCGCACATGAAACCCGAGGAAGGGTTTGCTTTAATGGCTGTAGGATTAGGTCGGTATGTAGTGGAAGGTGAAAAAGCTTATCGTTTTTCGCCACATTACCCCAATGTGGAAATTAACACGCCAAAAGATCAGTACAAAGGTTCGCAGGTCGATTTCTATGCAGTGGATCTCAGCATTCGTCCATTAAACCTGCTCCAGGGTGAGGATGCCGGTTTGGTGAAACTGGAAATAAGTGATGCCGAAAGATTTGGAACGCTCGGGCATTGTGCATCAGTGTATGATCTGGATAATAACAGGATCGTTCCGGGCTTAAGCCATGCAGGTCCCCGAATCGTTAATTTTGCTAATATTCTGAAATACAATTACATTCCACTGGCTGATACCATAAAGCTGATCCTCGATGTCGTAAAAGAAGCCCTGGGATCTCCCGTAGAAATTGAATTTGCCATTGATCTCAAAAAGGACGATAAAGGAAGGGCTTCATTTTATCTGCTGCAAATTAAACCACTCATTGGTAATGCAGAGGACTATACAATAGGAGAAGAGAACATTAATACGGAAGACATCGTTGTATTGTCTGATAAAGGCATGGGGAATGGACTCATCAACGACATTACCGACCTCATTTATGTGGATCCGGCGAAGTTTGATAAGTCGCGAACGATGGAAATGACCGATGAACTCGAAAAGCTGAACGAAATAATGAAAAAGGAAAACCGGCAATATGTTCTTATTGGCCCCGGAAGATGGGGTTCCCGCGATCCGTGGATAGGCATCCCGATTAACTGGCCTCAAATATCAAATGCAAAAGTCATTGTCGAAACAAGCCTCGAAGATTTCCCGCTCGATGCCTCGTCAGGATCTCATTTTTTCCATAACGTAACATCGCTCAATGTTGGTTATTTTTCGGTGCAGCCCGAACTTGGCGAAAGTCATATTAATTATGATATGCTTAACGGACATAAAGCGAAAAACAAGACGTATTTCTTCAGGCATCTGAGGTTTGCCAAGCCACTGACTATTAAAATGGATGGAAAAAAAAGAATGGCCGTAATTACGCTTTAATGTAAGCATCAGACACATGGAAGCAAATAACAACACCAGGAGAGTGAAAAAAGTTAAGGATATCAATAAGTATAACTTTACCGATACCCCGTTCGATAATCTGATGACCATGCGTATTAATAAGGTATTGCTTATTTGCAGCAAGTACGATGCTTTTGTACTCGAAGGCGACGGGCGTATCGAAGAGCAGATATTCAACGAATACGTTTCACTCAACTTAAGGTATCCTCCTCATTTTATACAGGTGTCAAATGTAAAAGAAGCACAGCGTGCCTTGCAGGAAGAGCAGATCGATCTGGTCATTACCATGCTCGACCTGGGAGACATTGATGTTTTTAAATTTGCCCGTCAGATAAAGGAACAGTATCCGTACCTACCCATTGTGCTGCTTACTGCCTTTTCCCGGCAAGTATCGTTATTGCTCGATAAGGTCGATCTCAGCTCTGTAGATTATGTGTTTAGCTGGCTTGGAAATGCCGATATTATGCTGGCTATCATAAAACTGATTGAGGACAAAATGAATGTGGAACATGATGTGAACGAAATTGGGGTTCAAACCCTGTTGCTCGTAGAAGATACAGTTCGCATGTATTCCAGCTATCTGCCCTTCCTGTACAAGCTCATTTTTAAACAATCGCTCACATTTATGACTGAAGGCTTAAATGAGCATCAAAAAACATTGAGAATGCGCGGCAGGCCGAAGATATTGCTTGCTACAAACCTCGAAGAAGCTACCACGCTCTATCAAAAATATAAAAACAATTTACTGGGTATTATTTCCGACATCAGCTTTAAAGCAAATGGTGTAATGGATAAAAAAGCCGGTGTCGGGTTTTGCGAATTTGTGAGGACTGATAGCCCTGACTTGCCTTTTATCCTGCAATCATCCAATATTGCTAATGGCGAATTTGCCAGGAATCTTAAAGTCGGTTTTCTTGACAAAAATTCAAAAACATATTCACACGATCTGAAAAATCTCTTCATCAATAATTTTTCTTTTGGCGATTTTGTATTTCGAAATCCCGTTACAAAGGAAGAGGTTTTACGTGTAAGTGATCTGAAAAACATGCAGGACCATTTGTTCGATATCCCCGACGATTCTTTTTATTACCACATCAGTAACAATCATTTTTCCAAATGGCTTAATGCAAGGGCATTATTTCCAATAGCGGAAATGTTAAAAGTAGTGCAACCCGGCGATTTCAGCAATGTGGACGAGGTGAGGCGGTATATTTTCGATGCCATAGCCAGGTACCGGCTTACAAAGGGCAGGGGAGTGATTGCCGATTTTTATAAAGATAAATTTGATGAATATCTCATCTTTTCCCGTATTGGAATAGGTTCTATCGGAGGTAAGGCGCGTGGTTTGGCCTTCCTTGATTCCCTGCTTAAGCGCAACAAGATGGTGGATAAATATGAGAATGTTTTTCTTACCATTCCGCGTACGGTTGTGCTGAGTACCGATATCTTCGACGAATTCATGGACGACAACAACCTTCACAAAATTGCACTATCCGATAGAAGTGACGAAGAAATACTGCAATATTTTGTAAAAGCCCGCTTACCTTCCCGGGTACACGAGGATTTGTCCACCTTTATTTCAGTAGTTAAAAATCCAATTGCAATCCGTTCTTCGAGCTTGTTGGAGGATTCGCATTACCAGCCAT
>Ga0315283_10001177_pt1 | contig 20695 bp, 15 predicted proteins | sample YL17G09_0_MG_FD_204541 | JGI IMG/M metagenome (GOLD analysis project Ga0315283, IMG submission 204541) | Sediment microbial communities from Yellowstone Lake, YNP, Wyoming, USA - YL17G09_0 | ecosystem: Environmental > Aquatic > Freshwater > Lake > Sediment | place: USA: Wyoming | collected... | reverse complement strand
ACGACTCATCCTGAAAACTTCAGAATATTCTATCGGTACCTTTTTCATAGCCAGGTTAAAATTCGATTCCAACTCAGAGTAAAAAACATAATTTTCTGTATCGTTCTCCGTAAGGATTGGGTTGTCCAATACAACTGAAACATATTTATTCCTGATGTTCGAATGACGCAACCAATCGATACTGCGATTTTGAACTGATTTTAATAAGAAAGATTTAAGCGAATTATGTATTATCAGAGAATTACGATCTTCCCATAGTTTTATGAAAGCTTCTTGCACTATTTCTTCCGATTCATCTGAATTCTTTGTAAAACTGAATGAAAATCTGACCAGATCATGGTAATACGCGGTAAAAATTACTGTAAATGCTGATTTATCACTGTTTTTGAGCTTCTCAATTAGTATTCTTTCATATGAAGCCAATAGATTAGTCATTTTGACGCAGCCTTGTTGGAATGTATTCCTTAATTATGAATAGTGCTATACCACATCGGAACAGGTAAAGTTTAGCTTCGCTGGACCTTTCGTGGTTGCGAAAATTGAAACACAGTTTCTCCTGGTATATGCCATAATCCTTTTTCTTGTCTTTTGTTAGATAAAAAATAATGCCATCATATATCAGTTGATAAGCTTGATATTTCTTTGCTGCATTTCCAACTCAGAATAACAACAAATATAAAATATTTCGATACATCTGCGGGATTGTATGAAATGTTCAGTAATTAGCTGATTCAGGAATTTAATTGCCGATAAATTTTTCACCAACCTCCACATCCTGGGGTGTATTAATATTCAGAAAAAGATAGGGATGATAAAAGGGTAATCTCTCGTCTATTCTGATAAAGCGGGCGCCAATCTCTTCAAGAAAAGTAATCAATTTGAATTTCCCTTCCCTGATGTGCGATTCCAATACATTTATAAGCGAACGGTGGTATAGGCCGCAGAGCGGTTCGGCAAAACCCCGGTGCCAGGCTACGGCTGCCTTGCATCCATCGGCAGAAGCGATAAGGTGCACCAGTAAACCTGCAGTGATCATGGGCATATCGCAGGATAACAAAATATTATATTCTGTAGCAGAAGCCAGCAGTCCGGAACAGATACCCGTCATTGGCCCGCCTTTAGACGCGCGGTCGGATATAACCGGTAAACCGAGAAAATCGTAGGCATGTGAATTGGCGCTGATAATCACCCGTGTGCAAACCTTCGTGAGTATTTCGACCGGATAAATGATCAAAGGCTTGCCTCCAAATGGAATGAGGCCCTTCTCAGCGCCCATGCGCCGGCTTTTGCCTCCGGCAATTACAATGCCTGTCAGTTCAGATCTGAGCATCGTTGTTGAGAAAAAACAAGCAACCATCACCATAGCTCAGGAACCTGAAGTCGTGCGCGAGTGCATAATCATACACTTGCCGCCACACCGGCCCTATAAAGGCAGCGACAAGCAGCAGCAAGGTACTCTGGGGTTGATGAAAATTTGTAATTAGGCCCTGGCACATCCGGAAACGGTATCCCGGAACGATCATCAGGCTTGTATATCCTGTAATAACGTCAGTATCTGTTTCTTCCAGGTGATTTAAAATGGCTTCCAGTGATTGAGCAGTGGTAACAGGTTCATCATCAAACCCACCGTAAGGATCCCATTGATTTATCTCAGGAATTGCGGTTCCCTTTGACTTTATCAGTTTAACGCCATGCCAGTAGAGGCTCTCAAGTGCACGGAGGCTTGTGGTACCCACGGCAAAGATATTCTCAGGCTTTGCATTCTGTAATGCACAAATGGTTGCCTTGTTGATGCTGATTGTTTCACGGTGCATGTGGTGTTGCCCGATAATGTCGGCACTTACCGGCTTAAAAGTGCCTGAGCCCACATGTAGTGTAACATATTTACGCTTTATGGTCTTTAACTGCAGTTCGCCGAGCAATTCTTCACTAAAATGCAAGCCGGCCGTCGGCGCTGCCACAGAACCATCGTTGCGGGCATAAACTGTCTGGTAACGTTCGCTGTCCTCCACTTCTGCTTCGCGGTTCATGTAAGGCGGCAGCGGAACCAGACCTGCCATTTCCAGTACTTCGCTGAACGAAAGTTCACGGGATCGCCAATGGAAACGGATAAGCCATTCATCATCTGTTCGTGAAACGAGCTCCGCATTTAATTCAACTTCACCGTTTACGGAAACTATTTGCCGGGTAAGTGTGCCTTCCTGCCATCTTTTGGCATTCCCGACAAGGCATTTCCAGGTTACCTCACCCTGCTGTGCAAACGCGACCTGCACATCGAGCCCCATGGCTTCTTCAAGGCAAAACACTTCGATGCGCGCTCCGGTTGATTTGTTAAAAATGAGTCTGGCGCGCACGACACGTGTATCGTTAAAAACCATGGTACTGCCAGCCGGAAGATAACCGGGCAGTTGCCGGAACGTCGATTCTGAAATAATTCCTTCCTTACAGATAAGCAGTTTAGAAGCGTCGCGCTTATGCAATGGATAAGCAGCAATTTTTTCGTCGGGGAGATTATAAGTATAATCGGCTATGCGGATAGATTCCTGAAGGGTCATGATTTAGGATGGCGGAGCAAATGTAATTGTAAAATAAATGCAAAATAAATTATTACAATAGATGCCCAAGCACTCCCGGGTTAATAACGGCTCAATTCGTAGTTATATTTTTTCTGCAGATAATGCAAATTGGAGAGATTGGTCTTTTTATCATAGATTCGGATCATATCAACAATTCCTTGCTTCCCGTAAATGGCTGCCTGTGCCGCATCATATAGTTTATGATCCCAGTTATTGCGGATGGCTATTGATACCTGCTCAAAATCATCCCATTCCAGGAATTTAGGAACCTCAATATAATAAGTGTTATGTTGATTAGCATCATGGTAAATACCTTTGTCCATAAGATCCATCTCAAAATACCTTCTCAGTTTGATAAGGCTTTGGTATGGTTTCACAACTTTAGTAGATGCGAATACCAGTCCCATTTCCTTATAATGGTTAATGAGTTCCCTTATCTGATTGTAGTTGTCCATAAATACGCGGATACACGGGGTTGATTTATTAAAAAGTGTAAGATTACCTGGTGCGGCATCAAATTTGATATTGTGTTCGCGCCTCAGATGCATGGTCTTCCTGATAAATTCATCTTCGTGACAAACATCAAACTCCTTCAGAATCAAGAAGACAGACCGGGGTTTATGCTCATTTGCATTCGCTGGCACAAAGTACTGGTCGTAAAACCCGGGAAATGGGTCAAGATCTTCGAGTACTAATTCCGGATAGTTAACTTCCGCGGCCAATGTGGCCAATTTTTCCTTTTTGAGGATAAAACCAATCGATTCGATATGTGTCTTGTCTTCCATAAAATTTAGGTGTTAAAAAGCATTTTAACTTGTGGAGGTGATCCTTATTCCTCAACTAAGGCTGCAATCCGAACTATTCCAGCTGATATGATCTGCACATTTCCCGGCATGTTCGCATTTACAAATATAGTTGTTTATATCTTAATATTTTGATGCTGCAACAGGAATTTTACGCTACCATGCTCTCATTAACAAATTTCCATAACTTTGATCAATATTAATAAGTGTTTAAAAATCTTATTGCCATTGAAAAAACACATCCCCAATTTTGTAACAACCCTCAACCTCTTCAGCGGCTGCATGGGCACTGCAGCCATCTTTAGCGGTCATACAACCGCTGCGGTAGTTCTGATGGGTGCAGCTGCTCTTTTCGACTTTGCCGACGGCCTGGTAGCAAGAGCACTGAATATTAAATCGGCCATAGGTAAGGAGTTGGACTCCCTTGCCGATGTTGTTTCGTTCGGCCTGCTGCCTGGCGCCATCATGTACCAGCTTATGCTAAGTTGCACCAACCTGCCGGGGAAAGAGGCTGGCTGGATGAATCCTTACCCTTACCTGGCGTTCCTGATTACGGTGTTTTCGGCACTCAGGCTTGCCAAGTTTAATATTGATACCCGGCAATCTGACTCTTTTATTGGATTACCTACACCAGCCAATGCCTTATTCGTCGCCTCCTTACCCATGATTTTACTGCAGGCTGAACAATCCGGGCAAAAACTAGTGCCAATAGCATCATTACTTGGCAATTACTTCTTCCTAATTGGGATTACCGTGCTGATGTCGTGGTTGTTAGTTGCCAAAATTCCACTTTTCGCATTAAAATTCAAAAATTTTCGCTGGAAGGATAACAAATCACAATTTACATTTGTTGGATTTTCGATACTATTGCTGATCATCCTACATTTCATGGCCATCCCGGTCATCATCTTACTGTTCATCCTCATGTCGGTTATGGGGCGAAAAATAAAAGTTAAATTATAAATAAAATAGAATGGTGCTCAAGAAGACCGGCATTTGCCAGATTGATCATAAGGAATGGCCCATAGATAGCCTCATGCCTGCATCAGCAGTGCGTGATAACCTTGCAAACCTGATCCGCATCGAACACCCCGCCTGGGATGAAAATGGTTACATCTCATTGCAGGAACTTTCCAAATACCGCGATAAGTATGTCCGCTCCATGCTTTCAGATGAAAAGGGCGAACTATCATCCATCGACATGGAAGTGGTCAACAGTTTAAAAACCTCTGCCGTACTATCGCGCAATATTAACGAAGAGGTTATAGAGCATCTTGCTTTTGGGCAGCGCATTGCAGATAAGGTTGCCGAGTTTGGGGGAAGCTGGACCTTCATTATTATTTTTTTCAGCATGATCCTGGTTTGGATGCTGGTGAATATCATATTTCTGGCAACCAGGGCATTTGATCCCTATCCTTTTATCCTGCTTAACCTGGTACTCTCCTGCATAGCTGCCGTGCAGGCTCCTGTAATCATGATGAGTCAAAACCGGCAGGAAACCAAGGACCGCTTACGTGCACTCAACGACTACCAGGTAAACCTGAAAGCTGAACTTGAAATAAGACAGTTGCATGAAAAGATGGATCATTTGCTGATCAAGCAAGGACAGCGTGTGCTGGAGATTCAGGAGATACAACTGGACCTGATGGAACAGATCTTCAACCTGAGCCAAAAGATGAGCAATCATCTTAATGAATCGCAGGATAAAGGAGAAAAATGAACTTTAGAAGACTTAGCGGGTTTTGGTTTAATAGAAAATCCGGTAACAATAAGGTCAGGTCGGATCAGCTTATCGTCTGAGTTCAAAATTCGTACCGAGATACACTTTACGTACCTGTTCGTTGGCCGCTAATTCCTGCGATGAACCTGCCATAAGTACCGAACCTTCAAAGAGCAGGTAAGCCCTGTCGGTTATAGACAAGGTTTCGTGAACGTTATGGTCGGTTATCAGAATCCCGATATTTTTGGTTTTGAGATTGGAAACTATATTCTGAATATCTTCCACAGCTATAGGATCCACACCGGCAAAAGGTTCGTCGAGCAAAATAAATTTAGGATCAACGGCCAATGCCCGTGCTATCTCGCAGCGGCGACGTTCGCCACCCGACAGCTGAATTCCGCTACTCTTGCGCACTTGCTGCAATCCGAATTCCACAATGAGGGATTCAAGCCGCTCAAGCTGCTGGTCCCGCGACAATTTGGTGAATTGAAGAACTGCCAGAATATTATCCTCCACACTCAGGCTCCTGAATACCGATGCTTCCTGGGCCAGGTAACCGATACCAAGCTGGGCACGTTTGTACATGGGTTCGCCCGTAATTTCCTGATCATCGAGAAAAACCTTTCCCGACAAAGGCTTGATGAGCCCCACAATGATATAAAAGGAGGTAGTTTTACCTGCGCCGTTCGGCCCCAGCAGTCCAACAATTTCTCCCTGGTTCACTTCTACCGAAACGTTGTTTACGACAGTACGCTGGCGGTACTTCTTTACGATATTCTCAGTGCGCAGGATCATGGTATAACTCGGATAAATAGGAACCTGCCGGTAGCAGGCTTTTACATAGTGGCAAAAGTAACTAAAAATCGAACCGAAGGGAAACGAACACGCCGAAATTGGAAGCACGCGTGTGATCGAGATAGGACAATCGCCAGATTGCATCAACGCGGATCACTTTAAAAATATTCTCGATGCCTGCGCCAGCCTCAAAATAGGGTTTCGACAATGTATATGAATCTGGCGGCAACACTGCATACTTAATATTCTTAGCTGCCACGCTGCCTACAACACCCCTGATCTGAACCAGCTCGCGCCATTTCAGTTTGCGCATCAGCGGGATTTTATTCAAAAAAAGCCCTTCGAAATGATGCGTATACATGAAACTGAGGTATTTATCACTTACAAACTCATAGTAATACATAAGATTGAAGGCGGATTCGTCGTACCAGTAGGTTTCGTTGCCCGAATGTATCTTGAGCAACGGAAATGGTAGTTTACCCCATATCTGGCCTGCTTCAATGCTATATTTTGACCAGCCAATTGTAGAAAGGTTAAACCAATGCTGTACCCTTATCTGTAAACGGTTGTACTCGTAATCGCCATGCAGAAAGTCCTTAATGCCGTAACCATACAATAGGTCCACTACGGGGTATCTCCCGCTAAGGCTCGTCCGGATAAATTCACCAATTATAACCTTTTCCTTATAAGCAAAGCGCGTGTTAAGTGCTATTTCGGAAGTCGTGATCTCATACAGCGTGCGATATTCATTGGTTGTTTCGTCAAAAACTGTGATCCCTTCCTCCTTTGTGGGCAAGAGTTTGCGATTGGCAAATAAGATTGTATTGGACAGCCCGGTAAACCATTCATGCTCGTAGGAGCCTTTGTATTCCTTTACCATAGAAAGGCTGTTGGTCAAATTCTTGCTAAACAGGCCTGCCAGCAAAAAATCTTCGCGAAAAGCGTTCTGACTCAGCCCGAGTTGTTCTACGTCATATTTGTATGATCCCGAGAGTGCCCTGCGGGGATTTTTATCGAACATATACAGGAACCCACCGCTGTATTTCATCTTTTGATCGAGCGTACCATAAGCGACATACCCATCAATCATTACTTTCGTACTGAAATCGTTGCTGGTTCGGCCTCCAAATCTAAAGCGGGTTCCTTCGAGATAATTAAAACTCAGCATCGACATGTAAGGCCCTATTTCGAAATTCCCTTTCACCCAATAACCTGTAGTGATCATTTTAAGAACATCCACGTATGTATTAAAAACCGGCAAGGTTTTCAAGGTGTCAATCATATGAAAAATAGTACGCTCGTCCTTGGTGAGCTCCTCGTGCCGGGCCGCCTTCCAGAATTCATCGCTCTTCTGATTGGAGTTTTCAAGCACAAGTACATTCGTAGGCAAGGAATAAATCTTTTGATCACTCGTTTCCTTAAAGATAAAATTCTGATAGGTGGTGGTTTTTGTACCATAAAAACCCATTGTAATGCGCGAACCTTCCACAATGTTAAAATCGGCTATCATTTTATCATTCGTCAACATCCAGTATCGGTTATCTATCCTGCTGAATTCCTCCGAGATATTTAAATCGTTAATAAAGTTGATGTTAGCATCGCTTGCAATGCGCATATCTAATCTTGTAATAGCATAGCTTGTGTCATTAACCCAAAAATTTCCGGTAAAGGTGAGCTCCTGTACACGCCGGGGTTTAAAGGTGATGTTGTAACACCATCGCTCATTCATAAATGCACTGTCCACAAGGTAATACTTATAATATCCAAGCCCAAAATTGGCAATAGGACTCACAAAATTTTTCTGGAACAATACCAGGTAATTATCATAGATATTTACATTCTGAACGAGATCGCCCACGAATTGCGACATACTCTCATTCTCTATTCCCGATATGCGCGTTGCCTTGATCACTTCTTTATGATCGCGCGGATTCTTGCGGAAATACACATCTGATAGAGATTCGGAAAGGAATATGGGGAGATAGGCTTTCCCATTCAAGGTTGACGTATCGAGGTTGTCGAAAATGAATCGAAAAGGCTTGAATATCTTCCTGTTTCTGAATTTTTCGGAAATATTATTTGCATCAAACTGTATCTTGGTATAGGCTTCATATTGACATGCATCCAGTTTTTCGCGATTGTTCTCTGGTTTATTATTGATGATGCGCCTCAGGATGACTTCGGCAGGGTTTTCACCCGGCGTGATCACCACTTCCGATAGTTCCAGATTGGAAGGAAACAGCTCGAAATCGATGGTTTGAAATTTATTAAGCACAAGGTGTTTTGCGCCTGAATGATACCCGATGTACGATACAAGAAGCGTATCCGTGCGCAGGCGCGACTCGAGGGAATAGCTTCCATCGAAACCTGTGGTAACGCCAATAGTGTTCCCCTTTAAATATACGTTTGCAAAAGGAAGTGGTTGCTTTGTAACAACATCCGTAACTTTACCCATAACCTTGGTTACCTGGGCACTACTTATTATTGGCAATAAGAAAAGAAGGCCGGAGAAAGACAAAAACATGAATGCCCCAACCCAGCGCAGCTTAAATACATTGGAATGTATGCGTATGTCGGATAAAATTGAAACTTTAAAACAAATCACAGGATTATATTTATTAAGCATTCAGATCGTCCCAAAATTCAACAGCCCGGCGGGTATGCGGGATAACAATGGTACCACCTACAAGGTTGGCAATGGCCATAACTTCAAAAAGCTCTTTTTCTGTAACACCATTTTCGAGGCATCGCAAAAGATGATATTTAATGCAGTCGTCGCAACGCAGCACCAACGAAGATACCAACCCCAGTAATTCCTTTGTTTTTACCGGAAGAGCACCATCCGTAAAAGCATTGGTATCGATATTATAGATCCGCTTAATCACGAGGTTATCGGCCGAAAGAATGCGTTTATTCATTTTCTGGCGGTATTCATTGTATTCGTCAACTTTTGTTCCCATAATTAGCAGGAGTATGAACTGGGTTTGCTTTTAAAATATTTTGAGACGGCAAATGTACGAATTAATGAGAAAAAAGATCGGATAAGTTCTATTGAGTTGCTGGCAGAGTAGTGCCCGGAATCAGAAAAACAGACTTTCCAGACGTAAAAAAAAACAGAAGATTAACAAATCAACCCAAATATTTGTTACCTTTAGACTAGAAAAATGTTTTTAAAATTTTTAACGATCTCCATGTGGATTATTAGATATTTATATGCACATTTGCACTCCTTTTGAAAATCCACTCAGAAACTATTGAATACCAGCGGATAGAGAAAGGGGGTTAAAATTAAAAGCCTGTTTTTTAAATGAATTTGGTGAAACGCATTCAATTGTAATTAACTTTGTAATAGAAGGGTATAATATTTATTGTAGCAATACTGTTTGTCTCCTCCCATTACAGCCTATTTAATAATCTTGTGCATCGTGCAGATGCGCCAGAATGCTTATGACAAAAAACGGAACAGTAATGAAGAAATTCCAGGAATATGATCTTCATTACCTGCTAAAAAAAATATTCGGATTTGAGACTTTTAAAGGCAATCAGGAGCCTATTATCCAGAATTTACTTTCTGGCAAGGATACTTTTGTTATTATGCCTACCGGCGGCGGAAAGTCGATGTGCTACCAGTTGCCGGCTCTTGTTCTGGAAGGTACAGCCATCATTATATCGCCACTTATCGCCCTGATGAAGAACCAGGTTGACGCCATCCGAAACTTTGGAGCTGATGTAGGCATTGCACATTTCCTGAATTCTTCGTTATCCAAAATTGAGATAGCCCAGGTAAAGAAAGATCTCACAAGTGGGCATACCAAGTTACTCTACGTAGCACCCGAATCGCTCACAAAAGAAGAAAATGTCGAGTTCCTGAAGGACATTAAGATATCATTCTACGCGATAGACGAGGCACATTGTATTTCGGAATGGGGACACGATTTCCGGCCCGAATACCGCCGTCTTCGTCCGATAGTTGAAACCATCGGGCAAAAAGTACCAATTATTGCGCTTACAGCCACTGCCACCCCCAAAGTACAACAGGATATTCAGAAAAACCTGAATATGCAGGATGCTACCATTTTCAAATCCTCATTCAACAGGCCGAACCTCTATTATGAAGTACGCCAGAAGAATGAGGATGTTATAAAGGAGATTATCCGCTATATTAAGATTCATCCCGGGAAATCGGGCATCATCTATTGCCTTAGCCGTAAGAAGGTGGAAGAAATCGCCGAAACCTTGCAGGTGAACGGTATAAAGGCATTGCCATACCATGCAGGCCTGGACTCGGGAACGCGCGTGATTAACCAGGATAAATTCCTGATGGAAGAAGTAGATGTAATTGTCGCCACTATCGCATTTGGAATGGGTATCGACAAACCCGATGTTCGCTACGTAATTCACCATGATATTCCAAAAAGCCTGGAAGGATACTACCAGGAAACCGGCCGCTCTGGCCGCGATGACGGCGAAGGCAATTGTATTACTTTTTACAGTTACGATGACATTGTGAAACTGGAAAAATTTATGAAAGGCAAGCCTGTTGCCGAACAGGAAATCGCCAACCAGTTGTTGCTTGAAACAGTTTCGTATGCCGAATCGTCAGTCTGCCGCCGCAAACAGCTGCTGCATTACTTTGGTGAAATATACTATGAAGATAATTGCGGAAGCTGCGATAACTGCCTTCATCCAAAAACCAAATTTGAAGGCCGCGATTTTGTGGAGATCGTGCTGGAGGCGGTGCTGGCAGTGAAACAACTTTTTAAAGCCAAACACATCATTCAAATTATTACGGGTAAGAGCTCGGCCAATATAAAGTCTGCTAAACACAATAAACTTGAGGTGTTCGGCAAAGGCTCTGAGGAGGACGAAAGATTCTGGAATGCAGTAATCCGGCAAATGCTTATAGAACGCTTGCTGTTAAAGGATATCGACAACTATGGCATTCTTAAGGTTAGCCCCGAGGGATTAAAATTCCTTAAGAAACCTTATTCCATGATGCTCATTCGCGATCATGACTATGAAAGTCCCGAAGAAGAGGACTTCTTCGAAGGAGCAGGCGGCGCCAAGACCAGCACTACCGACAAAACGCTGTTTGCATTGCTGAAAGATCTGCGAAAAGAATTATCGCGGAAAGAAAACTTACCTCCTTTTGTTATTTTTCAGGACCCTTCCCTGGAAGATATGGCAATCCAATATCCGATTACTATGGATGAGATGAAGCAAATAACCGGTGTTGGTGCAGGTAAAGCTCAGAAATACGGCAAACCCTTCCTCGAACTCATTTCAAATTATGTAGAAGAAAATGAGATCATGCGCCCGATGGATATGGTGGTTAAATCTGTTATTAATAAGTCGGGATTAAAAGTTTATATCATTCACAATATCGACCGCAAATTGTCACTGGAAGATATTGCAGTGGCTAAAAACCTCACTATAAGCGAACTGCTTACCGAAATTGAAAGTATTGTTTCTTCAGGCACTAAATTAGATCTGAACTACTACCTGAACGAATATATTGATCCTTATCATATTGAAGAAATTTTTGACTACTTCTCTGAAGCAGAATCTGACTCGGTACAGGATGCTCTTGTTACCTTAGGCGAGAATGAATTTACAGAAGAAGAAATAAGGCTTGTTCGGATAAAATTCATGTCGGAAGTAGGCAATTAAACATTCTTTTTGCTACAACAATTATTCTCCTAATTTAGCCGTCGAAGGCTGCAAATCACTTCTAACCCCAATTAATTCATCATGTCGGAAAAATCAAAAAAAACCAAGGAAGCATCAGACCATGAAATTCAACCTGTAATTCTGTCAAATGAATCAACGCCTCCCCGTATGGCCAGGAGTCGTCAGGTTTTGCTTATCCTTAATGTTGTTATGTTGCTGGGACTGGTTGCACTGTATATCATGTTTTTCACCAGAAGTTCATCCGGTGGCAGTGGAGTCGCGGAATCCGTGCGAAAAATAAACTCAGGTTCGCTAGGGATAGCATATGTTAATTCCGACAGCATACTTTTTAACTATGCTTTGGTAAAAAAAATGAGGGGAGACCTTACAGCTAAAAGCTCCCGTCTTGAAGCTGAGATCGCTGCCAAACAGAAGGCTTATGAAAAAGATGCCGCTTACTTCCAGGAACAGGTAAATAAAAAATCCATCAGCGAACAAAGCGCGCAGGAAGTGTATCAGAGCCTTATGAAGGAACAACAAAAAATTGTTGACCTTCGCGATAGATACAGTGCAGACCTGCAGCAGCACGAATTCAACCTGAATTTAATGCTGCTCGATTCGGTAACCAATTTCCTGAAAAGATACAATGCTAAATACAAGTTCGACTATATCCTCGGATACAACAAAGGCGGCAATATATATTTAGCAAACGATACGCTTGATATCACAAAAGATGTAATCCGCGAGATCAATAAGGAATATTTTGCCAAACATCCTGATGAAAAATAATGAAGATGCGCTTACTTTCCGGATTGTGTTTGCTTTTGATGCTTGCCGCTTGTAACGAGAATAATCTGCTGCACCCCAGACCTTCTGATGTATTATCCAGCGATCAGATGATACCGCTTCTGGTGGATATTCACCTTGCTGATGCAGCATTGAAACTTAACCAATCTGCGCAAAACCCCAGCGAAACAAAGCTGTATTATTCCAGGGCATTCGCTCCTGTATTTAAAAAGCATAAAACTTCACCTGCTGTTTTCGAAAGCAGTATGAAGTGGTATGGCCGACATATCGGCAAGCTGGCCGAAATATATACTGAAGTGGTTACCCGGCTGAGCACCCTGGAATCGAAGAACACGCTAAAAGTGAAACCAAATAAACCTGGCGTAAGCGGACACAATCCCTTTTATCCGGATATTGACACCACTTATTTGCCTGACCCACCCAAAGGAGTGCAAATTCCCTACTCCCTTTTCGCCAATTAGCCAAAAGAACGTCGCATTGCTGCAAAATAAATATGGTTTTACTGTCTGGTTGCAGTGGCCAGATAAGTATCTTTGTTGCCTCCTGCTGTTATTGAATAGGTCCAATCCATTTTACCCGCATTCGTGAGTGTTCCTGAACCTTCTACCCGCCAGTCGGAAGCCGTATTTTGAGAAGGTACGGTAATTCTGCCCGAGGTAGCTATTCCATAGGCAGGATCGTATCCCAAACCAGGATTGCCAAAATTGGAAAGCAGCACCTGGCTGCTGTTGGAGGGATCTTTTGAAATTTCTACCGTATAAGTGACATTCACACTTCTTTTTTTACCGGTCTCGATAAAAAGCCATGAGCCGGTAAATTTATCACGTATATCGCCTGTATCAGGAGTAACCGAATCTTCAGGCACACAACTTTGTATAAATGTAGCGATCAAAATGAAAACAAAGAAATGGAACTGCTTTTTCATAAATTTTATTCTTAACCGTTTTAAGGATTCCTGAAGAAAATTCAATTTCAAAATTCATTATAACTAATTATCTGACAACTTAATATAATTCTGTACGCATTTTTTTTGCTTACTCAGGCTGTTTCGTCAAGCAGCAGCTTTATTATTTTATCTGCCAGACGGCTGGCACCAAGCCGGAAGTAATCCTTGTTAATCCATTCAGCACCAAGTTCGTGCTGTATCAATTGGAAATACCGGAGTGCCTGCTCAGGTTCACTGATACCACCGGCGGGTTTTAGTCCAATCTTTTTACCGGTGCGGTTATGGTATTCCTTAATAACATCAATCATCACAAGAACAGCTTCTTCGGTAGCAGCCGGAGTTATTTTGCCCGTGGATGTTTTGATAAAATCGGCTCCTGCCTGTATGGCCATTTCGCTGGCCAGTCGGATATTTCCCTCTGTAATCAGTTCCCCTGTTTCGAGAATAACCTTCAGGTAAAGGCCTTTAGTAGCTTTGCGAATGGCTAAAATTTCATTAAATACTTGTTCGTGACGTCCTTCGAGGAAAAGGCCCCGTGAAATCACCATATCTATTTCCTCGGCGCCCTGATCTACTGCATATTTTATTTCAGCCAGTTTAACTGAAATTGGTGATTGCCCCGATGGAAAAGCACCAGCGACTGATGCTACTGCAACACCTGAGTTCCTAAGTTCCGCTTTTGCAAGTTTCACGAAAACAGGATACACGCATACGGCGGCTATATTGGGTATACCATGCCCATATGTGTGGAAATTTCTCGCCCTGCTGCAAAGGTTCTGTATCCTTTCATCTGTATCCGAACCCTCTAAGGTAGTGAGATCGATTACACCAAGTGCCTGACGCAAAGCATCTGACTTTTCTTTTTCCTGAAGCTCAACGTCAAGAATTTTGCTGATGCGTTGCTGAAGTTCGCTTGAAGAAAATGAGTCGGGCTGTATGTTCATTGGTTTAATTTTTAGGTTACCAAAGTTAAATTATTTTGTCCTAACAGGAGATGAAATTCGCACGCGGTCATCTGTTTATATGTGCTTATCTCACAAATATCTTCTACATCCTTCTTAATTCCATCCGTCCTGATTGTATTTTGAATTAAAGATCAGTGTATTTTTTTTAAAAGTTTGTATTACCTATGAGAAAAATGCCAATAAACAATAAGAGTAAATAGATTAAAGATAAAGATCCGGTTCATGAACATCTATAGACGCTGAGAAAGCGATCAAAACTAATTCTGTCACATGAAAACTCTATTCAGATTATTAGTCGGGGGGCTATCTGATAAAAAAACATTATTCGTTTATTTATTGTTTACTATTGGGGGGTTCAGGGTCAATGCCCAGTGCCCGCCAGTAGTAACTGCCAACCCACCTGGTGCAAGTGTTTGTCTGGGTGATTCAGTGCAATTAGCCGCAGCACCATCAGGTGCTCTTACTTACCAATGGTACGAAAGTGGTATTCCAATCGTGGGAGCAACAAATGACACATTATACACCAAAGTTAACGGAAGTTATACTGTTTTAGCAGATGGATGTGCTTTCCCTTCATCACCAGTTATTACGCTTACACTTTCCCCGGTATCATTCTTTGCCTACAGTTCGCCAAATTGTGCAGATGAACCCATCCTCTTCACTGACCTGTCGCATACACTCTACGGATATGTAACCCAATGGGTATGGGAATATGGCGATGGTTCACCCAACGACACGATCACTTTCCCGGATGATCCCAACATGAAGCACCTTTTCAGCACACCTGGTACTTATAATGTAACGCTCTATATTACAAATTCAGCAGGCTGCAATGCAAAGTCCGCACAGGCAGTGACAGTGACCCCTAAACCTTATGCTGACTTTTATTTCAGCGGCCATTGCGAAGATCAGATTGTATCGTTTACGGATGCCTCTTTCCCAAACGGCGGTGGAAATGTTGTAGGCTGGGCATGGGATTTTGGTGATCCTGCTTCAGGAATGAACAACACTTCCAACCTGACAGATCCTACACATATCTATTCAGCACCGGGAACATACAACGTAGCACTGGTGATTACCAACTTCAACAATTGCCATGATACGCTTGTAAAAGCCGTTACCGTAAACCTTCCTCCTATTGTCGGTTTCGGTCATGGGCCGGTTTGTCTTAATTCGCCAGCCGAATTCTTTGCTGATAGTGTTGCTACAGATGTCAATACTGTGGCAGTCTGGTTATGGGATTTTGCCGATGGTATTACATCCACTTCCCGCAATACAGTGCATCCTTTCACTTCGCCGGGCACATACCTTGTTTCACTTACAATAACGGATACTGCAGGTTGCACAAACACAATTATCCATCCGGTGATCGTTAATCCGTTGCCGGTTGCTCATTTCGATATTTCGACTCATAATTGTGCCGGACAGACGGTCGACTTTACCAATTTAGCTATTACAACAGCCGGTTATGTGGTCAGGTGGAACTGGGATTTTGGTGATGGATCGGATACTACGATCAAGTTCCCTGCAAACCCAAGCGTACTTCACACCTTTGCCATCAGTGGAAATTACACCGTAACGCTTACCATTACGGCATCGGATAGCTGCACGGACAATGAGAGCCAGACGCTCACAATTTTCCCTGCTCCGGTAGCTGATTTTGATTATGATCTTTCCTGTATGGGAACTCCGGCGAACTTTACGGATATTTCGCAGAGCAATGGTGGTGGCATGATAACAGAATGGTTCTGGGACTTCGGCGATCCCCTGTCAGGTTCAGACAATACGTCTGCTTTCCAGAATCCTCAGCACCAATTCTATACTCCCGGCTTGCACACTGTTACCCTGGTTGTGAAAACCACAAACGGCTGCACAGGCAAAGCAGAAAACATATTATTCGTCAGAGCAGCTCCTTTGGTTGAATTTACAACCGGTCATCGTTGCGAGAGCAGCCCGGTTCAGTTCCAGCCTGATCCGGCGATAGTGGATATTAACGCTGTAGCCTTATGGCTTTGGACTTTTGGTGATGGATTTACTTCAACATTAGAAAACCCTGAGCACATTTATGCTATTGCAGGCACCTTCCAGGTGACACTCACAATTACTGATACCGCAGGGTGCAGCAATTCGGTCTCTCACCAGGTGTTGATTATTCCAAGGCCAATCGTAAATTTCGATTTCACTTCGCCAACTTGCTATCAGGCTCCAACGCATTTCACCAACCAATCTGTTGCACCTTATGGCTATATCGTAAAATGGCATTGGGATTTTGGTGATGGCTCAGGTGCTACGATCAATTTCCCTGCTAATCCAAATGTTTCACATCAATATGCCACTTACGGATCCTTCAGCGCAACTCTTACAGTTATAACAAACGACAGTTGCAGCAATAGTATTGTTAAAACGCTGACTGTATCGCCGAACCCGCTGGCCAATTTTGGCTATCAATCAGCATGTGTTACAGGAGTCGTTAGTTTCGACGACCAATCGCAAATTGGCAGTACGGGTATTATTACGGATTGGTTGTGGAATTTTGGCGATCAGGGATCAGGTGCCAGCAATACTTCCACCATGCAGGATCCGCATCATATTTATGCGGTTGCTGGTTCATACCAGGTATCACTCATTGTGACTTCTTTCACCGGCTGTTCTGACACTATAGTAAAATCAGTTATTATCGCAGCTTCACCAGCAGTTAACTTTGCTTCGGTACCTGCTTGTATCAACGACTCAATGCAGTTTACAAGCTCCGTTTTCGTTGACGTAGCCGCAGTAACCAACTGGCTATGGCAATTCGGCGATGGTGGAACTTCAACTGAAATTGATCCTTACCATATTTACAATGTAGCCGGGACTTATACAGTAATGCTTATCATAACTGATACTGCCGGGTGCACAAATTCGGTAACACACACAGCACAGGTAACACCTGCACCAACAGCTTATTTTAGCTTTGCGGCGCCTTCGTGTTCCAATTATCCGATGCAATTTACCGATTTATCTACCTCACCTAACGGCCAAATCGTTTCGTGGCATTGGGATTTTGGCGATGGCAGCGACATTGTGGTGACCGCACCTGCTAATCCAGATGTAATGCATGCCTATGCGACCTCCGGCATTTTTACTGTTTCGCTGGAAGTATCTACGGCAACAAGTTGCGAAAATACATTTTCACAGGCTGTAACCATTACTGCCGGTCCGCTGGCCGGTTTCAGTTACGAAAGCGCCTGCCTTGGCTCACCTGTGGCATTTTCAGACCAAACAAGCACAAACGGTGGAACTTCGGTTTTTACCTGGATGTGGAACTTTGGTGACCCAGCCTCAGGTTCTGATAACACTTCAACAAGGCAGAATCCGGAACATACCTATGCGCTTCCGGGAGTTTATGCAGTGAATTTAATGGTTATTAATGCCAATGGCTGCATGAACACAACCATAAAGAATGTGGAAGTTCATGCACTTCCGGCTGTTGATTTTGGTTATGGAGTAAATAATTGCCAGGGTTCATTAACACAGTTCAATGTGGACCCGTTCATAACAAACTTGCCGGCTGTGCAAAGCTATGAATGGGATTTCGGTGATGGCTCTGCACATTCAAATCTTCAAACCCCTTCACATCAATATAGTGCTTCGGGTTTCTACGCTGTTATTCTTACCATTACAGATATAACAGGTTGCAATAATCAGGCAATCCGAAATCTGGAGATTCATCCATCACCCACTGCAAAATTTGCTTTTGCCAGCGCATGTCTCAATTCACCCACTCTTTTCACCGATCATTCCTTTACAATAAACGGCGACAAAATTACCGGATGGCGTTGGGATTTCGGCGATGCAGGCAGTACGGATATATCCCTGCTTCAGAACCCCGTTTACACCTATTCATTAGCTGGAACTTACCAGGTACTGCTTACAGTAACCTCCGCAAGTGGTTGTACAGGTACAGTAACGATGCCGCTGCAGGTGAATGCCCCCCCAAGTGCTATGTTTAGCTACGCAGCTGATCCTTGCGCCAATGGAGCTGTATACTTTCAGGATTTATCATTCGCGCCACAATCAGTTATCCTTTCGTGGATGTGGGAATTTGAGCCCAACCACTATTCCAGCCTCCAAAACCCAACATATGTATACCACAATGCTGATTCCTGCTACAATGTAAAAGTCACAGTAACAGATATAAACGGCTGTTCCAATACCTTTATCCAGCCGGTTTGTGTTCCTGCAGGATTACAATTCGATTTCTCAGCCACAGAAACATGTATCGGGGAGTATACATATTTTACTCCACAAATAATTGCACCTGCAGGCGATGCCCTGGCTTCGTACATGTGGAATTTTGGTGATGCCGGATCGGGATTCGACAACACTTCCGCACTGAGCCAACCTTCGCACAGGTACAGTCAGCCAGGTACATATATGGTTTCTTTACAGGCTAAGGATATAAACCAATGCACCAGCACGATATACGGACAGGCAGTTGTTACTGCTCTTCCGGAACCTGAATTTTCTTACCTGGAAGGCAACTGCGACAACATGATATCCTTCAGCAGCCTCACGAACACGAATGGTACGAAAATCAGCAAATGGATATGGCAATTCGGTGATGGCAAAAGCGAAACGATAGTACCCCCGATGAGCCCGAATGTAAGTCACAAGTATCCACATCCGGGCGTATTTTATGTAACATTTACAAATATCAACGAGCTAGGGTGCGTGGCTTCAATGTCGGATACAGTGAGACTGTTCCCCTGTATGCTTTCGAAATTCAGCACTGTCGATACACTGGTTTGTCAACACAAAGCAATTACATTTGCCGATAGCAGTTCGTGCGGCGGACCTATTTCCAACTGGTTCTGGGATTTCGGCGATAATTCTACGACGTCCTACTCTACACAAAAGGCCAACATATCCCATATTTACAAAACCCCCGGAACATTTACCGTAAAACTGGTCATTACCACGCAAATGGTTGGCGGTATGAAAAGCGTCTCTGCATCTAATCCTGTGAAAGTAAATCCAAGCCCGGTAGCAAAGTATACTGCTCAGGATGTATGTATGGGAATTCCGGCGGAGTTCACGAACTCCACAGCAGCTAATGGATCACAGATCGCCGGGTACTCATGGACGTTTGGCGAACCCGGTACGCTGTCAGATACAAGTTCGGCAACAGATGCAACTTACCTTTACAATTATTCCGGTGATTATGATGCCGCCCTTGTTGCAAAGAATACCATTGGTTGCTCGGATACTATAGCTCACACACTTACAGTTCATCCATTACCAAGCGCTGACTTCCAATACAGTGTTTCCTGTGCAGGGGCTCAAACGCATTTCATCGATGGTTCCGACACTTTGAATGCTCAACTGGAAACCTGGAAATGGGATTTTATGGATTCCACAAGCATTATCGGACACTCAGGCTTGAAAAACCCCGACTTCCATTTTGCAAATACTAGCAATTTCCAGACACGGCTGGTAATTACTGATAAGAATGGTTGCCAGGATTCCCTTCTGAAGCAGGTTGTAATATATCCTGTTCCCATCAGCTCCTTCGAGATTAAGGAAAATTATGATAATGTGCAGGGTCAGATACAGTTAAACAATGGAACGCTCAATGCCACTGGTTACGAATGGGATTTCGGGAACGGATCAACATCCACAGCAGATGAACCAACAATAACCTATACAAGTGATGGATCCTACAAAATTAAACTTATAGCGTATAACGACTTCCATTGCTCCGACACGCTTGAAATGCTTTACAAACTGATGTTTAAAGGATTGTATGTGCCTAATGCATTCTTCCCTGAAAATCCGGTCAGCGAAAAACTTCTCTTCAAACCGGTGGGAATGAACATCAAAAAATACAGTGTAGAAGTTTATAATTCCTGGGGCAACTTACTATGGTCATCTGTAAAACTAGATGAAAATGGTAGTCCTGAAGAAAGTTGGGACGGAACTTATAATGGGAATCTATTACCACAAGATGTCTACGTCTGGAAAATAGAGGCTGTTTTCAATGATGGAACTGTCTGGAATTCAAACGATGCAGGCGATCATACAAATATTGATTCTAAAACTTACGGAACTGTAACATTGCTGAGATAATTTCAACTCCGGCCAAAATATACCTCATTCAAAAATAAAATATTGCCATGAAAACTTTTTACACCTTCAGCTCTTTAATCAAAGCCTGGATTCTGCTGGGCCTTATTGGCATCGCTGGGCTTGTCAAAGCCCAGGACCCAATGTTCACCCAATTTTATAATAACCCGCTCTATTATAACCCTGGTACTGTCGGACTAAACCCCGGAATGCGCATGCGGTTCAACTACCGCGATCAATGGCCTAACCTTCCGGATGATTTTAAGACCTATAATTTCAATATGGATATTGCCGAGCGAAATATCCCG
>Ga0315283_10001175_pt1 | contig 20714 bp, 38 predicted proteins | sample YL17G09_0_MG_FD_204541 | JGI IMG/M metagenome (GOLD analysis project Ga0315283, IMG submission 204541) | Sediment microbial communities from Yellowstone Lake, YNP, Wyoming, USA - YL17G09_0 | ecosystem: Environmental > Aquatic > Freshwater > Lake > Sediment | place: USA: Wyoming | collected... | reverse complement strand
TCGGGTCGGCTGGGCCTCACCAAAACCTTCATTGGGAGGAACCAAAGCACAGCGACGGTCGCCGCCGCGTTCCTGGTCACGCGGGGGCTCAGGGGCGTGGTCAGCGCCCTCGCCACATTAGGAACACCGACACTCAAGCTCACCAAGCTGCTGGTGGGGGCGGTGAGCGGCATTGCCACCATCGCGGGCAGGCTCAACTCCACCTTCAAGCTGGTGGGAGCCGCGAGCGGTACCGCGACCGTGGCCGGGGCCGTCAGTGTCGCCAGAGGGCTACGCGGCACCGTGGTCGGAACCAGCACCGTGGCAGCCGACCTGTCTGTTGATCTCGGGGGAGCCGATCAACTTCTGGCAGGGGTGGCCGATTGTCGGGCGACCGTCGCCGGCAAGCTCAACTCCACCTTCAAGCTGGTGGGGGCGGTCAGCGCCCGCGCCACACTCGGAACGCCGATCCTGCGGGTCACGCGCCCGCTGATTGGAGCGGTACGCAGCGGCATCGCGACGGTCGCCGGCAAGCTCAACTCCACCTTCAAGCTGGTGGGGGCGGTCAGCGCCCGCGCCACACTCGGAACGCCGATCCTGCGGGTCACGCGCCCGCTGATTGGAGCGGTACGCAGCGGCATCGCGACGGTCGCCGGCAAGCTCAACTCCACCTTCAAGCTGGTGGGCGCGATCAGCGCCCGCGCCACGATCTCGGGTCGACTCAACGCCGCCCTGAAGTTGGTGGGGGCGGTCAGCGGCGCGGCCACGGTCGCGGGCAAGCTGAACGCCAACCTGAAGCTGGTGGGCGTAGTCAGCGGCATCGCGACGGTCAGCGGAGCCCTGACCGCCGTCCGTGGCGTGAGCGGCGCTGTCTCAGGTGTGGCGGTGGTCAACGGGACGCTCTCGAAGACAGCGATCCCCGACCTCCTTGCCGGCACGGTCAGCGGCGTCGGGACGGTTTCGGCGGCCCTCTCCCCCATCCGGGGTCTCATCGGACTGGCCACGGGAATCGCCACCGTTAACGGATCGCTCGCGAGACTACGGACCTTCTCCGGGTCAGTCTCCGGAGTGGCCGTTCTGGGGACGGCTGCCGTCACCATGGCGCGGGGCCTCCGGGGTGCGGTGGTGGGGACGCTCACCGTCCAGGCGGCCCCCGCCGTCAGTCGTGGTCTGGCCGGCGTCGTCAGCGCGATGGCCACGGTCTCCGCTGGGTTCCTCGTCACGCGGGGGTTCCGAGGAAATCTCGCCACCATCACCACCGTCTCTGGGGGGCTCACCGTCTCCGCGCTCTCGGATCAACTGGTGGGGGAGGTTCGGGGAGTCGGATCGGTTACGGCGGGCATGGTGGCCCTGTTGTCGTGCCGGGGGGCGCTGGCCGCCACGGGGACCGTTGCCGGCAAACTGGTGGCCCTGACCACCGTCCAGGGCACCGTGCGCGGGACGATGGCGGTGGGAGCGTCCCTGACCCTCCTGCGTGGTTTGGCCGGCGCGGTCTCGGGCGTCGGGATAGTCCAGGGGGCTCTCCGGGCGACCCGGAGCTTCTCCGGAGCGGACCAGGGGCTGGGAACGGTGGCGGGTGCCCTGTCACGGACGGTGGGAGTCCAGGCGGCCCTCGCGGGATCCGCCACGGTGCGGGGTGTCCTCGATCGGGTGCGGACGTTTGCCGGTACCTTGGGTGGCGTGGGGACCGTCGAGGGTCTGCTCACGGCGATCCCGGCAGGAGACTTCCTCGAAGGAGTGGCGCGGGGTGCTGGGTATGTCTCCGGTGCCCTCGTCCTGTCCCAGCGGCTGGTGGGCGCGGTGGCCGCGACCGCGACCGTTCGGGGTGTTCTCTCCTGTGGCCGCCCTCTTGCCGGAGCCGTCACGGGTGCTGGGACGGTCGCCGGTGCGCTCACTGTGGTGGCCGCCGTCGATGTTCTCGCAGGAGGACTGGTCTGCCTCGGCACCGTCAGCGGCACGCTCCGGGCGATCTTCTCCCTCCAGGGAACCGTGGGGGGTCTCTGCCGAGTGAGCGCCGCCCTGGGGGTCGTGCGGACTCTCACGGGGGCGGCGACCGGCGTGGGCACAACGCGGGCAGACCTCTCTCCGGTGAGGGGAGTCGCGGCAGGTGTGTCGGCCGTCGCGTATGTCCGAGGCACGATCCTCTGCGATATTGGATTGAGGGGGTCCGTGCAGGGCGATGGCGCCGTCTCGGGCGGGGCGGTATCCAGCCTGGTGCTTCGGGGTCGTATCGAGGGGGATGCGACGCTCACGGGTGGCATGGTACGGGTCTCGGCGGTCATCCTCACGTTCGTTCAGATGGAGGGGGCGATCCTTCGGGATCCGTCGATGCAGCAGGTTCGGCTGGAATCGGTGGGGACGCACACGGACGTTTTGTTCGGCCGTCCAGCGGCCCGGACGCCGTAGCCTATGGCCTCCCGCTTCTACCTCCACAACGCGACGGCAGCGGCGATCACGCCGGGGATCGCGGCGTGGACGGACTCGACCGCCTATGACCGGAAGCAGATGTCGCCGACGAAGGACGTGTCGGCGATGGCGACGAAGCATTGCGGCCCGATCAGCAGCAACGTCGCCGCTAACGGGACGATGCTGGCACGGCAGTTTATCTCCGATCCGCTCGCCTCAGGCATCGCCTTCGTCACGTCCGACACCTTTACCTGCGTGATCCGGGCAGCGGAGTCGGGGGCGAACGACAATATCAATCGCCAAGCCATCTGCGTGAAGGTGTATAGCGAAGACGGCACCACGCTCCGGGCCACCCTGTTCGCCCTCGGCAACGTCGCGCCGAATACGACGGAGTGGGCGACGTCGCTGCAAAGCGAGATCTGGTCAGCGGTCGCGGGCACCGCCCTGACCGCCAACTACACCACCGTCGCTAGAGACCGGCTCGTCGTCGAAGTGGGCGGGATGTGTAGCTCGGCGGGGGGCACCGGAGTCGACGGGAGCCTGAGTTTCGGGTCGAACAGCGGCACCGACCTGAGCACCACAGAGCACGTCACCACCGCCAATAACCCGTGGTTCGAGATCAGTCGGACGGTCACGTTCACCACCGATCATGTGCTGGCGGGCGCCGTCACGGCGGCGGCCACCGTTGCGGGCACGATCTCCCTTGCGCCCGCGACCCGCGCCCTGACTGGGGCGGTCTCGGCAGTGGCCACCGGGGCGGGCAAGCTCAACTCTACCTTCACGCTGGTGGGCGCCGCGCGTGGGGCCGCCACCCTGGGAACACCGACCCTCAAGCTCACCAAGTTGCTGGTGGGGGCCGCCGACGGGCACGCGACCGTGGCGGGGGCCGTCAGTCTCGCCAGAGGGCTGCTCGGCACCGGGGTCGGAACCAGCACCGTGGCGGCTGACCTCTCTGTTGAACTTGGAGGTACCGATCAACTCCTGACGGGGGTGGCCGTTTGTCTGGCGACCGTCTCCGGCAAGCTGAACGCCACCCTCAAGCTGGTCGGGGCGGTCAACGGCGTTGCGACCGTCACCGGCAGGCTCGGAGTCCTCCGACCACTGATCGGGTCGGCGTCGGCCACCGCCACGGTCTCGGGCCGCCTCAACGCCACCCTGAAGTTCGCGGGCACCGCGAGTGGCGCCGCGACCGTGGCCGGCAAGCTCAACTCTACCTTCACGCTGGTGGGCGCCGCGAGTGGGGCCGCCACCCTGGGCACACCGGCGCTCACACTCACCAAGCGGCTGGTGGGTGCGGTCGACGCTCATGCGACCGCCTCCGGCAGTCTGTCCACGTCGGCCGTGCGTCTCTTCGCCGGGGGCCTTGGCGCTGTCGGCACCCTGGGCGCACCCGCGATCAAACTCACCCGGCTGTTGGTCGGGTCCGCGGCGGCGGCTGCCACGGTGCAGGGGTCGGTGGATCTGGCGGGCGCGGCGGCCCTCGATGGGCGTATCTCGGGATCGGCGTCGCTCGCGGGGCAACTGCGGATCGTCACGATCCTTGCGGGTGCGGCGACGGGCGCGGGGACCGCCCAGGGAGTGTTGGGGGTAGTCCGTCCTCTGGAGGGATCCCAGCAGGGATCCGTCTTTGTGCGAGGCACCATCTCGCGCAACGTGGGACTATCCGGCGCCCTGGCCGGGGAGGCAACGATCCAGGGGACGCCGTATGGGGTCGTTCTTCCCCGCTTGATAGAGGGGACGGTCGGGGCCGGGGCGTTTGTGCGAGGACGGATCTGGATCTACCGGGCGATTGACTACCTCGACGTGGATGTCTCCTCTTGCCGGCTCGGATCGCCGTCCCTGACGGAGGGCACCCTGTCGGCGGTCGGAGCGACAACTCGCGTCACCCTCATTGGCACCTAACCGGGGACACTATGGCCCACACGACTGTTGTTCAGAATCCGATTGCCGAAAAGACAACGGCCCTCCTGACCGCCTACCTCACCGACGAGAACGATGACGCCATCGTGCCGGCCGGATTGGACACCGTCACGTTCACGCTCTACGACGCGGTGCTCGGGACTATCATCAACAGCCGGTCGGCGGTCGATGTTCTGAGTAAGGTGGACGCGGCCGGGAAACTCAGCCTGATCCTCACGCCCGACGATACCGTCCTGCTCTCCCAAGCCAACAGCCGGGAGCGGCGGGTCGCCTACTTTGACTGGACCTACGGAACAAGTGGCGACAAGACGGGACGCCATGAGGTCCGCTTCGTCATCCATAACATGGACAAGGTGCCTTAGGCGGGGGAGACGCTGGTGTCCGCCAGTCCCCGGGCCACCATGGTGCGAATGTCGAGGGCGGTGAAGGTGGTGATCCCGCCATGCAGCGGGGTGAGGGGTCGCACCACCCGCAGGAAGACGTAGGCGTGGCCCTTGGTGTCAACCCCGTCGAGGATCGACAGGTTGACCCGATGGGCCGTCTCCAGGTCGTTGGTGATGATCTCGTTCATCAGGATCTCCAGGACCCGCCCCGCCATGGGCAACAGGCCCAGGTTGCCCGGCGCCAGCGGCAGGTCGCGGGGCTGACAGAGCACGGCGGTCAGGGACGTGGCCCCTTGGTCGATCGGATAGCGGAGGGGGGCGACATCCCGCACGCCGCCATCGTACAGCAGCCGTCCTCCGACGGGAAGCGGTCGCATCAGCAGGGGCACCGTCCCGCTGGCCATCGCCAGGGCGATACTCGCCGGCTCGTACCCTACCTCTCCCGTCGTGAGGTCGGTGACCGAGACCACGGCGGGCACGGGAGAGCGGGAGACGTCGCGGTCGGAGATGCCGGTTTGGAGGATGAGCCCGTGGAGGGGGCCGAGGTCGAGCCATCCGTTCCACCGATGGCGGAGGACGTCGAGGGCCATCGCCCCAGCGCCCCGCGTGCTGACGAGGAGGCCCGGCTGGGTGACGCGATCCACCCAGAAGGAGACGAGTCCTTCCGCCGCCGTCGCGAAGGTCTGACCCTTGCCCATCCGATCCGCCAGGAACAGGGCGTTGAGCGACCCGACCGAGGTGCCGCAGATCAGGTCGTAGGAGTTCCCGGCACGGGCCAGGCCGGCAATCACGCCGGCCTGGTATGCGCCCTTCATCTCTCCCCCGCTCAAGACGAGGGCGTGCAGACTAGCCATGGCGACGGATCCTTCCAATCACGGGGACGTCGGACGGTGCCGCTTCCGCGACCACCGGTGGGCAGGTGGTCCGGAGCGCGGGAAGGCTGTAGGGGGGGACGCCCCACAGGGCGACGAAGGCCGGACGTGCCCCGAGGACGGATCGCAGGTGGCGCCCATCAAGGCGACACTGGGCCGTGGTGCCGTGGACGTGCTCGGACCACTCGGCCACGCCGTTGACCTCTTCCAGTTCGGCGTCGATCTCGCGGGAGCGCATCATGGGGTGCCCCCGTTCTCGATCTGGTTGGCGAAGGGCTGTGCGATCATTTCCGCCCATTCGCGGAAGAACAGGTCGCCGTTCCCGTCGTCCGACGTTTCGAGTAAGTCGGCCACGACGCGCAAGGTCGCGACAACGCTAAACAGGTTGATCCAGACGCTAGGGTCGCCCGCCACATTGCGGGACGGGGCGACCAATGCCGCCAGCGCGGGCGGCAGGTCACGCATCGGTGCCCTCCTCGGCCAGCCGGTCGGCGGCTTCATCTATGGTCGCCTCTGGGTAGGCGCTGACCTTGCATCCTTTGGGCAGTTGGATTTCAACGAGGACGCATCCATCGGCCTCGGGGTGGGCGAGGTTTGCCCCGAACCACATGTCCCGCACCGCTCGCCACCGCCGCGCATCGGCCAGCGCCGCATCTCGCTCGGCCTTGAGCGCCAGCAGGACACGGGCGAGATCACCGAACGTGCTGTCGTGGAAGCCATGCGGCCCGATCTCTGTTGAGTCTTTGTAGTCCTCCGCCCATGCCACGGCGCGGGCGATCTCGTCAGGTTGCATCGGTGGCCTCCTGTTCCAGCGCGGCGATCGCGGCGTGGATTTCAGGCCAGAACTCGCGGCAGGTCAGCGCCCACCGCAGCGCCGCCGCCATAGCCCGGGCACGATCACGACATCTCCACCCGACCGTTGCGATGTCGGCTGCGGTGGCGGGTTCGTTTGGTCCTAGCGCCTCGCGGAGCGCGGGCGGAAGGGTATCAGGCATCGGTGCGCTCCTGTGCATCGGCCAGCCGGTCGGCGGCTTCATCGGCGCACCGTGCCCGTTCCTGCCGCGCCACGGCCAGCGCGAACGCGGTCAGGTGGTCCGGTGTCAGGCTGAGATATTCCAAGTCGGTGCCGTCCGCATCAGTACCGTATCGGAGCGTGGTCACGTTGACGCCAGCAGGCAGCAGCGCCGCCAGCGCGGGCGGCAGGCTCATGGGGTGGCCCCTTCTGGGGTCAGCCTCTTAGACATGGCCGTCACGCGGCCCCGGCCGGAGATCCATAGGCGTCGGACAGCGCGGTGGTCAGGGATTGCAGCAGGGCAACGGCCTCCTCGACGGAGCGAGCCCCCAACACCGTGGCTTCGTAGTTGAAGCCGCGACTGTTCTTCTCGACCTTCACGTTCATCGTTGGCTCCTTGTCGAGCCACTGATGGAACTGGGTAGTGGTGTTCGCCGTGCCGATGCGCGGGGGGCGTATGGTGGTACTGCCCTCGAAGGGAACGTCACTCATTGGGCCACCCCTCTGGGCGTGGGCCATCACCCACCGTCCACGCTAACGTGCTGAACGAGCGATGGGGCAGTTCTACTTCGAGTGGCAGCACCGGTGGCTCCATCGGAAGGGCGGCCGGCGGCGGGGCCGGCATCCGGTCTACCACCTTGGGTAGCACTAGTAGGCCAAGTAGTTGGGCGAGGAACCCGCGCCGGTTTTCTCCCCTGGGGATGTTCATGGCAGGGCTCCCACCGTCTCCGGCTCGGGGGTCGCGGCGCTGCCGGCAACCACCGGGGGCTCGGCGCCCGCCTTCCGGACGGCGTGCCACATCCGCCAGAGGGTCTTCTTGTGGGGCAGGACCAGGCCCCGTTCAATCCGGGACACGGTGGAACAACTGATGCCGGTGTGGACCGCCCACTGCTCCTGCGTCATCGCCGTCACCTCCCGACAGGCGACCGCCCAGCGGGTGACATCGTTGATCGGGGGATAGGTCACGACTGCGTCGGTCATTTCAATCTACTCCGTTCGGGGTGCGGGGGAGGGAAGCGTCGACCATGCTGTCGCGCAGGGGCTCGGTCAGCAGGAACCCCAGGCCACATCGACCACAGCCACAGGCGGGGGCGGTGTCAATCAGGCGGTACGCCCACCAGACCCCATGCCCGCAGCGCGGGCAGGAGATCGGGATCTGGGTGGGAGAAATCCGGTCAGTCATCGCGGACTTTGCGGTACTTCGTCAGGCCATACGCCTGGTCGAGCTTCCGCCGGGCCGTGTTGATCGAGGTCGGGTGAACGCGCATCTTCCGGGCGACGGCGCCGCTGGAGACCCCCTGCATCACGACTTCCTCGAAGGTGCCTCGGGCGACCGGCTGGGTGACTTCCCCCCGGATCTTCGCCACCAGCGCATCGGGCAGGGCGTAGGTGAAGCGGCCCGGGCGAGCCTTGAACCGGCGGCGTCTCGCCTCCGCGTCCGGGGCGGCGGTCCCGTTCGTCGGGGCGGCGGTCCCGTTCTTCTGGGTCGCGGTGAGCAGGATGTTCAAGGTGCCGACGGCACACTTGAGCGTGTCTTTGGTGACCCGTTCGTCCAGTTCGACGATCAGGTTGTGCCGACCAAGGCGGAGGAGAAGCTCGGTACTCATGTTGTTGCTGTCCGTTCCGTGAGGGGGAGGGGCCAATCAAAAGGTCTGTCCGGGGTCGTCTCGGGCACGTCCTCGCGCTCGTCCCGCGCCTTGTCGACGGCGTAGGTGAGCACCCGCTGACGGGCGCGGGGGGTGAGGGGGGCCAGGACCCCGACGATCCGGACAAAGGCCCGGATGTCGGGAAGGGCCAGGGCGGTACGGATCTGGTCCGCTTCCGCCCGATTCTCTACGTCGATCTGGGTCTTCACTTGGCGGCTCCCGCCTTGAGGAGTTGGTCAATCGGATCGGTCAGCACCTGCCAGCCCAGCCGCTGCAACTCGGTGCGGCGGTCGTCGTCCCCGTCCGCGTCGTAGCCGACGCGGGCGGTGGCGGTGAGCGCCTGCGAGACGTTGAAGCGGGTCACCACGGGCGTGGCGCCCTCGTTCAAGAGCAGGTCGTTCAGGAGTTCCGACTGGAGCACCTTCTGTTCGGCCCCGTTGAGCCGCATCGACATCCCCACCCGCTCCACGATCTCGAACACGGAGGGGGCCTCGGTCGACTCGAACAGCGGCGTGTTCATGCCGTTGACGATGGCGACGCCGGTGGACAGCAGCCGGGACTCGTCGGTGACTTCCCGGAAGCGATCCCGGCTCCGGGCAAACACGGCGGCATCTTCGAGCCGCTGGGTCTGGAGGGAGACCTCGCCATCGTCCTTGTCCCGGCCCACATGGATGGCCCGGAACGACTGGGCCACGATCATCCCGTTGAGGCAGGCGAGAATCCGGGCGAACGGCTCGATGGCGTAGCTGGCATGGCCCGTCTCGGAGTTCCGGATGTAGACCCCGTGGGACATGACCTCGCCCCGGCGGAGGACGGTGCCCTGGAGCGCATGGCTCGCCGCGATCTCATCCAGCGACCGCTCCGGGCCGACAAAGCGCAGACTCAGGCGGGTGTCGGTCAGGCTGGAGTCGTCGAGGCGCAGGTTCCGGGCGGCGGCTTCGGGCAGCAGCACGTTCAGCATGGCCGCGTTGTCGAGCGTGCGGTAGCGGCTGGAGACCACGGCGCGGACAAACGCATAGGCGTGGCCGCTGGCTTCCGCCTGACGATGCTGGGCGTCGGTGATGGGGCGGAGCAGGCGGAGCATATGGCGCCCCGGCTCCTGCTGGAACCACTGGTCGAGGTTGGTGGCGAGCAACTGGGGGTTGGCGAGGAGCATCCGTTCGTAGTAGCTCCACGGGATGCCGGTCTTCTCCGCCAACTGCCGATGGGCGGCCGGCTGGATCAGCAGGGGCAGGTCCTGGCCGTTCGTCGTGGCGATGAGGCGGACCTCGTTGTCATAGACGGTGGGGCGGAGGATCCGCGTGTCGGCCACCACGTCCATCGCCGCCTCGGCCATGGTGTGGATGGTCTGGAGCAGGTCGGACGCGCCGGTCATCTCGGCGGCGTCGACGGCATCCATGGTCTCGGGATCGAACACGGTCGTACTGGTCATGCGGCGACACCTCCATCCGTGGGGGGAAGAACTTCGACTTCCGAACCGGGCGAGACCAGAAGGGCGTCTCGGCCCGTGACAAACTGCACCGGATCGCCGGTGTCCCGAGGGGTCAGGACGACCACGCGCTCTCCGGACGGTCGAATCGCAGTCGCCATGGTGCCCTGTCGTAAGACCTGGGCGATCATGCCGCTGAAGGGGAACCGTACCGTAGATCCGGGGTCGACCTCCGCCAGCTTCACAAACGTCACGTCCATCCCTCTTTCCGTTTAGGGTTGTCGTTCACCAACCCATGAAAGATACTAGGATGGTTGTCGAAAGTCAACCCCACGCCCCAAGCCGGGTTAACCGGGCACGGAGGATTTGGAGGGCGGCGTAGGCGGCGTGGCGGTGGGCCAGGAGCCGGCGCTTGTCGCGGGCGATGGCGGCGCACACCGTCATCAGGTGGTGCAGGGACTCCGCCGGGGCGGAGACCAGGATGAAGCGCGGACGGGCCACCGGCGGGTCGAAGTCGCCCAGCCACGACCACCGGAGCCCCGCCAGGTCGTCGAGGGTATCCAGCCCAATAGCCCCGAGGGCGTTCCGGGGCAGCACCACGGAGGTCATGGACGCGGTGTGCATGGGTTACAATCTAAGGTGCCCGCCCATCCTAGTCAACTGAAACGAACGGGGTTGCCTTTGTACCGCCACTGTGTTAAGTTGTGTCGTTCACATACACCCGCGATGAGCGGCAACCTTTGGAGGACTTATGGGAGCAGTAGCGTGTCCGTCCTGTGGCCAGGAATGTTGGGACAACAGGAACCGGAAGAACACAGACGCCGAGTGGGTGACGAGCCCGGACTTCGTCTGTAAGGACAAGGCCAACTGTGGCTGGAAGGGGGACTGGAACGCCCAGACCGGCCAGATGGTAACCCGAGAGAAAACGTCAGGAAAGCCCCGAGGAGGCCCCCGGCCCCCGGCGAACCCCGCCCCCCTCGCCCGACCGTCTGCCGGTCCTCCGCTGCGCCAGGCGACCCCCTACCGACTCTACGCGGCCCTCTACCGGCGCTGCTTCGACACGGTGATGGAGGTCTGGCCGAAGACCACCCCGGCGGACGCGCTGGCCGCTGCCGTGGCGACCCTGTTCATCGGGGCCAAGGACTGCGCCGAGATGCGGGGCGACAAGCCGGCGGCGGCCCCGGCGGCGGCCCCTCCGGTCCGCACGCCCCCGCCTCCCACGAAGCGATCCGACTTTGCCGAGGTGCCCGAGGCGCTGGAAGAGGACGGGGACGACCTCCCTTTTAGGCTCGGGGCGTGAGCCATGGAAAAGGTGTGCTTCAAGTGTTCACGCCTGCTCCCGCTCCCCGAATTCTATCGGCATCCACAGATGGTAGACGGCCATCTCAACAAGTGCAGGGACTGTGCGCGTCGCGACGTGCAGCGGCACCGGGAGTTGCATCGGGAAGAGTTGAGGGCGTGGGATCGACTCCGGTACCAGAACGGCAAACAGCCCCCGCGCCGCCGCCGCGACCGTCTCGAAGTTAAGCGTCAGGTAGGGTACGCCATCAAGAGGGGAGACTTAGTGAAACCGACAACCTGTTCGGCCTGTGGGTATCGAGCCACTGCCGCCCGGCAGATTCATGCCCATCATCCCGACTACAGCAAGCCTTTGGAGGTGGTCTGGCTCTGCCAGCCCTGCCACGGTCGCGCCCACCGGATGGGAGGGACGACATGACCACCCCCCACACGGAACGGATGCGGCAGGAGACCCGGATCAAGGCGGAGGCGCGCAGGGGCCTCCGCGCCTACCCGTTGCTCTGTAGCGCGTGCGGCAAGCCCTTCGCCTCGCCGGACCGCTGGCACGTCCATTTCCCCGTCCCGGACGACTTCGCCGTCTTCCAGTGGGTCTGCCACCCGTGCCTCGCCACCCTGCGCGGGATCCGGGGCAAGCTGGCCCCGACCCGGGTGTTGGCAGACAACACTTGACAACAATGCCAACCGACGAGGGTGGTGATGTTCGGTAAACTCTTTGTGCAGATGTATCAGGGGACGCTCCGCACGGCGGGGTGGCAGGCCCTCATCACCTTCCAACAGTTGATCATCTTGGCCGACCAAGAGGGGGTGGCCGACTTCAGTCTGGCCTGGCTGGAGGGGCAAACGGGGATCCCGCTGGCCATCCTGGAGGAGGGGGTGGCGATCCTCGAACGCCCCGATCCCGGCAGTCGGACCCCGGATGAGGAGGGCCGGCGGATTGTGCGCCTAAGTGCTTCGCGGGACTGGGGTTGGCGTATCGTCAACTACGCGAAATACCGGGCGCTCCGGACGGCAGAGGACCGGCGGGAATACCACAAGCTCTACAGCCGGCAGCGACGCGGAGACACGGAAAGTGACGCAAAGGTTGTCAAAGTTGTCAGACAACAAAGACAACCAACTTCAACCAATAGCAGAAGCAGAAGCAGAAGCAGAAGCATACAGAAGAGCGCGGGTGATTTGAGCGTCAGTCCGCCCGCCCCCGTCGGTCCGTTGGTGGATCGCGCACGCGCACAGTTAGCCGAGGAACACCAGACCGTCTTCGACCAACACGTCCGAGCCAGCCACAACCCCGAGGCGCTCGCGGGCTCGGTGCTCATGCTCACGGAGCGGATCCCCGGCGCCACCTGGCATCATGTCGGCGAGGCCCTGCTCGACCTGTCCCTGATTGGCAAACCGGCCACCGGCAAACTACTGCTCGCCTTCACCCGAGGTGCCATGACAGCCCCCCCTGTTGGAAAACAGGCCGATCCGTTCGCGGCGCGGCTCCGAGAAATGGAGTCACATGACTAGGCGTTCTGACCCCCTGAGTGTGGCCGTCGTGCTGCGGGCCTTCTCGGTCCTGCGGCAGCACCTCAAGCAACCCGAGATCGGCAACATCGACAGCTACGTCCAGAGCTACATCGAGGCGTGTCCGGGCGCGAGCGGCAGCGCCTTCTCGGCGGCGGTCGATCACTACCTCCGCACTACGGAACGGGCCTACTGGCCCCTGCCGGGGACGCTCGCCAAGCTCTGCCGCGAGGCCGAGTCCGCCTTGGCCGAAGCGGACCCCTCGCTGGCCGCCTACCATGCCTGGTCGCGCAGTCCGTGGGCGTCCCCCGACGTAACCGGCGAGAAGAGCGCCCCGTGCCCGATCTGCGGCGCCTGCTGGGTCTGGCAGCCGTGGTATCGGTCCGATGGCACCCTGACGCCCCCGATTCTCACCATCCGTCATGATCGGCCGCCCCACCTGAGCGCCAACGTGCGGTATTCCGATGCGCCCGGCATGACGGACTGGCGCCCGATCTCTCTCTCCCCGGAGTCGACATGAACAACACCGAACGGAAGCTCCTGGTCCCCTCGATGGCGGGGACGTATGACATTGGCGACTATCGCGTCCAGGTCCGGCGACGGCGGGACGCGCCGGCCTACCTGCGGAACGGCCACATCCGGTTCCTGGCCGACCAACTCGGCTGGAGTCGCACCGCCTTCGCCCGCAACGTCGGGATCGACAACAGCTACACCGCCCCCCGGATCTGGGCGGGCGACGTGACCAAGGTCACGCTCTCGGTGGCCGAACGGATTCGGGTGCGGCTGGAGGTGCCGCTGGAGGAGATCGCCTTCGTGAACGAGGAGGGCATCAGCTATGACCCCCGCGCCTGACGAGCCCCGGGTGGCGCTGTCGATCCGCACCATCAGCCACCTGGCCGACGGCCCGCTGCACCGGACCGATGAGATCCGGTCGAGCGCCTGTATCCTCTTCTGGTTGATCGACGGCGAGGACGGCGCCCCCGTCGGGACCAAGGTGGGGAGCGAGATGATGGCCAACGGCCCGCAGTTGCGCCGACTGGCGATGGCCGCCCTGGATGTCTTCGATCAGCAGATCGGGCTGGAGAACCTGCTCGCCGCCCGGCAGCCCGGCAGTACCGTTGTCCTCGAACATCAGCGCGTCGTTGACCAACCCCCCCTTCGCCCCCACCGAGGTTCCCGTGGCCATTCTGAATGATCTCGATGTCGACGCCCACGCCGCGTTGCTGGGCTATGCCCCCTCGTTCAGCAAAAGCATCCCGTGGGACGACGCCCGCCGGGTGCTGGCGCACGCCATCTGGACCTGGTTCGACCTGCACCGCGAGGACAAGATCGTGACCATCAACGCCAAGATCTGGTTCATCCCGATCCACACCACCGTCAAGGTCAAGAACCTCGAAGTGCCGATCACCCTGATCTTCGGAGGCCGGCCCGAGGCCGTCCCGCCGCTCGTCATCGTCTCCTGATGGGGCCGCTGATTCTCGGCATCGACCCCGGCAGTCAGACGGGCTATGTTCTGGTGCGGACGGAGCCGTTACGGATCCTGGAACACGGAACCATCCCCGCCTCGTCGGCGACGGACCCGGACCGCGCCGATGAAGCCACCTATCGCCGGCTGGCGACGCTCTTCGGGGATCTCGCCGCGCACTACGAGATCGGTCTGGTCGCCATGGAACAGCCGATAGACGCCAAGCCGTTCTGGAGCGCCCAGAAAGGCACGCGGCGGGAAGGGACCGGCACCTCGTTTCGCTCGGGCGTCTACTACGGGCTCACCCGGGCCGCCGTGCCCCAATGGATCCCGTTCGTCTCGTATCCGGTCCACGGCTTCGGCAAACGCAACGGCTGGATGCCGGCGCGAGCCAAGCGCCCCCGTCTGCTCGCCTCGCTCCGGCTGGTCGCCCAGGTGGGCGGCGCGGGGCTGGCGTCGGACCACGAACTCATGGCGCTGGGTGTCGCCATGCACGCCCTTCACATGAGAGTCCGATGACGTACCTCCCCTCCCTTATTTCCGCCGGCACCCTGCTGGACCTCGCCGCTGTCGCCGGCTCGACCCCCTCCGGCTGTTTCGTCGAGGTCGGCGTCTATCGCGGCGGCTCGGCCGCGTTCCTGTATCAAGTCGCGGAGGCACAAGGGCGGACGCTGCACCTGTTCGATACCTTCGCCGGCCACACGGTCATTGATCCCGCGCACGACAACGTCGCCTGTCACTACATGGGGCGCTTCGCCGAAAACGCCGACAGCCTGGCGGACCTGCGACGAGCGATGCCCCACGCCGTCTTCCACGTCGGCACCTTTCCCGACACCCTGGGGGAGGACCCGCCGACGCCGACCCAGGGGATCGCCTTCGTCCACGCCGACGTCGACGTCTACTGGCCGACTCGCGCCATCTGTGAGATCCTGCCGGCCCGCATGGTGCCGGGCGGGGTGATCTGGTTCGACGACTACCCGTATCTCGAAGGCTGCCCCGGCGTGGTCGAGGCCGTCAACGAGGCGTTCGGCCCGCCCACGGACGAGGCCGGCCTGATCCGGGCCGGAGGCCATCGCATCGTGCGGATCCCCGGCCCCATCGAGACGGAGGTCGCGCCATGACGGACCTCGACCTCTTCGCCTCCGTGCCGGAGACGCCCCCGGCGCCGTTGCTCCGGCCGGCGCCCCAGTCGACGCTACCCCGGGCGCGGGCGACCCGCGAGGAGATTCTCGCCCGCTACGAGATCGAACGCACCACGGTCGTGCAGGCGCTCCGCAATGCGGCGTGGCTGGTCTACGAACGGGAACGCCGGCCGGTCTCGGTCCTGGATGTCCGCGCCACGCTGGACGGACTCGGCTACCAGGGCGACCCCCGCATCATTGCCTCGGCCTTCCCGCGCCGGGACTGGGAGCCGATGGGCTTCATTCCCAACCCGCACGCGCACGCCCGCCTGATCCGGACCTTCATCCCGAGGCTCGCATGACCCCCGTCGTCACGGATATGCGGACGATGCGCCGCATCTTTGGGGAGGCCAAGAAGGCCCTCAATAGCGGCGAGCTTCGGTCGGCCGGAGAACTGATCAAGCAACTGCTGATCGCCTGTGGCGACCAGCGGGACGGATTCTACGCCGACGTGCTCTATCACGCCGGAGTGATTACCTCGGGGCTGGGCGAGCATCATTGGGCGACCGTGATTCTCGACGATGTCGTCAAGATGATGCCGACGCACTTCTACGCCTACTACAACCTCGGCGTCTGCCATCTTCGCATCGGCCACCTGGATCAGGCCAAGTCCGCCCTCGACATGGCCAACACGCTCCGCCCCCACAACCTGCTCACGGTCGTGAATCTGTCCAACCACGCCATGGCGATTGGCGACGCGGACGAGGCCATCCGACTGCTCCACCTGGCCGGAACGCTGGACCCGACGGGGCCTGACCAAGACTGGGTCAAAGCGACGGCCTTGCTGGCGCTGGGCGAATGGCAGCAGGGGTGGGCGTCCTGGGAGAAACGCTGGGCGCACCCGGCCTTCCTGGCGCAGAACCGGCGGGCCTTCTTCGCCTCGCACACCCGCTGGTCCGGGGAGACGATTGGGCGGCGCACGCTGCTGATTCATCCGGAGCAGGGCATGGGCGACTCGATCCAGTTCGCCCGCCACCTGGGCCGTCTCCGGGCCGAGCACCCCGACGCCCACCTGATCCTGGAGACGCACGCGCCGCTGGTGGCGCTGTTCCGGCGGTCCTTCGCCGGCGTCGTCAACGATGTCCGTACCCATGCCGCCGAGAGTCTGCCCCCCTTCGATCTCTTCGTGGGGCTGGGCAGCCTGGCCTCGATCTACGGAGACGACGGATCCCCCGTACGCGGCTACCTCCGGCCCGCCGCCGGGCCGCCCGCCCCGGAGGGTCGGCTGCGGATCGGCCTCACCTGGCGGGGCCAGCCGATGCACAACGAGGACACCCATCGCACCATCCCCTTGCCGGTGCTCTACCCGCTACTGGACGCCTTTCCTGACATCAACTGGGTGGCGGTGCAGCGCGAGCCGGTGGCGGAGAAGGAGTGGGCCGATGCCGGCCGCCGGCAGTTGCAGTGGATTGGCGGCGACCTTCGGAGCTTTGACGACACGGCGGGGTGGGTCGCGTCCTGCGACTACGTCCTGACGGTCGACTCCGCCACGGTGCATCTGGCGGGCGCTCTCGGCGTGCCCACGCTGCTGCTCAATCGGGCGATGTCGGATTGGCGCTGGGGGCCGGTGCCCCGGATCGGCTCGACCGGCTGGTATCAGTCCGTCCTCGAAGTCCGGCAACGGCAGTTCGGGGATTGGACGGAGGTGATGGATCGGGTCCGCGCCACGGTCGGGCTGCTCGCACCGGCGCCGCCCCGCGAGGAGGTGCCGATGACGGTCGTTCCCCGCCGCACCCGGAGCCGCGCATGAAACAGTTTCTGACCGTCGAGACGGTGATGGTGCCCCTGGAGGGCGTGCATGAGCATCCCCGCAACCCGAACGTCGGCGACGACGTCTCGGTCGGACAGAGCATTGCCGAGCTGGGGTTCTGGGGGGCGCTCGTCGTGCAGCGCAGTAGTGGCCACATCCTGGTGGGCAACACCCGCTACCGGGCGCTGCGGAAAATGGGCTACACCCACGCGCCGGTGCTCTATGCCGACGTGGATGATCGGACGGCCCATCGGATCATGCTGGCCGACAACCGACTGGCGACCTTCGCCACCTCGGATGCGGAGCGCCTCAACCTCCTGCTGACGGAACTGGCCGGCGAGGGACTGCTCCTGGGGACCGGCTACTCGGACCTTGACCTGCGCCATGTGGTGGAGGCGCAGGACGCCACGGAACTGCCCGACACGGATGCCGGCATGGCGGAGGAGCCCGACCTGGAGCGGCTGATCATCCTGCTCCCCAAGGCGGGCTATGATCAGGTCACGGACTGGCTGGGCCGCCACATGGCGGCGCTCTCCGCCTCGGGGTATGGCGAGGTGCTGCTGCACCTGATGACGCGGGTGCCGGCGCCGGAGGGTCCTCTGGGTCCGCCGCCGGAGAGCCGGACCCGCTCCCGCAAGACGGAACGGGCCGCGCCCTAGTTGTTCATCGGCGGCATCCCGGCCGCCCGCAACTGGTTCTCGCGGTACTCGGCGAAGCCGGGCGTGGCTTCCTGGAGCTTGGTGAGGAGTTCCCCCACGAACATCGGCGGGTAGACACGGAAGATCATGGCCCGGACGATGGCGTGCCAATCTTCGGCATTGGGGTGGGCGTTGGTCGGATCGGACCCAAAGCCAATCTCATGGAAGTAGGCGACCATCGAGGAGAGCAGGCTCACGTCGGCCAGGGTCAGGGTGACGGAGACGGTTTCGGTCATCGGATTGGGGTCGGTCATGGGGCGGTCCCAGGGCGGGAGAAGTCGGGCCGAGAAGAAGCCGGAATGGATGGCCCAAGACGGAACGGGTTGCTATAAGAACGCGCCATGCGGCAAGCCGCACGACGCGCCCTTATTCTCCACGGAAAGGAGGACCCTCTTGCGAGGGAGTGCAATCTAGTCAGATCCTTGGGTGTCGTCAAGCCGTCGGAGTACCCAGCGGGGATCTTTGTGAGGGTTGGGTTCCTTTGGGGCGACCCGATTCGTGGCCAGTGCTTCCATGCCATCCACGGTGTCGGAGATGCCGACCGGGACTCCTCGACAGTAGAGCAGGTAGACCTCCGGGGCCAGGTGGTCCACCGAGAACACGGCGGGGCCGGGTTGTTTCCCGTGAAACGGATCAGAGGGCGGCATGGGGAGCCTTTCCGTGAAAGATGGCCAGCATCTCCCCCTGGCCTCGACAGGCGAGGCAGGCGAGGGTCGGGTCGGCGTCGGGTTCGTGGCCGGAGCCCTCGCAGCGGGGGCATCGGGTCATCTCCCGATGGGGGGCGAGGCGCGGGTCGCGGTGGTAGCTCATGGTCGCATCCTTCGCATATTCTGTTCTCCGTGGAGATGGAATGGGTTGGTCAAGACGGAACGGTTTGCCCAACACGGAACGGTTCGGCGGAGACGGAACGGGATGGCGCCGCCGCCAGAGCCGTTGCTTGTTGCGGCGGTAGGTCCGGCAGCAGTCACAGGCGCAGCCGTTCCGGGCCGCCACCCGTTCGGGGCAGGGAACGAGCGGTCGGCCGGGGAGCCGCCTAGTCATCGGGGCCATCCCCTCCCCCGGCGCAGTCATTGTGCAGATCCTCCTCGCGGGCCTCGCAGTCGGCCACAGCGGCGTGCTGGGCTTCCCTCTCGGTCGGCTCCCAGCCACAGTCACAGGGCCGCCACCGGATGTCGTCCGGCCACAGGGTCTGGCCGGGGTAGGGGTAGTTGTCCTGCCACTCGCCTTCGTATCGGATGGTGACCTCGCCGCCACAGGGGCAGCGCATGGTGGTCTCAGTCATTGCGATCCTCTCCGTTGGCTTCGGCAAAGATGGCAGCGGCGGCCGCTTCCATGTCCGCGATGAAGTCATCCACTCGTTTGGCGTCCACCGGCACGATGAACTCGTCGGAGTCAATCGTGACCTCGGACCCTTCGACGATGGTCTGGATACTAAACCCCAGCAGGGTCTCGGTGCCGGTGAGGTCGAGGCGCCCGGCGTCGCCGCTGTGATACCAGACGGAGTGGAGGCCGGAGTCGCCCCGAGCCAGCCGAAACGAGAGGCTGGCGCCACACTCGGTGTCTTTGTACATCCGGCGGGACAGGCCCGAGGGGTGGTCACATCCCACATAGTCGCATAGGTCGCGCAGGGTGGCAATCGTTTCGACGGTCATTTTAAGAATCCTTCGAGGGCAGGGTTGCGGTCGTCCGTATAGGCGGCGAACGGATCCCCGGCGGCCATCACCTGAGCGGGGAGGGTGCCGAGCTCCAGAGCGGTGGCGAGGGCGTCCGCGAGGGCGGCACACGCAACGAGGGACGCCTCTTCGGGGGTCTCGGCGGCGATGATGAGGGGCACGATGACGCCCACATCCCAGACGGGGGAGGGGTTCATCGGCTCCCCCCAAGGGTGAGGCACTCCGCGCCCAGGTCTGCGATGCGTTGCAGGGCGAGGCGGAAGGCCGCGATCTGGTCCGGGTCGGGCAGGGGGCGCTCCCCTTCCTGATGGAGGCAGATAAAGAACTCATCGAGCTTGACGGACAGGGCGTGCAGGTCTTTGGTGAGACTGCGGAGGGTGCGGGTCATCCCCATGCCTCCAATCGTTCGGTTGCGTCTCTGACCGGGTTGGGTTCCTGCCACTTGTCTACCAGCGTTGAGAGGTTCCAGCCGCAGAGACAGAGGAAGATGGCGTCCACGGCATTGCGTTCCTCGATGTTCATCGCGCCCCACATATCGAGCAGGTAGCGGGATTGCTTGGCGCGGTCGTCGTCGTCCGTCGCCATCAGGTCGGCCACGGTGTCAATGAAGGTGGTCATCCGGGGAGCCTCTCCGTGGTGGCCCGGCGGGAACGGAGGACAAACTCGGAGTCACTCAGCCGGGTATAGATGTAGGGCAGGGCATTGAGGGCGAGGTCGCGGGTCGCCTGCTCATCGCCCCAGACCTTCAGGGGGAACTCGACGGCGAACTGTCCGAGGGGGCGAAGGAGGTCGAGTTGGCGGGCGTAGTGGGCGAGCGAGCCGGTGCCTCGGGGAACCTTCCCGCCCAGTTCCACGCAGGGGCCGAACCCGCCATAGACCATGAGGGCGTTCTGGTGATTCGTGGTCGTGACGCTGTACCGGGTGGTGAGGTTGGTGAACTGATCGGTGCGATTTCGGTCAACCAAACAGGTCGCATACGACATAATTCGATTTCCGTCTGTCCAGATGGAGGAGGCGGGCCGACAGGGTCGGCCGGACCGCCACGCCTCCAACACCTGACTGCAATTCTTTCTCATGTCCTGCTCCGTGTGAGTGAGTTCCTGCTGTACTGAAAGATAGTGGCTAGGCACCTCAATGTCAATGGAAACTGGTTAGAAGAGGTTGTGGGCATCGGCGACGGCGGCTTTTTCGGTGCTGAAGGGGCCGGTCGGGTCGGAGTTGGGCAGACCGCCGGGGGAGCAGATCCACCAGTACCAGCCTTCGCCGGCCCAGAGGGGCGGTTCACCCAGCAGGGCCAGCTTCCGGTCGTCTCCGGCACAGGCCGCGAGGGTGCGGTAGAAGACTTCGACGTTGGGCAGGGCATGGGGTTCGGTGGCCCGTTCGGGGTCGAGGTAGTAGTAGGTCATGGGGTTAGCTCTTGGCGGGGCGGAGGTTCAACAGGACATTCCAGACGGCGACCAGATTGGTCTCGGTGGGGTTCTCGGCGGCGACGGTCATG
>Ga0315283_10001171_pt1 | contig 20726 bp, 14 predicted proteins | sample YL17G09_0_MG_FD_204541 | JGI IMG/M metagenome (GOLD analysis project Ga0315283, IMG submission 204541) | Sediment microbial communities from Yellowstone Lake, YNP, Wyoming, USA - YL17G09_0 | ecosystem: Environmental > Aquatic > Freshwater > Lake > Sediment | place: USA: Wyoming | collected... | reverse complement strand
AAAGTCATCAAGAAAGCCTTCCCTCTGGCCACCTGCACGATCGAGATCGACGGCAAGGCTGAACGGGCTTGCATCGAATTCGAAATCAAGCGCTGCATGGCGCCCTGCACTGGCAATCAATCAAAAGAGGACTACCAGCATATCGTCGCGCAGGTGCGCCAGTTTCTTGAAGGGCGTGACCATGAATTGCTGGACGACTTGCGGGATCAGATGGAAAAGGCAGCGGAGCGTGAGGAATTCGAGGAGGCGGCGCGCTTACGCGATCGGCTCTTCAACATCGAACGCACGCTCGAAAAACAGCGTATCACTCAAACGACGACGACCGATCAAGACGTGATCGGCTTGGCACGGCAAGGCTCGGCAGTCGATCTCCAGATCCTCTTCGTGCGTGGCGGCCTCTTGATCGGACGCAAAGACTTTTTCTGGCCCCATTCAGCTGATGCCGGCGACGAGGAACTCGTTCGATCCGCCATTGAGCAGTTCTACAACAAAGACGGTCAGCCACCCAAAGAGCTGCTCATCCCCACCGACCTCGACGACGCCACAGTGATCGAAGAGTGGCTTTCGGGCAAGCGTGGAAACGCCGTCCGGGTTGTGGCGCCTGAGCGGGGAGTGAAACATCAACTGCTTCTTCTGGCAGAGGAAAACGCAGGCGCTGCTGTCGCTAATCACCTGCGAGACGAAGAGATCGGACGGCAGGCCGTTGAAGAACTCAAGCGGCTTGTACGACTGAACATCGCGCCTCGGCGCATTGAGGGATTCGACATCTCGAATACCATGGGCAACCAGTCCGTCGCCTCCATGGTCGTCTGGGAAGATGGCCAGATGAAGAGAGCCGACTACCGGCGCTTCAAAATCCAAACTGTGACCGGCGCCAACGATTTCGCGAGTATGCAGGAGGTGGTCACGCGCCGCTATGGAGACAACGAGAATCTCGCACGACCGGATCTCATCCTCATCGATGGAGGATTGGGCCAGCTCGCCGCGGCTATGGAAGGATTGAAACAGGTCGGCCATCAGAATTTGGCAATTATTGGATTAGCCAAAGCACGCGGCGAAAAGGACGAACGGATTTTCCTGCCAGGCCGGAAAAATCCCATTGTACTGCGCGCGAACTCTCCGGCTACTCATCTGGTGCAGCGCATTCGGGACGAGGCCCATCGGTTTGCCATCACCTTCCATCGCAAGCTGCGCAGCAAGGCGCTGATGGATTCTCCGCTCGATCGAATAAGCGGTATCGGCGAGATCACGAGAACCCGCCTACTCAAACAGTATGGCAGCCTGGAAAATATTGCCGCCGCCACGGACAATGAATTGATGGCATCCGGCCTCGCGGCCAAGACTGTTGCGGAAATGCGAAAAACTCTCGCAAACAATACTCCGCCCCGCAGTTGAACGCGGTCATCTGCGAGGTCTCTCTTGTTCATTTGGTCTATTTGGTTTATCTGGTTGATTTAGTTCAACTGATTAGTTTTGTTCAACCAAATAAACAAGACAAACCAGATGAACCAGAAAGACAGGCGGCCTATTTCAGCATCCTGCAGCTAAAACAAGAACTTCAAGCTAATCGTCCCCAAATGGACAAAGGCATGGTACGTCCCATTGACGGTGGGGATGAGATTGCCGGTAACCGTCCGAGACTCATAGAACCATTCCTGATAGGCCACATCCATTCCAATCGCTTTCGTCCAGAGCGCGGATGCTCCTCCGCAAGGCACCACTCCTAGAAACCGGCCCTGGCCCGTACACGAAAATCCTGCACCAATAGACAGTGTGTTGGAAGCTAAGGAAATGATTCCCGGGTCGAACGTCAGATCAGGAACGGGATTTTCGGTCCGCGTGTATCCCGATCGGACTGCCACATCCCAATGAGGCAACCACTCCGGGTTGAGCCATTTGTGTTCTGTGCCGATTGCCACGACCGGCACCGTCTTCCATTGTTGTGGTTTCGGGATGACCTCACCGGAGGACAGATGAACATCGATGTCACGCATCGACGTCCACCCGACATATTCCACGTCGAGTTCCAGTTTCCATTCCCGCTCACTCGTACGGACCGGCCAGATTGCGATGCCCCCTGTATAGATCTGCGGAAGCACCAAGTTAGCAGACGCATCGGCAACCTTCGATCCGTTGATCAACAGCGATCCACTCAACGGCACCACAGCCTGAGTTCGATAGACCAGCCCAATGGAGGCGAGCGGCTTGCCATCTCCGTTTCTCAGTGGTGTATAGAGCAGGCTGACAGTTGCGCCAGCCCCCGTTCCGTTGCCATTGAGTTCGATGGAAGCCCCGGCAAGGGCCCCGGCACCCACTTGTTTCTGTTCGATCTGCCCCTGTCCAAGAAAACTCGCGAAGGTGTAGATGTCCGCGCTTACTCCGATGGCCAACTGATCATTAAACTTGTAGGCCACGGTCGGTTTGATATCGATGAGCGGAAGGGCTGCAGAGGTGACGGCGGTATTGAAGGGGCCATCAATCGGATAGCGGGTGTTCAAACCGTACGGCGAGTTGAGACCAAGACCGATTGTCACATTGGACAGACGGTCCAATCCGAGAGAGCCAAGGTTCGCGCTCACGTAGGAGTAGCTCGGTGGGGGAGACGCAATACTTCCTCCAAAGTCACCTCGACTGTCTATCCCGGTTGGGCTCGTGAACTTGATAGACCCCCCAAGCAGGGTTGTTCCGGTAACGACTTGGACTCCATTCACTTGACTCAGGCCGGCTGGGTTGTAGTGAATGGCCGAGGCATCATCGGCCTGTGCGACAAAGGCATTCCCCTGCCCAGCTGCCGCTGCGCTTTGCGGTTGGATCCGAAGTGCTTGCGCATGTCCAAGCGACGGACACAGTAAACAGATTAGTCCTAGAGCCAAGAGGTACCGTTGGTCCCACATACCATAATCCTTACAGAGGCCGTCCGTTAGCTGACAGATTCACGCTTATGTACTATCAGGAGTGTGGAGACAATAAGACTGCTCTTGAGGATATAACCGATTGAGAGCGATCTCACTAGGGCCAAACTACCTTATCGCAAATTCTCCATGTATTATGGTAACGTTCGTTCGGACCATTTTATCGGGAGCCATCTATGGCACATGTCCAGGAAAAGCGCCCCTTCCCCAAAGAACTATTTGCCCGGCTAAGCAAAGCGGAGTGCGAAGGTTTTATCGAGGTTCTGCACTTTGCTGTGCAATCAGAAAGCCCCGAAGATGTCAAAGATGTGCTCGCACGGTTTCAAGCTCTGTTTTCTTTTACCAGGGTGATCGGTGGACTCGCAAAACTCAGTCGCGCTGGCGCGTTTGAGGGCTTTACCAACGTACTCAATGTCAGCTATCCGGAAGAATGGCTTCGCCTCTATTGGCAGAAGGGGTACTTTGAGGTCGATCCGGTCTTCCAGACAGCCTTACGGGAACCAGGCACTCAACATTGGGAAGATACCTATAAGGCCACAAGCTCAGACAAACAGCGCGAATTTATGGCAGCGGCGAAGGAGTTTGGACTAGGGGATGGGATCACAACGGGATCAGCGGATCCCGCATGCGGAGTCGGAACCTTTTGCTCATTTGCCTCTGCTGAACGAGTGGATGCAAAACGTTATGTCCCGCTGGTCGAGTATTTTGGATATCATGTCCATCTTGCCCTCTTACGCACTGCCCCAAAGAGTTCGCAAGCAGTTGCTCCCTGCGTCAGGGAACTTACGCTGCGCGAGATGACGATCCTCAACTGGGTGAAAAACGGCAAGACGAACTGGGAGATCGCCAAAATCATAGGCGTGACAGAACGAACCGTACGGTTCCATGTGGAAAGCATCTTCTCGAAGCTGGACGTCACTTCGCGATCCCATGCGGTTGCGACCGCCATCGAACATGGCCTGCCTAATGTGGTATAAGCAGAGTCAGCTTCGTTAAGTTCCTCACAAGAGGACGGCAGGCTGCCCCTGGATTGAGGTTCACCTCGTCTATCTTCACGCCGCCGCACCCATCACCGCCAACCGCTCGCAGTTTGAATAAGCAGAAGTTCGACCCACAATCATCTCACCCTGTAGCGTCTCAATTGAGGACATCCAGTTCAGTAACTGTGGTTTTTTGATCGCGTTTTCTTCGTCAAATCGAACCATGTCGTACAGCGCTGCCACGGAACTGGCTCCCGCGGGCGGAAGCACCACCGGTGCTCCTATCATTTCACAGGGAAACCCTAGCGCTCGAAGCGTTCGAAAGAATCGGTGTTCGACCTCAAGGTAGTAGTACCGAATGTCGTTCTCAACCGCCCATTGATAGACGCCTTTTAGCAGGGCCAGCATCATCTTGGACGAGAGTCCTCTATCTCGGATTTCAGGATCGACCGCAAGTCTGGTGATCTCGGCAGTATCTGAATTTTTTCTGACTTGGTAGCCATCTGGGAGCAAAGCGCCGAACTCCTTTTCGAGCATGAATTGCCCGGAAGAGGGAAGGAGTCGAGCCACCCCAACCACTGCTCCATCATCCCTGACCAGGCCAACGGTTGTTCCCCACATATCGTATAGATCCATTTCCTGCCTATCATCCGTCTCAGGAACCCACTTCAGTGACTCGGCAAACACTTTATGCCGGAGGCGATATGACTGTGCAAGTTGCTCCCCGTGCAACGTCTTCACGACAAAACCATTCTCACTGAACTCGATATCGTTCATTCTGCGCATCAGCTGTCTCCTTTCCAAGGGACATCTAGGTGACTTCGTTTCCTGGGGCTACTGTTTTTCATAATCTACGTATTCCGTCACCTGGCGGAAGCGCCAGGTGACGGAATGCGCGGGAGTCGAGTACTAATGCTGCATTCTGAAATTGAGGAATCCGCGCGAGGAGAGATTCCGAAGATATTCCACGCCACATAATTGGAAAGGGCACTCCAATGAAAGATCGCCGGGGGTTCCAGATTCTCGACGGGTTTCGGCAATCACATAGCAAGCAGATGCACCAGCACGCGGCTCTTGCTCCGAGGATTTCACAAGACAGAGACCAGTCCTCTGCTTACCCGCTACAAGAACAAGTCGGAAGTAGCCTCGCCACGGCCCTCGCAGCGTCCGAGCAGCGATTGAGCGATCTGCTTCACGATCGCAGCCGCATCGGACGGGAATTGCACGATTCTGTGCTGCAAGCGCTTTATGCGATCAGGCTGACCATTGATCAAGCCCCTGGAATGCGTGAGGGGGTGCCACAAGCTGTGCCCTGCTCCCGCGATCTGGCAACCGACCAGCTCCATTCGCTTATCCAAGACATCCGACGCATGATTCTGACAGTGGAATCCGACTGTGTGGATCCGTTTAGGCTGGTCTCCGAGTTACAGGCCCTTGCTCAGACGGTTGAGCAGGTAAGTCAGGTACGGATTCGCGTGGAGATCAGCCGGGCGGCAGAGGAGATTCTGACCGGCGAAGAAGCACGTGAACTCGTCACAATTGCTAGGGAAGCGTTGAATAATTGCGTCCATCATGCCCAGGCCACCAGGATCGTGATTGCCCTTCGGCCCATCGGCTCACGAGTCCGCCTGACCATTCGCGACAACGGGTCAGGCTTCGACGTCGACCAAAGACGGCCAAAGGGCCTAGGGTTCTCGCAAATGGAAGCGCGGGTTCGGAAGATCGGCGGTCGCCTGGAGATCCAATCTACGGTGGGTCGAGGCACCTGTATCTCTGCTGACATTTACCCTGAACCGATACTCACAACGATATGAGACACCCCGTCATTCGCCGTGGCGCAGGTTCATCGTCTTACGCTCTCAGTCGAGGAGTAAGCGAGAGCAATAGGGGCAAGGCTATCGGCTCTCCAAAGCCGATTCCTCGTCCAGGGTCCGTCGTGTCGGCTACCAATGTGGAAGAAGAACTCCGGCTGGCCTATGTTCGCCTACGCGGTGAGGCTCGTCGGGTGCAGAGAGCTGCAGAAGAGGAGCGGCGAAGAATTGCACGGGAACTACATGACGAGTTTGGACAGGCCTTGACTGGCTTGAAATTTGACATGGCATGGCTCAGCGCGAAGTTGATGCAATCGCCCACTCCAACCAACTGTGGGGATCTGCTGAACAAAGTCCAGGCTATGTCGGGATCGATCGATGGACTCATGGGGTCCGTTCGGGCGACAGCATCATCCCTGCGCTCCGCGATGCTGGATGATCTCGGGCTGATCCCGGCGTTGGAGAGCCTGGCCACGACATTCCAGCATCGAACGGGCGCTCGTTGCGAAATAGATGCGGCTCCTGAGTTGTTATCCATCATGCTGCCTTCCGAAGTGTCTGCCACGCTATTTCGTATTGCGCAGGAATTACTGACGAATGTGATGCGTCACGCTTCCGCCTCGCAGGTTCACATGCGGTTGTACCAGGACGGCGTCACGGTGACGTTAGAAGTGATTGACAACGGAAAGGGGATTACCATCAAGAGGATGACCAGGCCTCATTCCTTTGGACTTCGAGGCATGCAGGAGCGGGCCTCTCTCCTGGGCGGCCACTTTCATATCGAAGGAAAGTCCGGAGTCGGAACCAGGGCCTACGCCTCCCTGCCGGTTACGGAGTACGTCGCTCCATGATTGCGACGCAGCCGGTGAAAATTCTCGTCATCGACGATCACGAGGTCGTACGCCGGGGTGTGAAACAGATCCTTGAGGAGAACTTCCTCCTGGTCGAAGTCGGTGAGGCCGATAGCGGGCAAAAAGGAATTGCTGCGGTGCGGCAGGAGTCGTGGGATCTGGTAATCCTGGATATCAACCTTCCCGACCAAAGTGGATTAGAGGTGCTGGACGTGCTACACGGTACATGGCCCGAACTCCCACTGATGGTCTTGAGCCTGCATCCTGAGGAGCAATATGCCGTTCGTGTCTTCCGTGCAGGAGCCATGGCCTACCTCACCAAGCAGACCGCACCGGAAGAGCTGGCCAAGGCCGTCAAGCAAGTTCTGAGCGGTCGTAGGTATGTCACCGCCTCCCTCGGAGAACATCTGGCCGGCAGCTTGAGCAAGAGTCCTGCCGGTCCCGTCCATCCCGCATTATCGGAGCGAGAACTTGAAGTCCTAGTATTAATAGCCCAAGGCCAGTCTCTCAAGAACATCGCGCAGTCTCTCATTCTCAGCGTCAAGACCGTCAGTACCTATCGAGGCCGTCTCCAGGATAAGCTGCAACTCACAACCACCGCCGAATTGATTCGCTATGCCATCGACCATCATTTGGTTGATTAGCAGAATGCTGGGAAAGTCGCTCTTCTCAACCACCCAACCCTGGTGCGCCAAGACGCACCTTTCACCAAGCTTTGTTCTTGCGTCGCTACTACAGGTGGATAGGCTGAAGGGTTTTAGGTGTAGAAATCGGATTCAGCATTCAGTCTGAACACCTAAGTAGTTACCAATCGTCGGCTCATCCTCAATGAACTCCGCGCTATTATGCGCTGTCATACGAATTGACAGCTCCCCCTCTTGCCGACTAGGATAGCGCGCCGTGAGTCATTCCGATTCTTCAGAATCTGCCGCAGTGAAGCACCCCCACGCTACTATCAACCGCGTTGAGCACCTGTTTGAAACAGTCGTGTTTGCCAGCCGATGGATTCAAGCTCCGCTCTATGGCGGCCTCATCGTGGCCGAGCTGCTGTACGCATACAAATTTCTCGTTGAATTGTGGGAGATGGTCTGGCACATCAATCAGCAGCAGGAGACGGTTTTCATGCTGGGCGTCCTGGGGCTGATCGACGTGACAATGGTGGCAAATTTATTGACGATGGTGATCATCGGCGGCTATGCCACCTTCGTGAGCAAGCTGGACTTAGAGGGACATCCCGATCGACCGGACTGGCTGACTCATATCGACCCTGGCACCATTAAAATTAAACTTGCAGCCTCACTGATCGGCATTTCCAGCATTCATCTCCTGAAATCGTTCGTCAACATTGCGAATGAAGATCTCGAGCAGATCAAGTGGAAGATCTTTATCCACATGACCTTCATTGGATCCGCCATTCTGTTGGCCTGGACCGACAAGATCATGCAGAAAGAACGCAAGCATTGACCCAGGGGTTCAGGCTGAAGGCTAAAATTGGTTTCTTCCCCTAAAAGCCTTCAGCCTGAACCCCCTGAGTCGTGACGAATAATCTTCAGCCTATATACCTGGTAAGAGGCAACGATGACGCGATTACCGTATTCCCTCTGTGCCTTGCTGGTCCTTCTCCTTGTGCAGGCAGGTTGCAGTTCCTCCGCTCTGCAACTACATGACCAGCTGGATCTCCATCGTGGAGAGTTCCGGCAGAAGTTGGATGACAAAAAAGAGCTTGTGACAAAGTTTCTGGCCTGCACCAGGCAAGCCCACGACGAACCGCTGAACGAACGACGTGACCCCAGCGCTTCGCCCGATCCCCTGTCTCTGCAGTCCCCGGAGGGTCAATCAACCAGCGTCCGCCCCGTGACGTCCCTCATTGATAGGGTTCGCTTGCGCCATCAGGGCAAGGACACTTCCCTCTACATCCTTGCCGACGTCCTTGATGACGTGGTCAACGATGCGAACGCGCACATCGATCTGGGCAAACTCAGACAGGTCATCGAAGTAGCCTGGCAATGGCATGGGCATCTCGGTCTGGATGAGGATCAACTCGAACAGGATTCCTCTCGTTTCGCTCGGCTGCTGTTGGCGTACAACAAGGCCTATTTTGGCGATTTAAGTTTCACGGCCAGACCGGACTACGCGGGAGCCGGCCTCCGCGGGGTGTTGAAAGTCACCTCAAAGGGATTTGTCGATCGAAGCGGTAACGCCTTGCTGTTTCCAGGGATCTCGGCAGAGCTTGAAGTAAGTCCTGCCAACTCAGTTCGCATGTCGGCCATCACGGTCGACTCTCAACGTGTCAGCGCCGATCTGATGCGCATTTTCCTGGAAGCCTTCTTCGATGCGGCCTATCGCGTGCCGGCTGTGCATGGCGCGACTGCATTGCGAGTAGGACCGGACTCCCAGGAATTGCCTTACCCCGAATTTGATGCCAATCGTCCCATGATTTCACTGGAGGCCTTGGCCCGAGTGGCCCGTGACGCTTTGCGCGCAGAAGCCGCTGTGACTTCGCTCGTGGGGAAAGAGGTGCGCGGTGGAAGTGTCTTCAGTTCCCAGAACGAGACGCTCGCCGCCACCCTTGAAACAGCCGCAGGGGTGATCGCAAAGAAACTCGTCGAACATGAAGGGTTCTGCTACTATCAGATAAGTGAGGGGAAGTCAGCCGCAGGCTGAAGGTGGGAAAGGCCGAGGGTCCGAACACTTCAGCCTTCAGAGCTTCTTACCTGTCGCTCTATCCGTCGGCCTCCAATTCAGAACTCAGCACTTCCTGTCCCGCCCACAATTCACGAACTAGCCTGCATTATTCATGACAGTTCGTGGCGAAATCGCTGAGCCGCGTTGCGAGAGCGGCGCGCGGAGCCCTGAGAGCCCGAGGCGTACTCGTGCAGTACGTTGAGGGTCCGAGGGGCGAGCCCGCCGACCGAAGGCTTGTCGTAGCAGCGGATCGGCGATTGCAGCAGAAATGTTCATGAATAATGCAGGCTAAGACCAGGCTGGTACCGTTGCGCCGCCTGAGTCGCGCCAGTGAGGCGTCCAGGCGAGGACGACGAGTTTTACGGCGATGTTGGCTTTGGTGGGCTTCAGCGAAATCGTCTCAAGCTTTTCGTTGAGCGGATTTGTCGCGGCTGCGAGCACATCAGTTTCCGTTTTGAACTGTGCTTCGAGGTCGGCCAGTTGCTGCTGCAACGCTAAGACGTTTTCTTCGGCCTGCCCCACGTCCTTCGATTCCTTGATCGCGCGCCCGGCTCCGCGAATCGCCGTTGTCGCCCGGCCGATGTTTGCGGCGCTGATCGTTTTCCGCCCAAGGAATGCGCCCAGGATCGAGGCGCCAACCGAAATCGCCGCTTGCATTTGACTCGAACGAGACTCCGCTTGCTGCCGTTCGACCATTTGGCCTGCCCGCCTGATCCGATCTTGCAAGGCGGCGATCTTCGGGGCGTACTTTTGACGCAGGCTGTCCGATTGTTTGTCTCGTGCTTCACGTCCGGATTGTTGCAGCCGCACACGGAAGTCCCGCTCGGATTCGTTTGGTTTCGAAACCTCTTTCGTGCTGGGGCTCATCAACAGATCGACTTTCCGGGTGCGGAATAGCCACCCGGTAAAGTCCTTGTTCCAAGCTTCATAACTCTTGGCTTTACTTGCCGCACTGGGAACAAATCCGAACTGCGCGCCGTCGTCTGTGGGAGTTGACTCCAAGTCGGCCAGGGCCAAGCCCGCTTCCACGGAGCGGTCCCAATCCACCGCCACCGCATCGTCCGAGATCGGCACAAGCACGGTTATATCCTGAGTCACATCGACGCCGGCCTTACTATCAGATACGCGCACCTGCGAAGCTCCGAGTAACATCGGCTGGTAGATCAAGGCACTGCCGCTCGGTTGGCTTCCTCGGACAGGGATAAAATGTTGCGGCACATCGGGGGGAAGCATAGGACGTGAAAGGTGAGACGTGAAAGGTGAAATGTGGGCCATGGCGACTGAAGATCCTGGCTGCTCGCTATCCACCGAACCTTTCACGTCTAACATTTTACGTTTCACGGGCTCCATGAGTGTCTTGATCTGAGTGCGCGTGAGGGGACCACGGAGATACGACAGAGTCCACCTTGTTTGGAAAACCTCCGGTGCATCTTCATGGACATTGTTCATGAGAAAGACACGATTGCCGAGGCCGGCGAGAAGCTGTTCCATCGCCCGTTTATCGAACTTCCTACCAGAGCTTGCCGATGCGCCTTCCAGTCCTTCCAGCACGCGAGCCTTGTCTCGTTCGGTTTGAAGCCGTCCGATGAACCAGGTGCCGGTATTTGCCAAACCTTTGTAGTCCAAATCGACGGGGTTCTGTGTCGCCAATACGACACCCAGACCAAATGCGCGGGCCTGCTTCAGCAGAGTGAGCAAGGGTTGCTTTGACGGCGGATTGGCGACGGGCGGGAAGTAGCCGAAGATTTCGTCCATGTAGAGGATGGCGCGGAGACTGGTCGTACCAGACTGCGCCCGTACCCAGCCGAGCGTCTGGCTCAGCAGCAACGTGACAAAGAACATCCGCTCGGCATCATTGAGATGCGCGATAGAGAAAATGGCGAGGCGCGGTTTCCCTCCTGGCGAGTGGAGCATCTGGCCGACATCAAGTGCATCGCCTTCCAACCAGGCGGAAAATCCCGGCGCAGCTAATAAGTTATTTAACTGCATGGCGAGGGCAAAGCGTTCCTTCGAGGGGTAGAACGAATCGAGATCCAGCACACCGATCTTGGTAACGGGCGGTGTCTGAATCTGCTGGATCAATGTGGCCAGATCCAGATTCTGTCCTGCCTTCCATGTGTGATCGAGAATCGTCGAGAGGAGAATGTGTTCACGACTCTTGATCGGATCGGCCTCGATGCCGACGAGCCCCAACAGACTCATAACTGTCGTGCCGATCCGCTCGCGCAGCATCTCGGGATCGTCCAGCGTTTCCTGCGACGGCGCCGCGAACGATTTCAGGATGGACACTGGAATGCCGGCGTTGCTGCCAGGCGTATAGACCACCACATCCGCCGCATCACGGAGTTTCTGAATTCGCTCGCCGCTCTGCCCCCAATCTCCCAAGCCTTTCTTCCACATCTCGGCCTGCTGGGTTGCATAGTCCGCTGAGGAGAGGCCTTTCTTGCGCGCATCGTCCTCGTTCACCCAGGGGGCAAAGTCTTCCCCACGCAGCTGCGGAAACGTCAGCATCAGATTGGCCAGATCCCCCTTGGGATCGATAATCAGCGCGGGGATGCCGTCGATCGCCGCTTCTTCGAGGAGCCCGATACAGAGGCCGGTCTTTCCGCTCCCGGTCATCCCGACGCAAACCGCATGGGTGACCAGATCTTTGGAGTCGTACAGCAACCAGTCCGGGTTCGCTTGCTTCGCCGCCAGATCGTAGGGTCGGCCAAGATAAAACACGCCGAGCTTCTCGAAGCCCTCTGCCGAACCGCCACCAGTGGACGCCATTTCCTTCGCCGGTGCCGACTCTTTTTTCTTCGTCGCCATGGGTTACCACTCCTTAAAGATGAGGGACACAGCTCGTGCCAGGGTAATCATTTTCTGGAATGTTTTCAATTGCGCACCGGTGAATGTACGTCTGAGGGCCGTTAGCGCCGTCATTCGCCTGTCGCCGTGCCCGGATCCCAGGTTCAGTGCCTGGATGAGGTCGTCGCGCCGATGCCGGTCTCCGACCTCACTTGTTGTGCCAGAAAGCCGCCACGGTCCTTTGCCGCCTGGCTGCTTCGGTCAAGGATCGAGAACAACCAGATACCCACGACTCCGATCGTCATCGAGAACAGCGCCGGCGAGGTGTAGGGGAACAACGCGCTGCCTTTCGGATAGCCTAAGGTGGTTTCCCACACCGACGGCGACACGACCGTGAGCAGGACCGATGAAATCAGCCCGAGAAAACCGCCAATGACCGCGCCGCGGGTTGTGCAGTCCTTCCACAACACTGACATGAACAACACCGGGAAGTTGGCCGATGCCGCGATCGCGAACGCCAGGGACACCATGAACGCAACGTTCTGCTTCTCGAACACGATACCCAGCAACACGGCCAGGATTCCCAGCGCCACCGTGGTCATGCGCGAAACACGCAACTCAGAAGCGCCATCGGCCTTGCCGCCTTTGATAGCCGTGGCGTACAGGTCGTGTGACACTGCTGACGCCCCCGACAGCGTAAGACCGGCAACGACCGCCAGGATGGTCGCAAATGCCACGGCCGAGATGAAGCCGAGAAACACATTGCCACCCACCGCGTTGGCCAGGTGCACCGCCGCCATGTTGCTGCCGCCCTTGAGTGCACCGTTGGCATCGAGGAACTCCGGGTTGGTCAGCACGAAGGTGATTGCGCCGAAACCGATGATGAAGGTCAGTAGGTAGAAATAGCCGATCCATCCGGTCGCCCACATCACCGACTTGCGCGCTTCCTTGGCGCTCGGTACCGTGAAAAAGCGCATCAGGATGTGCGGCAGGCCGGCCGTGCCGAACATCAGCGCCATGCCTAACGAGATCGCCGAGATCGGATCTTTGACGAAGTTACCAGGTCCCATGATCGACTGCCCGGCAGCCGCGGCTTCCGCCGACGGCTCGCCCGCGGCTGTGGCCAGGCCGGCTTTGATCTCGACCGCTTTGGCAAACATCGCCTCCAGGCTGAAGCCGAAATGCAGCAGCACCATGAAAGCCATGAAGGTTGCGCCGCCCAGCAGCATGCAGGCCTTGATGATCTGCACCCAGGTGGTTGCCGTCATGCCGCCGAACAACACGTAGACCATCATCAGCGCGCCGACGATGACAACTGCCATCCAGTATTCGAGACCGAACAGGAGCTTGATCAACTGGCCGGCGCCGACCATTTGCGCGATCAGGTAGAAAGACACCACCACCAGCGTGCCAGAGGCCGCGAAGATGCGGATCGGTGCCTGCTTGAACCGGAAGGCGGCGACATCGGCGAAGGTGAACTTGCCGAGGTTGCGCAGGCGCTCGGCCATCAGAAACGTGAGTACCGGCCAGCCGACCAAAAAGCCGATCGAGTAGATGAGGCCGTCGTAGCCACTGGCCATCACCGCTGCCGAAATACCCAGGAACGATGCCGCAGACATGAAGTCACCGGCAATCGCCAGACCATTCTGGAAACCCGTAATGCTCCCACCCGCGGTATAAAAAACAGCCGCCGACTTGGTCCGAGCCGCAGCCCATTTCGTGATGAACAGCGTGAGCAACACAAAAACACCGAACATGCCGATCGCCGTCCAATTGATCGCCTGCTTCTGCGCCTGACCGACATCCTGGCCGGCGGCATACACCGATCCAGCAACAGCACACACCGCCGCCACGGTCAGCCCGGAAAGTACCGCATTGGGATACTTGCGATGCAAGCCGATCACTTCAGTACCTCTTTGGCAATGGCGTCGGACAGCGCATCGAACTCGCGGTTGGCGCGATTCACGTAGTACGCGGTAAGCACGATCGTGAACACAATGATCCCAAAGCCGATCGGAATGCCCATGGTCATCACGCCGACACCAAGTTTCTGTGACAGAAAGCTCTTGTTGAACGCCACCAGCAGAATGAAGCCGTAGTAGGCGATCATCATCACCAGGGTCAGCCACCAACCGAAGTGGGTTCGCTTAGTTTTCAGCGCCTGATAGTTCGGATTGTTCGCAATTCGCGTGACCAACTCAGGATCCACGGTGCTTCCTCAAAGTCATTGGTTCGATGCCAAGTTGGTGGTGCGACAAGGTTGGGTGCGAATATGCCAAACGACTGCGTCGGTGCCGTGGGTCAGTTGGAGATACCTGGCATCTGGAGGAGGAATACCTAAAGACCAACGGTCAGTTCCAATACCTGTGGTGTGCCGTTGATCAAGAAGGGCAGGTCCTTATCCCACCCCCGCCTCTTTTAGCACTTGTCCCGTATACGACCGCTTCGACTTGGCGATTTCTTCGGGAGGTCCTTCGGCCACGATTTCACCGCCTCGATCACCACCCTCCGGTCCGAGATCGATAATCCAATCCGCATTCTTGATTACATCGAGGTTATGTTCGATCACTACCACGGTGTTACCAGCCTCGACCAATCGATCCAGCACATCCAGCAGCCGTTGCACATCGGCGAAATGAAGCCCGGTTGTCGGTTCATCCAGAATGTACATCGTGCGTCCAGTCGGACGCTTCGACAGCTCGCGCGAGAGTTTGACCCGTTGCGCCTCGCCTCCGGACAGCGTCGTGGCTGACTGGCCAAGCTTCACGTAGTGCAATCCGACATCGTGCAGGGTGTCGAGCTTCCGCTTGATGAACGGGATATGTTCGAAGAACTCCACGGCATCGTCCACCGTCATATTCAACACGTCGGCGATGCTCTTCCCCTTATGGTGAATCTCCATCGTCTCGCGGTTGTACCGTTGGCCCTTGCAGACTTCACAGGTCACGTAGACATCCGGCAGGAAATGCATCTCGATCTTGATCAACCCATCGCCCTGGCAGGCCTCGCAACGGCCGCCCTTCACATTGAAACTATAGCGGCCGGGCTTGTAACCCCTCACGCGGGATTCGGGCAAATTGGAGTAGAGGTCACGAATGAAACCGAACAGACCGGTATAGGTTGCAGGATTCGATCGCGGGGTTCGGCCGATCGGAGATTGGTCGATGTCGATCACTTTATCCAGCGCGGCGACACCCAGCAGCTCCTTACAGCCATCGATCTTCGGTTTTTTCTGATAGAGCAACTGGGAGAGGGAGTGGAACAGCACCTCAAGAACCAGCGTGCTCTTTCCGGACCCGGACACGCCGGTCACGCAGGTGAGCAGACCGAGCGGAACCTTGACGGTTACTCCCTTGAGATTGTGTTTCGTGGCTCCCAGGATGGATAAGAACCCCTTGGCCTTGCGTTGACGGCGAGGTAGGCTGACCATCTGCGTGCCTCGGAGGTATTGGCCTGTCAGCGAGTCGAGATTCCCCATGACGTCGGTCGGTGTGCCTTGGGCAATGATCTGCCCGCCATGCGTCCCGGCTCCCGGCCCCATATCCAGCAGATGGTCCGCCGCCATCATGGTTTCCGCATCGTGCTCGACCACCACGACTGTGTTACCCAGGTCGCGCAGGCGCAGCAAGGTTTGGAGCAAACGCCGATTATCCCGCTGGTGGAGACCGATCGACGGCTCGTCCAGGATATAGAGGACACCGACGAGGCCGGAGCCGATTTGCGTAGCGAGCCTGATGCGTTGGCCTTCTCCACCGGACAGGGTGGCGGCTGCCCGATCCAACGTCAGGTAATCCAGGCCGACGTTGACGAGAAACCCAAGCCGTTCGCGTATTTCTTTCAAGATGCGATGGGCGATCAGCAGTTCACGTTCCGTGAATTTCAACGAACCGAAGAAATCGGCGGCAGCTCGCACGGAGAGGTGTGTGACTTCCGCGATCGATTGTGTCGCCAACTTGACCGACAAACTTTCAGGCCGCAGCCTCGCGCCCTTGCAGACATCGCAGGGTTCCAGCAACGTGAAGTCTTCATCGTCGGGACTGTCGGACGTTATGGCGTAGCCGATGCCGTCGCAGGCCGGACAGGCGCCATGCGGGCTGTTGAACGAAAAGACACGCGGGGTGATTTCCGGATAACTGACGCCGCAGCGGATGCAGGCGAGCTTTTCGCTATAGAGTGAGACTTTTCCGTTGTCCGTGAGCACCCCGACGAGTCCACCGGCGAGTTTCAGCGAGGTTTCTACCGAGTCGGCCAACCGTCTTGTCAGCGCCTCGCCCGGCTTCATCACGAGCCGATCAATTACGATTTCAATCGTGTGCTTTTTCTGTTTATCGAGCGCGATGTCCTCGCCCAAGTCCACCAGCTGACCATCGACCCTGGCCCGGACGTAACCGGATCGGCGCATGTCGAGGAGTTCTTTGCGATACTCGCCTTTCCTGCCGCGGACGATCGGGGCTAAGAGCTGAAACTTGCTTCCCTCCGGCAGCAGGCCGATGGCATCGACCATCTGTTGCACCGTCTGCGCTGTTATTTCATCGCCGCACTGAAAACAGGAGGGGCGTCCGATCCGGGCAAAGAGGAGACGGAGGTAGTCGTAAATTTCTGTGACAGTGCCAACTGTGGACCGGGGATTGTGGCTGGTGCTCTTTTGCTCGATGGAAATGGCGGGCGAGAGCCCTTCGATCGAATCGACGTCGGGCTTGCCCATCTGTTCGAGGAACTGCCGGGCATAGGCAGAGAGCGACTCGACGTATCGCCGTTGCCCTTCGGCATAGATCGTGTCGAAGGCCAGCGACGACTTGCCCGACCCGCTCAGTCCCGTGATCACGACGAGCCGGTCGCGCGGAATCGTCACATCGATGTTCTTGAGATTGTGCTCCCGCGCCCCTTTAATGACGATCGAGTTATGCATCAGGGGCGGGATTATAGCATACGGGTTTGGTCGTCTTGACAAACCTGGAAGGCTGGTGCTACCACGGTCTCATGGTGCATGTGGATACACCGCCAGTTCAAAAGGGGACCGACGCTCCAGCTGCTCCGATCGCAGTCTCAACTTGGACTGGCTCAGCCCGCGAACAGGCCGTTCAGCGGATGTTTACGTCGATCGCCGGCGTCTACGACCTCAACAACACGCTTCTGAGCTTTGGGCTACACTACCGGTGGAAGAAAATCACCGCCTCCTATGTCCCCGTTACTACGGGAGGCCGGGCACTCGATGTCGGGTCCGGCACAGCCGATCTGGCGCTCTTGATCGAGCCCCGCATGGGCATCAATGGTCGCGTCATTGCCTCCGACTTGAACCATGCCATGCTTGTCGAGGGGTTGAAAAAAATTACAAGCCGGGGTCTGGGGAAGAAGATTACCTGTCTAGAAGCCAATGCCGAACATCTAGGCTTTCCGAACGAGACTTTCAATGCTGTGACTACAGGGTTTTGCATGAGGAATGTCGGCAATCTTCGGCAGGCGCTCACGGACATTCACCGTATTTTGCAGCCAGGAGGCCGGTTTGTGTGTCTGGAGTTTTCCCGACCCGTTTTCGGTTGGCTGCGGGCTCTGTACGATTGGTACTCATTCCGGCTTCTTCCCTGGATTGGCACGAAAGTGGCGCATGATACAACGGGTGTCTATGAGTACCTCCCGGCTTCCATTCGGAACTTCCCGGATCAGGAACGGTTGAAACAGATGCTCCTCGACGCAGGCTATCGTCAGGTCTCGTATCGAAATCTGTCGGGCGGGATCGTGGCGATACATGTGGCAACGAAATGATAATCGGAAAGTCTATAAAGTCGTCAAGTCATCACGTCCCTGATCTTTAGACTTTAAGACTTTCTGACTTGACGACATTTTGACTAAGTGGGCGATGAATTCAATTCTTTACGTTTTTCTGCCCTGCAAAAAGGTCTATCCCATTGGGGTGACCTATCTCGCTGATTTTATTCATCGCCGTAAACCGGACGTGCGGCAGCGTATTCTCGACCTGTCTCTCTTTCCCGATACTCAACGGATCAGTGCAGTTCGCGACGCCGCCACCGAATTTAAGCCGGACCTCGTCTGCTTTTCCTGGCGCGATATTCAGATCTTTTCCCCGCACGAGGGAGACTCCTCGCTGGAACATGCGTTTAACTTTTACTTTGCGAGCAATCCACTCAAGCGGATCGCCGCCTCGTTTGCAGGGGTAAAACAGCTCTATCGCTACTACAGCCATATCCGGGCGGCGCTCTCCTATCCCTGGTTGATTGCCAAGGAGTTTCCCAAGGCGCAGATCATGATCGGTGGGGGAGCTTTTACGGCCTTTGCTGACCAGCTCATTCAGAAGCTCCCGGAAGGCGTCATCGGGATTCTCGGTGAAGGTGAAGATGCCATTCTCAAGGTCATTGAAGGTCAATCGCTGGAGAAGGAGCGCTATATCCTCCGAGAGGGAAAGACCGTTCGAAAGGGCCAGCAGGGTTCGCCGGCTCTTCTTGACGCGCTGACCGTCGACCTGCCCTATCTGACCTCGATTTTCCCGCAGCATCGGGAATATCTTGGTGAATCCATCGGGGTTCAGTCGAAGCGAGGCTGTCCCTACGACTGCGCGTTCTGCCTCTATCCCTATATTGAAGGGAAGCGGGTGCGGTATCGTCCACCCTCCATGGTCGTCAAGGATATCTCTCAGCACTACCATCAATGGGGTGCCAGGCGTTTCTGGTTCACGGATGCCCAGTTTATTACCGGGAAAGAAGCCTATCCCCAATGTACCGAGATCCTCGAACGGATTCTCGCCGAGAAGTTGGAGATCGAGTGGTCCGGCTATATCAGGACATCACTCATCACTCCGGAGCTGGCCAAGCTCATGGTCCGATCCGGCGTCGGCGATCTCGAAGTCGCCATTACGTCGGGCTCCCAAGCGGTATTGAACGACCTCCACATGGGATTCAAGCTTGAGCGGCTATATGACGGCTGTCGCTATCTGGCGGAAGCGGGATTCAAGGGGAAGGTCATCCTCAATTATTCGCTGAACAGCCCAAAAGAAACCGAGGAGTCCTTGCTCCAAAGTGTGGAGTCGTACAAGGTAGTTGCCTCGATTCTGGGTGAGGAGCGAGTCTTCCCCCTGATGTTCTTTTTGGGCATTCAGCCAAACACCGATCTTGAAGAACGGCTGTTAGAGGAAGGCTATCTCTCGGCTGGCTATAACCCGCTGATGCTGACCCCGACGAGTATCAGAAAGCTCCTCTATAACCCGGCGCCGCTGAACTCGTTCATTGCTAAGGCTTGCCTCATGGCCTGGGAACGAAAAGATGGTAGTAGGGACCCACGGAAGTGGACGGGCTCCCTGTCCCAAGCCCCAAAAGAATCAGGCCCCTACGCCGACACAAATTTGATTCGAGGGATCGAGGGGAACTCCGGACGCGATGCCCTCTTGTCCCTGGAGGAAATACTCCGTTCACGGCAATCCCTTCGCTCCGCAAAAGAGTCGAGCGAAAAGTCCGTCGCGACCCCAGCATCCTAACGTCGTCTCACCAGTCCCCCTCGGCTCCTTGCATTCGAATTCAGGCCGGTGCTAGCATGTGCGTTCCTTGAAGGTGGGGAAGTACGTCAACCGTTTGGAAATTTTGAGAATTACTCTTGTTCGCTCTGGCCTGGAGGGCATCTTGAGGAGACATCTCGATGTATAAGACGATCTATATTCCGGTCGATAACTCCGACCATTCCAACACCGCCGTCGATGTTGGAGTCTACTTCGCCAAGGCCTTTGGCTCAAAAATCGTGGGTAGCCACGTCTATGCGGCCAAAATGCATGACAAACGCTTTAAACAGATGGAAGCGGGGTTGCCCGAAGAGTACCACGATGAAAAAGAGCTCGACCGGCAGCGCCAAATCCACGATTCGCTGATTACCCGTGGCCTACAGATCATTACCGATTCCTACCTCGATTACGTCGATAAGAAATGTGCTGAAAACAACCTGCCGATCGAGCGTCGCTCGCTTGAGGGCCGGAACTGGAAGGTATTGGCTGAAGACATCAATACCAATGCCTACGACCTGGTCATCATGGGCGCCCTGGGCGTCGGCGCGGTGAAGGATAGTGTAATCGGCAGCAACACCGAGCGGGTGCTTCGTCGCGTGCGGAACTCGGACATGCTGATCATCAAGCAAATCCAGCCGATGACCGGCGGAAGAATCGTCGTTGCCGTGGATGGCAGCCCCTATTCCTTCGGCGGACTCATGACCGGCCTGGCGTTGGGCAAGGCGTTCAACATGCCGGTTGAAGCCATTTCAGCTTTCGATCCCTATTTTCACTATGCCGCCTTTCACAGCATTTCAGGTGTCCTCAACGAGGAAGCCGGCAAGGTATTTCGCTTTAAAGAGCAGGAAAAGCTCCACGAGGAAATCATCGACAGTGGCCTTGCGAAGATCTACCAGTCGCATCTCGATATCTGCCGCGAGCTTGCTCAGGCCGAGCAGACCGACGTCAAGACCACTCTGTTGGACGGCAAGGCCTTCGAGAAGATCATTCAATATGTGCGTAAGGATATCCCGGCATTACTGATCGTCGGACGGATCGGTGTGCACAGCGACGAGGATATGGACATCGGCAGCAACACGGAAAACCTCTTGCGGTCCGCGCCCTGCAATATCCTGGTGTCGAACCGGAAATACGTCCCACCGATCGATACGTTGGCGGAGTACACGATCGCCTGGACGGAAGAAGCCCTCCGT
>Ga0315283_10001169_pt1 | contig 20742 bp, 15 predicted proteins | sample YL17G09_0_MG_FD_204541 | JGI IMG/M metagenome (GOLD analysis project Ga0315283, IMG submission 204541) | Sediment microbial communities from Yellowstone Lake, YNP, Wyoming, USA - YL17G09_0 | ecosystem: Environmental > Aquatic > Freshwater > Lake > Sediment | place: USA: Wyoming | collected... | reverse complement strand
TGTTAAAAAAAACGCGCCCTCCCGAGAGGAACAAAACCAAAACCAAAAAAAGGCGCTCCTCAAAAAACTCATTCAGACCTCACCATCCATCTCTCCCATTCACAGCCTCATCACCGCCATCAAGACCCCTTACCTCCCCAACGGCAAGATCGACCTGGCCGCCTACGACAACCTGGTCTCCCTGCAAATCGCCGGCGGCGCGGACGCCCTCGTGATCGGCGGCACGACGGGGGAGGGCCACCTGATGAGCTGGGACGAGCACATCATGCTCATCGCCCACACCGTCAACGCGTTTGGCGGGCGGGCCGGGCCGCTGGCCGTCATCGGCAACACGGGCAGTAACGCCACTCGCGAGGCCCTGCACGCGACGGAGCAGGGCTTCGCGGTCGGCATGGACGCGGCGCTCCACGTCAACCCGTACTATGGGAAGACCTCGGCCGACGGGCTGGTCACGCATTTCAGGGCTGTCCTGGATGAGGGGCCCGCAATCCTGTACAACGTGCCGGGGCGGACGGGCCAGGACATCCCGGACGAGGTGGTCCTCTCCCTGAAGGACCACCCCGCCTTCCTGGGGGTGAAGGAGTGCACGGGCAATGAGCGCATCGGCCGGTACGCGGCCGCGGGCGTCCGGTGCTGGTCGGGCAATGACGACGAAGCCCATGACGCGGTGCACGGAGGGGCGCGCGGGGCGGGCGCGATCTCGGTGGCGTCCAACCTGCTCCCCGGCACGTTCGCCGCCCTCATGCGGGCCCGGGATGATGCCACCGCGGACGCCCTCCAGCCCCTCATCGCCTGGCGGTTTTGCGAGCCCAACCCGATCGCCATCAACACGGCCCTGGCCATGTGCGGCCTGGTGCGGCCCGTCTTCCGCCTGCCGTACGTGCCGCTGTCCCGGGCGCAGCGGGAGGAAGGGGCGGCGCTGTTGCGTGCGGTGCAACACTTGTTGCCGGGCGTGGAGCGGGTGGCCGTGATGGAGGACGACGACTTCAAGCTGGTGTCGCGGTACTGAGGGTGTGTGAGCGGGGACGGACTTGTTATGTGTGTTTGTGTGTGTGGACGTGTGTGTGGAGGCGGGTGCATGTGTTCTGAACTGTGCGGGGCGGGCGCGGGGGAGAGAGAGTGAGGATGGTTTTGTGTGTTCCGTGTTTTCCGCGATCTCGATTTTCATTTGCTCCCCGTGTCTATCACACTTCTACCCTCTCTCGTTCCTATTTACAGTTCCGCCGCCGCCCCGCCCGGTGGCGGCGGCGCCCCGCCCGGCAGGCTGACCGGCCACAACCCCGGCCCCAGCGGTGGGCCCCGGGCGGGGCGCGCGGTGGGCGGTGGGGAGGTCGCCGCCAAACCCCCTCCCTGCCCGCGCATCACCTCGTACGCCGCATCCGCGGCGGCCAGGTCCTCCGGCGTCTGCGCCTGTTGCAAGGCCCGCAGGATGGCGGCGAAGGTGGCGGTGCGCTCGGCAGACGCGGCGGCGGCGGCGGCGGCGGGGTGTGGGGGCGCAGGCGCGGCCGCGGCCGCCAGGGCGGCCGCCAACCTCTCCATGCCCCCTCCTCCATTTCGCTCGCCCTCCTCTCCCTTTTTCAGCAGCCCCGCCCCGTCCACGACTTCGGCCAGCCAGGCCGCCCGGGTGTCACACCGGGCCAGGGCGTCATCGCAGGCGGCGGCGTCGGCGGCGGACGAGGCGGCCGCGACACGGGCGTGGAAGGCGGCCGCGTCTGCTGCTTCCTGTGTTGTGCGTGGGAAAAAGAGATAAATGTGAGGTGGGTGGGGGGAGGGCGTCGCGCACTGCGCATCCATCCACACGCTCGCTCGCACACGCTCACCGTATGGTAGACCGCCACCACTTCCGCCAGGTCCCGCATACCGGGCGGGATGGCGGTGCGGCGGGACATTGCGGGGGGGGGGGTCTTATTCTCTCTCTATCTCTTTCTTTCTTTCTCTCTCCTGCGCGTGCGGGTCAGGGCGCTTGGCGCGCGGTGCGTACTATGGAAGGGGGGGTCAGGGCACGCGCGCGCGCACGCGTGTGCTGAATCTGTCAGCGCGACCTGCAACGCGCGATGAGACGCACAGCGAACGAAGAGTGAAGGGGCGAAGAAAACTGTTCGGCTGAACCCATTTATTATATCTAGCCCGCCCCTCCTCACTCTCCACGCGACGATGACGGTCGACCCCAAAGCCGCCAAGAAGGCCAAGAAGGCCGTCACGGCTGGTACCACCACCGCCACGGCCGGCCCCGCCCCCGGCTCGGACGCGCACGTCCTGGCCCCGCAAAAGACGACTCCGCCGCTCGACACCTCCAAATGGCCGCTCCTCCTCAAAAACTACTCCACCCTCAACGTGCGGACGGGCCACTACACGCCGATCGCGAGTGGCAGCACGCCCCTGGCCCGGCCGCTGGCTGGTGAGTTGGGCGGGCGGGGGAATGGGTCGGGGCAGAGGGGTGGCGGACGGAAAAGAGGGAGGCGCCGGTGTTGTGCGGCGGCTAGGAGAGGGGGCGCGTCTCTCTCTTTGGACGGGCCGGCGATGATGGAGGCGGCTTCGGCTTGCCTGGCCTTTGCACGCTGAGGCCGCATGAAGCCCTGCCCTGTCCTGCGGACGGAGTTGGAGTGAGACCCAAGCCCTGGCGCGTGGGTTCAAGAGCGGACCGTGCTTGGCCGCTCGCCGGCGGCTGAGATGGGGCAGGGCGTATGCGGTCTCTCCCGCGCCCATTTTCTTGGGCATGCATCGCTCCGTCCGCCCCGCGCAGCCATGCCGGTGGGACTCAGAAAGGTTTATTTCCTTCCCCTGTGGAGTGGAAGAGACGAGCGTGAAACGAGCCCCATACGAGAGAGGCGAGCAAAGAGACGAGAGGGCGCCCTGGCTCAGCGGAGCCGCCACCCTCGACCCTCAACCTCCCTCTCCACACACTCCACTCACCACGCCGCGCCCGCCTCGCTCTCTCTCTCTCTCCCACCTCTCTCCTTCAGAATACATCCGCTATGGCGTCATCAACCTGGACAAGCCCTCCAACCCGTCCTCCCACGAGGTCGTCGCCTGGGTGCGCCGCATTTTGCGGGTCGACAAGACGGGCCATTCCGGCACGCTCGACCCGAAGGTGACCGGCAACCTCATCGTCTGCATCGACCGGGCCACCCGCCTGGTGAAGGCCCAGCAGGGCGCAGGCAAGGAGTACGTGTGCGTGGCCCGTCTGCACGCGGCGCCGGAGGGCGGGGCGGCCCGGGTGGGGCGGGCGCTCGCCTCCCTGACGGGCGCCCTCTTCCAGCGCCCGCCGCTCATCTCGGCCGTGAAGCGCCAGCTGCGGGTCCGCACCATTTACGAGTCGAAGCTGCTGGAGTACGATGAGGGCCGCCATCTGGCCGTCTTCTGGGTGTCTTGCGAGGCCGGCACCTACATCCGCACCCTGTGCGTGCACCTGGGGCTGCTGCTCGGGACGGGCGGCCACATGCAGGAACTGCGCCGCGTCCGGTCGGGCGCCATGGGCGAGGGCGACACCATGTCGACCCTCCACGACGTCCTGGACGCGCGCTGGGCGGCGGACACGCTGGGCGACGAGGCTTACCTGCGCCGGGTGGTGCTGCCCCTCGAGGCCGTGCTCATGGGCTACAAGCGCCTGGTGTTGAAGGACTCGGCCGTGAACGCGGTCTGCTATGGCGCCAAGCTCATGCTGCCCGGCCTCCTGCGCTACGAGAATGGCATCGAGGTCGGCGACGAGGTGGTGCTGATGACGACCAAGGGCGAGGCGGTCGCCCTGGGCATTGCCGGGATGACGACCTCGACCCTGGCGACGTGCGATCACGGGGTGGCCGCCCGCGTGAAGCGGGTCATCATGGAGAGGGACACGTACCCCCGGCGCTGGGGCCTGGGGCCGGTCGCCTCCAAGAAGAAGGCGCTCATCGCGGAGGGCAAGCTGGACAAGTACGGGCGGCCCAACGCGGAGACGCCGGCGGAGTACCTGCGGGCGGTGCCGGATGCCGCCGCGGCGGGTGGGGGCCCCGGCGCTGCGGCCGAAGCGGCGGCGGCCAAGGCGGCCGACGCGCCGCCGGTGCCCGTGGATGAGACGGCCGCCAAGGCGGCCGCCAAAGCCGAGAAGAAGGAGAAGAAGGAGAAGAAGCGGAAGGAGGAGGGCGGCGAGGAGGATGGCGACGCCAAGCCCAAGGAGAAAAAGGCCAAAAAGAAAAAGGGCGAGGAATGATGGGAAGATGGGACTGGGGTCTTTTTGTGCGCGGGGCGTTGGAGGGGGAGGTGTGTTTTTTGTATCACCAATTTTCAACCATGCTCTCTACTCGACCCGCTGCGCACTTCCTCTCCCTCCCACCTCCCACCTCTCACGTCCCCGCCCCCATGGACGAGTCCCCGCTCATCACGTACCCGGCATGCCCGAGAGCCACCAAAACAGCCCCCATGAAGATGGTGTTGCGAGTCGCGGGCGCGACGCGGCCGCGGAGGCCAATACGGACTGGAATGACAACGACAACGAAAATGAAATCATGGTGAGCGTGTGAGCGGTGTAGGCGAGTGGGGGGCGAGTGAAAAATGGAATGGATGGGAGGTGAGAGGTGGGTGGTGTGGGAAAGGAAGAGAGGCAAATGGCTTCCCAGAAAGCAAAAGACACTGGAAAAACTCACTCATAGGCAGCAAAGGCGCGTAAATGAGTGGCATGTAGACGGAGAGCGGGGGCGCTTTCTTGCGAGGGTGGGTCGCGGCCGCGGCGGCGCTAGGGAGAGATGGAAGAGAGAAGATGAGAGAGAGAGAGGGCTGGTTGAGAGAGAACAGAGCGAGAGCGCGATTGCGCTCGCGCTCTTCCAGCTGCCCGCCGGGGGGCGCTCACCTACTGGGCGCCCGCTCGGGCGCGTCAAGGATCTCGTCCCTGACAGCCACCATCCGCAGTGTGTGAAGAGTAGGAGGAGGAGAAGAGAGAAAGAGTGTGTTGTCACCAGCAAAAAAAAAAACAAAAAAACAAAAAACTCACCGCCCCCGCCCACCCCCACCCACCCGCAGGCTCATCCCGCCATCATCCTCGTCATCCCCCTCCCCCGGGTCCCCAAATTCCCACATGCCCTCGTGGCGGCGCCGGGCGTCCGCCTCAGCGGCCGCCAGGGCGTCCAGCGCGGCGGCGAGGGGCGACCCGGCCGGAGGGGGCGGGCCCGGGGGGGGCGCAAAACGGGCCAGCCCCGCCCGGAGCAGGGCCGCGTTGACTGAACGGGCCGGGTCCAGGGAGGGGGGGGCGCCCTTTGTTGCGAGCTCCGTCCCCAGGAGCAGGGCCAGGCGGGCGGGGGTGGCGGGAGGAGGGGCGGCTTTCTTGGCAGCACCGCCCCAGCCGGCAGGGGCAGCAACCGCACCCGCCCCACCGCTGCTCCGCCCCACCACCGCCGCGCCCACGCTCGCCCCACTCCCGACCGCCTCCACAAAGACGGCCGCCGCCTCGGTCGCCAGGTGGGCTTGGGGCCCGTCCGGCAGGCGGAGGAAAGCCAGGGAGGCCGGGGAGGCTAGGGGCGGGATGGCCGCGAGTTCGGGGCTCAGCGCGCGCAGAGCGGGCACGCTCACGCCCGCCGCCTCGTTCCCGAAATCCACAAATGTGACGGGCACGGCGGTGGCGCCCGCCGCCGGGCGCCGATCCAGGCGGGCCCGGTAGTACAGGCCATCACCGCTGAAGGGCGCGGCGAGGAGGGTGCCGGGCGGCGGGAGGGCGGGACCGGGGAGGGGCGGCCCGGACGCGAGGTCGGCCTCAGCGAGCTGCGCCGTCACCCACGCCACCCGGGACGCCGGGTCGCCGCCCGCCGCCGCCACCTCCCCGCCGTGCCCCTCCCCGCCGCTGCATGCCAGTTGGACGGAGAAGTCGAGGGGGCCGCGGGCGTCGGAGACGGTGAGGGCGGCCGGACGCCAGGTGGCTGGGGCGGTGGACGCCGCCTCGCCAGCGGCAGCGGCTGCTTCCGCCGCGGCCGCGGCGGCGGCCTCCGCCGCGGCGTCCCAGTCCTTCCACACCCCTTTCCGGGCCGCCTTGGCGCCTGCCTCGGCCGCCGCGAGGCTGGCGTCGACCTCCCGCCCGCCCGCGGGTGGCAGCAGGCGCCCCAGCCCGGCGCCCAGCAGGCCGGGCCCCCACTCCCACCCAGTGCCGGGCACGGTCAGCGCGCCCAGGAAGGTGCCGCCCCGGTCCACGCCCTCCACGGACAGGCTCACGTCCCGGTGCAGCACCGCCCGCCGCACCGCGAGGAGCGCGTCCTCCCCACCCGGCTCGCTGGGCTGCTCGCCGCCGGGGCGGGGCGGGGCGGGCGCCCGCACGCCGGCCGGGGAGAACGCGAGCATGACGCCCTCCTTGGGAATGTACACCCGGGCGCGGTGCCCGGAGCTGACGTGTTCGACCACGCCGGCCAGGGGTGCGCCGCCGCGCGTGAGGAAGGGCAGGTGCGTGCGGGCACGGGCCGCGGTGCCCGGGGCGGACAGGTCGTTGCAGTGGCGGGTGGGCGGGGGCTTGGCCGGGTTGTGGAGGCCCTTCTTGGAAGCGGCTGCGCCCGCCTCCGCGGCCAGGAGGCCTTCGTAGCCCGCGGCCCGCTCGTCATCCGCCCGGTGCCGCACCGTGCTCGCCAGGCCGCGGGATAGAAGGAGCTCGCCCACATTGGCGGGCGGCGTGCCGGGCGGCGCGCTGGGAGGGGGCGGGAGGGTGACGCAGGCAAAGGCCATGGGCCGGGGCGGAGGGGCGGCCGGGGCGGCCGCCTTGCCGGCAGCACCACCAGGCGGCGCGGCCGCCGGCGTACCCCCGCCCACGCCCACAGCCCGCTCGTACTCCAGCCGCACGCTCACCACCTTCCCCGCCAGGCGGGCCCGCAGGAACTCGCGGGCCTCCACGCCCCAGGGCTCGGCCCCGACGCCGCCCCCTCGCCCCGGCCTGGGCGCGCGGATGGAGGAGAGGAAGACGCGGCGTTCGACCCCGGAACCCGGGTCGAGGACGGCCAGGCAGTCTCCAGAAATGATCTCCACGACGGGCCCGGCCCAGGACCCGGAAGACCGGGTGCCGGCGGAGGGTGGGGGCGCCCACCCCTTCCACAGCGCCACGCCCGCTTGTTTGGCGGCCCGTTCCGCGGCCCGCAAGGCCGCCGCGGCCGCGGGGGCAAGCATTTGCAGGCCCCACTCGGCGGTTCTGGCCAGGCCGGCCGCCACCAGGGCACCCGCCAGGTCGACCGACGGCGGCGCGCCCGGGGCGGGCGGGAAAGCGACGCTGCCAACCAGGTTCCCGTGCCGGTCCGCACCCGCGAGCGTGAGCAGCACGTCCCGGTGGAGGGCGCGGGTGGCGGCAAAGTGGAGGGCGACGGGCGCAAAGGCAGCCCCGGGTTGGGCGGGGGTCGACGGAGCGGCGGCAGCCGCGACGGCCGCGGCGGTGGGAGGGGGCGCGGGCAACCCGCCCGCCAGCGCCGCCTTGGCCGCGGCGGCCGCTTTCGCGAGGGCGGCCGCCTCGGTGCCGTTGCTGCCACCACCCTCAGCCGCCGCCGGGCGGGGCATCGACGGCGCCTGCGCGCCCGCCAGGAGCACGGACACCGACCGCCCGGGCGGCAGCAGGGCTGCGTGCCCGTCCGTGAAGGAGACGCGCAGGGCGCTCCCGGACGCGACGTGCTCGACGACCGCGGGGACGGCCGCGCCCTTCCCTCCCAGGGCCGCCAGGAGGGCGTCGCCGGCGGGGGGGGCGGGCGCGGGCGCCGCCCCGCCCTTCGCGCCGCCTACAGCAGCACCCCACACACCCCGCCCCGCCGACTCGGCGGCCTCAGCGGTGGCCGTCAGCTCAGCAAGGTAGGGCGAGGGCGGCGGGCCGCCGGGCGCGCCGCCGCCAGTCTTGAGCCGGGCCCAGCCCGCGCTGACAACTGCGAGCGCCGCGTTCTCCGCGGCCGGCCCCAGGAAGACCGAACCAAACGCCCGTTCCCGGCCGCCGGGCCCTGCACCGGCGAGGACGCCCTCCACGCGGAAGGTGCAGGGCTGGCCGATGGCGCGCGCCCGCAAGAAATCACGCGCCGCCCGCGCGCCGGGTTCGTCCGGGGTGGTCCCATCCCGAGACCGCCCCAGGCGCGGGGCGACCAGGGAGGAGAAGGTGATGGTTTTCGTCAGGGGCGGGGCGGAGGGGCGAGGCGGGCCGATGATGGTCAGCGTGTCGCCGGAGTCGACGGCGTAGACGGTGCCTGAGAGAGGTTTTTTTGTGTGTGATGAGAGCGAGGAGGAGGTTAGGGATGATGGGAGGAAAGAAGAGAGGGAAAGCAGGCGCGCGCGCGTGCCGGTCCTTCGCGCCCCCGCGCCTCTCCTATGCTCTCTCTCCCTCTCTCTCGCCTGGCTCCACGGGAGGGAGATGAGGCATTACCTTTCAGCCAACCGGCGCCGCCACCTTGGGTGACCGTCATGAGGAGTGAAGAGGCGGGGGAATGAAGGAGAACACGGAAAAAAAAGGCGGATCGACGCAGTGACCAAACTCTTTTCTGGTTTCTTCCTGTTGTTCATTTCACCCCATGCGACGCTTCTTTCCAGGTTGTAACACACATGAGACCTTCCTTGAAAAGCATGGCAAAAGCAACGAAAGGTTTGGTTTTGCGACACAACACCGCACACCACCGACCCCCCTCCCTCTCTCCATCCCTTCAAACCATCGCCCCCTCGCCCCCGTACGCGCGCGCCGCCTCGTTCTCGGACTCCTTCGGCGGGATGACCGTGACCACGTCGGGCAGGGGCGTCTTCGGGCCCTGCTTGCCTGTGTAAGCGCGTGAAAAGAGATGAAAGTGCAGGGTGAGCGAACAAGAGGAGAGAGAGAGAGAGGTGGAGCGTGGAATGAATCTCCCCACCTGGGCGTGCGCGCTCGTGGCCATATTGTGTTCTTCCCGCGCGTCCTCCCTGTTCCCACCCGCCCGCCGACCCGGCAAGCCGCACAGCAGCGCAAGCGCGCATACCCAGCGCCTGCTAACCATGAAAACAAGAGGGAGCGCAGCGCGCGCGACCCCGGCTGCGCAAAGTTTTCCTTGTCCCCCCCCGCCCTCTCCATTCCCTGCCACCCTTGGTCTCTCGTTCTCGTACCTGTCGGGTCCCACTCCTTCATGATGCGGACCTTAATGCCCAGCACGCCCTGGCGCAGCAGGACGTGGCGGACCGCGCAGTCCACGTACTCGTGCACGGGGTTGCCGGCGGAAAGCATGTAGCCGTCCACGAACTTCATCGCCTTGGCGCGCTGAGCGCGGAGCTTGCCCGAGACGATGACCTCGCAGCCCTTGGCCCCCGCCTCCATGACGTACCGCAGCACGCCGTAACACGCCCGCCGCACGGCCAGGCCGCCCAGGAGCTTGTAACGCAGAGACTCGGCCTGGGCGACCGCGCACAGGCCGCGGGCGGCCACCTTCTCCGCGTACAGCTCGACCGACCCGTCCGGGAACTGGAACCGCTTCTGGACGGCGGCCGTCAGCTCGCGGATGCGGCGCCCCTTCTCGCCCAGGACGTCCTGGGTGCGGGTCGCCCGGATGATGACCTCCGTGCGCATGGGGGTGACCCGGACCTCCACCCCGGAGTAGCCCTACCGGAGGGGAGTGGGTGAGAGATGGAGATGGAGGTGAGGGCAGCGAGAGAAGAGGTGCCGGGTGGGGGCGTCTGTTTCCAGTGGAAGGCGCGCTGGCTTCGCATCCAAGGAGGGGCGCGCGTGCACACTCAACCCGCGTGCCGCACACGCCTTCCAAGCCCCGACCTGTGCGCGCGCGCTCGGATGCGACGGGAAAGCGGGGGCGGGCCGTGCGCACCGGAGAGCCAAGTGCAGGCAGCAGTGCACGCCGATCTCAAAGCCCCTCGGGTTTTCTCCTCTCCTCCCATCTCTCTCCAGTCTCCCTTACCTGCTCCGCCAGCTCGCGGGTCAGCAGCTCGTTCAGCTCGGCGTAGAAGACGCCGTCGGCGACGAACTGGTGGGATGGGTGAGGGGGTGGTCGGTGTGAGAGCGAGTGAGGAGAGCGCAGAGGCAGCCCCGGCTTCGATCGGCGTCCGGGCAAGACGCGCCCTCTCAGGGAGCTCAGTGCCTTGCCTGCCTGCCCACCACGCGCCCACGCCTAGCTTGTTCACGGTTTGACCCCTGGGGCTGGGCGTTTTGGGCCGGGAGAGGGGAGGGAGGCGGGAGGGAGGCGGTCCCTTGGCTGAGGGTGCCCGCGCGGCGGCCGGGAGCTGCGACACTCTCCAGCGGGTGCGTCGCACCGGCCCAGGCGAGGCCCACGCTCCTGAGCCTCCAAGCCCAAGCCTGACAGGTCATAACACGCGACCGGGGTGGTGGCGTGGTGGTGGGAGGGCTCGAAGGCGGCGTGGAGCGCGGCGGCTGAACAAGCCGCTCATCGCAGAGAAGGGCCGCCAAGGAGGGCCGCGCTTCTTTTTGCGCTCCACCGCCCAGTCACAGGCGTGGGGCTTTCCTCTCACTTCCTCGGTGGGGAGTGCGCGTACCTTGCGCTTCTTAGAGATCTGCGTCATGGTTGTGCGTTTTGCGCGGACAGTGTGTGCGTGTGTTCAAAAGCGAGAGAGTGAAAGGAGAGAGAGCAAGGGCAGTCTGCCGCTCTCCTCTCTTATCTCAGCACTCTCCTTCGCTCGGCGAGAGCCCTCTCTCCCACTCCTCTCACGCCAATGCGACGCCTACCCACCCTCCTCCTCAGAGTGGTGGCCGTCCTTGCCCTCTTTGGCACCTCCGGCCGCGCGGATGAGGTAACGAGAAAACACGCAGAGAGGGGAGAGCGCGGAGGCAAACACATCTTCTCGCATGCGGTCGGTCGCGTCCGCCAAGGGAAGGAGTAGCCGCTCACTCCTCTCCCTTTCACAGACGCAGACCGTCTCCCTGTTTCCTAAGACCAAGCTGAACCAGGTCGCGGCCGTGGATGAGGTGAGAAGGGAAGGAATGGAGAATGGGCGTAGGCGCGGAAGCGAAAAGCGACGGACCGCCCGGCGGCGCGCATAAGGCGGCAGGGGGCGACCCACCCCCACCTCTCTCTCTCTCTCACGCCCGTGCCTCGTCCTCATCCACCCGCTCCCCTTCTTCCCAGGTCTACAAAACCATCGAGAACAAAGTGGACGCCATCCTGGAGGCCGCCCGCACGAAAAAAGCCGACCTCCTGGGGAGAGCCTCCTCCGACCCGAAGTGCGTGCCGAGGCTCAAACGCCCCTGGCATGGCCCCTCGGTCGTCATGGCCGACTCCACCTGGATGACCCCTTTCTACGCCGGCGTGGCCCAGGCCCTGTTGGAGCGGGGCGTCATCACGGCCGGGTGGACGCCGTTTGGTGGGGCGGGGGGCGGGGCGGTGACGGCGGTGAGTTTTGATTTGACGAGGAGAGTAGAGGTCGGGGGCGCGCGCAAAACCTTCTCCCTCTCTCTTTCCGCCCACGCTCTCTCACTCCTCGCTCTCTCTCACTCTCCTCTCTCTCTCTCTCACTCTCTCTCACTCTCTCTCTCTCTCTCTCTCAATCTCTCTCTTCACCTCAGGTCCTGACCAACGCGGGCTACGACGGGTACGCCCAGCTAGGCTTAGCATCCCAAATCACGGCCGCAATGTGCCCCACGCCCTCCCCTGAGGCGCCCCCTGTCTGCAATACGACGGCCTTCACGAGCCTGGCGATGAGGGTGTGGGGGGCGGCCCTGCCGGACAATGTGGCGTACCTGCGTGAGTTTAAGGAGATAACAGGGGGGCGGCTCCAAGAAGAGAGGAAGGAATAGGAGGGTGGCGTGCGCGCCCACGAAAGAGGCACAAAGAACACCCACCCTCCCATTCCTCTCTCTCACACACTTTCCCCTCTCTCCCCTACTATTTTTCACAAGTCGGCGACCGCACCCACATCTGGCTGTCCACCTGGACGGGGGCCAGCCCCCAGTACGCCTCCTCCATCCCGTATAACCTGACCTCCTTTGGCTCGTCCGACGACGTCCTGATGGCGATGCTGGGGACGGCCTTCATGCCTTGTGTGACCGACCCGGGAGCCTTTGGGGTCATGCCCTGGAACGCGACGGTGGGTGCCGGGCCCTCCGTGCGCCCCGTCATAGGTGGCCGGTACTCCTGTGATTTTGCGGAGCTGGCGTACGGACTGCCCGGCCCCTACCTGACGGTCGGCGCGGACGTGCTGGGGTCGGCGTGCGCCTTTTCCGATGCGGGGTCGACTGTGGAGGACGGGACCTGCCCCTACGCCCAGGAGCCGTACACCGCGCCCGCGACGGACCTGGCGGTCACGCCGCCGCTGCCATCCACGTCTGCGCCCTGGGCGGGCTTTCCGGACTCCTGCGCCAACCTGACGGCGGGGTTCAACCCCTTGGCCGTGACCCAGGGCTCCACGCTGGGCGCGCTGCCAGACTGGGAGGCCGAGGACCGGGCGGCCCTGAGCGCCGCCACCAACGGCAAGCTGGGCGCCGAGGGCGGCCTCGGCTCCAAAGCCCGGGGCGTGGCGGCCAAGCTGGCGGCGGCCAAGGCCGGGGCGGCGGCGGGCGTGGCGGAGGCGGCCACCGAGGCGGCCGCCTGGGCGCTCGCCAGGAAGGAGGAGCTCACGCCCGCGGGCCTGGGCGGCCTGAAGGGCGTGCCGGCCAACCGGTCCTCGCCGGCCGTGCCGGTCGACGTGGGCGCAGTCAAGGCAGCCGTTGCGGCCGCCAAGGAGGCGGCGGCCGACGAGAAAAGGGCGGGAGGAGGAGGCGGCGGCAGCGGCGGCCTGCGCTACCCCTCGATATACCCCGGCGCGCGCACGCCCGTCCCCTTCACTGCCTGCGCCTGGCTGTCCTTCGCCGTCGTCCCGCCGTCCCTGGCGGACCTGCCGTCCATCTTCAAGGTGGGCTTGCGAGAGGGGCAGGCCTGGGCGGACGAGCACGGGTACTGCTGCGACGGCGGGTATGGGGACGGCAAAAAGTGAGAGGAGAGGTGGGCGGACGAGCACGGGAACTGCTGCGACGGGGGGTTTGGGGACGGCAAAAAGTTTGAGGTGGGATGGCGGGTTTAGAGACATCTTTTTCATTCCTTCATCCTCCGCGCGTGAGGGCGGGCACAGCCCATCCCAGCCCGCGCAACACACACTCGTTGGTCTCATGGCGACAGCCCTCCCCCCAGAGGCAGCGGCCGTCCTCGCCGCGGCGGTGGTGGCAAGGGAAAAGGGAGGCAATGCGGGGGACCCGACCACCACCCTCATCCCGCCGCTGCTCGCCTTCTTGTCGGCCGGCCTCACCGGCGGCGAGGCCCGGCTGGCGTCCGTCCTGGACGCCCTGGAGACGGCGTGCCCGCTGACGCTGGGACACACGGGAGACACCGCGCGGGCGGACGGAGGTGGGGCCGCTGCCTGGCTGCGTGCCGGCCTGGCCGACAACGGCCGCGGCCTGGTCGCCCTGCTGTCTGCCCTGCCGGCCCAGCCGCACGTGTCGGCTGCGTTCGCGCCTGGCTCGCCCGTCTTGGATAGGCGAGCGATTGCCGAAGTGCAGGCGGCACTGATGCCGCTGATGCCGATTGGGCGGAGCAGCGTGCGGCGCCCGCCCTCTTCCTCGGCCGGGGGTGGTGGTGAAGGTGGTGGCGCTCAACCCGGGCTGAGCGTGGTGGAGGCCGGCGGCGAGCCCGCCGCCCAACCACCCCAACCACCCGGCGGCGGCTTGGTGGGCCGCCTGGCGGCTGCCGCCGCGTCGGCGGCCGCCGCCGCCGCGTCAGCCGTTGCGTCTGCGGCGGCAAGCGCGGGCGCAGCGGCCACCGCCGCCACCGCACACCCAGAACCCCGGCCCCGCCTCGTCAGCCTCACGCTCACCCCGGGCGCCGGCCCAGTCGGTCCGCCGCTCACCGCCCGCCTGCGCGTGGTTGGAAAGGACAACGGTGAAGAAGAAGAGGAGGAAGGCGGTGGCGCACCCGCGCCCGTTACCTCCCCGCTCCCAACGCTCAACGCGTTCGCCTCGGCGGCGGCCGCCCTGGCCACGCGCGCGCCCGCGTCCGCCCGGGGTGAGGGCCCGCCCCTGACATCCGCGCACCCGGCGGTCGCGGCCCTCCTGTCCGCCACGACCGCCCTCCTCTCCCACGGCCTGCGGCCCAAGCCGCGGCCGGCGCCCGTCCTGCCCCTCGCGGCCCGGCTCATGTCGCCCGCGGCGGCCCTGGCGGACGCGGCGGTGCGGGCGGTGAGCGCAGCGGCGGCCTCGGCCGGCGGCGGCCGGCCTTCCTCGCCCGCGCCTCCCGACCCGCTCGGCGCCGTCCGGGCGGCCGCGGCGGGCGGCACCGCCCCCGGACTGCTCACCGGGCCCCGCCGCCCGCCGCCCCCGCCCGGCGTGAGCGCGGCGGGCTGGGCGGCGGTCGCGCTCGTGGAGGGCGCCCTTATCGCCCGCCTGGCCGCGCTGGCCGCCCACCCCTCCACGCTCGCCCGTTTTTACTACCCCCACGCCGCCCTGCGCACCCGCCCCACGGTATGCGCGGTCCTAGCAGCCGCCGCCCCCGTGGACGGGGCCGTGATATCCCGCCTGCGCCCCCCGGTGCCGCCCCCGCCACCACCACCACCACCACCCGGCGTCGTCGAGCCGCTCTCCCCAGCCTCGAGCGGCGGGTTTGGGGAGGAGGCCGGCCTGGAGCTGGATGATGAGGCGGTGCGCGCCGCCCTGCGCGCGCTCTGATGTAGAAAATTAACAAAGCAGTCTCCACACGCACACAGTCTCCACACGCGCACGCACACAACAGCGCGGGAGACGCGCGGGCCACACACACAGAGGAAAGGATAACTCGCAAAAAAAATGGACTAACAAAGAAAGACAACTCAGCGCACCCCGCCCTCCTCTCCCCTCCGCCCACTCCCACCCGCCAGCGTCTCCAGCGTCGCGTACACCACCCTCGCCCACTCCGCGACGGCGGCCGGCGGCGGCGGGCTCCCCCCCCTGGAAGCCGCCAGCTCCGTCGACAGGCGGTCGAGCGGGAACCAGACCCACCCCTTCCGCAGGTTGGCCTCCACAATCAGGCCCACAAAGCCCGCCCAGGCGGCTTCGGTGGCCGGAGAGAGCGCGGCGGTAGAGGCCCACCGCCCCGCGGCGGGGCGGCGGATGGAGGACGGCGCGGACAGCGGGGCGGGGAGGGAGACAGAGGAAGAGGAGGAAGAGGGCGGAGGCGGCCCTGCGACCGCGGCCGCCGCCGCCGCCTCCGCCGCCTCCGCCGTCAACCAAACAAGGGCAACGTACGCGACCGACGCCTCTGTATCCGTCGGCGCCCCTGGGTCACGGGAGCCCGCCCGGACGAGCTCCCGGGTCACGTCCCCCTCCGTCCACCCACACGCGTACGCTTCGAGGCCCGCGTCCGCCAGCGCCCGCAGCGCATCCGCGAACCGGGTGGAGAAGCGGGCGGGCGCCTGGACGGCGTGGACGGCGGTGGCGAGGCGGGTGGCCAGGGCGGAGGAGGAGGAGGGCCCGGCGGGCGGGGCGGGCGGGGGCGGGCGGGAGGCGTCCGAACTGGCGGCAGCGTGCGGGGGAGGTAGAAAAAATGGCCGCCCCATCGAACAGAGAGCGGGCGGGGGCTGAAACCGGGCCAACCCGCGCGTGTGGCGGCCGGGCCTCCTCCCAGGCATGGCCCAGACGGTGGGAACACTGCTGCATGCTGGCAGCGCGCGGGCCGCGCTGGTGCTGGGTGGGTGCGGCGGCGTGTGGCGAGGCATTTTGGAGAAAAAAATGAAAGGGGAACAGAAATCGAGCGCGCCCCGACTCCCGCTCACTGCCCTCCTCTCTCCGCGCCACCCTCTGTGCTGGAGGGCCTCACACGTATACGCGCGCACCACACGCACGACTGCCAGTCTAACAAGCCCTTAAATCTCGCTCTCCCGCCACGGCCGCCCTCCGCCCGCCGCGCCACGCGGGCGCAGTCCGCGCCCCGCCTCGTTTGTCTCGGAGCGGCACGCATCCCTCTTCAATGCTGGACTCGGGCCCGCGCCGCCGGGACGGGCCGGCCGGGCCTGTGAAGGGCAGCCGTCTGCCCCGCAATGAGTGCGTGCTTGGAGAGAGTTGGAGTGAGAGCGTCCCTTGTGATTTGCGGAGGAGAAAGGGGGGAGAGACCACCCCGACATGCCTCCCCAGCGCCCCGCCCCCCGCCCTCTCTCAACCTCCTCTCTCTTTTTTGTCCCTCAGTTCCACCCCGTCCACCTCGCCCCTCGCCCCCTTCCTGTCCGGCGCGGACTCCGACGCCGGGTCCGCCTCTCAATCTACTGGCGGCGGCGGCGGCGATCGCGGCGCGCGGCAGACCACGGCGTCTGGCGACGACGGCGCGACTGCCTCTTTGTCCTCGCCGCGGCCCGTGCCCGCGCCGCTGCCACCCCCGCCCCGCCCGCTCCCGCCCACTGCCCGGGCCAACCCGCCCCGTCTGGCCCGCCGCCCCGTCAAGGACGCTGCCCTGGGGACGCCTGCCTACACAGTGGCCCTGACCGACGAGGGCTTGGCGTTCAGGCCGGTGCGCCGCCGCCGCCGCCGCGCAGGGCGGGTGGGCAGTGAGGCCGGCGGCGGCGGCGGCGGCGGCGGCGCTCTCCCGCCTGTTGTGGGCGGGGATGGCGGCGGCTTGGCGGCCGCCTTCTGTGGGGGCGGGCGGCGGCCGCCCACCCTGAGTGAGTGTCGGGAGAGGAGCGCGCGCGGCGCGCACACACACCTCGCCTTAAACGCGGCCGGGGCCATTCCTTTTGTCTGATGAGGTTTTTTTCATCTTTTGGTCGCGCTCCTTGTCCTCACTTTTTCCCTCTCTCTCCCCACTCCAGTCGCCTACGCCGACATCCTGGGCGCGTCCGCGTCCCCGCCGCCCCGCTGGCTCCTGTCCCCGGCCACCACGGCCTGGGAGGTGACCATCCACACCTTCACCCGGGGGCGGGCGCGGGCGTGCGAGTGGGCCCCAAAAGACGTCGTGCTGAGGGTGACCGGCGGACGCGGAGGTGGTGATGGAGACGGAGGCCCGGGCCCCCGCGCGGAGGCCTGGGCGGCCGCCATCCGGGACCGCGCCGCCGCCGCCTCCACCTCCGCGGGATGCGACCGCCCGCGGACCGTCCTGGCCATCATCAATCCGTACGGCGGGCGGGCGGCCGCCCAGAAGGTATGGGAGCGCGTGGGGCGGCCCATCCTGGAGAGCGCGGGCTGCGCGTCGGCAGAGCTGGTCACGGCCCGGGCGGGCCACGCCCGGGAGGCCGTGGCCGGGCTGACCCCCCGCGAGCTGGCCGCCTATGACGGCATTGTGGCGGTTGGCGGGGACGGCCTGTTTCAGGAGGTGCTGGAGGGGCTGGCCGACGCGCGGGCGCGGGCGGGGGCGGAGGTTGAGCGGGGTGGTGGTGGCAGCGGTGGTGGTGCGTCCGTGCCGGCCGCCGCCGCCACCCTTGCCGACGCCTCCCGCCTGCGCCTGGGCCACATCCCGGCGGGCTCCACCGATGCGGTCGCTTTCTCCCTGCACGGCACCCGGTCCCCCGCCACGGCCGCCCTGCACATCGCGCTGGGCGACCGGGCGGCGCTGGACGTGATGGAGGTCCGCGCGCCCGTCTTGGGCACGCCGCCGCAGATGCCGACCTCAACCCCCTCGTCGTCCACGCCGCCGCCGACGCCGCCGATCCCTCCTCCTTGCCCATCCATCACCCGGGCCGCCGTCTGCATGGCCGCCTACGGCTACTTTGGCGACCTGCTGGCCCTGTCGGAACGCCTGCGGGTCCTGGGCCCGGCCCGCTACACGGTGGCGGGCGTGGCCGCCTTTGTGGGCGGGCGGGCCTACCACACGACCGTCGCCTGGCGCCCGCCCGGCGGCGGCGGCGGCCGGTCCGCGTCGGCGTCGCCGCCGTGTGTCGGGCCCGGGTGTGTGGTGTGCGAGGACGGCAAGGACGCGCCCTTGCTGCCGGCGGCGGCAGCGGCGGTGGCGGGGGAGGCGGAGGCGGAGGATGAGGAGGCCACTCAACCACCCACCCCTCGACCACCATCCCCGCCGGCCATCCCGCCCGGCTGGCTCTCCCGCACCGCCGCCTTCAAGGCCGTCCTCATCGCCTCCCTGCCCTGCCGCTCCGACCAGTCCGTGCACGGCCTGGCGCCGGGCAGGCACCTGAGCGACGGGCGGGCGTCCCTCATCCTGGTCGGCCCCTGCTCCCGCTGGGCGTTCCTGGCGTTCCTCCTCTCCATCCCGCGCACCGGCATCGTGCCGGGCGCCTTCCCGGCCTTCGTGGAGGTCCTGGAGGCCGAGGAGGTGCGGGTGCTGCCGGTGGCGCCGTCCGGGGGCGGGAAGAATCCAGGCGCTGCGGGCTGGAACTGCGATGGGGAGCCCCTGCCGCCGGGCGCGGCCGCGGGTGGGGTCGGGGTCAGGGTCGGCCGCGGGGCGGTGCAGGTGTTTTCGAGGGGGGTGGAGGCGTGAAGAAGGGAGAGGTGGTGGTGCATGTGATGTGTAATTCTCTGCAAGGACGCAAGGACGCAGGCGCGTGCGATCATGTGTCGTGCTCGGCCTCAGTCACCTTTCTCTTTTTTCCTCGCTCGACCCCAGAGTTGCCGGGCCGCGCCCTGCCGGCCCCGATCACGCTCACCCACTCCCAACGTGAGCAGGTTACCATGCGCAGAATCTCGTTTTGTGCGTGAAATCGGCCAAATCGTGCCCCTGCGGCCCGCGCTACGTAAACCCTTGCCTCTCTCTCCGCGTGAATCCTTTTTTTTTCCAGCCTCCCAAATGCACCCGCCCGCGGACGTCGACTCCGCGGCCTTCGCCCTGGAGATAGATGCCCTTCTGGCTGAAGACACGGCGCTGGCGGGCCTGTCGCCGGCTGCGGCCGCCATGGCGGGCGCTGTGGCGGGCGCTGTGGCGGGCGCGCCGAGAGCAACGCCGCCCGGTGACGCGCCGTCCTCCTCCCCGGCCGGCTGCAGCGGCCCTGCCCGGCCGCCCCGGCAGTCGCCTCTCCCCCCACCCCGCCGCGCCGGCAAGAACACGAGCGCTGCCCGCCACTCCAATGTGGAGCGGGCGCGGCGTGAGCGCCTGAATTCCTTGATTAGAGAGGTGAATAAATGAAGAATGAGCATGCAGGATTGATGGGGCGGGCGCGGGGGCGAAAGGTTGAGAGCGCAGCGCGCTGCGAGGGCGGTCGCGGCGGTTGCGTTAGCCAACCTCTCCTTTTTCATCACCCTCCCCCCTTCCTCTCCTTTTCTCTCTCCCCTCTGCAGTTGTGCGACCTCGTCCCCCCACCCCCACCCGGCTCCACCACGGCGGCCCCGTCATCCGGCACGGGGCCGGGACAGGACGGCGGCTCGGACGGCAACAGCCCCCGGGCCCTCCTGCACCCGGCCCCCGGGGGGTCGGCCGGTGCTAGCCAGGGCCGGAACGGCATTGAACGCCCCAAGCACGCCATCCTGGCGGACACGATCGCCGAGCTCAAGGACCTGCGCCAGCGGTGAGAGGGAAAAAGGGAAGGGAGGAGGACAAAGAAACGAGGGACGTCGCGCGTGCCGCTCAACACTCTTTCTCCATTCCATCTCATCATCTAACCTTTTCTCTCCTCAACACGCCTTTCCCCCCCTCACACACACACCAGCCTCGCCGCCATCTCCTCCGCCACGGCCGTCACGACCGCTGCCCACACCAACATGCACCGCGGTGGCGGCGTCGGCGGCGCGGACACGACCTCCGCCGCCCGCATGCCTGTACTCGCCACCTACATCCGCCCGCCACCCGCGGCAGCGGCCCGCCCAGCCACACACGTGCGGCCCACCCTGCCGCCGGCGCCGCCGCCCGCCGCCGCCGCCACCGCCCCCCCCTCCGCCCCGGCCGCCTTTTCCATCCGGGTGATTGCCCCGGACCGGCCGGGCCTGCTGCGCGACCTGGCGGACGCGCTCAGCACGGCGGGTCTGGCCATCGTGCGCGGCGTCATCTCGAGCGGGGCGGCCGCGGGCGACGGCGCGCCCCCCGACCCTGGCTCCCCCCCGGCCGCGCCTGGGGGTGGTGACGGCGTCGGCGGCGACCCCCCGCCGCCCGGCTGCGCGGCCGCGGTCTTCCAGGTCAAGTCCGCCCGCCCGGACGGCCAGCTCCCCGACCCGGGCGTCCTGGAGGGCCTGCTCTCCACCGCCGCGGCGGGCGGTGGGGCCAGCGGCGCCGCCGCTGCCGCCGCCCTGGCCACCACCGCCCCGGCCACCCAGCCCCTTGACATGCCTAATGGCCCGCCCCTGCCCCGCCCGGGGTCTGGGTCCGTGGGGGACGCCTCCGTCCGCGGGGGGACCGCCTTTGGGAGCGGCGGCGCTGGGGCAGTCCCTGCTGCTGCCGGGGATGGCGGGGCCAGCCCGGGCCGGGGCGTCAAGCGGGCCCGCCAGTGAGAGAGCGAGAAAACACACCACGCATAATTTTCCTCTCTCATTCCTCGCCCTCCTCTACTTTTGCTCTCTCTTTTTTTTGCGGGGCGCGCGCCTGGCGCCGCCCCTTTTTCCTTGAGTTTCCTTGAATTCCTGTCTGCCCCTGAAGTCCTTGCCACTCCACTCCTTTGAGGTCGGCGACCCCTTCCCTTGTGTCCTTTTTGTCTTCTATCCCGCCTCCTGCTCCTCGCCCCCCGCCCCCCCCACCCCCCGTCTAACCTTCACCCTTTGTCAATTTTTTTTTCACACGCCCCACGCACCTGCTACTCACATAAGCACGCACTAGCCCATGCTAGTATAGGCCGAAATGCATTCCCCTCCCATCACACTCCCATCGGCCCCCCCCCCCCCCCCCCCCCCCCCCCCCCCCCCCCCCCCCCCCCCCCCCCCCCCAGATAATATTTTTTTTTTTAAAAAAAAAAAAAAAAACAAACAAAAAAAAAAAAAAAAAAAAAAAA
>Ga0315283_10001167_pt1 | contig 20749 bp, 10 predicted proteins | sample YL17G09_0_MG_FD_204541 | JGI IMG/M metagenome (GOLD analysis project Ga0315283, IMG submission 204541) | Sediment microbial communities from Yellowstone Lake, YNP, Wyoming, USA - YL17G09_0 | ecosystem: Environmental > Aquatic > Freshwater > Lake > Sediment | place: USA: Wyoming | collected... | reverse complement strand
GCGGGAGCAGGTTCGGCCACTGCGCCCGACACCACCCCGAGCGGCAAGAAGCCGAGATGAGGCCAAGGCCTGCGCCCCTGCTGCCCCTTGCGGTCCTCTTGCTGTCGCTGCTGCCGTCGGGCTGCGGCAAGAAGCTGCCGACGGCTTTCAATGCCGGCCAGGGCTTCCCGCGGACCGCGCTCGTGGAGGTGTTCACCTCCGAATCCTGCACCAACTGTCCCAAGGCCGACGCGGCCGCCGAGCAGATCGCCGCCGAAATGGGCGATTCGCTGTGCCTGATCGAGCTGCATCCAAGGACGTTCCTGCCGCCGGGCGATAGCCTGAGTATCAGCGCGGCGGACACGCTGGTGACGGCGTACGGCGCGACAGGCCTTCCGCTATTTGTCTGCGACGGCATCGAGACGATCCCCCGCACGGCGGTGGACGTCCCCGGCACCTACGCCATCTACCGGCAGACGGTCGCTCGCCGCGCATCGAAGAGCAGCCCCGTGGAGATCCGATTGAGTGCCCGGGCCGACCAGAACGCCCTGCAGTACACCGCGGTGATCACGGCCGACGCCTCGTTGCCGCAATCCTTGAACCTCAGACTGTTCCTGGTCGTGGTCGAGGATTCGGTCAACGCCTATGGCAAGCAAGCACGCCATCTGGCCCGGTCGGTGTATCCCCACAGCCAGGGTGATCCCCTGCCTCTTCCGGCAGGATCGATGATGACCAGGTCGGGGAGCATACCGACCTCGCCGGGTTGGCTGCCCTATCGCATGACGCTGGTTGCCTATGTTCGCGACAACACCACGAGGGAAGTACTTCAATCGGCCAAGGCCCGCGTCGCCGCGGCGACGGCCCCCCCGGACGCTCCGGCCCCGGATTCACCGGCGGACGGCGCCCACGATCTCGGCTTGACCCCCAGCTTGAGCTGGTTCGCCAGCAGCGGTGCGGCAAGCTATGCGCTGCAGGTAGCGACCAACAGCACGTTCGAGAGTTCCCTGTTCACCCTTTGCGGATTGACCCGTACTACTCAGACGCTGGTCATGGGGCTTTCCAATTCGGTCACGTACTACTGGCGAGTAAACGCAACCAACAACGCGGGTACATCGGGCTGGTCCACGGTCCGGTCGTTCACCACCACCGCGACCAAGCTGCTCCCCGGGCCGGCGCTCGTCTGGCCCGAACCCGGCGCTGCCGGGATCAGCACGAGCCCCGCGCTCATTTGGAAGACCAGCAGCGGTGCCGCCGGCTACTCGTTGCAAGTGGCCACCGATGACGCGTTCAGCAACACCGTCTACGCACGGACGCGATTGACCGACACCGCGCAGGTCGTCGGCGGGCTTGCCAACTCGACGATCTACTACTGGCGTGTCAATGCCCTGAATGTCGCCGGACCATCGCCTTGGTCCGACTTCTGGTCGTTCACCACGACGACGGCACTGCCACCCGCCATACCGGTGCTGGCCGCACCGGCAGATGGCGAAAGCAATGCCGGGGCCATGCCCATGCTGACCTGGAACGCCAGCAGCGGGGCGGGGAGTTACGCACTACAAGTGTCGACCTCCAGTTCGTTCAGCAGCCTCCTCCACGAGCGGAGCGGGTTGACCGGCACCAGCGACGCGGTGAGCGGGCTCCCCCCTCTGACGACCTACTATTGGCGGGTGAACGCCAGCAACGCCAGCGGGACCTCGGGTTGGTCGGAACCCTGGTCATTCACCGACGCGCAGGGATTCACGTTCTCGCGACTGACGGCGGCGGATCCAGTGCTGCAAGCGCCGGATACCACGATCACGTACAGCCTCACCAGCCCCCTGACCACGATCGGGTTCCATGTCTATATCAGGAACCTGACCCGGGGCAGGATCACCGTCGCGGGCCAGTCCGATGTGGCGTTGAACTCAGATCCGTCGTTGTTCTGGGGGCAGCTCTGCACCGAAAGCCAGTGCCTGGCACCCAATATCATAGGCACCGAGGTCTTCAATGCCGGCGCCACGCACCATTGGACCGTGGATTTCGTGTTCAATTCCGGCCCGCCACCCGTGGGTTTGCACTACCTCACCCTCACGTTGTGGGACAACGCCACTCCGGGGAGCGGGATGAGTCGCACGTTGTATTTGAACGTCACCCCATGAAGAGGAGCCTGTTCACAGCCGCCCTCGCCCTGGCGGCGTGCGGGGCGGCTCATGCGTGGGACCTCTCCGGGAGGAACCAGGCCGCGCTGTGGACCGCGCAACCCGGATGCCGGTCCAGCTACCGGGAGTACTGCGACCTGCGGCTGGCCGGCAGCCTTGAGAACGCCAGCCTGGTGGCCGGCGTTCTCTACCTGGTCGACCAGGAGGCATGGGACGACCCGGTGCTGTTCACCGGATTCTCCAAGCGGTTTCTGCAGATCAGGACCCCTCATGTCGTGGCGCAGGCCGGCACCTACTACGCCACTCTGGGCCGCGGGCTGGTACTCAACTGCGTGAATGAGCAGAGGGTCAAGACCGACCGCGACCTGGAGGGCCTGTCGGCGTCCGGCTCACTGGAGGGTTGGGGCGAGGCCCGCGTGTTGCTGGGACGAGTGCGCGAAAACACACTGGAGATCGACACGACCAAGACCTACGGCGGCTGCGAGATCAAGCTGTCGGTCTTGCCGCCGGTGACCCTCGGCGGCACCTACTTGCGGGCCAACGCCGCCGGCCCGGCCTCGGATCCGTCGTTCGGGAAGCCAGTGGAAGAACTGTACGGCGGCAGCCTGGCGGGAAACCTGGGTCCGGTCGAGTGGTACGGCGAATATGCCCGCCGACACACCTACGGCCAGTTGTTCCCGACGATCGGCTGGCTCGGGATTGACGATGTCAACGGCCATGCGGTCTACGGCAGCGCCACCCTGGCGGTCCCTGGCCGGGGCGTCACCGTGGACTTCAAGAACTACCGGCGGATGGACGCCAGGGTCAACGCCCCGCCGCCATGCAACCGGGACGGCCGCCTGCTGAACTACGGCGATGACGAGTACGGCGTCCAGGCCGACGTCATCATCACTCCATGGCAGCCACTGGAAGTGCACGGGAACTGCTCCTGGGCCAGGTCCGGGGACGCGCGGCCAAAGGTGGTGACCGCCAGTCTGAGGGCGTATCCCGGTGACCAGAAGTGGCTGGACTTGTTCGGAGAGTTGCGCTGGGAGACGTCTCCGCGGCTGAGCGTCAACGCCGAGGGGCTCTTCCGGAGGGAGGACAACCTGCAGTCGGACATCGTGGTCAAACGCTGCGAGGGCACGACCATGGGATTCGTCTGGAAATACGCGGGTAGTCGGACCTTGTCGCTGAAGGCGGGCGGGAACCAGTTCAGCAATGTCTACCTGACCCAGGACCTTCACTACTCGGAGTTGCTGACTGAGTTGGGATGGGCGCCGACCTCGTGGCTGAACATCTTCGCCAGCGGTGATTTCGCGGACAAGCGAGTGAGCGAGTTCGACAACCAGAGAAGCTGGGGGGAAGTCGGCACTACGATTGACCTTGATGATGGCAGGCAGCGGCTCAGGCTCTCGGCAGGCCAGACCAAGGGCGGGCTGGTCTGCGCGGGCGGGTTCTGCCGGTGGGAGCCGGCGTTCCGGGGCGTCAAGCTGGTGTGGGACTGGAGGTTCTAGCAAGGGTCGGGGGACTGTCAGCGCTTCTGCGTAGACGGCCGCATCGCGGGGCACGCCATTGCCCGTTTGACTACTGGGACGCCCCCCTGGGTGACAGCCGGACCGGGAGGCTCGCGCTGGCAGCGAATCAGCGCCGCCCTCCCACTCCGGGTCCCGGCCGTGCTCCGCGCCTGCTGAGGCCGGCCGCGGGCGCACACCGGCTTGCGGTGCGCCGCCTTGCCAGTGGCCGATCTAACCGGTCCGGCGCGCCTGGTGCAGCGCCAGCAGGTGGCCGCGGGCCTCGACGATTTCCTGCAACCGCTCCTTGCAGGTCGAGGTGCGTACCGAGAGCCGGCGCTGGGGCAGCGGGTCGCCGACGGCTGCTGCAATCCGGCTGCGGGTCGTGCATTGGAGGCGGCACCCGGATTCGAACCGGCGTGCAGCCGGCAATTGGAGACTTGTTAGGAACTACCGCCGGGTCCGTCGGGATGGGTGGACGAATAGCCCTTGATTCGCCCGGCGTGCAAGGGGCGATTTGAAACTGAGCCGAGCCTACCACAGGGCCCGAGGCGTCGGTTGGCAATTGATCCCTGGTTCGCCGGGCGCGGAGGGCGACTGAGGACTCCGGTGAGCCTGCCCAAGAGCCGTGCGGGTCCCGGGGTGGCCCCTCGGATTCGCCGGACGCGTGATGGGCGGCTATTGCCCCGGGTTGCGCGTACCGCCAACCGAAATTGTCGTTGAACTCGGCATCAAGACGGGCGTACGATTGGGGGTGTTAGTATCGACCCGCAGGAAGCGGCGCCCATTCCGGACGGCTTCTTGGGTCCCTGCCCAGTATCCGAGGAAGGGTTTGGCCATGACACCGCTGCAAGAGGCAATACGACTGATTGCGATCGTGACCTTGCTGAGCGTCCTTTCCCCCGCGAGCGCATTCGCTACGTGGTTGCTTGACGGAACTCCTGTCTGTACAGCGCTGCAGAGCCAGCAGGTGCCACAGATCGCCCAGGACGGGGCAGGTGGAGTCATCATTGCCTGGCAGGACTGGCGCAATGAGAACTATGACATCTATGCGCAGCGCATGGGGCCGGACGGAGGTCCTCTCTGGGTCAACGACGGGGTCGCCGTATGTGTCGCAGACGGCGCCCAAGTACTGCCCTGGATCACCTCGGACGGAGCGGGGGGAGCCATCATCGTTTGGGCGGATTTCGACCTCTTGGGCATTCGAGCGCAACGCCTGGATCCGGGCGGCAGTCCCTTGTGGGGCCCGACCGGAGTGTCTGTCTGCTCAGGAACCGGGACTGGGGAGCCCTACCCTCGGTGCGTTTCGGATGGAAAGGGCGGAGCCATCTTCGCCTGGCAGGATATTCGAGACGGCGAGTACGACGACGTCTACGCACAGCGAGTCGATGCATCCGGCAACGTGAAGTGGACCCCCGACGGTGTCAACGTCAGTGTGGCCGAGTACGGCGCGATGCAACCCGAGCTCGTCTCGGACGGAGTCGGGGGAGCCATCATCACATGGATGGGTAGCGGGATCTATGCGCAGCGCGTGGACTCATTGGGCACTATGGAATGGGGGGACGGTGGAGTCGCAGCAGGAGGCGGCGATTCCCCTCGCATAGTCTCGGACGGGGCCGGAGGCGCTGTCATCACGTGGATGAGCTCGCCATACGGCCACGACGGCATCTATGCGCAGCGGGTGGGTCCAACCGGCAACGCAATGTGGACCGCGAACGGCGTCGGGCTCTGCGTCAGTAGCCAGGTCGTTTCGAATCCAGCAATCGCGGCGGATGGAGCCGGCGGAGCCATCGTCACCTGGCAGGACAGGCGGGAATGGCTGAACATGGACATCTATGCGCGGCGTGTGAACTCAAACGGTGCCGTACTATGGAGCGAAGAGGGGGTTGCCATCTGCACGGCGGACGGGCCGCAAGCCCATGTGCAGATTACGTCGGATGGAGCTGGTGGAGCAATCATCATCTGGGAAGACCAGCGTGTCTTCTCGGACATCTACTCGCAACGCGTGGGTGCGGACGGGACTCCCGTGTGGACCGAGAACGGGGTTGCGATCTGCACGGCTCTTGATTACCAGTCGGTTCCCCAGATCACTTCGGACGGAGGCGGAGGAGCCATCGCGACCTGGTGCGACTATCGAGATTCCCCCACGACGGGTGCTCATATCTATGCACAGAAGATCAGCGCCGGCGGCGGGGTGGCTGCGGTTGCCGCTCCTGTCTCCCCGACGACGGGGCGGATGCTCGTACAGAACGCGCCGAATCCGTTTGGTTCAGGTACGGCGCTTCGCTTCCGCCTCCCGAGCGCGGGGCAGGCCAGGCTGAGCATCTACGACGTCAACGGTCGGCTCGTCCGGGTCCTCGTAGACGGGGAGTTGCCGGCGGGCGGGCATGAGGCGGTCTGGGATGGGAGAGATGCTTCGGGGCGGGGGATGGGCTCGGGGACCTACTTCGCGCGGCTGCTTGCCGACGGGCAGAGGCAGACCGTGAGGATCGCGCTGGTGCGCTGAGTCGGGCCCGCGGACCTGTTGGAGGCGGCACCCGGATTCGAACCGGGGAATAAGCGCTTTGCAGGCGCTCGCCTTACCACTTGGCTATGCCGCCTCGGAGGGTAGTAAAAGTAGCATCCCGCCGACGGCCTCAGCAAGCCGACCGGCCCCGGCCGAAGCCGGCGCAGCTGCGGACCCAGGCGCGTCCGCAGCTGCCTCGACGGAGGCGTCTCGGCGTTCGCCTACCCGGTATCCTCGAACACGCCTGTCCGCACGTCGCCGATGACCACCCGTGCGAGGCGATGACCAGCGTCCGACGCCCTCAGCGCGTCCGCGAGCCGGCGCGCCTCGGCCAGCGCCCGAGGCGTCGCCGCCTGGTTCACGAACACGATGACCTCAACATCTTGGGCGATCCGCGCCAGGTAGCCGTCGGGGCGCAGCACGATGCCCGCCACGTCCTCCGCTGTCACGAGCGCGCCGGCCGGCCGGCCCACCCGCTCGCGCAGCAGCGCGGACCGGTGCACGTGCGCGTCGTCCAGCGGGGCGCCGAGGCAGTCCGCGCCGATGACCGCGATGACCAGGTCGGCGCGCAGCGAGACCACGGGCTCGTGGTCCGCGTGGACCTTGAGCGAACGCCCGGCAGCACCGTCGGCCTCGACCAGCATGTGCTCGGCGATGCGCGCGTCCACGAGTGCATCGAGCACGACGACCGGGAGCCCGCCAACCTTCCGACCGCCTTCGGGGTCCGGCGCCACGGCGGTAACGTGCCGGCGCGTCGCGAACTCGCTCCGCAGTCGCTCCACCAGGAATGCGGCGTCCGAACCGAGCACGACGCAGTCGGACTGCGCGGGCTCCGGGTAGAGGATGCGCGTGCTCGTCGTCGTGAGCACGGAGCGCCCTTCGGCGGCCAGCGCGTACGCGGCGGCGAACATCAGCGTGGTCTTGCCGCCACCACCGATCAGGTGGACGTAGCGCCGCTCCCGCAGCCCAAAGGCGTCAAGGATCACGCTGGATCCGCCGGCCAGCGTGAGCCACCACGATCTCGAGCACGCTGCCGCTGATGATGCGTGCCTTGTCGGACAGCGTGGTGCACATCGACACGTCGCCGCGGGGATCCACGTCCGCGACCTTGAAGCCCTCGGTCACGGACAGGCCGGGCCACAGCAGGCCGCGCAGCACGCCCGCGATCTGCGCCCTCACCTCGACCCCCGCCACGCTCCCGAGCACTTCACCGGCTTCGACCTGCTCGCCGATCCGGCGGGGGCTCGTGAAGATGCCGCTCGCCGGCGCCCGCACGACGCGCTCGTGCGTGTAGCCGCCGATCTCGCCCGGCTCGCCCGTGTCGCGCGACGAGGGTCCGCTCGCGATGATGCGGCCCAGGTCGTGCCCGCGCATGGTTTCGACCACGTAGTGCACGTCCCGGCCGGCCTTGAGCCCGGGTCCGAGGCCGATCACCAGCGGCGCGTCGTCGCAGTGGTTGCCGAGATTAGCCTTCAGGATGCGCGCGTCCACGATCACGTCCGGGTGCCAGAGCGCGACCAGCCGGCCCTCAGGATCCACGCAGACGGGGATGTGCGGCCACTCACCCTCCGCAAGCGCGGCCACCACCTCGACCGTCGCGCGCACGCCGCGCACGCCCTCCACCTCGATCTCGCCCTCGTAGATCGCGGAGCAGAAGGCGACCGTGCGGCGGATGGCGGTCGGCCGCTCCAGATCCGTCATCGCCACGCGGTAGCCGCAGCGAAACAGGCGGTGCGCCGTGGCCGAGGCCTGCTCGCCGGCGCCCTTGACCAGCACCCGCTCCCGAGGACCGCTCACGCACCGCCCTCCCCCACCGCGAGGTCCGCGGGCAGGTCCACGTCGAAGAGCACGGCCGCGTCGTCCGTCTCGAACTGCGCGACCCACTCCGGATGCGCATGGATGATCTCGCGCGCCCCGACGTCGCCCGAGACCGCGAGCAGTGCCTCGCGCAGCCCGGCACCGATCATCACGGGATGCCCTCGGCGGCCCCCGCAGACCGGGATCACGATCGGCTTGCCGGTCACGGCGTGGCAGGCGATCAGGAACGCGATCAGCGCAGGCGTGATCCGGGGCATGTCCGCGAGGGCGACGAGATAGGCCTCGGCTTCCGCGGGCGCTGCCCGCACGCCCGTGCGCAGCGAGGCGCCCATGCCCTCGGCATGATCAGGATTGACGATGAAGCGGCAGCGCGGGCGCGCGGGCGGCACGACGAAGCCGGGCTTCACGACCACGAGCGTCTCGACGATCCCTGGCGACGCGAGCAGCGGATCCAGCGCGTGCTCGTAAAGCAACCGCCCGCGCCAGGGCGCGAGCAGCTTCTCGCCGCCGAACCGGGTGGACGAGCCCGCGGCCAGCAGGATCGCGACGACGCGCATCGGGCTACCGGTGGGCCCCGGTGCCCCTCAACTCGGGCGCCGTCCTGCGATGCTCCGCGAACAGTTCCGAGAGCCGCTGCGCTGCCGCCATGATCGCCTCCGGACTCGTGCCGTCGGCGAAGGGCAGCACGCGGCCGCCCTGCTTGAGCAGCCTCCCGCGCGCCACCACCGTCTCCACCTCGCTGCCGTCCGCCGCCCAGATGAGGTTCTCCATCAGGTTGTCGAGGCGCGTCGGGGTCAGGTTGGGCCGGGCGAGATCGAGCAGGATCCAGTCGGCGCGGCGGCCGGGCGCCAACTCGCCCTGCTCCTGCCGCAGCATCCGTGCGGGCACGCTGGTGATCATCTCGAGCAGTTGCTGCGAGCGCAGCAGCGTGGCGTCCTGGTGCAGCGCCTTCTGGTACTGCGCGGCCAGCCGCGCGGCGGCCAGGATGTTCTGGTTGTCGCCCGAGCCCGAGCCGTCGGTCGAGATCGCCACCGGCACACCCGCGGCGAGCATCTCGAGCAGCGGCGGCATGCCCGAGCCGAGGATGGTGTTGGCGAGCGGGTTGTGCACGATCATCGTGCCGGTCCTCGCCAGGATCCCGACATCGCGCGGGCCGCAGTTGACCTGGTGCGCCAGCATCGTGTCGCCGTCGAGGATGCCGATGGACTCGGCGAACCCGACCTCGCTCAGGCCCGGCTCGATCTCGGCGCTGAACCAGCGCGTGGTGCGCGGCTCCTCGGCGCTGTGGATGTGGAACAGTGTGCCGTGCTCGCGCGCCCAGCGCTTGAGCGGCACCAGCATCTCGCGGCTGTTCGAGAAGAACTGGTCGGGCCCCGGGCAGAAGCTGGTGCGGGCGAGGTCGGGCAGCGCGAGGGCGTCGTCGAGGCGCGCGAGCGCCTGCTCCGGCCGGTCCAGCGCCTCCTTCACGTAGTTCCGGTCCTGGCTGCCGATGGCCACGATCATGGTCGTGCCCGCGGCCTCGTTCGCCTGCGCCAGCTCGCCGACGTGGAACTTGTTGAAGTTGCAGTGGTGGACCAGGCTCGTGGTGATGCCGTAGTGGATGTCGCAGAGCCGGGCCAGGCGGTAGGTCACCAGGTGCGGCGACGCCCCCAGCTCGCGGTAGAGCCGTTCGTGCTGCGTGTTCATGAAGCTCGTGAACGGGTTCACCGCGTGGTCGAGCCAGTCAGTGAGCGGCTCGTCCTTGGCGATGCCGATGAGCGGCTGCTCGTGGTCGTGCCCGTGCGCCTTGACGAAGGCCGGCATCAGCACGGCGCGCAGCCGCGGCACCTCGCTGCCCGCGGCCGCCGGAGCCCCCATGACGCGCAGCGCGGCACCGTAGGCCTCGCGGATGCGGGTGCCGGTCTCGGGCGTGTAGCGGCCGACCTCGCGGAGAGTCTCGCCCTCGCTCAGCAGGTAGCCGTCCTGGATGCGCTCGCTCCGGTCGGGAGCGGCCAGCGGCAGCAGGAACTCCGCGCGGCAGAGCGTGAATCGCGGCTCGCTCACCGCTTCGCGCCCCGGTCCAGCTTGCCCAGCGCTCGCAGGATCTTCTCCGCGCTGAACGGCCAGCTGCGCATCCACACGCCGGTCGCGTCGTGGATCGCCGCTGCGATCGCGGGTGCCGCCCCGTTGCAGGCGATCTCCGAGACCGACTTGCTGCCGTACGGACCGAAGGGGTCGGTGGTCTCGACCAGCACCGCCCGGAAATCGTCGGGCAGGTCGTGGATCATCGGAATCTTGTACTCGATCAGGTTCGCGTTGCGGCACCGCCCACGCTCGTCCAGCAGCATCTCCTCGAAGAGCGAGTGCCCGATGGTCTTGAGCACGCCGCCGTACATCTGCCCCAGCGCCAGCTCGGGGTTGATGGGCGTGCCGCAGTCCTGCAGTGCGAAGTACTTCTGCACCTTGACCGCGCCGGTGCGCGCGTTCACCGCCACCTGGCAGAAGTGCGCGCCGTAGGGGATCGCCCCCTTGTCGGTGGTGTAGCACGCGGAGCTCATGAGCTGTCCGGTGCCCGTGCCCGAGACCGTGAAGCGCGAGATCTCGGCATAGGAGACCGGGCGCGAGCCGCCCACCACCGTGGACGGGTACGCCAGCGCAAGGCTCTCGGCCGGCTCGCCCAGGATCCGTGCGGCCGTCTCGATGAGCTTCTGCTTCATCCCCTGCGCCGCGTTCAGCGCCGCGTTGCCCGAGAAGAACGTCCCGCTCGAGGCGTAGGCACCGTCGTCGTAGGGCGTCACATCGGTGTCCGCCACGATCAGTGAGACGTCGCCGAGCCCGGTGCACAGGCACTCGGCCGCCAGTTTGACGACGAGCGTGTCGAGGCCCGTGCCCATGTCGGTCCCACCGCTCAGCAGCATGAACGTGCCGTCGCCGAGCAGGGCGACACTGGCGTTGGCCGAGTCGATACCCGGCAGCCCGGAGCCCTGCTGGATGATCGCCACGCCCTTGCCGATCCGCACATCGGGATCCTCGCTCGTCGCCTTCGCGTCCCAGTCGATCATCGCGCTGCCCTGCTCGATCGCCGGCCCGAGTCCGCAACTCGAGACCGCCTGCGCCGTGCCCTCACGCCCTTCACCCAGGCATTTGAGGATCTCGAGCATCGTCCCCTCGCGCACACGGTTCATCTCGAGGAAGGCGAGCGGGTCCATGCCCAGCGCATCCGCCAGCTCGGCGCAGGCCAGCTGCAGGGCGTACGAGCCCTGCGGCGCCCCGTAGCCCTGGTAGGCCCCGGCAGGCGGGATGTTCGTGTACCAGGTCCTCACGTCGAAGTGCACGTTCTCGCAGAGCAGCAGCGGCAGGCTCTTCGAGCAGGCGTTCATCGGGACCGTCAGGCAGTGCGCCCCGTAAGGGCCGGTGTTGGCGCGGACGTCCATCTTCACGGCCGTGAGGCTCCCATCGCGCTTCGCCCCCAGGGTGACCTTGATCTTCATCGGGTGGCGCGTGCGCGAGGCGATGAACTCCTCCTCGCGGGTGAAGCGGTAGAGTACCGGACGGCCCGTCACCCAGGTGCCGTATGCGGCGACCTCTTCGAGCACCATGTCCTGCTTGGCGCCGAAGCCGCCGCCCACGCGTTCCTTGATCACGCGTACCTGGTTCTCGCTGATCCCGAGGATGCGCGACACGATGCGGCGCACGTGCCAGGGCACCTGCGTGGAGGCGTGGATCACCAGGCGCTCGTCCTGGATCCTGGTGTAGACCACGTGCGGCTCGACCGACACATGCTGGACCTGCGAGGTCTCGTACTCACGTTCGATCACGACCTCGGCCTCGGCGAGGCCCAGGGCGATGTCGCCGATGCCGCCGTGGACGCTGGCGGCGAGGTTCCTCTGCGGATCGCCGTGGATGGGGAACTGGTAGATGACCCGGCCGTCACGGGGATCGGCCCCGCGGTTGTCGAGGTCCGCGGGTGCCCCGGCGACGTACTCGACCACGCCGTTGTGCAGCACGGGCGCCCCCGGCGCCGCGGCCGCTTCGATCGAGAACACCGGATCGAGCACCTCGTACTCGACCTTGATCTTCCGCAGGGCCGCCCGGGCGATCTCGACGGTCTCCGCCACGACCGCGGCCACGCGATCGCCGACGTGGAGCAACTTCTCGCCGAACATCTTCCGATCGTAGGGCGAGGGCTCGGGGAATCCCTGCCCGGCCGTGTTGTAGTAGACGTCCGGGCAGTTCTTGTGCGTCAGGACCAGCACGACGCCTGGCATCGCCTCGGCCCGGCTCGTGTCGATGGACTTGATGTAGGCGTGCGCGTGCGGCGATCCCAGCATCTTGAGATGGCAGGCATCGCTCCCCGCCATGTCCTCGACATAGGCCTTCTCGCCCCGCACCAGGCGCGGGCCGTCCACCTTGCGCACCGTCTTGCCCACGATGCGCAGGTCGTCGCGGAATTCCTGGCCCTTCACCGCCGCGTGCGCCGGATCCTTGCGGCGCTTCGCCGCCAGCTCGACCGCTGCGAACATCTGTTCGTAGCCCGTGCAGCGGCAGAAGAGACCTGAGAAAGCATCCTTGACCTGCTCCCGCGTCGGTTGCTCGTGGCGGGCCAACAGCGCCTCGGTCGCGAGCAGGAACGCCGGCGTGCAGTAGCCGCACTGCACCACGCCCGTGTCGATGAACGCCGTCTGGATCGCCGAGAGTTCCCGGTTCTTCGCCAGGTGCTCGACGGTGCGGATCTCGCGCCCGTCGATCTGCGGCACCAGCAGCAGGCAGGAATTGACCGTGAGCCCGTCGAGCAGGATCGAGCACGCGCCGCAACTGCCCTGGCCGTCGCAGCCGTTGCGCACCGAGAGGAGGTGCTCGCGCCGCAGCAGGTCGCGCACGCGCTCCCCCGGCTGGACCTCGAACTCCCGGAGCGTCCCGTTCACTTTGACCGAGATCTTCATGACCGGCCCCGTTTCTGCCCGATGGCGTCTCGCAACGCCAGGGCCACGACCACGCCTGCCTGGTACTTGCGGAACGCGGCGCTGCCCGAGAGATCGCCGGCGGGCCGGACCGCCCGGCGGGCCAGCGCCTGCAGCTCATCCATCGAGGGCAAGGGCCTTCCGTCCAGCGCGTCCTCGACCGCGGTCAGCCTCACGACGCGGCCCGCCACGCCACCCACGGCGATGATCGGGCACTTCACCGCGTTTCGGACGACCGTCAGGGAGAGCGCAGCGCTGACGATCGAGCGCGCGCTGGCGGAGGCGCGCAGGTTGCGGCACGCGGCCACCCGCCCGGCCCCCGGCCGCGGCAAGACGATCTTCGTGATGAGGCCCGCGGTGGGCTTCGCGACGTAGTCCGCGACCAGGATCGTCTTTGCAGTACCGGGGCGCGACAACCCGAGCTTCGCGTCCAGCGCGATCAGCATCGGGATCAGGTCGCTATAGGACGGGTTGCTGGCGAGGTGTCCACCGAGGGTCGCCATCTCGCGGACGTTCCGGCTCACGAGTTGGGCGGCCGCCGCGCGCAGGCCCGCCGGGACCTTCCGCTCGTCGATCAGCCGCTGGAGCGTGCACAGCGGCCCGATGTTCACGACGCCCTGCTTCATCACGATGCGATCGAGCCCCAGCCCCGCGAGGCTGATGACGTGCTCGGGGCGCAGGGCGCAGGGGCTCGAGCAGAGGGACCGGGTGACCACCGCACCTTGTTGCCGTTCGCTTCGATCGTGCCCCAGGCCAGCAAGGCTGATGCCGTGCTCGGGGCACCGGGCGCAGGCGTGCGAGTTGAGATAGGTCCCGCCCGCGAGGAAGATCGCCCGGCTCTCGAATCTCTTCTTCAGAGCGATGGCTTCGCGGATCGTGGCGGGCCGGTGGAACTGTTCGATCATGCTCGGTTCCTCTCGGAAGCAGGGGCACGGGGGACGATCAGATATTCTAGGAGGAGTGCCGGGAAAAGGGAATACGGAAACCGTGCAAGGGATGGGCGCCAGGGCCGCGTGCGGCAGGCGGCCGCCACAACCTCATCGCGGGCGCCGGGCCGTCCGGCGGGCTCAGCCGCGCTGGCGGGCAGCTTCGTGCGAGGCGCCACTCGACGCCCCTTCCCTACCGCTTCGGCCCGCGACCCTTCTGCCGTTTCCGCTCACGCGCCTTCTTGCTGCGCCGGCGCGATTCACGCAGCCAGGCCATCGCGCCCGGAGTCGCGCGCCAGGCCCCCAGCAGCGAGGCCGCCGCAATGACCGCCTCTTCATCCGTGCCAAAACCGTAGCGGTCGGGGAGTTGTTCGGGGGATCGCGCGCTGCCCGAGAGGTACTTCGTGACGTGTGGATTGCTCCGGACCGCGACCGCGAGCTTCGCCTGAGCGGCCTCGCCGTCGCCGCTGCCGCGGAACTCCAGCAGCGCGCGCCCATACCCAAGGACGGACGATGGATCGTCTTCAAACGCCTCCAGCAACTGCGCCGCCTCGTCGTCCCGTCCCCGTTCGAGCAGGCGCGGCAGAAGCACCTCGCGCACGCCCTGGTTGTCACCCGGGTTGAGCCGCAGCAGTTCCTGCAGGTGGCCGAGCGCCTCGTCGTGGCGCCCCGCGATCCAGAGGCACTCGGCGTAACCGAAACGCGCCCTCATGTACGGCCGCGTCTCGATCACGCCCCAGAAGTGTCCGACGTGCTCCTCGAACGGCGCGCTCCCGAGCGTCCGCTCCGCAGCCGCCATGGCCCGGGCGTAGAGTTCGGTCCGCCGCGCACGATCGGGCATCTCCTCGGCCAGCAACCCCCAGGCATCCGCGCAGTCCGGGTGGATCGCGAGCGCTTCGCGCGCGAGTTTGATTCGCAGGCGGCCGTAGACATCGAGCGCCTCGTAGAAGCGCGCCTGCGCCCGGCCCGCCGGACTCGTGTCAGGCTCGCGCAGGGCGACTTTGCCGCCCGATTCAGCCATGAAGGCGTTGATCTCCTCGATACCCGTCAGCCCGCGCTCGGCGATCGCCCGCTGCAGGCCCACCATCATCTGCTCCATCATCCGCCGGTCGGGCAGCTCATGCCCTCCGCAAGTCCCCGGCGCAAGCGGCTTCGCCCGCGGCTCGAGCAGCGCGGGGATGGACAACTCGATGACGCACTCCCCGTCAAAGGTCGCGACCGTCTTCGACCAGCGTCCGCTGTCGAGTTCATCCTCGGTGGTCGCCACCAGCGCGCGCAGCAACCCCTCGACGAACGTCAGGCGCGCCGCATCCGCCGGCTCCCCCCGCCCGGACGACGCGGCACACATCAGCATTGGATAGGCCCCTGCCTGCGCCAGCGGCAACGCATGCTCCTCCCAGAGTTCGCTGTCGGGGATAGGCAACTCGTAGATCGGATCGAAACTCAAGAGCCACACGTGCGTCCCGGGCAGGAACTGCGCCGGCGCCTCCTCGGCCAGCAGCCGATCGAGGTCCTCCTCGGTCCGAAAGAAGTCCAGCCCCTGTTCGATCCCACCACCGCCCAGGACCGTGAAACAGCGCAGGCCCTCTTCCGGGACGGGCGAATCCACGCGCAGCAGGTCCTCATCGGTCAGCTGGTTCCATGGGGCGGCACGATGGAACGCGGCAGCAGCTTCCGCGAAGGCGCGCACGCGCTCGACGGTCACACCCGACCCCGAGAAACAGCTCGTGAAGCCCGCAGGGTCCGAGAAGGAGCTGGCGGAGCCCGCAGGGCCCGAGAGCCTGCGTGTCATCACGGCCAGCACTCCGTCGATGGCCTCGAGCCGCTCTGTGAGCACCAACTCGATGCCGGCCCCCTCGATCACCGGACGAAGCACCTCGGCGAGGCCGGGATCGCGCACCTCGACCCGCGTGGGCCGGAACTGGATATCCCTCACCTTCGCGAGGTCGATGATGGCCCGGAGCGCGGCCTGCCCATCCGGCTCGGCGGGGTCCATCAGTTCGCTCACCCCCACCTCTTCGGTCACCGCGCTGTGGCAGATCGGCATCCGCGGCCGAAAGGGCGGCCGCTCCTGCTCCACCACCCATTGCGGCATGCGTACGATGGCGAGGTGCCAGACATCCTCGCGAATGGGCAGACGCTTGAAGCGCTCGAGATCGAGATCGATCGGCCGGGGCATGGCGGGCAGCCTCTCAGTTTGCGGGGATGGACGAGACGGGAAACTAGCGCGAGCGGCACGGAAGGGCAATGGAGAGAAGCGACAGAAGGCAAGTGCGAGGCGTGCTCGGCCGGGATCGGCCCCGCGTCCCGAGCCGATTGAGCAGTTGGAGCAGCCGCTCGATCGAGAACCCAGCCAATCGTCCGCGCAGGAGATTGGAGACCTGGGGCTGAGTGATTCCCAGCAGGCCCGCCCCGCGCGATCGCTTCGTCTCTGCGGAACTCGCCCCTACGCCCCCGTGACCGTGCGGATCTCGAAGCGCGGCGGCGACTCGATCAGTTTCTTCACCGCGCACTGCTCGGCCGAGCGGACCAGGGCGGCGTGGTACTTCTGGGGGAACCCGGGTGGCACGTGGATGTCCAGCTCCACTTTGTCGATCATGCCCGTCGCCCGGTCCACGCCCAGACGCTGCGTCAGGCGAATGCCCTCGGTCGGCAGGTCGCGCTGCCGGCAGAAGCCCAGCACGTAGATGCCCGCGCAGGTGCCGAGCGAGGCCAGGAAGGTCGCGAAGGGCGTGGGCGCCGAGCCCTCGCCCCCGCCCTGGGGCGGCTGGTCCGTCTTCACGGTGAAGGAGCCGAACTGGGCGTCCACACGGGCGCCCCCGGGAAAGCTGATCGTCATCTCCATGGAAAGGCCCCTTTCGATCGATCGAGTGCAGGACGGTCGAGTCTCACCGGTGAGAGACACGAGGGATGGGATTGGATCCGGGCCCCCGGCGCAGGCCCCACCCGATGCGCCCGGATGCGCCCGTTTGTTGCCTCCCGCTTCCTCGGGCACACTGCACCCTATGACCACGCGCGCGGATGAACTCTCGGTGGACAGTTTCTCTCCCCGCCAAATCCGCAACCTGGTCGACGCCATCGCCTCATTCCCCTCCCAGATGAGGGCGCGGGGCCGCGACTATGCGGCCCGCTCACGGGTCGGCCCTTTGCTCTTCCAGCCCGACGCGGTCGCAGCGCTGGTGCGCGGCACACGGGTCTACAATGTCTGGTGGACCTGGGAACGCGAGTCATGGAACTTCTCCTGTGACTGCCCGGTGGGTTTCGAGTGCAAGCATCAGTACGCGGTCGCATGCTGCGTTCTCCAGCCGCTTCTCAACCGCGGGCCGAACAGCGACCGCCGGCTGGTCCGGCTCCTGCCCGATCGCCTGGCCCGCCCCGCAGAACTCGGACACCCAAGCCCCCGCACGCGCCCCCGCGAGGACACGGCACTGCAAACGCACGAAGACGGATTTCTGGATGAAGATGAAACGGAAGAGCAGGAGCTGGCGAGGGACGAGACGGATGAGGCGGGCGCGGACGAAGCGGCGGTGGACACACCCGTGGCGCTGAATCCGCGCGGCTTGCGGTCAGAATCGTGGCGGTCGGGCCGCCAGGGGACGTCCTTCCTGACATCCCACACCCGCCGGCCCGTCAGCCTGGCGGCATTGCGTGCCGCCCACGACGTCTGGACGCGCAGGGCGGTCCTCGACCAGATGCTGGGAGAGTACTCCCACCCGCCGATCCCGTACTACGAATCTCCCTTCAACGAGATCCTCTCGGGCACGGATTTCGACCTCATGTGCTGGCTCCTCGCTCACGTCCTCCCGGCCCGGTTCGACGGCTGGCTCCCGCCCGCTCTTGAGCCCTACCGCGAACGGCGGGATCTGGAGGAACGCTACCTGCGCAGCATGCAGAAATCGCTCGCGACCCGGCTGGCCGGCTGGTCTGCGGAGCGGCCCGTGGTGGCGGAGCGCAGCCTGCGCTTCGTGCTCGGCTTCGGACCCATGGTCGGCGGAAAGCCCGCTCTCACGTTCGATGGGCGACTCTCGTCGCGGCGGTTCCGTGACGAACCCCGCACGGCGACCCAGTTGCAGCAATTGCTGCGCGCCGCCGAACATCGGCCAGGGACACTGCCCGCAGGGCAGGCCGAGATCCTGCTCGCCTATCTCACCGGGCATGAGGATTGGAGGATGGGCTGGCCCTCGACGAACCGGCCCATGACGACCACCAGGCTGCTGCGCATGCTCGAAGCCGGCGCCGGCACACCAGGACTGGTCTGGGACCCGCTGCTCGATGCGGAGCTCGCCGCTCGCTTCGGGCTCTCCCCCGGCGAGCCGGTGCGCTTCGAGCGGCAGCCCACGGAGATCGTGCCCGTGTGCGTGCCACGCGACGGCACGCTCGTGCTCGATCTGGAGGTGCGCTGGCCCGATGGACGCAGCCGCAGCCTGGGCGAAGCACTGCTGCTGCGCGGCGCGGTCGAGGGGACTTACCGGGATCCCAGCATGCTGCTCTGCGACGGCGCGTTCCACCGGGTCTCGGAGCAGCCACCCCGCGACATCACCGATCACTTCGTCGGTCTGGACGGGCTCCCACTCGAGCGCGCCGAGCACGTCCTGCTGCTCGAGCAGATGGCGCAGCGCTTCCCCTCCATGCGCCGATCGCTCGCGCCCTTCACGCGGGTGCGGGCCGTGACTCCGATGGTGGCCATCGACCTGCGGGAGGACGACTGGCTGCAGATCCGCCTGTTCGCCGTCCCGACAGATACCGATTGGCGGCCACTCGCCCCGGTGAGTGACGCTGCCCGAGTCCTCGAGTACGAGCCACAGGCGGTCTGGAGTGCACTGTCCTCGGGCATTCGACGTCGCGGCAGTCCCGACTTCGAGCGCACCTCGACGGACGCTGCGACAGCACCATCCGTCGAAGCCGGGGGCTCGCCCGCAGCGGCGGACGAAGAGCCTGCTTCGCCCCCGGCTGGCGACGATGCCGCGGTCGTCGAGCCCGCGGAGCCGGTCTGGCTCGAACGCATGGACGACTCGGCGCTGGCACCCGCCCTGGAGTGGCTCGGGCGGACGGGAGCCCTTGACGGCCGCAAGGGCGCTCCCGGAGGGCGCAGCGTGACCGCGACCGACCCTCACATCGGCTGGTGGGTGCGCCTGGGCCCGCGGCGCAGCGCGGTCTTCGCCGCAGCCTGGGATCAGCGCCCCGGCGGCGTGCACTGGTACTGCACCCTGCGGGCGAAGCGGCTGCTGAGCGATGCGCGTCCGGTGCAGCCACGGCTGCGAGTCGCCAGCACCGGCCTGGACTGGTTCGGCGTCTCGGCCGAGTGGGAGGCGGAGGGGCTCCAGTTCACCGACGAGGACCTGGCCGCGTTGCGCCGCGCCAGTGGTCCCTACGTGAAGATCTCCTCCGGCTGGGTGCGCCGCGAGGCGGGTGATCTGGTCGAGCACGCGGCCGAGACGCTCGCCGAACTGGGCATCGAGCCCGGTGGCGGAGAACAGCGCCTGAGCATCTGGCAACTCGCCCAGGCCAGCCCGGAATCATTGCACGCGCTCGAAGCATTCGGCGCCGACCCCGGCGCGCTCGAAGCGATCCAGGCGCTGCGCGGCAAGGTGGCGCAGTTCACCGGCCTGCCACACGCTCCGGTGCCCAAGGGCTTCCGCGGGACGCTGCGTCCCTACCAGCAGCTGGGCGTGGACTTCCTCGCCTACGCTTCCTCGCTCGGGCTGGGCACGGTCCTGGCCGACGACATGGGACTGGGCAAGACCGTGCAGGCGCTCGCCTGGCTGCTGTGGCTGCGCCAGCGCACGCCCGGCCTCGGCCCTGCGCTGGTGGTCTGCCCGGCCTCGGTGGTGCACAACTGGGCGCGCGAGGCGGAGAGCTTCACGCCCAAGCTGCGAGTCGCGCTGCTCACCAGCGGCGGGCAGCGCCGCGGCCTGCTGCGCGAGGCTGCGAGCCATGACCTGCTGGTGACCAACTACGCCCTGCTGCGCCGCGACCTCGAGGCCTGGAAGCAGATTCCGCTCGGCGTCGCCATCCTCGACGAGGCGCAGAACATCAAGAATCCCGACGCCGCCGTGAGCCGCGCGACCCTCAACCTGGAGGCGCGACACCGCCTGGCGCTGACCGGCACCCCGATCGAGAACCGCGCGCTCGATCTGTGGAGCATCATGGCATTCGTGAATCCCGGGCTGCTCGGCCCGCGCGCCGCCTTCGCCGCGCGTTTCGACCGCGCCAAAGCGCCCGCGCACACGCGCCGCCTGCTCGCCGCCCGGCTGCGCCCCGTGCTGCTGCGCCGCATGAAGCAGGAGGTCGCGCCGGAACTGCCCCCGCGCATCGAGGAGCGCCGGGACTGCGAACTCCACCCCGGCCAGCGGCGGCTGTACCTGGCCGAGGCGGCGCGCACCCGCGAACTGATGGAGGAGATCGCAGCCGACCCGGAAGGCCTCGCCCGCTACCGCATCCAGATCCTCGCCGCGCTGACGCGGCTGCGCCAGATCTGCTGCCACCCCGGGCTCGCCGGCGGCGAGCCCGGCGCCGGCTCTGGCAAGTTCGACGCGCTCTGGGAGATCCTCGAGCCCCTGCTCGCCGAGGGCCACAAGGTGCTGGTGTTCTCCCAGTTCGTGCGCTGCCTGAACCTGCTCAAGGCCGAACTGGTGACGCGCGACATCGCGCACCACATGCTGACCGGCCAGACTCGCAAGCGCGAGGAGGTGGTGGCGGGTTTCCAGGCCGACGAGCGTCCGGCGGTCTTCCTCATCTCGCTCAAGGCCGGCGGCACCGGGCTGAACCTGACCGCGGCCAGTTACGTGGTGCTGTTCGATCCGTGGTGGAATCCGGCGGTCGAGGCACAGGCCATCGATCGCACCCACCGCATCGGCCAGACCCGCACCGTGATCGCCTACCGGCTGCTGACCCAGGGCACGCTCGAGGAGAAGATCTGGGAACTGCAGCAGCGCAAGGCCGCACTGGC
>Ga0315283_10001165_pt1 | contig 20779 bp, 20 predicted proteins | sample YL17G09_0_MG_FD_204541 | JGI IMG/M metagenome (GOLD analysis project Ga0315283, IMG submission 204541) | Sediment microbial communities from Yellowstone Lake, YNP, Wyoming, USA - YL17G09_0 | ecosystem: Environmental > Aquatic > Freshwater > Lake > Sediment | place: USA: Wyoming | collected... | reverse complement strand
GGGTTTGAGCCTCCCGGCGGGCGGCTTTTTCCTCTTTGCTCCGGTCGCGGGTTTTCTGCTTTACGCCTGGTCGTCGTCCGCCGTCGGCCGCCATAAAGCCCGGACCGAAAGGATTCCGATGGCCGGGGGTTCCGAAGTCTGGCTTCCGGCTTCGCTTTCCGCGGCGCTTCTCCTTAACGCCTTCGCTTGCCTCCGGATGCACGAGTCCGCGCTTTCCGATCTGACGGGAATCGCAGCCATCCTGGGGACCGCGGTCGTTTTTCTTTTTCGACGCCGCTTGTCCGCACCCCGGCCCCGGTGTTGGGCCCGAAAGGCGGTCGGCGCTGCCATGGCCGGGGCCTTTATCGTTGTGGACGTCCTGCTGGTCCTTGTTTTCATCCCATGGTCTCTCAAGGGGAGCCTCCCTGCAGGTTGGAACTCCTCTCCGGCTGGAAGACCTCTGCGATCGTTGCTCTACGCTAACCTGGTCGGCTTCCGTCCGGAAGACGCGACGAGGAGTCCGGGCAAGGGTAGCCGCCAAGGGCTGGATCTTCACGGCATCCACCTGGAAGGGGCCGTTTTGCGCCGAGCCGGCTTGAGCCGTGCCGATCTCAGAGGCGCCGTACTCAAGAACGCCCGGATGGAGGGGATCGATCTCTCGGGCGCGGACCTCAGACAGGCCAAACTCGCCCAAGCCCGGATAAGTTTCGCCGATCTCCGGAGCGTCGATTTTTCCGGGGCCGACATGAGAGGATGTTACCTGATGGGCGCAAACCTGCGGGGGGCCTCCCTAAGGAGAGCCCGCCTGCCTGGCTTGAGTCTGCTTTATGTTGACGCCGAAGGCGCGGACTTTTCCGGAAGCGACCTCACGGGCGCCCACCTCTTCGGCGCGGACCTCAGGAACGCCCGGCTCGAAGGAGCCATCATCAAGAACAGCCGACTCACCCGGGCCGTTTTCGCGGGGGCCGACCTCAGGGGAGCTGATCTTCAAGGAGCGAATTTCCTCCAGGCAGACCTCCGCGGGGCGTCCTTCGAAGGGGCCAACCTGGTCGATGCCGCCGACCTTACGTCCGACCAGCTTCTCACGGTGAAAACTCTTTACGGGGCAAGAATGGGCCCGGATCTCTTGAAGCAGGTTCAAGAGAGATGTCCCTATCTTCTGGAAAAACCTGCGCCCGGGAAGATATGCTATAATGGACATCCATAATTAAGGCGAGAACGAACATGCCTATTCATGAGTATAAATGCAAGAAATGCGGGGCCCGAACCGAAGCCCTGCAAAAGTTCAGGGACAAGCCTCTCCTGGAGTGCCGGAAGTGCGGGGGCTCTCTCGAGAAGCTGATATCATCGCCGGCCATCCAGTTCAAAGGCTCTGGCTTCTACATCACAGACTACGCCCCGAAGAACACTCCGGCCAAGGAAGATACGCCCAAGGAAAAACCCGAAAAAACCAAGGAAACGCCGGTTAAGGATACCCCCCCCGCTACAAGTACATAAAGATCGATCCACGGCCGAAAAGCCGGCTCATAAATCAGCGCTGATTGACTCATCCGGCCGGATAATGAATTCTGGTTCTCGACGGACTTACCTCGCTTTTCTAGCCTGTCCAGCTCTTGTATGTTAAAATACCAATGATGAAAATCGTGGTCCGGATGCCCAACTGGATCGGGGACGCCGTCATGGCCCTGCCGGTCCTGGATGCTCTCCGGTCCAACTTCCCCCAGGCTGAGCTATGGGCCGCCGCGAGGGAATGGGTTGGAGACCTCTTCTCCCCCGAACACGGGATCAAGGGGCTCGTTCCACTCCCCCAGGTCCGCGATCTAAAGAGCCTGCGCCAAGCAAGCTCGCTGCTCAGGAAACACGGGTTTGATACTGGTCTCCTGTTGACCAACTCCTTTTCATCGGCCCTCGTCTTCCTCCTGGCCGGAATCCCGGAGCGCTGGGGATACGCCCGGGATGGGCGGGGTTTTCTCCTGTCGCGGAGCGTCCCTCTGAAGAATGGAGACCCGCCCCGCCATCAGACGGACACCTACAAGGACCTTCTCGCAGGCTTGGGGATCGAGGTCTCATCTTGTACGGTCGATCTGCATCTCACCGAAGAAGAAAAGACCGCCGCCGGAAAAGCCATGACTGAAGCCGGGCGCGATCCGGCCCGCCCCCTTGTCATTCTCAATCCAGGGGCCGCCTACGGCCCGGCCAAAAGGTGGCCGGCCGAGAGATTCGCCAATCTCGCCCGCCTGTTTCAAGCGAGAAAGAACGCCGAAATCCTCCTCGTCGGCGCGGCCGGCGAAACCGATATCGCCGCGTCCATCGCTTCCGGCCTGGAGAGGAAGCCGCTCAACTTTACTGGGAAGACAAGTCTGCGCCAACTCATGGGCCTCATCAGCCTGGGCCGCGTTTTCGTGACCAACGACACCGGCCCCATGCATATCGCCGATGCTCTCGGCGTTCCCGTTGTCGCCATCTTCGGTCCGACCGACCCGAAGGCGAGCGGCCCCTCCCGGCGGCCTTCGGTGGTCCTGAAAACAGCCGTCCCCTGCTGGCCCTGCACCTACCGGTCCTGCCCTTACGACCATCGGTGCATGAACGGGATAGGGCCCGAGGAGGTCTTCGAAGCGGGCCGGGGTTTCTTATGAAAAAACGCCGGGCGGTCTTTCTGGACAGGGACGGGACAATCAACGAGGATGTCGGTTATCCCGGGAGCTACGACCGGGTCCGCATCTATCCCTACAGTTTCGAGGCGGTTCGGAGGATCAACGAAGCCGGCCTCGCGGCCGTCGTCATCACCAACCAGTCCGGGGTCGGCCGGGGCTTCTTCACGGAGAATGACCTCCGCGTCATCCACGAGAAGATGACAAAGGCTTTTCAGGCCGAGAACGCGCGTCTGGACGGCATCTTTTATTGCCCCCATTTTATCTCTTCGGCCTCGCCTGAGCACGATTTCGACTGCGCCTGCCGCAAGCCGTTCCCGGGCATGGCCTTGAAGGCCAGGGAAGCCTTCGACCTCGACCTCGAGGGTTCCTATATGATCGGCGACAAGGTCGAGGACATCCGATTCGGGCTGAATATCGGGGCGACGCCCATTTTGGTCCTCACGGGGTACGGCTCCGGCTCCCTCGCCAAGCTCAAGAGCGAGGGCATCGAGCCTGCCTACATTGCCCCTGACGTCCTGGACGCCGTAGGCTGGATCCTCCGTCGCGAGAAGGCGCGCCAAGAGGAGGACAACGTCCGTGATCCGCTTTGACGACCTCCTCGAGAAGGTTTCGCCCCGCCTCGGTGAAAAGGACACGGTTGTCCTTCAGAAAGCCTATGTCTTTGCGGCCCGGGCTCATAAAGGACAGGTCCGACGCTCCGGAGAGCCCTATCTAAGCCACCCCCTCGAGGTCACCGCCATGCTGGCCGACATGAACCTCGACAAAACCACCCTCGTCGCCGGCCTCCTCCACGACGTCCTCGAGGACACGGACGTGACCGCGATCGAGATCAAAGAGGCCTTCGGCAAAGAGGTCGCGGCCTTGGTCGAAGGCGTGACGAAGATCAGCCGCCTCCAGGAGGCCTCGCCCGAGGCCCGGCGCGCCGAGACGATCCGCAAGATCATCCTGGCCATGACCGACGACTTGCGGGTCATCTTCATCAAGCTGGCCGACCGGATCCACAACCTCAAGACCCTCAAGTTCCTGGACGTGGAGAAGCAGAAACAGATCGCCCGGGAGACCCTCGAGATCTACGCCCCCATCGCCAACCGGCTGGGCATGGGAAGGATCCGGGCCGAGTTGGAAGACCTGTCCTTTTCCTATGTCGCCCCGGATGAGTATCGCAGGGTGGTCTCGCTGGTCGGGCCCCAGATGAAGACCGCCGAGAAGGATACCCGGCAGTTCCGGAAGACGCTCGAAGGCCTGATGAAGGAGAACGGCATCCCGGCGGAGATTCACGGCCGAATCAAACGGCTCTACAGCGTCTGGAGCAAGATGAAACGGCGGGATATCGGGTTCGACCAGGTCTATGACTTCATGGCCCTGCGGCTCATCACGGACTCGGTCAAGAATTGTTATGCCGCGCTGGGCATAATCCACCAGCGCTGGCCTCACCTGCCCCAGCGCTTCCGGGACTTCATCGCCATGCCCAAGCCCAACCTCTACCAGGCCCTCCACACAACGGTGATCACCGAGGAGAAGAAGACGTTCGAGGTCCAGGTCCGGACGAAGGAGATGCACGACCTGGCCGAGGAGGGGATCTCCGCCCACTGGAAGTACAAGGAGGGGGCCCCCCAGGACCTGATAAAAGACGACAAGCGCCTGCATTGGCTGAGGGAGATGGCCGCCCTCTACGAGGAGCAGAAGAACCCCCGGGAGTTCCTGAAGAACCTGAAAACCAACCTCATCCCCGATGAGGTCTACGTCTTTACGCCCAAGGGGAAGGTCGTGAGCCTGCCCCCGGGGGCGACCGCTCTCGATTTCGCCTTCAAGATCCACACGGAGATCGGTCTTCACGCCTCTGGAGCGAGGATCAACGGAGGCCTCGTCACCCTGAAGGCGCCCCTCAAGACCGGGGACATCGTAGAGATCGTCACCTCGCCGGAGAAAACCCCGACCCGGAGCTGGCTCAGGGCGGCCGCGACCTCCGACGCCCGGCACCAGATCAAACGCTGGTTGAACGCCAGGAGCCGGGCCAAGAGCCTCATCCTGGGAAAGAAGCTCTGGGAGCGGGCGCTCGGGAAATTCGATCTCCCCGCAGAGCTGAAGAAGGAAGAGAGCCTGCTCCGTCGCCTGTCCGAGGTCCTGAATAAAAAGATCGGGACCATGAACGATTTCTACCGCCACGCCGGGATGGGCAAGGTCGTCATCGACAAGCCTTTCGTGGAGAAGCTGTCCCCCGCCTTCGGGATGCCCCCGAAGAAGGCGACGTTTCTTGAGCGGATGGTCTCCAAGGTCACCCGGAAGTCGTCTCCCGGCATCCTGGTCAAGAGTCTGGATGACCCGATGATCAGCTTGGCCAAGTGCTGTTCCCCCATAAAGGGAGAGCCCGTGACCGGCTATATCACCGTCGGCAAGGGGATCACGGTCCACTCGCTGCGGTGCCCCCTGGTCAACAAAGAGATCCTGGACGGCCAGCGGATGGTGGATGTCGCCTGGGACGATTCTTACCTGGGGACTTTCAAGGCAAAGCTCCTCATCAAGGCCGCGGACTCCCCCGGAGTGCTGGCCAAGGTCGCGACCCTCATCGCCCAACTCGAGGGTAATATCACGAAGGCCGAGATCGCGATCTTCGCAGACGGGCAGGCGAACCTAAACCTGGAGTTGAGCATCCGGGACATCCGTCACCTGGACGGAATCCTAGAGGGGTTGGGACAGATAAAGGAAATCTCTTCGACGGAAAGGGTCTGAGGAGGGATTCCTCAGGCGGCCTTGGCGACCTTCCCAGAGCGAATACATCGCGTGCATACCCAGATCTGTTTGACACCCTTGGGTGTCTGGGCCTTGACGTGCTGGAGGTTGGGCTTCCACTTCCTAGGAGAAGACTTGTGCGAGTGGCTGACGTTATGCCCGAAGACGGGCCCTTTCTGGCAGATTGCGCATACTTTAGGCATGGTGTTCTCTCTTTAAGGGCTCTTATATACCATAAAAACCGCCTCCTGGCAAATCCCGGACAATAACTTTTAAAAATCCTTGAATTCGGTACTTGAGAATGCTATGCTTTCTTAGCTTTTCCCGACCCTTCAGCGCCAAGGGCGGGCTTTTCCACAGATGTGGATAAATCTGTGGAAAACTCGGGGTCACTCATGGAACCTGAAGATAAAACTAATTCTTGGCTGCGAATCGTCCAATCCGTTCAAAAAAAAGTCGACGCAAACAGCTTTGAGACATGGTTCGAGCCGACGAGCTTCATCGGAGAAGAGGGAGACGCTCTTTATATCAAGGTCCCAAACTCATACTTCAGGGATTGGCTGTCCTTCCATTACTCGGGCTTGATCAACGAATGCGTTCAGGAGCTCCTCGGCAGGGCCCTTGACATCAAATACATCTTCGATGAGACGCCGTCGTCCTTCATCCGGAGATCGCCGGACGAGAGGAAGACGAAACAAGGCCTGCTCCTCAATCCGAACCTCAACCCGAACTACACGTTCGACAACTTCGTCGTCGGGTCCTGCAACCAGTTCGCCCAGGCCGCGGCGACGGCCGTCGCCAAGAACCCGGGCAAATCCTACAATCCGTTGTATGTCTATGGCGGGGCGGGCTTGGGCAAAACACATCTCATGAACGCTATCGGGCATTTCGCCCTGATGAACAACCACAGGATGAAGATCCTCTACATCACCACCGAAAAGTTCATGAACGAGCTCATCAACCATCTCCAGTACGGGAAGATCCTGGACTTCCGCGAAAAGTACAGGAGTGTCGATATCCTGCTCATCGACGACATCCACTACCTTGGCGGCCGGGAGCGGACGAAGGAAGAGTTCTTCCACACGTTCAATCACCTCTACGACAGCCAAAAGCAAATCGTCATTTCGAGCGACTGTCCTCCAAGGGAAATTCCCCATCTTGAAGAGAGGTTCCGGTCCAGGTTCGAATGGGGATTGATCGCCGACATCAAACCGCCTGACATTGAAACACGGATCGCCATCCTCAGGAAAAAGGCTGAGATGGAGGACGTCAACCTGAGCGAAAGTGTGGCCCTTTATATCGCCGACAAGGTCCACTCCAATATCCGGGAGCTCGAGGGCTACCTGCGCCGCGTCATCGCCTACTCCTCCCTGAAGGGCGAAAAAATTGACCTTGATCTCTCTAAGGAGGCGCTCTAGGGACTGCTGGATACATCGTCGACCATCGTGACCGTAGACAAGATCCAAAAGCTCATCTGCCATAAATTCAAAATCAAACCCTCACAGCTTAAGTCCAAGAATAACTCGCCGAAGATCTCTTTCCCAAGGCAAATCGCCATGTACTTATCCAAGGAACTAACCAAGTCCTCTTTGCCGGAGATCGGAAAAAAATTCGGTGGAAAACATCATACGACGGTTATCCACAGCATCCGAAAGATCGAAAAGATGCGTGACGAAGATCCCGAATTCAACAAGGAAATCAACAGCCTGATCAGTTGCATGCAATGAAGAAAACAGAGACTTGCGGTATTTTTTCACATTTCCACGCCTTTTCTTATCTTATATTCCCTATTGCTATTTATATATTCAAGAAATATATTAAGAGTCGTTGAAAGGTGGAAAAATGCGATTCACCATAGCCAAAGAAGACATCCTGGCTGAACTCCAACTCCTTCAAGGCATCGTCGAAAAACGAAACACTATGCCCATCCTTGCCAATATCTTGATGAACGTTACGGAAAATGAGGTTGAGCTTACCGGCACGGACCTTGAGGTCGGATTAAGGACACATATCGCCGCCAAGATAGAAAAATCCGGGGCCACGACGGTCAATGGGAAAAAGATTTTCGAGATCGTCAAATCCCTTTCTGGAGGTCAGGCCGTCACTTTCGAAGAGAAGGACGATCAGATGGAGATCGTAGCCGGCGAGAGCGTTTTTAAAGTGCTCTGTTTGGGCAGGGAAGATTATCCCCAGGTCCCCGAGCCGAAGTTCGAGAAAAACATCCAATGGCCTCTGGCGGATTTTAAGAACATGATCGATCGCGTATATTACGCGATCACGCAGGAGCAGAGGTACTATCTCAACGGAGCGCTCATGTATCTTAAGGACAAGAGCCTTGAGCTCATAAGCACGGACGGTCACCGCCTATCCTATACGGCCATGAAGGTCGAAGGACTCAAGGTCGAGAAGGACATCAGTGTCATTGTGGCCAAAAAGACGCTGGGCGAGCTCAGAAAATTCGATGACGGGACACTTGAGTTCGACTTGGACGAGAATAATCTTTTCTTCAGGGTCGGCAACCGGACTCTGATATCGAGGGTCATCGATAGCAAGTTTCCGAACTACGAGGCCGTCATCCCCAAGGAGAACCCGAACCTCCTTCTGGTCTCCCGCGAGGAGCTGACCAACGCCACCAGGGGGGTCTCCCTGCTTTCATCGGATAGGTCGAAGGGAATCAAATTCTACATCGAAAAGAACAGGATGCGCCTTTTCTCGTCGAGCCCCGAGATCGGAGAGGCCAAGGACAGGCTGGGTGTCGAATACAAGGGGGATGACATCGAGATCGGGTTCAACTCCCAATACCTGCTGGATTTCCTTCTGACGGTGAATTCCGAGCGGGTCGTTTTCGAGATCCGAGACGAGAACAGCGCCGTCCTTTTGAAGCCAGAAACCGAGGAAGGCATCAAGAGCATCTATGTTCTGATGCCGATGAAGATCTAAGGCCCTTCCCCAGGCCCTCTCTGTAAGGCCGTTAAACGCCCGGAAGATCCCGGCGGCGGGTCTTTGGACTTAACGATGCCGTTAAAAAGTCCGCGACGGTTTTGACGGCAGCCTTGACAATGGGGGTGATGGGGGCGCCGAAAGACAGGTCCTTCGCCTGGATCCCGAGGACGGTCACCTTGCACCCGATACTCTGTTCGAGATACGAGATCAGTACCATGAGGGGGATCTTGTGGCTGGAGATCTCCTCGATCGCGATCTTCTCTTTTTCCAGGATGAAGACGTCCCCTGGTTTAAGGCCGGCCAGGGCGGCGTCGATGATGAGGATCCGGGTCGGCTTGAACTTCCGGATCTTGCTGGTATAGTTTTCCGGAACGTCGTAGGTCCGAAAGATCCTGACCCCCGGCCGGGCCTTGGCCGGAACGCTTTTCATGACCTGCTCGACGCAGAGAAGGCCTGCCGCGTCATCCCCCTTCAGCGGATTGCCGACGCCGAGGATGACCAACCGCCCTTTTCCCGTGAGCCCCTGTAGGAGCCTTTTCTTCCAGTCTTTAGGCATCTCTTCTTCGTCCCGTCCTTCCATCGTTCTCAGTTTATGTATTATAGCATGCGAAGCTCAAGGGAAAAACCTGAAGCTTATCGGACGGCCCTGGAGCCATTTTGCATTGGGATCGCCTTCGAAGGGCTCGGGGTGCGGCGATGAAGGCCGCCCCTCTCCCCCCGACCCCCTGGAACCAGTCCCGGCGGTTCCCCCCACCGTGAACGGCGGGGCCCCCCTCCGCTACGGGGGGCTTCAGGGCAGCCTTTATCGCCGTGCCCCCAGCCCACGCGAGATCAGATGTGGGATGTCCCCGAGTCCTTCGTGCGGCGATCCCCAATGGAAGCCTTCGTCAGGCCGGGGCTTCGGTCTTCGGGGCGGCAGGCGCCGCGGGGGCCGCCGGGGCCCGGGGCTTCTGGACGGCCCGCGTGAAGACCCACGAGGCCTTAAGGTCGTGACGGTCGAAAGCCGCGACCTCGAACTCGGTGTCCATGTCCATGGCCTTCTTCGGCGTCGTCGGGCAAGAGTCCACGCACTGGGCGCAGTGGATGCACCGGTCGTTGTGAATAACCATCTTGAACGTCTTCTCGACGTCGCTGACCGACGTGATCTCGATGGATTCGGCCGGGCAGTCTCTCTCGCAGGCGCGGCAGGCGATGCACAGCTCGGGATGAAGGAAGGGGGTCCCCCGGAAATCCTTGGGGACTTTCAGCTTCTTGAAGGGGTAATCGACGGTGGCCGGTTTCCGGAACAGGTGGCGGAGGAGCTCGGGAAGAAAGGCTGCGATCTTCATGACAGGAATCCCTTGATCAAGATGACGATGAGGAGCTGAACGACGGCCAGCGGGGCCAGGTATTTCCAGGCGAAGGAAACGACCTGGTCGACCCGGATCCTCGAAGTGAGGGCCCTCATCAGGGAGAGGAAGAAGATGATGACCAGCGTTTTGGCGACGAATTGAGCAAAGCCGAGGAGGGCGCCCCCCGGAAAGCCGCCAAGGAAGACCGTGGCCAGGAGCCCCGCTGAGACGACCATTTCGACGTCCGTCATCAGACGGAAGAAGGCCAGCTTTTTCCCCGAATACTCGGTGAAGGTTCCGCCGACGACCTCCGTTTCGGCGTGGGGGATGTCGAAGGGCGTCCGCTCGAGTTTGGCCTGGACCGCGATCAGGGCGACGACGAAGCCCAGGAGGTTGGGCAGAATGAGGAGCGGCTTCTCCTGGTAGAAACGGGCGATCTCGGCCAGGCGCCAGGAGCCCGCGAGGAGGGCCGGGCTGAGGACCGAGAGGAAGAGCGGCACTTCATATCCAAAAAGCATCGTCAAGACGCGGGTCGCGCCGATCGTCGAGAAAAAGCTCGTCGAGGACCAGCCGGCCAGGAAGAAGATCAGTGTCGGCAGGCTCAGGAGGTAGAGGAGGATGATGACGTCTCCGGGGAACGATGTGAAGCCCGGAGCCGAGAGGTCGAAGTTCCAGACGGGAAGAAGCAGGCCGGCCGTGGAGACGATGGCCAGCCCGAAGATCGGCAGGAGTGTGAACAGGCGTTTGTCGGCCCGCTCCGGCACGATGTCTTCCTTTGACATCAGCTTGACGAAATCGGCGATGGGCTGGAGGAGGCCCCAGCGGCCGGTGTGGGTCGGGCCCATCCGGTTCTGGAGGCGGGCGTAGACCTTGCGGTCGAACCATTCGGCAAATGTCGAGTAAACGAAGAGAAAGAGGATCCCGGGATAGACCAGCAAATAGAGGATCGTTCTTAGAACGGCCATGCCGTATTCCTTTTCTGGGAGATTTTTTCGAAACGCTCGCCGGCCATCCGCCGCAGATCGCTGAACCGGAGGATTCTCTCCTCGCCGCTCCGGGCGTCGACGACCTCGACCGTCCTCTCCGCGCAGCAGATGCAGGGGTCGATGGCCGCGAAGATCAGGGGAATGTCGGCAATGAACCCGGTCTTGAGCATCTTGACGGTCGCGGCGTAGTTGGCCAGCGTCGGGGCCCGGACCTTGAGCCTTTCCGGCTTGTCCGTGCCGTTGGACTTGATGTAGTGGATGTTCTCACCGCGCGGCGCCTCGTAGCGGCTGACGACCTCGTTGGGCTTGGCCTTGCGCGGTGCCTTGACGGCGATCGGCCCCTCCGGCAGGTTCTTCATCAGGAACTCGATGATGTTGTAGGACTGGAGAAGCTCCTTGACGCGGACGACCGTCCGGCCGAGAACGTCGCAGGAGTCCGCGGTGCAAACCTCGAAGGGGACCTCGCCATAGATGCCGTAGGGGTCGTCTTTGCGGACGTCCTGGGCGACACCCGACGCCCGGGCCGTCGGGCCGACGGCGCAGAGGGCGACGGCGTCCTCCTTCGAAAGATAGCCGACGCGGGACAACCTGGCGACGAAGCTCGGCTCGTTGGCCCCGATCATCAGGTAGTATTCGGTCCTCTTCCTCAGCGTGTCCAGGGAACCGAGGATCTTCGCCCGCTGGGTCTCGTCCACGTCGCGGCGGACGCCGCCGAGGGTGTTGATGGCGTAGTGGACGCGGTTGCCGGAGATCATTTCCAGGAGGTCCATGACGATCTCGCGGTCGCGCCAGGTGTACATGAAGAAGCTGTCGAAACCCGCCTCGTGGCCGGCGACACCGAGCCAGAGGAGGTGGCTGTGGACCCGTTCGAGCTCGGAGACGAGGTAGCGGATGTACTGGCCGCGCCTGGGGGCTTCGATCTCCATGAGCTTCTCGACGCCCTGAACGAAACAGGTGGCGTGGGAGTGGGAGCAGATCCCGCAGATGCGCTCGGTCAGGTAGATGTTCTGGATCCAGGTCTTTTCCTCGGCCAGCTTCTCCATGCCGCGGTGGTTGTAGCCCAGCCGGATGTCGGCGTCCTTGATGACCTCCCCGTCCACCGTCATCCTCAGGCTGATGGGCTCCTTAAGGGCCGGGTGCTGCGGTCCTATGGGGATCGTGACCTTCATGATTTTCCTCCGGGGATCTTTTCCTCGGGCCGCTCGAACTTCCAGTCCTTCCGCAGGGGGAAGTTCTCGGCCGGCCAGTCATCGGGAAGGACAAGGGGGCGCGCGTCGGGGATGTTTTCCACGATGATGCCGAACATGTCCTGGAGCTCCCGCTCGTAGAGGATGGCGCCCGGGATGACCGGCGTGATGGACGCGATACGGGGGGCGGCCTTCGGGATCCGTGTCCTCACGTTGAGGCACGCGTGCTCGTTCCCGAAATGATAAAGGATCTCGAAGTCGTCCTTGTCATCCAGCCCGCTGATGGTCGCCAGGTAAAGGAAGCCCATGTGGTCCCGCAGGGCCGTGACCGCGGCCGCCAGGTCTCCGGGGGCGACCGTGATGAAGATGCGCCGCAGGGATGGGTTGGCGACATCGATGGCCTTGCCTCCCAGGAGGGCCTTGGCTTTTTCGATGATCTCGGAATCTGTCATACTGTCCTCGAGAGCTACAATTTTCCCAGAAGCTTGACGACGCCGTCCAGGATGGCATCGGGGCGGGCCGGACATCCGGGAACATAGGCATCCACCGGGATGACCTGGTCGATGCCGCCCATGATGTTGTAGGCGCCCCGGTAAACGCAGCCGGACAAGGCGCAGGCGCCGACAGCCACGACGAACTTAGGGTCGGGGACCTGTTCGTAGATGCGGAGGATCCTGTCCTTGATCTGCCGGGTCACCGGACCGGTGCAGATGATCACGTCAGCGTGCCGGGGAGTCGCCTTGAGCAGGACGCCGAGCCGCTCCACGTCGAAACGGGGCGTCAGGGTTGCGACGATCTCGATGTCGCAGGCGTTGCAGGCCCCGGAATTGAGATGGAGGATCCACGGCGACTTGATCCTCGACCAGCGAACCAATCTATTGAGCATGTCAACTCCTTGTCACGAGGGCCATGATGGAGAGGAAGATCATGGCGAGATAGATGACTGCGAAGAACACGATCTTGCCCGACGGGACGGTGGCGATGACGAGAGCCGCCACGTGCATCATGGTGAAGAACAGGGCGATGAAGAAGAAAAGCCGGTAGCCGAACTGGATTTTGAAGCCCGGCAAATGCTCGCCGCAGGCGTAGGTCTCGAGTTTTCCCCCGACATTCCTGGGCTTGGGCGCCATCCTCTTCCCCAGGGCGTAGAGCAGGAACGCGAACCCCAGGAAGATGAGGAACGCTACGGGCGGTGAGAGCAGAAATTCCAAACCTTTCATGGTTTAACCCTTCAGCTTCGCGAGTTGCCGGATGTCCAGGCTCTTGGTCTTCCGGTAGATATTGATGATCAGGGCCAGGGCGACGGCGACCAGGCTGACCTCGACGACGATGTAGGTGATGACGAGGCTCTGGGCCGTCAGGACGTTCCTTTTGGCCAGGCCCGTGGCGATGAGCGCCAGGCTCACGGCCTTGCCGATGACCCCGATGCCGATGAAGAGCTTGATCAGGTTCCTCATGGTCAGCAGGCAGTAGATGCCCGTGAACAGGAGGACGGCCGTGAAGAACATGTACAGGAACCAGGTGCTATTCATCTTTGTTGTCCCCCTTGCGGAATAGGGCCAGGACAGCGAAGACGCCGGCGAAAATGACGGCGATCTGGCCGACGAGGTCCAGGGTGCGGGCGTTCCAGAGGACCTGGCCGAAGGTCGTCCCGGCTTCTTCAGGGCCCGGCAGCGCGGGGACCTTCTGGATGAGCTTTCTCATGATGAGCGCGTCGATGACGATGAAGACGACGAAAAAAGCCGGGAAGGCGAAGGAGGCGACCTTGGATTCGGCGGCATCCCCGCCCTTGGTCAGGGCAATCGTCAGCATGAAGAGGACGGTGATCAGGCCGGCTACGACCGAGATCTCGAAGACGCCCGCATAAGGGGCGTTCATCCGGAAGAAGATGATGCCCAGAAGCAGGCTTGCGACGGCGAGCGAGATCGCGGCCCTCAGCAAGTCTTTGACGAGGATCGCCAGGACCGAAAAGAGAACCAAGCCGACGAGAAGCAGAATTTGAAGGACCATCGTTCACATTCCCCAAGAACCGAACGCTAACCGGACTCCCTGGACCAGCGCGTCAGCCGCCGGCCGGATCCAGGTTTTAATCGTCAGAGAAAAGAATATCCCGATGCCGACGCAGAGGAGGGCCAGGATGACGTTGGAGGCCAGCATCCAGAAGGGCGCCTCCTTGACGTCCTTCCAGCGCTCGTCGAGCTTGCCGAAGAAGGCCTTGCGCTGGATGAGAAGGTAATACCAGAGGGTGAGGACACTGGCCAGGACCGCGACAACGGCGAAACCCACGTGTCCCGCTTGGACGAGGGCGATGATGATGATGAGCTTGCTCCAGAAGCCGTTGAGCGGAGGGACTCCCGCGATGGAGAGAGAGCCGACAAGGTTGGCAGCAGCGGTCACGGGCATCCGCTTAGCAAGCCCGCCCATCTCGTCCAGGTTCCTCGTCCCCGTGGCCTGCTGGATGGAGCCGGAATTCAAGAACAGGAGGCTCTTGGCCAGCGCGTGGTTGATGAGGTGGAACAGTCCGCCGGCGATCCCGAGAGGGGTCCCCAGTCCAAGGCCGAGGACAATGTAGCCGACCTGGCTGATCGAGGAGTAGGCCAGCATCCGCTTGATGTCCTTCTGGCCGAGCGCCAGGAAGGCGGCCGCGACCATGGACAGCGTCGCTAGATACATGAGGACCGTGGAGAACCCCGGGGTCAGGCCGAATACGTTGAAGAAGATCCGGGTGAGGGCGTAAACACCCGAGACCTTGATCAGGAGGCCGGACAGCATGGCCGATATGGGCGCCGGGGCCGACGGGTGGGCGTCGGGAAGCCAGGCGTGGAAGGGCATGAGGGCCGCCTTCAGGCCGAAGCCCATGATGAACAAGGCTGCGCAGAAGCCGACCACGTATTTCGTGTCCAGGTCCTGGAGCCCACGGGCCACGGCCGGGAAGCTCAGGCTACCGGTGACGCCGAAGATGACGGCGATCGCGATGAGGATGAAGGCCGAGGCGACGACCGAAAGCATGAGGTACTTGAAGGCCGCTTCGAGCTCGTCGTGCTCGAGACCGTAGGCGACCAGGGCATAGGAGGCCACCGCCGCCACTTCGAGGAAGATGTAGACATTGAACAGGTCGGTCGAGAGGACCAGACCGTTCATCCCGGCGACCATGATCAGGAAGAGGGCCCAGTAGTTGGCCTTGGACCCGTAATGTTCCATGTAGTCGATCGAAAAGATGCCGACGCAAAGCCCGACGAGGGACACGACGAAGAGCATGAGCAGGCTGAAGCCGTCGACGGCCAGACGGAGGTTGACCGGCTCCCCAAGCCAGGAGAACTGTTGGACGAACGGACCGGTCGCCGCCAGTTGTTTTCCCAGGAGGACCGATTCGACGAGAAGGAAGAGCAGGACGGCGTTGGCCAGCGCGTCCGGCAGGACCCTTTTTGACAGCTTACCTAGAAGCGGCAGGACTCCGGCGACCACGAGCGGTAAAGCTATGAAGAGAAAAATCAACGGTCCTCTCCTCTATTTCAAAAGTAATGTGATGATCGAAGCCGCGACGACGAGCCCTCCGATCGACCAGGCCAGGTAGTTGGCGTACTGGCCGTTATGGGCCTTGCTCAGGATGCCGGTGAAGCGCCGCCCCGCCGATGTCACTATCTTTTCGAAGAAGAAATCGATGGGTCTGTCGAACGCCTTGAACAGGACGGAGGATAGGCTCATCAGGAACTTGACGCCCTGCTCGTAGAGGTCGAAGACGCGGGCTTCGGCCAGGTCGTAAGTCTGCCGGAGCCCGGGGAACTTGTGGACGGGCTCGGAAGCCAGGAACGGCTTCTTTCCGCCCTTCTTCCAGCCGTAGGTGTGGAGACCGAAAGCGATGAGCAGGCAGAGGATGGAGATCCCGGCCACCGGGTTGAAGACGCTCAGGGCGTGGGTTGTGAAGTCGAGGTGTTCCCCGGCCTCGATGTGTCCCTCGAGGATGGGCTGGATGAAGCTCGTCAGGGGGAGCTTATTGAAGACCCCGAAGGCGATGCACAGGAGGGCCAGAACGAGGATGGGAATGACGATCGGAGCGGGGCTTTCCTTGACCCTGGCGACTTCCTTGGAGCGTTCGCCGAAGAACACGGAGTGGCCGGCCTTGAGGAAGGAGGCGAAGGTGAAGATGGCCCCGACCCAGGCGGCGATGGCGAAGACGATATAGCCGGATTCCAAGGCGCCGTGAAAGACCATTTCCTTGGAAATGAAGCCGTTCAGGGGCCAGACGCCCGAAATGGCCAGGGCGCAGACGGTGAAGCCCGCCGCCGTCAGGGGCATTTCCCGGGCCAGGCCGCCGAGCTTCTTGAGCTCGGTCGTGCCGGCGCGGTGCTCGACCGAGCCCGCGCTCAGGAAGAGGCCGCATTTGTATATGGCATTGTTGACCATGTGGAAGATCCCGCCGGCGATGCCGATCGGGATAGCCGTCCCGACGCCCAGGATCATGTAGCCGACCTGGCTGACCGCGTGGTAGGAGAGCAGGCGCTTGAGGTCCTTCTGGACGAGGGCCATCATGACCGCCAGGACGATCGTCGCCGCCCCGATGATCATGAGGAGGAGGGACAGGCCGCTCCCCTTCTCGAGCTTGAAGAGGTCGAGTGTGATCCGGGTCAAAAGGTAGATGCCCAGGAGCTTCTCAAAGGCGGCCGGTAGGAAGGCCATGAAGGTGACCGGGGCGTCGACCCCGGCGTCCGGGATCCAGGTGTGGAAGGGCATGGCCCCGGCCTTGCCGATGGCGCCGATCATCATCATGATGAAGGCGAGGACGGCGATTCCCTCGGGCCTGATCGAGACGGCCGACATCTTCAGGGTGCCGGAGATGGACCAGATGATGCCGATCCCCAGGATCATGCAGAAGTCGCAGAAGCCGCTGATGATGAAGGCCTTGACGGCGGTCCGGTTGGAGGTCCCCTTGCCGCCGATAGTGATCAGGCCGTACATCATGACCAGAAGGCCTTCCCAGAAGAAGACCAGGGGCACGAAGTTGTCGGCCAGGACGGCGCCGTTGGCCATGGCGGCGGCCAGGAAGACGTAGGCGTAATACTCCCGGACGCGCGGGTCGTCCTTCATCTTCACCGTCGAAAAGAGGACGATGAGGAAAAGGATGCCCGCGAGGGCGAGCAGGATGAAGCTCGAGAAGTGATAGAGCCTCAGGTCGAAGTCGATGCCCATGCCGAGCCAGGGAACGCTCAGCTCCAGGTTCTTCACGGAGAAGAAGATGAACCCGTAGGCGACGAGGACGGCCGCGCCGGCGGTTGCCAGGACCTCGCGGACGAGCTTGATACGCGAAGGGATGGCCAGGAAGACCGCCGCCAGCAGGGCCGGCAGGAGGATGGGCAGATATAGCATGTTGGGTGTCATCTGAGCCACCAGCTGATGTTGGATGTCGCGACGTTGACGAGCTTCATGGGATAGGAGACCAGGAGGCCGGCCGCGAAGGACAGGAAGGCCAGGAGCGCCACGACAGCCACCATGGACCTCGTCTTTTCAGGGGCCGGTTCTTTGAGGTCACCCAAGAAGACCTGGCTGAAGACCCTCAAGAGGTAGAACATGGTCAGGATGGCGGTGAACAGGGCCGTGGCCGCGAGCCAGGTCTGCCCGGCGTTGAGCGTCCCCATGATGACCAGGAACTTGGAGAAGAAACCGCCGAAGGGCGGGATGCCGATGACGGAAAAGGCGCAGACAAGGAACGAAACGGCCGTCACGGGCATGGTCTTTATCAGGCCGCCCATCTCCCGGATGTCACTCTTGTGCGTGGCGTGGATGACGATGCCGGCGCAGAGGAAGAGCCCGGCCTTGGCCAGCCCGTGCATCAGGATAAAGAGGAGCGAGCCCGAGATGCCGGCGGGGTTGGCCATGCTGAAGCCGAGGAAGATGTAGCCGATCTGGCTGACCGTGGAGTAGGCCAGGATCCGCTTGAAGTCGTTCTCGACGGTCGCCGCCCCGGCCGCGATCAGGCTGGAGACGACGACGACGACGGGGATGATCTGTTGCCAGACGTCCGGGATTTGGAAGGTGCAGAGGAAGAGCCGGGCGAAGGCGTAGACGCCGATCTTGACGAGGACGGCGGCGTGGAGCAGGGCCGTGACGGTGGTCGGCGCGACGCCGGCATCGGGAAGCCAGGTGTGGAGCGGGAACGTGGCCGACTTGGAGAACATGCCGAAGAGGATGAGGAGAACCGCGCTCCCGGGGATGAGCGTCCCGCGCATCGCCGTGAGGTCGAAGGACCCCGTCTTATTGTAGATCAGGATGAAACCCAGGAGCATGACCACGGCGCCGAAGAAGGTGACGAGAAAGGCCTTGTCGGCCTTGCGGACGTGCTCTTTGACCCGGGAGAAGCCGATGAGCCGCCAGCAGCAGATGGCGATAATCTCCCAGAAGAGGTACATGAAGATCATGTTGCCCGAATACACCAGCCCCATCATGGACCCGATGAAGAGCACGACCATCAGGTAATACTCGTTCTGGTTCTCCTCGCGGCGGATGTAGCCCAGGGAATAAACGATGATGAGGAAGCCGATGAACGAGGACACGATGGACATGAAGATCGACAGGGGGTCGATGATCAGGATGAAGTCCAGTCCCAGGACAAAGTTCCGCCTGAAGATGATCTCGCCCCCGCCCACAGCGAACGGGATGAGGGTCATGGGAAGCACAAACGTGACCGCCCCAAGCAGGACGGACCACAGGGAGCGGAAGGTCTTGGAGACCAGGCTCGCCAGGGGTATCGTCAGTGAACCCAGGATCGGGACAAGAACCGTTAGGAGGGTGATGGTCTCGATTTTCATGAGACAGGTAATATATTGGCCTATTTCCGAAAAGTCAAGAAATTATCACACATTGTCCTCAGGCTCTTCTCATCATTTTCACAGGGATTTCCACAGGGGAGTGATGGAGGGGGAAAAACAACAAACTAGGGATAACGGGGTTGATTGGACGGAGGGAGGCGTTTTTAGTTGATTTTTCCTCAATATTATAGGATATATGGTCTATCTTCTAAATAAAAGGAAAGCGATATGACCTTGGAAATTCGCGAAGTCAATGACAAGAAAGACCTTCGGACATTCATCTACCTTCCCGAGAAGCTTCACGCGGACCACCCGAAATGGGTCCCCCCTATCTACGTGGACGACTGGAATTATTTCAACAAGGACAAGAACAAGGCGTTCGGGTATTGCGACACGCTGCTCCTCGTCGCCTTCCGGGGGCCGGAATGCGTCGGCCGGGTCATGGGGATTATCAACGCCCGTTACAACGAGCACCGGAAAGAAAAGACGGCCAGGTTCGGTTTCCTCGAAACTCGGGAGGACCCGGAGGCCGTCCACGCCCTTCTCGGCCGGATCGAGGAGTGGGCGCGGGCCAAGGGCATGACGCGCATCGTCGGGCCCTACGGCTTTTCGGACCAGGACCCCGAGGGCTTCATGATCGAGGGCTTCGAGCACGGGGTGACCATCGCCAGCTATTACAATTTCGAATGGATGCCGAAACTCGTGGAGGCTGAGGGTTACGTCAAGGACATCGACTACTTCGTCTATAAGATCGACATCCCTAAAGAGATCCCCGAATTCTACACGAGGATCTACGAACGGGCCCAAAAAAAGGGAAACTTCGAGGTCGTCGATTTCCTGAGCAAGAAGCAGCTCAAGCCCTGGATCCGGCCCATCTTCTCCCTGATGAACGAATGCTACATGCAGAACAACATCTACGGCTACGCGCCCCTTGACGAGAAGGAGATGGACGACCTGGCCAAGAAGTATATGCCCGTCGTCGATCCCCGCTTCATCAAGATCGTCCGGAAGGACGGGGAGGCCGTGGCCTTCGTCATCGGCATGCCGGACATGACCGCGGGCATCCGCAAGGCCAGGGGACGCCTCTTTCCCTTCGGGATCCTGCACATCCTCAGGGCAGCCAAGAAGACCAAACAGCTTGACCTCATGCTCGGCGCGGTCAAGGACAAGTACCGCGGCATGGGCCTGGACGCGATGATGGGGGTCAAGATGCTCGGATCCGCCATGAAAGCCGGCTACGAGTACATGGACACCCACCACGAGATGGAAACCAACCTCAAGGTCCGGGCCGAGATGGAGCGCGCGGGCGGCAAGGTCTATAAGAGATACCGCGTCTTTCAGAAAGTGCTCTGAAGGTCGGGTTGCCGTCGAAGGACTCGGGGATATCCCTATCGTCCTTCATGCGGCGAATGTCATTGACCCGCTCAACTCAGCCCTAGACATAGGCTGGGTCGTTTAGGATGAAATCGATGACGTCGCGCGACAGCCCGCACTCGATCATCCTAGGGCTCCGTCCCCTCCTTCATCAGGTCCAGGTATTTTTTATAGGCGTACAGCCGATTCCTTTTCCGTCCCGTGACTTCTCTGATGATCTCCGCTTTCTGAAGAGCTTCTAAAGCCGCCGCTATCGTCGGCGGCGACAGTTTCGTCACTTTGGAAAGAAACGGGATATTGGCGATCGGCCGACTCTGGAACGCCTGGTGGATGCGAAGAGCGGAGCCGGCTTTGCGGCCCAAATCCCGGATGACCTGCCGGTCACTATTGCAGAAATCATTTAAGCGCCGCGTTGTCGTAACGGCGCCCTCGGCCATTTCCCTGATCCCCACGACAAAAAAGCGAAGCCACGCCTCCCAATCCCCTTCGGTTCGAACGTTCATGAGCAGGTCGAAATACTGGGACCTGTGTTGTTTGAAGTAGAGGCTGAGATAAAGAAGCGGGTGGCGAAGGACTCCTTCATGACAGAGGAGGAGCGTAATCAAGAGCCGGCCGATCCTCCCGTTTCCGTCGAGAAAAGGATGGATCGTCTCGAATTGGACGTGCATGAGAGCGGCCTTGATCAAGACCGGTGTTTTTTCCGGAATGTCGTGCAGGAACTTCTCCAATTCTCCCATCGTGTCGGCAACGCGTCCCGGAGGCGGCGGCACATAAAGCGCGTTTCCGGGACGC
>Ga0315283_10001163_pt1 | contig 20800 bp, 13 predicted proteins | sample YL17G09_0_MG_FD_204541 | JGI IMG/M metagenome (GOLD analysis project Ga0315283, IMG submission 204541) | Sediment microbial communities from Yellowstone Lake, YNP, Wyoming, USA - YL17G09_0 | ecosystem: Environmental > Aquatic > Freshwater > Lake > Sediment | place: USA: Wyoming | collected... | reverse complement strand
CCGTTGTCAGGCTGATTAGATGGTTGAGTGCCCCATGTTCCCTTGTTCATACCGCCGCCCTTAACAAGACTTACCGGCGGGTCGAGCCACGTAGAGCCATTTATCATCTCATCAACGTCATTATAGTCGACGTCATGGCTGCCATCAACATCGCCTTCCAGCGGATTGACATATTCCATCGCCTGAATCCTGAAGTCGTCGATGTACATATATCCCTGGCCACCCAGCGCACTTACCCTGTTGCCGTCGCCAACTTCGATAGAGGTAACATTCGTTGTGACAGCGCCGTTGAAGGTGGAAAGGGCAAACCACGTCTCGTTCCATACAGCTGAACTAGATAGAGGATCGACAGGCTCACCAGCCGCAACAGTTATAGGCTGTTTGACCTTGGTAGACTGTGTGGCGCCGTTGAATAGCGATACGTAAAGTGCCGGGTTGTTGGGGCCGACCAAATAGGAAACTCGAACTGATTTGGCGGTGCCGCCAAAGGTATAGTCGCGTGATGTTCCCTGGGCCGGACCGACGCTGCGCTTGATGCCGGCATAATACGGGCTGGTTACGTTGTCATAAAAGAACCTCACTGACTTGTCTGTGCCTTGTGCGGCTTGATAGATGGTCCCCACGACGCCGGTCCCCTTCCAGGCGTTCGTCAAAGCCGTTGTGCTGGCAAATGCCTGGAAATCATCCGCATAGAAAATCGGAGATGTGGTATACGTCCAGACGTCGCCTTTGAACAGAGTCGGATAGCTTATGACCTCATCTATTCTCCAGTAATACCTCTTGTCCAGCATAATGCCGTTCGGGGTATAAGTAGTGGTGCCAAGCGCCTGCTCTTTTACCAGGAATACAGGAGTGGTTCTGTCGGCACTGCTTACATCGACAGAATTGGTGCCGAGGTAAATATCGTGACAAACATTGGACGCATCGCCGGCCTTCCATGCAAGCTTAACCGGAATCCTGGCGTTATACGAGCCGTTATCCGGAACCGGATTGGCGGCTTTGCCTGTCACTGTCCTAAAGCTCCACAGGTCGCCGGTCGCCGTAAGGTTACCGGGTGAGCCGTCTCTCTCATTGATACGCCAGTAGTACACTTTGTTAAAATCGAGAGTGCCTGCTCCTATGCTTGTCGCTGTCTGGTTGCCTCCGGAGTATATAGATGTGGGGCTGGCGGAATCGGTGCCTAAATACACATCGTGCGATGCCGCACCGGCGCCTGCCGACCAGCTCAACGTAGGATTAGTCTTGCCTATGTCTACCACGCCGTTGTCCGGAGTCGGGTTCCACGCCTTATTGGGGTCGGCGCCTGCCAATGCACAAACCTGGGCACGGGTTATGGCGTCTTTGTAGAAACCGACTTCATCGAGGGTCTCTGCGCCGCCTTCGTTCTTCGCGGCCCCTGAAGCAGTCTGGTTATTGAAAAGCTGTCCATTTCCGCTTGGCGGAGACACACCCTTGAGGTTCCTGTAGGTCCCGGGGGTATAACCGGTAGACATTGTGCCTGAAGGCATATCGATGCCGTTAAGATACGCCTGATAGTTACCAGACTTGTTGACTGTATCGGTCTGGTTCCAGGTCAGGGCAACGTGATACCACTCGCCGACATTCATATGCCCGCAGAACTGGTCCAGTTTGTTCTGACAGCCAAGACCTACGCTCAGCTCGGTATACTTTTCAGGCTCGCCGCCTATGTTGGCCAGGTACAACTGCACCCTGTCGACTGTAACTGCGCCTACCAAGGTTTGTCCCTGCCAGCCTGTAAAATATCTGACCGTTGTTGTTAATAGTTGCGGCTGGGTTGCCAGCTTGGCCCACATAACAAGTGAACCGGCAGTGGAGTCCATTCCCGTCAGCGAAAATGCCATGCGGTTATCCGCAGCCGTGTTGACGGTATTCATCGTCAGGGCGGTGCCGAATTTTCCGGTCGCACCCCAGGCGTAGGTATTCGTTCCAGGTGAAAGGGTGCCGGTATTGTTACCGCCTTTTGAATCGACCGCCGTGGTGCCGCCGGTCTCATCTAAGTGCCACAACGCAACCAGATCGGCGTCGTTGGTGTCGTGCCGCACAGCAGGCGGAGATGCCTGCGCAACCGTCGACAAAAACAAACTCGCAAGCAAAACAAAAGATGTAACTAAAAATAATTTTTTATACATAATACTCCTCCTTCAAACAAAGAAAGGTTGAAACAGAACTTCTTTTGGCTACAAGCCGAAACACTTTCTGTCCTCAACAAGCATCCATCGCCTTCACTTTATGTATGCCTGCTTCAAACAGAACTTACTAAAACAAGCAACAATGCCTTCACCAATTTTTGCGCTTGTTCAGCACAACTTAATCTGTGAGTTGACCGTTATCCTCCTTCCGCCAGAAGCGAAAACAGAGTGATTCACGATATGTCAAACCAGTTCGCAACTCTAACCGCTGTATTATTTATACTACATCTACCGGCCTTATGTCAAGGAAAAACCGCCGAAATTCTCATAAAAATTTACCCCCTTTATGCCCAAAAAAGCTTCAAAAACAAGGTTCTAACGATTTTAGCAATAAAATCAATTATACCGGTTATACCGAATGGGGCAGGATTTGAAGAATTCTTGCATCCCGTTTTGTTAGAGAGTAACATAAGCGATATGAGCAGGATACGGCAAAAAAATACCCGCTCAACACCCAAATCAGGTATTGGTCCCGGCCGATTGGCTTCTGGGAAAAAACTGCCGGTGCTTCTAATCGCCGCCGTTTGTGCCATCGTCTTGGCCGCTCATTGGCCGGCATTATCGGCAAAAGCCTTATCTTTCGATGATTACGACTACCTCACCGGAAATATGCTGGTGCAGAACCCAGGCTGGACGTCGGCCTGGCGTTTTCTTACCGAAGTGCTCGAACCGTCGAGCGTCCAGGGTTACTATCAGCCGCTGGCTATGATTTCGCTGATGTTCGATTACGCGCTCGGCGGACGAGAAAAAAACCTCCTGCCGTTCCACCGTACCAGCCTTATTCTGCACACGGCAAACACCGCCCTCATAATCATCTTGCTTTACCTGCTGTTCGGCCAACCCTGGATAGCGGCAGGAGTTGGCCTGCTTTTCGGCGTTCACCCTATGACCGTAGAGACCATCCCCTGGGTCGGCGAACGAAAAACATTGCTCGCAGCATTTTTTTCATTATGGTCGCTGATTTTTTATGTTTATTCGCGCACGACCCACCACACACAACGCACGACTACTCTGCTTTATATTGGCAGCTTCCTGACGTATCTTCTGGCATTGATGTCGAAACCTACGAGCGTTCCTCTGCCCGCTGTGATGCTGCTGCTGGACTATTGGCCGCTGCGACGTTTCAGCCGCCAGTCAATTTCCGAAAAGCTCCCTTTTTTTATGATAGGCATTGTCTCTGCCGTTATAACCTACGTTTCGCAGACCCTTACCGGTGCTACGACTATGCCGGGAAAACTCGGTTTAAGGCATATCACACTGGTTCTCTGTCATAACATCGTCTTTTACCTTTACAAAATCCTCTGGCCGGTCAATCTGTCCTCACACTACGCTTTCCCAAAGCCGATGGTGTTGTCAAACCCAACACTGCTGGCGGCTGTCATCGGTACTTGCATCCTGATTCCGTTACTGCTGTTTTCGCTTCGCTGGACACGAGCGGCGCTGACCGGCTGGCTCATTTTCTTTGTTGCGATTTTCCCGACTATGGGCGTGATTGGTTTTACAGTCGTAATTGCTGCCGATAAATTTGCTTATCTGCCTTCAATCGGCCTGCTGATGATGCTGGCCTCTTTTCTCGGCTGGTTCTGCATCCCTAAGAGGCGGGCTGCAGCGACAGCTCTTGTAATACTGGCGCTGACAAGCGCCGAGGTTGTGGCCACAAGAAATTACCTCTCTCACTGGCGCGATTCGACAAGCCTTGGCGAATATATGTTAAGCCTTACGCCTGACTCAGCACAAGTCCACGATAGTCTCGCTGGTGCGCTTCAATCTCAGGGCAAATTAGATGAGGCAATCACCCATTACCGCAAGGCTCTTCAGGTCAGGCCTCACGATGCTCTGGTTTATAATGACCTCGGTGCGGCGCTGCTGGCAAAAAAAGACGTCAATGAGGCGATTGCTTGTTACCGAAAAGCCGTTAATCTTTTACCTGATTTTGCCGAAGCCTATTATAATCTTGCCAACGCCCTGCAGGCACAAGGTGATTCCAATCAGGCAATTTATAACCTGCGAAAGGCTATTAGCTTCAAGCCCGATTACGCCGATGCACACAACAATCTCGGCATTCTGTTGTCAAAGCAGGGCAGGTTTGATGATGCAATAACCCATTTTCAGAAGGCTGCCCGGCTTAAATCCGACAATGCTCAGATACACGCCAACCTCGGCGACGCCCTTCAGCTCAAAGGCAGACTCGACGAGGCCGCCGACCATTATCGTAAAGCCCTGCACCTGAAACCCGATGATGCTGATATATGTATTAAATTGGGCGTCACCCTTGAAGCTCTGCGCAAACCCTGTGAGGCAATAAGCCTCTATCGCCAGGCTATGAGTCTGAAGCCCGATTGGCCGCTGCCTCTGAATGGCCTGGCCTGGATTCTGGCAACATACCCAGACCCGAATGTGCGCGATGCAAAACAGGCGATTGAGCTCGCCGAGCGTGCGGCAGCAATGACAAAGCATCAGGATGCGATAATTCTCAACACGCTGGCCGCCGCTTATGCCGCCGCCGGCAGATTCAGCGAAGCGACTGCAACGGCGCAAAAGGCGCTCGATATCGCTAAAGCCAGCCGAAATGACCAGTTGGCTGATTTTATCCGCCGGCAGTTGGAAATGTATAAGCAGGGAAAATTCATAAAACAGTGACACAGAATGCTTTTTAGGCGATTAGTTTCAAAATTCGGATTGCCGACAATATTGATTCTCATTGGCATAGTATCGTATGCCAATAGTTTCGGGACGCCGTTTGTTTTCGATGATGAGCCGAACATACTAGAGAACACGCGCATCAGAAGCCTCTGGCCGATAAGCAGGGCGATGTCGGCGCCGCAGCGGTCGGGATTGTCGGGCAGGCCGATACTGAGCCTGTCGCTGGCGTTAAATTATTCGCTGTGCGGATATAAGGTTTTCGGCTATCACGCAGTTAATCTTGCGATTCATATTTTAGCGGGGCTTATATTATATGGTATTGTTCGGCGGACGCTGCTTTGCGAGCGGCTGCGTGGGCGGTTCGGCGATTATGCGGCGGTTCTGGCCTGGGCCGCTGCGGCAATCTGGCTGGCGCATCCGGTCCAGACCGAAAGCGTAACTTATATTATTCAGCGTGCCGAGTCGCTGATGGGTCTTTTTTATCTGCTGACGCTTTATTCTGCGATGCGGGCGATGCAATCATATAAGCCGCTGCAGCGTAAGCCGTCCCTGACGGGATTGTGGTCGATTGCATCGGTTATCTGCTGCGGCCTGGGTATGGGGACGAAAGAGGTAATGGTTACGGCGCCGGTGATGGTATTGCTGTATGACCGGATGTTCGCAGCGGGGACATTTATTTCGGCATTGCGGCGGCGGTTTTTGTATGCAGGACTGGCGGGGACGTGGGGAATCCTGGCGGGGCTGATGTGGGCCTGCTCGCATTCGAAGACGGTCGGGTTTTCGGTTGGCATAAGCCCGCTGGATTATGCGATGAACCAGTGCGTTGTGATTCTGCATTATATTCGGCTGAGCGTTTGGCCTGCGGGGTTGTGTCTGGATTATAGTTGGCCTGTGGTGCGTGATTTTGGGCGGCTTTTGCCGTTTGCGGCGGTGATTTTGATATTGGGCATTTTGATAATTTGGGGGCTTATTCGCAATCAGGCCTGGTCGTATCCTGCGGCGTGGTTTTTTGTTGTTTTGTCTCCGACATCGAGTTTTGTGCCGATAGTGGATTTGGCTTTTGAGCATCGGGCGTATTTGCCGCTGGCGGGTGTGGTTGCTCTTGTTGTATTAGCGGGATATGTTTTGTTTGAGCGCCGGCCTGCGAGAAGAGCAGGGCTTGTTTTGGTTGCAGTTGTTATCATCGTGCTTGGCCTGCTTACATTGCAGCGAAACAAAGACTACCGCAGCGGGACGTCGATTTGGCAAAGCGTTGTGAATGCAGTTCCTGCCAATCCGCGAGGCCATAATAATCTGGGCTTTGTGCTGAAATCGGCAGGCAGATTTGACGAGGCGATAAGCTGTTATCGCCAGGCACTGCGATTAAATCCCAATTATGCCGATGCACACAATAATCTCGGCGTCGTGCTTCAATTGCGCGGCAAGGTCAACGAAGCAATAGGCGAGTTTCGCCGAGCAGTGGAATTAGAGCCCGACCACGCCAAGGCACACAATGATTTGGGGATTGCGCTTAGCACTGTGGGCAAATTCGATGAGGCTCTCAGTCACTTTCTGGAGGCACAGCATATTAATCCCGATTACGCCGAGGCATATAATAACCTGGGCATATCGTTTGGCTCACAGGGCAAGCTCGATGAGGCCGTCAAACAGTTTTCGCTGGCACTTGGGCTCAATCCTGATTATGCGGAGGCGCATTATAATCTCGGCCGGGTCTTTCAACTGCAGGGCAAACTCGATAAGGCGGCGGAGCAGTATCGCCGGGCGATAAAAATCAGGCCAAACCACACAGATGCAGCAAATGCTCTCAAGATGCTGCTTAAAGATAAAAGCGTCAAATAAGCCGAAACTTTTCTCGTTCTTGACAGTGCCGGCGATAATAAATAGAGTTGTTGACTTAATGAATGAACAGAATATTTAGCACATACCGGACTTATTTCATTTGTCTGGCCCTGGTGTTGGCCACGTTTGCAGTTTTTCACCGGCTGCTCAACAGCAAGTTTGTTGACTATGATGATGCCCTGTATGCGTTCAGCAACCAGTATGTAAAAGCCGGGCTGACAGTCGAGAGTATCAAGTGGGCATTTACGGCAAAATTTGCGGCCAACTGGCACCCGCTGACCTGGCTGTCGCATATTTTAGACTGCCAACTGTTCGGCCTGAACCCTGCGGGACATCATTTCACCAGCCTGCTGCTTCATATAGCAAACACATTGCTGCTGTTTTGGGTGCTGAAAGATATAACCGGCGCATTGTGGCAAAGCGCATTTGTCGCTGCGGCCTTCGCCCTGCACCCGCTGCACGTTGAATCGGTCGCCTGGGTTGCCGAACGTAAAGACGTTTTAAGCACGATGTTCTGGCTGCTCACAATGGCTGCTTACGTGCGTTATGTCAGGCAGCGCAGCATAGCCTGGTATATAGGGACACTGCTTTTGTTTGCATTAGGTCTTATGGCCAAGCCGATGCTGGTTACACTGCCGTTTGTATTATTACTGCTCGATTACTGGCCATTGAATAGACGCAAGACACAAGACACAAGACTCAAGACCATTGTCGAATGTCGAATGTCGAATGTCGATTTACGAATTATGTTTCTGGAGAAAACTCCCTTTTTTGCCCTTTCAGCAATTTCGAGTGCTATCACATTTTTTGTGCAGCGAAAAGGAGGCGCGATGCTGGATATTGAGGCCCTGCCGCTGGATATCCGGTCAGCCAATGCCGCTGTCTCTTATCTGAAATATATCGGGAAAATGATTTGGCCGACCCGGCTGGCGGTGTTCTATCCCTACGAAAGAAATGAGCTGCCGGTCTGGCAGGTTGTCGCTGCGATTCTGCTGCTTGCGCTGGTGACGATTCTGGTAATCCGGTTTGCAGAGAGGCACAGGTATCTGCCTATGGGCTGGTTCTGGTATCTGGGGACGCTTGTTCCCGTCATCGGCCTTGTGCAGGTGGGCAGCCAGTCAATGGCCGACCGGTATACATACATTCCGTTTACAGGATTATTCATAATCGCTGCCTGGGGAGTGCCGGAACTTTTCGCAGGGTTGCGACATAAAAAAATCTTGCTTGGCGTATTGGCCGGTGCGGCTTTGATTACCTGTTCCGCAGTCAGTTATATTCAGGTCGGCTACTGGCGCAACAGCATCACCCTTTTCGAGCATACTCTGGCAGTAACCAAAAATAACAATATGATACTCAACAACCTCGCAAACACTTTGGCGGCGCAGGGCAAATATGAGGAGGCGATGGTTCATTTTGAGCAGATTATACGCAACGACAAAAACAACGTCGGCGCCCACAATAATTTAGGCAATGCGCTGTCATCGCTGGGCAGGAGCGATGAGGCAATCAGCCAGTATCTTGAGGTAATCAGAATCAACCCTTATCACGCCAACGCACACAGCAATCTTGGGATAGCGCTGGCGTCGCAGGGCAAGCTGGACGAGGCGATAACCCATTATCGCAAGGCCCTTGAGATTGAGCCTGATTCTGCCGAGGCAAATTATAATCTGGGTATGGCGCTGTCATCGCAGGGCAGGTTCGATGAGGCGATTGTCTGTTACCGCCGCGCCCTGCAGGCCGAACCCGATGATGCGAAGATACACTACAATCTCGCCAAGGCGTATCAGACACAGGGCGATGCAGACGAGGCCGTCAATCATTATCGGCAGGCACTGCGGTTTAAGCCTGACTGGCTGCCGCCTATGAAGGACATAGCCTGGATACTTGCCACGCATCCTGACCCGAAGGTGCGCGATGCAGGCGAAGCTATCAGGCTGGCTGAGCGAGCGGCTGAACTGACAAACCATCAGGACGCAACGATTCTTTTTACACTTGCGGCGGCATACGCTGCCGATGACCAGTTCAATGCGGCTGTAATAATCGGACAGGACGCCCTGAAACTGGCTGCCGACGCCGGTGACAAACCGCTGGCCGACCGCATCCGAAAGCAACTGGAACTCTACGATAAACAAAGTAAAAGTAAAAAGTTTTGAGTTCCTGGTTTTTAGTTAAACTTGTCCGCCACAGGAGGTATTGGGGCCTGAAAAAGCTGTTTTTCAGCGTTTAATAAGCGGATTTTTGCGAGAAAAACCGGCTTTTTGAGGTTTTTCAAAAAAACAGAAAAAATAATAAAAATCACTTGACATTTCAGAGATAATGCTATAAGATTGGTTTGTTCAATTTGGGGAAAGAGAAAACTCACCTAAAAGGTTTCTTTGTGCAGTTAGTGTCTGTCAGGATTTTTTGACAGGTAGAAAGTGAAAACTCGCAGTTTATAGGAAATTTCATCTGCTAAACTCCAGGTGAAACTGCCGCTATACCAAAGGTAAAGGCGGTTTAAGCACGACGAAACCATCATAAAACGGGGAAGAAAACTCCTTGGAATCGAATTTCTGCGCATAAAGCCGCAGAGCAAATGAACGGGTTTTATATTCTAAGGAGTAGGATGATGAACAGGAAAACATTCGTCTCGGCGTGCTTATTTTTAAGCTTTTTTACCCCGACATTAAATGCCGCCTACATCTATGATTTTCATATCTTCAATAACGCCGATTATGAAAACAACCCCAACCTGGCTTTTACAGCGGAGGTTTTTGATTTAGGGGGACAGGCCGTTTTTGAATTCAGGAACAGCAGCACAATGAACTCTGTTATTACGGAGATATATTTCGACTCCGAAGGGCTGCTGGAGCTCGACCATATCACGAATTACATAGTAGACGAAGACAATAAAATCGGAACAAAGTTTGAAAGCGCTGAGAGCGGCGATGTTCATCCTTCCAATCTGCCGGCGGCTCACCTGCTTGACCCTGTTTTTGAGGCCAACGTGGACCTGTCGGCAGGCGCCTGTAATCCGTCACCCAAGTGGGGTATAGGCCCGGACGAAAAACTTCAAATTGTCTTTAACATAGAGCAGGGACATAATTTCTCCGATATAATAAACGGGCTGAACTCCGGGACGGATTTGCGAATCGGCTTGCACATCCAGTCTGTCGACACGGAAGGCGTGAGCGTATCAGCGGTAAATAAAGTTCCTGAGCCGATTACGGTATGCCTGCTGAGTCTGGGCGGGCTGGCACTGCTCAGGAAACGCAGGGTCGGAACGGCATAATTACAATTTAACCGGGAACGGCGGTTTTTTCTTCACATCTAAAAAGGCGTTTACAGCAGAGCGATTCACCGCTATCATAATTGCCTGCACAAGTTACAAAGAACAGATTATGCGGGACGATATGCAGCAATACGGTTACAGGCGGGTTGGAAGCCCGAATAAGGAGGCTTCGCATAAATCACCTTCCGGACGGCTGTCGGCCGTTATCTGCGCTGCATTGATTCTGGTTACTATTGCCGCTTATGAGCCGCTGCGTCATAATGGTTTTATCAACTTAGACGACACCAGATATGTTGTTGAAAACAATAACATTCACGGCGGACTTTCATATAACAGCATAATCTGGGCTTTTAAGACACGTTACGCCGGCAACTGGCACCCGCTGACCTGGCTGTCACATATGCTCGACTGTCAATTATTCGGGCTCGACCCCGTACGACAGCACTTCAGCAGTTTGTTGCTGCATATTGCCAATACCTTATTACTGTTTTGGGTTTTGGCGAAAATGACCGCTGATATTTGGCCAAGCGCTTTTACGGCAGCACTTTTTGCCCTGCATCCCCTGCACGTTGAGTCGGTGGCCTGGGCTGCGGAGCGAAAAGATGTTTTAAGCACACTGTTCTGGATGCTTACAGTGGCAACATATCTGCGTTATGTAAGGCGGCGCAACGTAACCTGGTATATAGTGACACTGGTTTTGTTCGCACTGGGTCTTATGGCCAAATCTATGCTGGTTACCCTGCCCTTTGTGCTGTTGCTGTTGGACTATTGGCCGCTGAATAGACTCAAGACTCAAGACACAAGACGCAAGACAGCGGATAGCGTAGAGCGGATAGCGAATAGAAAGGAAAAATCTGAAACTTTCTATACGCTATTGGAGAAGCTGCCGCTTTTCGCCCTCTCAGCGGTTTCGAGTGTGATTACCTTTACGGTCCAGCGTTCCAGCGGAGCGGTAAAGTCAGGAGAGATATATCCTTTCGGTATTCGTGTATCAAACGCTCTCGTTTCCTATGTGAAATATATCGTTAAGATTATATACCCAGTTGACCTTGCGGTTTTGTATCCGCACCCAATTCATAGTTTGCCGCTATGGCAGCCGATAGCTTCACTGGCGATACTTATCGGCATATCAGGCGGCATAATTTATACGGTTCGAAAGCAAAAATACCTTTTTACAGGCTGGCTGTGGTATCTGGGGACGCTTGTGCCTGTTATTGGTCTTGTTCAGGTGGGAAATCAGGCTATGGCCGACCGGTATACCTATCTGCCTTCAATCGGAGTCTTTATTATGATTGCCTGGGGTGCTGCCGCCCTTTCGGCCAAGCGGCGTTTCGGGAAGATTATTTTCAGGACAGCGGCGATTACAGCTCTTGCTATTCTGCTGATATGTACTCGAATGCAGGTAAAGCTTTGGAAAAATAGTTTCACTCTGTTTGAACATACGCTCAAGGTAACCAAGAACAATTACATTGTGCATAATAATTATGGAATCGCACTAAGTCAGGCCGGTCGGTTTGATGAGGGCATTTTGCAATTCCGCCGGTCGCTGCAAATCGATCCGCAACACGCCAACGCCCATTACAATTTGGGGTTGGCGCTGGCTCAATCAGGCCATTTGGAAGAGGCCGTTGTTCATTTAAGAAAATCTTTTGAGTCTGATTCGAACAGCCCATCCACGTTAATCAATCTGGCAGGCGTATTAATTATGGATAAAAAGTCGCAGATTTATGACTGTGTCGAGGCCGTCAGGCTGGCGGAGCGGGCCTGTGAACTTACCCGTTATGAAAATCCTGAGATGGTTGGTATACTAACAAAGGCACGGAAAGCAGCCTCATTTAAGACAAACTAAAATTTGGAGATTGCTTTTCGAAGAATGAAGCGACATTATTATTTATCTGACAGAGGAAAAATGAATCTATGAATATCTCGTGGTCAAAACTGATTGTATCCGGGATTGTGATAATTGCTGTGGTCGTTTTAGCCAAGAAATTTACAGTCTCCGAAACCAAACCGCAGGAAAAGCCTAAAACCTTCTATGAAATTGCTGCGGAGGATGATAAAAGATTGCGTGCTGAAATTAAAACCGACCGGTCTGCAAAGACCGAGCAGGAACAACAGGAAATTTCGCCGGAAGAAATACAGGCGGAAAAGCTGTTTGAGATGGCTTTGGCTCAGCGTAAAATGGCCCGACTGCCCGGCGTAAATTATAAACTGATGGTCGATTACTGTCGCGAAATCATCGAGAAATACCCGACCAGCAGCTATGCTTCAAAGGCCAGAAGAATGCTCGGCGAAGTTCCCAGGCAATATTGGCAACAGTATAATATCACAGAAAAAGAAATCACGCCAAATGTTCAATGAATACCCTGTTTAATCATAAACCAGTCGATTTCTGAAAAGGAGTTTTAAAATGGCAACTGGAACAACTTCCGACATACCGGTAATTGCAATAACGGCACGCTGCCTGCCGGAAGCCTGGGAGAAGGCTGTGCTGGCGGTCTGGGACAACGGTCTTGAAATTAAAACCCAGTATGACAAGGCCGCAGATATGCCAAGCAAGGATGCTACCGTTGTAATCACGGTGACTGAGCCTTTTGCCGAGCCGAGGATTCACAAAAATTTCCCCGGCGGCCCTGCGGAACTTGAGGCGTATCGGCAGGAAGTAGTCAACGGCATTCACGACCACTGGATTGACCCTGCCGCCGGCAAATGGACATATACCTATCACGAGCGCCTGTTCGCATATTGCCCGGTGGAGGAGATACGCAATGCCAAATCACGCAAGCCCTTCAGGAAGGTAAATCAGATTCAGTATATCATCGACAGCCTGTCGGCGGTAAACCACACCCGCAGGGCGCAGGCGATAACCTGGATGCCGACAGCCGACCCGCAGACCGATGACCCCCCCTGCCTGCAAAGAATTTGGTGCAGGCTTGTGGCAAATCGCAGCGGCGGCCTTTCGCTTAATATGAACACCCACTGGCGCAGCAGAGACCTCTACAAAGCCTGGTTTATGAACGTTTATGCCTTTACCGACCTTCAAAAGACAATTGCAGACCAAATATCTCTAAAAATCAATCAGCCGGTCGCGGTCGGCAGATACGTGGATATAAGCGACTCGCTGCACATTTACGGCAGCTATTTCGATGACGCGGCAAAAGAAGTGGAAAAGATGCGCAAAAGCCCCTATACGGAGCGTGCCTGGGAAAGCACACATCCTGCTTTCGAGATGATGACACAGGAGGCAAAAGAAAATCTGGCCAAAGACCCTGACTGGTACGCAAAGGCCAGGGACTGAAAAAATTGCTGTCGATTTTTTACACCGTTAAGCGACAATCCAAACCATTTTACGGAAGTTTTATAGGGCCTTTATAAAAACCAAAAAACATAATGCATCCGTTTGTCTCTCCGTGATTTTTATACTATACTTTAATTTAGATTGGGCAATAAAGTGAGGCTGACCTGATTAGGCTCTTATTGAGCCGGGTAGCTCGTTATCAAAAAGTCAAGCCCAATTTAACAATCCTGCCTGTGGGGGGCAAGGCAGTAGTAACCATGAGGCAGGATAGCAAATAAACCTTTGTATGATGCAAAGGCTTTTTATAGAGCTTTATGGGGGGGCCATATAAGTTTCTTTCCGAGTGGGGCCTCTGCGCATCTCCGCACGCAGAGGCCCTTGTTTTTTTCCCAAAAAACACACCCTAAACCCGCTCAAAGCATATCTGTTAGTGCTTATCCGGCAGTAACTTGAGAGTAGCGAAACAGCGTTGGCTGCCGCCAAATTCAAACCCTGCATAAAATTCCCAAAAAAATCTTTGACATACTACTTGTTGTGGTTAGAATGAATATGTCAGCAAAATATAGTATGGCCTGGTTCGACAGAAGAAATATTTTAGCATCCGAATACTTGTTGTATCGGGATAAGATTAATCTGTGAGATGCCCGTTTTGCAAAGAGGACAGTGACAGGGTTGTTGATTCGCGTTCGAGCGAGAGCGGCCGGGTAATCAGGCGCCGCCGTCAGTGCCTCGTTTGCAAAAAGCGCTTTACCACCTACGAAAAGGCAGGAGAGAGTTTCAAGCTGTATGTGATTAAGAAGGACAACATGCGTGTCCCCTACGAAAGGGAAAAGATTATCGGCGGTCTGCAGAAGGCCTGTTACAAAAGGCCGGTCTCGGCAGAGCAGATTCAGCAGATAGCCGACAAGGTCGAGGAGGACGTATTCCGGAATTTTGACAAGGAGGTTTCATCGGCGTTTATCGGGGAAAGTGTAATGAAGCACCTTCGCGATATCGATAAAGTGGCATATATACGCTTTGCGAGCGTATACCGTGACTTCAAGGATGCCGACCAGTTGATTGAGGAGGTAAGTCAGACCATACAGGAGGACAGGCGTGTAAAACAGCCGAAACTTTTCGAGGGATAAAAGGGATTTTTGAGAAGGGGATGGAAAATGAATCTTAAAGTCATCAAATCGGACGGCAGAGTCGAGGGGTATCTGCACACAAAAATAGTAGGCACGATAAATAATGCGATGAGTTCAGCCGGCCAGGCGGATATAACCGTCGCACAGGAGCTTGCGGAGGCGGTAACATATTTTCTCCACCAAAAGTATAATTCCCGTTTTGTGGCCGCCAGCGAGATATTTTCCATAATCGAAGCGGTTTTGGCCGCCACCGGCTACGAAGAAGCTGCTGCCGCACTGAGCGAGCATCATTTTATGCGCAAACTCAGGCGCTCCCGGATTGAAGTCGTCTCAGCCGATGTTCAGGACCTCACCGATGCACAGGCGATTTGCTCTGCCGCCGCTGAAAAAACCAGATGGAACAAGTCGAAAATAGTCGAAGACCTCATAACCGAATACGATGTCCCCCGACCGACTGCCAGGGCCATTGCCTCGATGGTCGAAGAAAAGGTGTTCGATATGGGCGCCACGCTGGTGCCGGCCAGCTTAGTCAAACAGCTTGTTTTGAATAACGCCGCCGCCGTTTTGCACGCCCAAAGACAACTGCAGGCGGTATAAGCCACTGCTTTGGGGGATAAATCCGTGTTTTTCGGCAAAATTCATTGAAATTTGCTGCAAAAGTTCAATTTTTTCTGGACTAATATGGCATTATGGTATATATTATTATCGGTGAAGATTATTTTCGGAGGGTATACAATGTGCAAAAGGGCTTTGTTGTTATCATATATTTTTTCCGCATATTTATTTTTGTCGGTGGCGACCGAGGCAGCTCCGCCTGCTGTGCGGCACGATACCAACGACACCAATCTGGTTGCGTTGTGGCACTTAGATGAGACCGGCGGCACTGTGGCGGTCGATTCAAAAGGCGGGGATAATAACGGCACACTTCAAAATGGAGTCAATACCTATAGCTGGGGTGCGACCGGAAAGTTCGGCACCGCCCTGACGATGAATACCTCCAACACGATTGCGGATGCCCGTGTGGCGTTTCCGCTGACGGGAATGACAGCAACTGCCGGTTCAGTTGCTATGTGGGCCAAGCTGGAAACCCAGCCGCAACTGTTATCAACAGCGAACAGATATTTTACAGGCTGGCAGGGATCAACCTTGGTAGGCGTAATTACAGTCGACAGGGTGCAGTTGTACGTGATAAGCGCACCCAGCGAGCCGGAAAAGTTAACCGAGCTTGGCGTTGGTCTTGGCTGCCAGAACAAACTGGACCAGTTTATTACGCATCTGAATGTCGGCGACTGGTATCACCTTGCCCTTACCTGGAACCAGACCGACAGCGGCAGCGGCAGCGGCAATTACCAGGTGTACGTCAATGGTATTGATATGCCTTCGGGCACGATGGCTCTCGCTTATACGCCCGGGACATACAGGAACCTCAAAGCTATGGCCCCGCCAAGCGGAAATGGAAATCTTTTCAATAACCAGACTGCTTCAGGGTCTGCGAAGAACGAAGGCGGCATAGAAACTCTTGATGAAGTTGGTTTCTACAAAGACGTCCTGACCCGTGCCCAGGTTTGTGCATTGGCAGGCGCCGACCCGAATAAGGCGTGGAACCCGATTCCGGACTACAACACGATAGACATAAGCAAGAATAATCCGACGTTGAGCTGGTCGGCAGGCACAGGTGCGGCATCGCATGATGTGTTTTTAGGCACCGATTCCGCTGCGCCTACATCTAAGGGCAACCAGACAGCGACAACCTTCGCAGCAGGCACTCTCTTATTTAACACGGTTTATTACTGGCGTATCGATGAAAGAGGCGATAGCAATAATCTTACGGCAACAGGCAACCTGTGGTGGTTTACGACAACTGCAGGAAAAGCCGCCGACCCATCTCCGTATAACGGACGATATAACGTCATCGCCCCTGTTACGCTTGCCTGGAAGTCAGGTGATACGACCGGCACGCATGACATTTATTTTGGCACCAGTTCTGCCAATGTGAGCAATTCCGACAGAAGCGGTCCTGTGTATATGGGCAACCAGGCGCTTGCCAGCACCACTTATACGCCGAACGGCATTATGCTGGATAAGAGGTATTACTGGAGAATAGACGAGGTTAAAAGCTATCCGACCCTGTTCAAAGGCGACCTCTGGACATTCACCATATCGCCGGTTTACTATGCGGATGATTTCCAGTCATATACCAGTGATGATGCCATAAGAAGCGTCTGGAAGGCCACCGGTACCGCAAACGATAACTATATCTGGCAGGCCACAGAAGGAACAGACAAGGCGGTAAAGTTCCGGTATGACAACGTAACCAGTCCGTATTATTCCGGAATCAAGCGCAGTGCCGCAACAGTTCAGGGAACTTCACGCGACTACACTTTTGGCGGCACCGGAGGAACGCTGCGACTTTCTTACAAGGACGACCCCAACACCGACCGCATATATGTGAAGCTGCACAGCGGCGCCACCTCGGTTAAGAAGGTTTTACCAACAGGTCTTGTTCACGAAGCCGACTATTGGAACTATAGCTGGTTTAATCTCAGCGATTTCGGCAGCGTGGCAACGAATGTTACGGCGATTGAGGTCGGCGAAGGCAATGACACCCCCGGCTTAGGACAGGGTTATTTATACATCGACGACATCCGTGTTCTGGGTATGGAACCCTGTTATCAGCCGCCGGACGGAGACCTCAACGGCGACTGTAATGTTGACTATAAAGACGTTGCCATACTGCACGATGACTGGCTTGCTACGCCGGTCAATCTGGTGAAAAACTCTGGTATGAACCAGGGGCCGTGGGGCAGTATACCATCTAATCAGCCTGACGGCGGCAGCGACCCGTGCAGCGTCAACTGGCCGAAGTACTGGTATCTGTGGACAGGCACCGCAACTACAGTTGACGCAAATTACGTCCTCAAGGTAGATACCACTGACCCCAAGACCAAGACATGCGCAAGACTTGACCTTGACGGGCCTACCACCACGTGGAATGACGGCGACCTGAGACAGCTCATGGACGTTAATGAGTTTAACAATCAGGAGCTGCTGGTATCCTTTATGCACAAGGGCAATATCACAGCTATGGGCGACACGATGTTCGAATATCGTCCGTGTATGGATGGCTGCAGCACAAATGACAGGGCAGGCGCTCCGATGCTCAAGCGTGTGCAGCGCGGCGGCTTAACAACCTGCGGCGACTGCTATGGTGCGCTTAGCTGGGATTGGGAGCCGTATACTCACATAATGACAGTCAACGTGGCCACTATGGACAACAAGAACAGAAAGAGCAGGTATCTGCATCTTGCCTTCAGAATGGGCGGCAAGGCTGATTCCAGCGCGAATCCGCCGATGTATCTGAAGGTAGATTCTGTCGTTGTTTCGAAAGTGGGAGATACGCTGCCCACCGGCGATATTGACCTCGATAACGAGGTTAATTTCAGAGACTTTGCCATTCTGGCGGACAACTGGCTCGTGACCTATCAGACATTCCCATAATCTGGACATTGTGACTTGCAATGCTGCCCCCTTTAAGCCGCAATTAAAGATTATGCGGCATAAAGGAGAAGGGCGCCGACGGCCAAAGGAATAAGAGCGATGATGCGGAGAACAAAAGGCGGCTGCCTGAGAAGGCCGTCGAGAGCCGCTCTTATTTTCTCGGCGCTGAGTATAAATATAATCACAGCCGATATAAGAAATATAATCCCGAAGGCGGCTACTATGCGGGGGTGACGGCATTGGCCGGCAGCGAGCAAAAAGAGAACGGCCAGGACAAGCCTTATCGCCGCCGCAAAGTACATTCGCCACCCCTGCCTGAAGAACTGCATCACATGTTTCATAAAGTCGGGTTTTGACAGATACACAACAGCGACAAGCATCATCGCTACGCCCAGAATTTTAACGAGAGTAACCATAAACTTTCCCCTTTATTTTTAGCCGCTTAGAATTTCTACCATATCTACGTCGATTTCAGCGCTGGTCGCCTGGCCGAGCATATCTATCTGCAAAACCAGCCGTGCAGAACCCTTCGTTTTTACTATGATGCCCTGCAAATCGGCCAGCGGGCCTGCAATGACGCGACAAAGCTGACCGGCTTTTATATACTTATGCGGCAGCAAAGATGCGCCGGCGCGAAGCGCCTGCTCAACCTGGAGCAGTTCAGCCACGAGTTTACGCTGGTCTTTTACCTCAATCAGGTTTGCGACACGGTTTGTCCGCAATACCTCGATACGCTGATTTTCCTGTCCGCAGAAAAACAGATAACCGCTGAACAGCGGCAGAAGCGAGCGGAAGGTCCTCCCCTTTCGGCGGTGCGCCCGCCAGCTCATTGGGAGAAAATAGCAGATGTTTTTGCCGATAAGGTCTTGAGCGAGTGCCTTTTCGTTTCTGCTTTTTGTGTGTGCGACCCACCACTGGTCTGCAAAATCCCCGATGGATTTGTCCGGCGGCCAGCTCATTGGCGGATTTTCGGACTCCTTAAGCAATTTCGGCCTCCCTAATCAGAACCGTAAAATTTAAGTATGGTTTCGGCTGTATACTCAATCTGCTCCGAAGTAAGTTCAGGATAAATCGGCAGTGACAGCACCGTTGCAGCAAAACGTTCAGAAACAGGCAGGTCACCATCCCGGTAGCCGAGCGATTTGAAGCATTCCTGCAGATGCAGCGGTTTAGGGTAAAAAATCGATGTGCCGGCCCCCTTCTCGGCCAGATATTTCTGTAAATTGTCCCTTTTTGGAGCTACAATCGTATATTGGTGATAAATACTTACATTGTTTGGGTCGATTTTGGGTGTTTTGACTGGCGAATCGGCCAGAAGTTTGTCATAAACGGCGGCGTTTTGTTTTCGTTTTTTATTCCACTGTTCGAGATATTTGAGCTTAACGGAAAGTGCCGCTGCCTGGATGCTGTCGAGGCGGAAGTTGCCGCCGATTGTTTTGTAAAAGTATCTTGGGTTTTGGCCGTGGTCGCGAAGGATTTTGATTTTTTCGGCAAGCTTGTCGTCATTAGTTGTCACCAGACCGCCGTCTCCGAAGCCGCCGAGATTTTTGGTCGGGTAAAAAGAGAAGCAGCCTAAGCGACCAAAATTGCCGGCCTTGATGCCATTTTGCGTCGCACCGATTGCCTGTGCGGCGTCTTCAATAACGGCGAGATTGTGGCGTCCGGCAATATCCATAATGGGTTTCATTTGCGCAAGCTGGCCGAAAAGATGCACAGGGATAATTGCCCGGGTTTTTTTTGTGATTTTTTCCTTAATTTTGTCAGGGTCGATATTGTAAGAGTCCGGCAGCACATCAACAAAGACGGGCTTAGCGCCGAGTCTGGCGATAGCGCCGGCGGTCGCAAAAAATGTAAAGGGTGTGGTTATGACTTCATCGCCGGGCTTTATATCGAGCGCCATCAGGGCGACAATCAGTGCATCTGAGCCGCTGGAGACGCCGAGGGCATATTTGCAGCCGCAATATTCGGCGATTTTTTTTTCAAACTCGGCCACAGCGGGACCAAGACAAAATAACTGGGTTTCGCAGACATCGGTTATCGCCTGCAAGACCTCCTGTTTTATGCCGGCGTATTGTGCCTTTAAGTCCAAAAATGGAATCTGCATCAGCGTCCCCTAAGCCTTCACGATTTTGCCGCGGCCTGTGCGGACATTTGCCGTGGCGTTTCGGGTATCGACAACAAGCTTTGCTTTTTTAACTATCCAGTTATAGTCGTAGTCACTATGGTCGGTGGCAATAAGAACCACATCGTAACCGGCCAGCATCCTGGCTGAAAGCTCTTTGCTGGTCATTTTCAGGTCGTGCTCACGCTGCCTTGGCGTTTTGGGGATGTAAGGGTCATTGTAGTCGACGGCAGCGCCTTTTTTGCGCAGCAATTCAATCAGTTCTATCGAGGGAGATTCCCGCAGGTCGTCTATGTCCTTTTTGTAAGCCAGGCCGAGAACAAGCACTTTCGAGCCTTTCAGACTTTTTTTGCGTTCGTTGAGGGCATCGATTGTTCTCTCGACCACATAGTGCGGCATATTGGTATTGATTTCGCCAGCCAGCTCAATGAATCGCGTTGCCATACCATACTGGCGTGCCTTCCAGGTCAGGTAGAACGGGTCGATAGGTATGCAATGGCCGCCCAGGCCGGGGCCGGGGTAAAATGGATTAAAGCCGAACGGCTTGGTGCTTGCGGCCCTGATGACCTCCCATATATCGATGCCCATTCTGTCGAAAACCATTTTCAGCTCGTTGACCATAGCGATGTTTATGCAGCGGTAGACGTTTTCGAGGATTTTCGCAGCCTCAGATGTTTCGAGACTGGAAACCGGCACCGTTTTGACTATGGCAAGACTGTAAAGTGCCGAGGCAATGTCGCAGCACTTTTCGGTCAGGCCGCCGACAATCTTGGGAATAGTTCTGGTTGAAAA
>Ga0315283_10001159_pt1 | contig 20824 bp, 15 predicted proteins | sample YL17G09_0_MG_FD_204541 | JGI IMG/M metagenome (GOLD analysis project Ga0315283, IMG submission 204541) | Sediment microbial communities from Yellowstone Lake, YNP, Wyoming, USA - YL17G09_0 | ecosystem: Environmental > Aquatic > Freshwater > Lake > Sediment | place: USA: Wyoming | collected... | reverse complement strand
ACTGTGATCTCCCTTCACAAAGAGCGAATTTTTTAGATTTCCTTTAATGGTAAAGTCAGAGGAGGACTCTCCTTCACTCGGAAAACCTCGAGGGAGCATATCGAGAAGTTGTTTTTTTAGCTCGGCAAACTTTAATGAAAGAGTACCTTCCACGTCTATATCACTTTGCCCATCCACAGTACCCTTAATCTCTGCGGCTAAGGATTTCCCTCGAATGAGTAAGGATGTTATCGTAAACTGATTTTTTTTAAAGTTGCACAAGACGTCTGGAGAAATTCGCAGCGTTTCTTCCTGAAAAGGCCGCCCTTTGAGAGCGGGGTGTTCAACGTTCAACCCTCTAACAACGGTAGCTCCTCTAAGATGAAACTTTTTTGCAGATCCAGTTCCCGAGAGAGATAGCTGGGTTATGCCGGAGAGGTTAAGATCAGGGGGAAGATGAAAAAAATTCCCCAGAATGTGGGCAATCTCATGGAGGCCTCCCGTTCCTGAGAGCATGAGGTTGCTATAAGGGGCTTTTTGAAAATTGTTGATTGTCCCGGAAAGAGAAAGCTTAAGAAAGTCACTATTGAGATCAAAAACTTTAACTTTAATCTCGTGGGTAGGAAAGTTGAATAAAACCTCTTGAGAAGAATCAATGCGAGGTTGCTCAAAGGGGGCCTGTTGGAAGGGCCCTCCGATGGACACATTGGTCAGCTGGGTTGCACCCGTTATTGCAATACGGGAATCAAAATTTCCCCGGGCTTCAAAAGATGACTGAAGGCTACCTTTCCAAGAATACCCAGGAGGAAAACCCAGGACCCCGGCTAACACCTGAGAGAGTTTATCTAAGTCAAGAGAACAGACCAGGCGCCCCCCGGTTGCCTCAGTGGAGGAGGTGTTAAATTTGTCTAAGTCAAAAAATCCTTCCACATGGCCAAAGCCTGCTTCCATGGTGAGCGTCCCTCGCGCCTTGGGGAGGTTCATTTTTCCTTTGGAGAAGAGAAGGGCTGAACCGCTTATTCTTAATGGCTCAGGAGGGTTGTTGTTAAGTACGACCGTGCCTTGCAAAAGAAACTTTATTGGTTTCGTAAGGGAACGAATATTTAAGTCAGCAGAAAAATTTTTTATCTGAGTAGTCGTATTAAGACGCTGATCGATAAAGGTAAAAACACCTTCTGTAATATGAGCGTCGAGAAACAGCGCAGAAAAGGCTTTATAAATACCGGGCTTCTTTTTTGGACGCGGGGTAAGGGAATCATTTGGCGTGAGCGGAGAAGATTCTTTATCGGCAAGGCCAGTCCTCTCCTGGGGGAGAGAGGCAACGAGATCGTTTCCCCGTATCTTTCCTGTTTTGTCTCTTATGATCGTTAAAGCTATCCCCTTGATCGTTAAAGAGGCAGCCTTGAATTTTTTTGCCAATAAAGCTCGCCAGTCGGGCAGGAGTTGAACAGAATGGAGCACGAGCAAAGGTGATCGGTCTTGATTTGTGATGTTCAGCTGAGAGATAGAAAACCCATCTTTCCAGGAGAAGGCCAGACTCCCCATCACAACCGGTCTTTCAAAAGCTTTGGCCAAATACAGTGAGGCTTTCTCACGTGCACCGTCTGAAGACAAGAGTGGAGGGAGAATAAAATATAAGATGATAATAAAGATAAAAACAAAAATAAAAAGACGGAGACCCCAGTGCAAAACCCGTCTCATTAAGCTTTTATTCTTCATCGTCAATCACCAAGCCGGGATAAAGCTTTTTCACACACTCTGGGCAGATGCCGTGGGTAAAAGTAGCATCAGAATGTTCTCTGAGGTAAGCTTCAATTTGTTTCCAGTACCCGCTATCATCGCGAATCTTTTTACACGAGGCACAGATGGGCAACAATCCGCTCAAAGTCTTAACCTTGGCAAGGGCCGCCTGAAGTTCTTCGAGGGTTTGACGCAGTTCCTGGATAAGAATTTTTCTTTCCTCTTCAGCCTGCTTGCGCTCAGTAATATCATTGCCAACACTAAGAATCCCCGTGACGTTCCCGTGCTGATCTAAAATCGCTTTATTAGTCCAGGAAATCCAGACTCGCTCGCCGTTTCGACGGATGTTTTCATTTTCGTTGTTCTTAAATTTTTCAGGATAGAGCATAAGGTCTTTCCTCATTTGTGCGAGGTCACGGCCCGTGGTTTCGGTTTTAGGTACAATCGTTTCCAAAAGATTTTTGCCGACAATTTCTTCTTCCGTATAGCCAAAAAAGTTTTGAGCAAATTCATTAAAAAACGTGATTCGTCCCTGAGTATCAGACCGGAGGATAATGCTGTTGGCATTTTCTACCAGTTCCCGGTACTTCTCCTCGCCTTTTTGCAATGCCTTTTCTATTTTTTCCCGTTCCGTGATGTCAATCCCAACGATGACAATTCCTCTGGTCTTGGCCTCGCTCAATAATGATGCATTAATAAGCATCATTCTTAAGTCGCCGTCTTTTCTTTTATAGACTATCTCATGATTGTACAGGCCTCCCGCTTGTTGAGCCTTGTGGAGTGTTTCAATGACTTTTTCTGGTTTTGCAGCAAGCATATTGATGTGCTTTCCAATAAGCTCTTCCTCGGTATACCCTGTCGTGTTTATGGTGGCCCTATTTATCGTCTGGATAACTCCATCCAGGTTTAATACCACTAAAGAGCCGAACATATTTTTTAGAATATTGTCAATATAGGCCTTGTCTGACCTCAACTCTCCTATTAGATTGAGCATTGCTGTCTGGGGGGCAGAACGATCCTCGGGTTGCTTCTCCACCTGCAGGTTCTCCAAATTTCTCGATTCCCCATTCTTTCTTTTTGAAGTCATTTTTTCACTGAAGAAAATTGTACATTGCCTTGCTGTGGTTAAAAATTAAAACCACCATTGAAAACACAAATAAAACGCAAGGAAATTTTATGGCCATTAACCAGGGATATCATGTAGGCTGCTTTTCAGGATTTATTATTTATCTTGCTTGAGTGGAGCACTTCTCCTATAGTCATCAGATTCTGCGTCTTCCTCCGGAGGGACCGGTAATCCCCATTGAGTCCTGAGAAATTCAATTTTATCTAAAGGTTTTTCTAATTGATGCCTCCGGGTGGTCATGAGCATCCCGTATTCCCTTTGGGCATCTTCGATTCGCTTACCCAATGTTTCAAGTTTATTACAGAACTCATCCCACTGCTTCTTAAACCTTCCCAATAACGAGAGAACCTCACGGGAGGTTTTTTCTAAAGCAAAATGCTCAACCGCCTGCCGAATCACCGCCAGAACCGCAAACAGGGTTATCGGCGAACAAAACACCACCCTATTCTTAATCCCATTTTCCAGAATTGAACTATCCTGTTCGTGAATAAAAGCATAGACCTGTTCATTGGGAATAAACAAAAGAACGCAGTCAACCGTGTTATCATCCGGGTTGATATATTCCCGTGTGGTCACCTCCTTGATCCGTGCTTTTGCGTTATTTAAGAAGGTCGTGCGGTATTTGGCCTTGTCCACTTCGGACTGTGCTTCCAGGTATTTGAGGTAATTATCCAGAGGGAATTTAACATCCATATTGACTTTAAGGTTATTCGGCAAGAGGAACGTAAAGTCAGGCCGGCCGGAAGCACCCTCAATGGCTTTTTGCTTCAGGTAATTAATTTTCTCCACAAAACCCGCCAGCTTCAGTACATCTTCAGCCATCCGTTCTCCCCACTGACCGCGAGTTTTGGTGCTGGCTAAAGCTTCCCGAATGGTAGTGGTCACCTGCGCCAATGCTGCCGTCTGCTCGCCTGCAGTCTTGAGTTGGTTTGCCAAGGCTCCGAATTTTTCAATCCGGTCCTTTTCCAGTTCTTGCATGAGATGAGTGACATTTTCTAATTCTGTGCCCATGCGCTGGAGTTGCTGGTCAATCAGGACCTTCTTTGCGTCCAGTTCCTTTACCCCCACCTCACGCTCAGATTCAAGTTTGGCTTTGGCCAATTTTAGAAACTCTTCCGTTGATTTTGAGAGAGCATCAAGCGACAGGCTCCCAAAACTTGCTTTTAGATTTTCAAGCACTGCTTCAGTCTCTGCCTTCCGCTTTGTTTCACTTTCCTGGAAAAGTTCCGTTGCCAGCTCCTTGGCAGTCTTTGACTGGATCAGCCGCAAAATCAAAGCAACTGCCAAACCGAGCACAAACCCGGCAATAAAGATAAGAAGAAAAGTAAATCCGGTCATCAAGGCTTCCTCAATAAGTGCATTTGATTTATAAAAACAAAAAATTTCCTGGGGCGCTCTTTGTAAAAAAGACCTTTATTAAGCGCCACGAGTTTTTCAGGGTAGTCGTAAAGTCAGAGAAGTAAAAAAAGTTAAAAAATATATCCCATCGCGTTAAAAAAAATCGGAACGGAATCAGCCACCACACATTTCCTTAATTTTAAGAAATTTTTATAAAAATACCATAAGCCTTCCCCCAGGTCAAACCCTTCCCAATAATTGGCCAAACGCATTTAATGCATTAAAAGAAAAATTACCGTTTCCTTAAATTCGATACACCTTTACGACCCGCACAACCCCAGATAAATCATTGATGATTTCAGGAGAAGAAAATTTTCTGGTCTCGACCATTATCCTTGCCACATCATGACCCTGTCCTTTTCCTACCTCTAACAGCAGGAATCCGCCGGGATTAAGATAGTGGTGAGCTTCTCTAATAATTTTTCGATAAAATTCTAATCCATCTGGTCCCCCATCAAAAGCAACAGCAGGTTCATAGTCGCGGATTCCCGGAGGTAAGTGAGGGATTTCATTGGTGGGAATATACGGCGGATTGGAAATAATGAGATCGAATGGTGTTCTTCCCCCTTCTAATGGCTCAAAAAGGTTTCCCTCAATGAACCGTATGGAGCGCACGCCATGCGAAAAAGCATTCTCCTTTGCTATGGAAAGCGCCTCCGGAGAGATGTCGATGGCAATAATTGACGCCCGGGGAAGTTCCGTAGCTAAGGCAATTGAGATTGCACCGCTTCCCGTCCCGAGATCTACAATAGAGGGAGATGACTGAGGAGAGAAAATTTTGAGAGCCTCTTCTACGAGGGTCTCAGTTTCCGGTCGCGGAATCATAACCGCCTGAGTAACCTTAAACGTTAAGGACCAAAACTCCTTTTTCCCGATTATATACGAAACCGGTTCTTCTTTAATTCTCCGAGCTATCAGATTTTGAAACGTTTCTTTCTCTTGTTCAGGAACTATGGTTCCCCATGCAAGGCATAAGCCCTTTCGATCAGTTTTAAGCACCTGGGCCAATAAAACTTCCGCATCCAATCGGGGAGTTGGTATTTGATGATGAGACAATGATTCGCTTGCGTGATTTAAGAGGGAAGAAATGAGGGGAGGTTGATTAATTTTTTGCACCTCCCATCTTCAGAGCTTCACTTTGAAAATACGCGTGAAGAGGGTTGATGAGCTCACTGAGATTTCCCTCTAAAACAAATTCGAGCTTATAAAGCGTAAAGCCAATGCGGTGATCAGTAATCCGACTCTGGGGAAAATTATACGTACGGATCCGCTCGCTTCGATCTCCTGAGCCAACCTGATTTTTTCGGGTCTGTGACATTTCATTTTTTTGTTCAGTAATCGCCAGATCTAAAAGACGTGCCCTGAGCACTTTCAAGGCTTTTGCTTTGTTTTTATGTTGAGATTTTTCATCCTGGCAGGTTACTACTAAGCCAGTCGGGATGTGAGTTACCCGAACAGCGGAATCAGTGGTGTTGACGCTTTGCCCCCCAGGACCAGAAGAACGGAACACATCGATCCGCAAGGCGTTAGAGTCAATCTGAATATCCACCTCCTCGGCTTCCGGGAGAACAGCCACGGTAACCGCTGAGGTATGAATGCGTCCTTGTGATTCAGTGGCCGGTACCCGCTGGACTCGGTGGACTCCGCTTTCATATTTTAAATGACTATAAACCTTCTGTCCTTCAATGAGCGCAATTACCTCCTTAAATCCTCCCAATCCCGTAACATTGGAGCTCATTATTTCTACTCGCCAGCCCTTTGACTCAGCAAAACGGCAGTACATCCGAAAAAGGACAGAAGCAAAAAGTGCCGCTTCTTCTCCACCCGTGCCGGCACGGATTTCTAAGATGATATTTTTTTTATCAAGAGGATCTTTCGGCACAAGAAGAGTCTTGAGCGAGGACTCCAGTTCTTGCCGTTTCTCTTTTAAGGCGTAAATTTCGACTTTGGCGAGTTCCTGAATCTCCTTATCTTCATCCTGTAATAAATTTTGATTTTCTTCTATTTCCTGTTCGATTTTTTTATATTCTCGGTAGGTTTCAATAAGCGTGGTAAGTTCAGCACACTCCTGGGATAGCTTTCGGTATTCATCTTTATTTTCTAAAATCTTTGGATCGCTTAACCGCTGAGCCAGGGTAGTGTAATGGTTTTCAACTGATTCCAGTTTTTGAAACATCATTATTCCACATTACGCATTTGAGCAGGCGTATTTTGGGTTTTGCCCCAAAATCCTGTTATTCCTCTTCACTCTTTTTTTTTGCGGTTGAAGGAGGGGTTGCCTTTTTGCCGTACTTTCGTTGAAATTTTTCCACGCGGCCAGCCGCATCAATAAACTTCTGCTGACCAGTGAAAAAGCTATGACACGCAGAACAGACTTCAATCTTGATGTCCTTAAGCGTGGAGCGGGTTTTGATAACATTCCCACACGCACAGGTTACCGTGGTATCAAAATATTCTGGGTGGATATCCTTTTTCATTTTTTGCCTCCATTCATTAGTATCTTTGTAATCCGCTTTCCTCTACAGAAGCGTATTAAGTTAAAATATTATTGCTGAGACTCGATACGTGGTTTTTTGGTAGTGGAGCACGGGAGCATGAGGATACACTGCAAAATGACTCCACGGCTACTGATTCATCGAGTCTAAGAAGTCGGGATTTGATTTTGTTTCGCTCATTTTTTCTAACAAGAACTCCATCGCATCGAGCGGACTTAAAGGCTGCAAGACCTTGCGCAATACCCAGATTCGGTTGAGGTCTTTCTTGTCTAATAAAAGCTCTTCTTTTCTGGTTCCAGAGCGGTTAATGTCTATGGCGGGGAAGATTCTCCGGTCGCTTAATTTTCGATCCAAATAGATCTCCATGTTCCCTGTTCCTTTGAATTCTTCAAAAATAACTTCATCCATCCGGCTGCCGGTGTCTATTAAGGCAGTTGCAATAACAGTAAGACTGCCTCCTTCTTCGATATTGCGCGCGGCTCCGAAAAAACGTTTTGGCCGGTGAAGAGCATTAGAATCCACGCCACCCGAAAGGACTTTCCCACTGGGAGGAACCACGGTATTATACGCACGAGCAAGACGGGTGATGCTGTCCAGAAGAATAACCACATCTCTCCCGCATTCTACCAGTCGCTTGGCCTTTTCCAAAACCATCTCAGCTACCTGAATATGGCGGGTGGCAGGCTCATCAAAAGTTGAGCTGACAACTTCTCCTTTGACCGTTCGTTCCATGTCGGTTACTTCTTCAGGTCTTTCATCAATCAAGAGCACAATAAGGATAACCTCTTTATGATTCACTGCGATACTGTTGGCAATTTGCTGCAAAATCACCGTTTTCCCGGCTCGCGGAGGTGAGACGATCAAGCCCCGCTGTCCCATTCCGATCGGAGTCAGGAGATCCATAACTCGGGTGGTGTATTCTTCCGCTTCAGTCTCGAGTTTTATCCTCTCGTCCGGATAAAGGGGGGTTAAGTTATCAAAAAGAATTTTTTCTCGTGAACCTTCTGGGTCTTCATAATTTGTTGCCTCAACTTTTAACAGTGCAAAATAGCGCTCAGAATCTTTTGGGGGACGAATTTGACCAGCGATGGTATCTCCGGTGCGGAGATTAAACCTGCGAATTTGGGAGGGAGAAACATAAATATCGTCAGGCCCGGGGAGGTAGCTATAGTCAGGCGCTCGAAGGAAGCCAAAGCCATCGGGAAGGATTTCCAAAACACCTTCTCCATAAATTGATCCATTTTTTTCTATTTCCGTCTGGAGAAGGGAAAAGATAAGTTCCTGCTTTCGCATTCCGCTTACCCCTTCGAGACCAAGGTGTTTTGCCATTGTTGTCAATTCGCTGATTTTTTTTGATTTTAATTCTTTAAGATTCATTTTTTAAAAACCTTTTCTTTTGAAAGTTATAAAAAAAGGGCTTTGTTTGCTCCGCATTTTTCAAGGTTTTTGCTTAGTTATTTTTTTGGGACAAAAGACGATATACTATCCATTCAAAAAAACTCTTCGAGATTCTGATTGATTTAAAAAAGGATGGTCTATTTTTTGTGAGATAAAAATCTTTGGCTTGGATTTTCTTCTTTTTTAGCCTTTGTCTCATACAAGGAAGAATAAAGCTATACTCCTTATTGCAAAAAAAAATTAAGGAAATTTATAATCTCCTTTTCCGAAATCCAAATTATCTTTGGATCACCCAAACGGTAGGGCTTTTTTCTTCAAAAGCATTATATTAGAGATTATCTTCTTGGGTGGGTTAACCTCAGTGCTTTTAATCTATAACTATAACAACATCTTTTGTCAAGAAAAATTTTTAAATCGTGGTTTTGTTAGATGCTCAAGATACCTTGATGCTGTAATTTGATACAACCACCTTATTCGGCAAATTTAATAAAATCATTACAACTTATTAAAAATTTTTCAAATAAATTCCTAATGGAACTAGCCGGGTACTTTATTTTTTAGACACCAAAATTTCTGACATTATATATATAATTAAATATAATATTATATATAGTATTATAAAGGACCACCAAGAAACCCTTTTTCAATCGGGGAACCTCTTGCTACCCAAAAAAAATAAAAAAATTGTTTCCCCAGATTCCAATAAATTATTAATCTATTTTAGTTTTCCAAGAATTTCCCGGCCAATAACGATTTTCTCTACCTCCTTTGTCCCTTCATAAATTTCTAAGACCTTGGCAGCCCGGTAAAATCGCTCAATGTCCTGATCATTGAAATACCCATATCCGCCATGGAGCTGTAGCGACTCATCCACTACTTCTACCGCAACATGACAAGCATAAAGTTTAGACATCGCGGTCAGTTTCGTGTCAGGCCGGCCCTGGTCAAGTAACCATGCTGCCTTGTAAACCGTGTTGCGGGCAGTTTCAACCTTGGTTGCCATCTCAGCTATTTTAAACTGGGTAACCTGAAAGGCTCCCAGGGGCTGGCCAAACTGTTTCCGCTCTTTGACATGTTTGACCGCCATGTCGAGCGCCCCTTGGGCGAGGCCCAATGCGTGCCCGGCTACATAGGCCCGGGATCGGTCAAAAAAATTCATCAGCTGAATAAATCCGTTTCCTTCCTTACCAATGAGGTTTTCTTGGGGAACCCGAACATCGGTGAAATAGACGCTGGAGGTGTCCGAACACCTCAGCCCCATTTTCCCTTCCATCCGGTCGGCTTCGTAGCCTTTGCGATCCGTCTCCACCAGAATAATGCTGTGGCGGCTGGTTTTGGATTTTTCTTCCGGATTGGTAAGGCAATAGACGATCATATGGGTTCCTTTGGTGCCATTGCCGATCATGACTTTGCTGCCGTTAATAACATAATCCTTACCGTCTTTAACTGCCGTGGTAGAAGCGGCAGCAGTATCGCTTCCAGCATCGGGTTCGGTGATGGCAAAACCAAAGATCGTATTGCCCTCAAAGATGGGAGGCAAGAATTTTTTTTTCTGTTCCTCGGTTCCGTAGAGCAGGAGCTCTTCGACGCCAAAACTAATGGAGCAAAGCTGCTGGCCAATGCCGGGGTCTACCCGCCAAAATTCCTCTAAAACCATCGCCTGTTCCAGATACCCGAACCCGGGCCCGCCGTACTCCTCGGGAATAAAAAGGCCGACCAGACCGAGCTCCCTTGCTTTTTTAATTATCTCTTCGGGAAAGGTCTCGTTTAAATCGTACTCACGGGCCACATCGGCAAACTCCCCAACCGCAAAATCCCGCGCTGCTTTCTTGATGTCTTTTTGCTCATTGGTTAAATCAAAATTCATGTCAGTGCCTCCTTTGTTAATACGCGTATAACAATCGTCTATAGACTATGGCTTTACGCCACAATTTTTTAATAAAATTGCCACCAGCTTCAATACGCAACCATCTTTTGCTGCACCACGGGACGCAAGTCAACTGTGGTGCTATAACAAGTTTACCAGTACTTCTGCCAGATCCTTCACTTCGATCTTGTTTTCATATCCGGCTGTTTTTACTGCGTCCTCCAGCATGCTCATGCAGAAAGGACACGCAGTTATAAGAAGCTCAGCACCTACCTCAGCCGCATCCCGAGCGCGAACCTCGGATATTTTTTCCTTGGCTTCGAATTCTTCCATCCAGACCCGGCCACCGCCTCCACCGCAGCAAAAACTGTTGCGCCGGTTTCTTTTCATCTCCACAAATTTAACTCCGGGGATCGCTTGGATAACCATCCGCGGAGCATCATAGATTCCGCAGTGCCTACCCAGGTAGCAGGGATCGTGATAGGTTACCCGCTTTTCTAACTTTTTGGAAATTGTCAGCTTCTTTTCCTGGATCAGTCCTGCCAGGAGTTCTGTATAGTGCTGAACTTTTATTTCCGTCTCAGTTTGAATCTCAAGTTTCTTGCGATAAAGGGGGTATTCATCCCGCAACATCTTCAATCCATGAGGGCAGGTGGTTACGATTTCTTTAACGCCGCACTCTTCGAAAGTTTCGTAATTTTTCATGATCAGCTCTTCGAGGAGTCCTTCCTCGCCGATCCTTTTTGCCATATCTCCACAGCAGGATTCTTTGTTTCCGAGAATGCCAAAGTCCAATCCTGCCTTAGTAAATACTCCCGCCGCGCTTCTGGCAATCTCCTGCAAACGGTTATCGTAGGCAGACGCGCACCCCACGTAGTAAAGCAACGCTGCCTCTTCTCCTTTGGAAAGGTCTTTTATTCCCAGATCTTTTGCCCATTCTATGCGTTTGTTTTTGGCTTCCTTGTAGGGATTCCCATATTTAAAGATTGCCTCTAACGTTGTTCCCACCATCGCCGGCACCTGGGTGCCTTCTTCTACTTTAGACCTCCTGACTTCACGAATGATGTCCAAATTATTAATAGAGAACGGGCACTCCTCCACACAAGCCCGACAGGTGGTGCACATCCATGCTTCTTCTCCTTGGATAACTTCGGTTTTGGAAATCTCGGCTATTGGCTTTTTTAACCATTCGTTGACTAAGCGTGAAATACTGTATTTTGCTTTCACATAAGTTTTTATCTTCTGGTTCATTCCCCGGGGTGAGAGCGTTTCTCCGCTGAGATTTGAAGGACACTTCGTTTCGCACCGATTACAGCGTGTACAGGCATCAAAGGCAACAAGGTGTCGACGGCTAAATTCCTGGGTTAGTTTTTCTCTTTCTTCCAGAGTGACCACTTCGGAAGGAAGGGTTTCCAGAACCACATTAAGAGAGCCGGCGATTACGTGAAAAAGTTTGGAAAAGGGCAGGTATCCGATGAACACCAGGCTTAAAACCGAATGGATCCACCAGATAGTAACATGCCATTGGAGCGTATCTCCCCGGAGAAATCCGGCGAGGTAAGCACCCACCGGCTCCCAGCTTAACCACGGTTCCGGTTTGGCTACCAGACGATACCCTTCGATAAGGAAGCCCGTGGTACCAATCGTGAGAAGTAAAAACAGCACCAGGGGGTCTTCAAGAAGATTATTCATTTTTCCGGCTTTGATGAGATACCGTCGGATCAAGGCCATTATCAAGCCGATAATAAATAACAGCCCAAAAACATCCAGGGTTAAAGAATAATACAGGTATATCGGCCCTTTTAAAAAATGGAAAATATAGTCATTAAAGGCTGACAATACGGTTCCCAAGAATAAGACAAAGAAGCCCCACATGATAAACATGTGCATGAGTCCTCCGAAGAGGTCTCCAGAAAAGACTTTGGCGTTCCCCAGAATTTGTTTTAGGGTTGCTGAAAAAATCTGCGAAAGATCTAACTTGTTTGTGCTGGGCCAGCCTTGCAACCAAACCCAGATATTCCGGTAACAACCACCGAGAAAAATCACTACTGAAAAAGCAGCCAGCAGATAAAAAACCCCGTGGTGGCTAATATTCCAAAACACTTCTCGCTCAGCCATAATCATCGCCTTTCTTATCTGTGCAATCTTACGCTGGTTTTAAAATATTAACTTAAGGTTTCGTTCCCCCCTTAGGTTGAACGTGTATCAACCGTTAAACACTACGCCTTCGAATAATGACTCGTTGCTCGTTTCTATGGCTTTTCCCATTGCCAGCACATAGTCGGGTCTCACTTCATTTTGCCAACGCGGATAACCTCCCCGCCAGACATATTGAATTAATTCCTGAAACGAGTCCCGGGTAAAGGAGTAATCACCAATGGAAACCTTCTTCCTGTCCTCATTGGTAACCACAGCAATGTCAATCGCCGTGGCAAAATGTTGGATTAGATTTTCTATCGTTTTGCGATTCTTAGCTCCGTCGGGTTTCTGTTTGAAGCCCTCCGGCCGGGAAGGAAAAGGAAATACCTTATAGACTTCTCCGATGAACCCCTGAAAGATAACTCCATGAATAGCACCCATCAGATTTCCGATATCGGAAGGGCGCTCGATATAATACACTTGCCAGATATTCCCCTTGGAATTGTCTTGTTTTTTCTCAGATAGGTTCGAAATGTACTTGCAGAATTCACTCGCGAAAAAAAAGTAATGCTCCAGGAGAAGCATGTCACTTTCTATGTTGAAAAAGCCAAACGCAATCGGGCCGTGACTGAGCGATTGAAATTCAAGGGGCATTGTGGGGCCTCTTATGAGCGGTTACTTTTTGTAATTCGGCGTCCTTCGTTCCTGAAACGCGGATATTCCTTCTTTTGCCGCTTCAGTGCAGGCTATGGCGCCAAAGCCTCGATAGCCGATTTCCAGAGCTTCCTGAAAAGTGTTGGCGGCAGCTCCATTTTTAATGGTTTTTTCAACAATAGAAACTGCTTCGTGACTCAGGGCAAGCTTTCCGGCCATGGGATTTTCGACCGGCTGAATCGCCTCGAGAGCAACTTTGCCATCGGGGATCCTCGGTATTTTTCCCTGGAGGTTGTTAACTTCCTCCATTGCAGCTTTAATCGTGCTGAAATAGTCATCAGCAACTTTCTTTACCATCCCGATGTTTTGAGCTTCCTGAACTTTTACGGATTTTCCTAATCGTAACATTTCATGAAAAACATTGGCTGCCTGAGGCCATTTTCGGTAAGGAACAACACACCCTCCGATGCCCGGAAGGATTCCCAACGTAATCTCGGGGAACTGGAAAGAAGCATTTTTGCTTGCCACTATGCTATGGCATCGAATAGCAATTTCCAATCCTCCTCCTAAAGCCAGGCCGTTTACCGCTGCGACAACCGGTTTTTGCATAGAGTCAATATATAATAAAAGATTAGAGCACTCACGGGCAAACTTTGCGGAAGCCTCAGCGTTTCCGAGCATCTCGGGAAATTTGCCGATTTCCGCGCCTGCGCAAAACGCTCGGTCACCATATCCGGTGATAACGAATCCTTTGATGGCATTATTTGCGACATCTTCTTGAATGGCTGACAAGATTTCGTTATTCACTTCATCGTTAAGGGCATTCATAAACTGAGGCCTTCTGATGGTGATGATTTTTACTCCCTCTATAACATCGATCAGAATGTGACGTCGAAAATCCTGGTACGTAGCAAGCGGTTTTATGGGACCAGGAAACCCTGGTCGGTCTTTTTGAAAGGTTTCGATTATGCGTTTGGTTTCGGATTCACCCAGATCTCTCATGACATCCAAAGGACCTTTTTTAAATCCCAGCGCCATTTGGCACCCTAAATTGAGGTCCCCGGGAGTGCCGATACCGCGGTTCAGAATATCGAACGACTGGGATAAAAGAATGCCTAATAGCCGGTCTCTTATTTTCTTACTGGTAGCTTGAGGAACCTCCAAAGGATCCCCCATGTTGATGGTTTTCCAGCGATCAACTGAGTTGAATACTTTTGCCGGCCGGTAGTGTTCACCTTCCTCCATTTGGAGGGTATTGGTTTCAGCGATGATCGGGTTTCCATTGGCCATATTAAGGACAAAAAACGGCCCGGCGAAAACAAATTTTTCTGCTACTTTATCAATTTGGCTGGCGGTAGCATCGTTCAAAAGGTAGGCGGCGTCATTACACCAGTTGTCAAAAATTCTGTCTAAGATAAAACAGATCACGTTTTCCGAGACGATAGGTGTCTTTCCTGTTATACAGAACATCCAGCAGAGGTAATCAACGATTTTTTGATCAACTTTTTCCCAGGTTATAACTTCTACTGCCGGATTACGCCAGGCAGGGGCAAAAAAATGGGTGACCGTTGCTCTTTCAGGATTTTCCATTTCCGAAAAAATTCGATCCGCGGGGATTGAGCTGGTGTTAGAGGTTATGATTGTTTCCGGGGGCACCAGTTCTTCCACCATTTTAAAGATTTTTTTCTTCAGAGAAATACTTTCGGTGGCGGCTTCGATAACCAGATCACAATTTTTTATGGTAGCATAGTCCTGGGTATAGGAAATATTTTCCAGAATTTTTTTCCCTTTATCTTCCGTCAGCTGCTTTTTCTTAATCGCTTTATCCACGTATCCCTGATAGCGTTTTTCCGCGCCTTTCAGAGGTTCTGCAATCACATCAATCAGAACAAGCTCCATATCCACAAGAGCGCTTTTCAAATAGTAGCCTATATCCGGGCCGATAGTACCCGCCCCAATGAGCGCTACTTTTTTAGGAAGAGGGCGGTCGGGTTTGCAGAGTAGGGGGTTGCTGAAATTGGGGTAAAGCCTTGATCGATAGTCCATAGTAGCCTCCTTTTGTTACCTTCGATAAAGCAGAGAAAAAAAGTTTCTTGGTTATCATCCTCCGTAGTTGCAGAAAGGAGCCCTCAGATCGCAACAGTTTTTATTTTTGCTCCAACCTGTTAAATGAGCTCCCGAACAGCTCCGGATTGATCGGGTGGATGAGGAAAGACTCACCGTTATCTCACGCCCTGAGAGCCTTTGCTTTTTCAGTTAACGCGGGCAATACTTTTAAGAGATCATCGACGATTCCGTACTGAGCAACATTGAAGATGGGGGCTTTAGGATCTTTGTTGACCGCAATAATGGTGCCGGAGTTTTTCATTCCCGCCACATGCTGAAACGCGCCGCTTATTCCCAAAGCGATATATACCTTGGGCTTTACGGTTTTTCCGGAGGTGCCAACCTGTCGTTCTTTTGGGAGCCACTTTTTGTCAACCACCGGGCGAGAACAGGACAATGTTGCTCCTAAGGCCTTGGCCAAAGCTTCGGCTAAAGGAATGTTTTCCGCATCCCCGATACCCCGTCCCACGGACACCAGGATGTCGGCTCGGGTGATATCAACCTCACCGGCAGCTGCCTCAAGAAACTCAACAAATCTCCGCGCCTGTATCTCCGTGGTTAAAGGAGAAGGAACGGAAATGACCTCGCCGTCGTAAGCGGCATCGATCTCAGCCGGGAAAGAACCAGGACGAACCGTGACCAGACAGTTCTTTGCCCCCCGAAATCCAATGCGGGCACTAACTTTGTCAGAATACATTTTGCGGATAGCTTCGATGCCGTCATTTCCAACTTCCACGTCAACGCAGTCGGTAGCTAAAGGCCATTTAAGGGCGGCTGAAAGCCGGGGAGCTAACTCCGTCCCGTACGATGTGTGGCCCATGAGTAACAGCGAGGGAGCTTTTTCAGTTGCAAGGGCGCTCAGTACTGCTTGATAGGTGAGCGCATTGTAGTGTTCTAACTGCTTATCCTCAATAGTCAGTATCTTGGAAGCGTATTTCTTTACCTTGTCAACATATGCCTTGGCATCCGATGCTAAAATGACGGCACTGAGCTCTTGATTTAATTTTTCAGCCACCATTCGGCCTTTGCCTAACATTTCATAGCTTATTTCACGGATTTCTCCTCGTCGATGTTCGATTAAGACCCAGATTCCGCTCATGTTATAGCCCTCCTTTTTCTTTCAAGATCTCTAATACTTTTACCGAAACATCATCAGGGCTTCCTTTAAAAATTTCTGCTACCTTGCCGGTTGGTGGCAGAAACAATTCTTTCAACTCGGTTAAAGAGCCTGCTGGCCCACAATCCTCTGGCGCAAGGGAAATATCATTGCGGCTGAGTTCTCGAAGTCCTTTGCTTTTAGCCTTGCGAATCCCCATAATGGATACATAGCGCGGTTCATTGATACCGGTTTGGATGGCAAGGACAGCGGGTAACTCAAGTACAACCACTTCTTCCATGCCGCCTTCCAGTTCTCGATGAACCTGGGCTTTTTTGTCCTGGATGGTAAGCTTGGTTACCATGGTGGCATGAGGAACGTGAAAAAGTTCGGCGAGAATCGGGCCGACCTGGCCGTAGCCATCATCTCCGGCCTGAACTCCGGTAAGCAGAAGGTCAAAGGGCTTGTCTTTTAAAGCAGCATGTAAAGCCCGGGCAGTAGCATAAGGATCACCGCCGGAAAGCGCCGGATCGCTTAAATGCAATGCCTCATCTGCTCCCATGGCCAAAGACCGTCTCAGGGTGTCCTGGGATTCCTGAGGTCCGAGGGTAACCACGGTAATCATTCCCCCGCCCTGGCTTTCTTTAATGCGGACCGCTTCTTCCACAGCATAGTTATCCCATTCATTGATGTCAAATACCAGATCTTCAGTGCGAATACTCTTGCCTGATTTATCAATGGCAATTTCTGCTTCTGAGGTCTCAGGTACTCGCTTTACACAGACTATTAGGTTCATAAGGACCTCCTGACTTTAAACATTCCCGTAATTTTTTTGGTTATCCGTTCTTGATTTTATCAACACCCAAGGGTCGTGAAATTTTGTTTTGTATGTTGCCGCCCGTTCACGGGCGGCAACATGATTGAGGAGGAGAGATAGAAAAACAAGCGAAACAACTATTTAATTTTCAACAAAAATCATCCAAGGAAAAGTACTCAACCCGTGACCTTCACGATCATCGCTGCGCCAGTATCTCCTGCGGCGCACCCGGCAAACATTCCATAACCACCACCCCGTATCACCAATTCCTCAATTAACTCCATAATCAAACGGCCGGCCGTAGGTCCCTGGGGATGCCCAAAAATAATCGAGCTACCGTAATTGTTCATTGCCATAACATCAATTCCGAATTCCCGGGCGAAATAGAGGTCGTTAATTACGAATGGATTGTGGGATTTGTGCGCCTTTATATCTTTTATGGAAAGCCCTGCTTTTTCTAAAGCCATCTTTGCCGCCGGGACCGGGGCCATTCCCATATGCGCCTTAGGTGCGCGGGCATACCCATAAGAAATGATTTGAGCTTCGACTTTTGGATCAGCACTGAGCTCTCGGGCTTTTTCTTTTGTGGTTACAATGAGCCCGCAGTTTCCGTCAGCCGGATGAGTCTGGGAACCGAAAGTGAGCACTCCGCCAGGGATTACCGGCTTAAGGCTCGCCAGCCCCTCTTTGGTGGTGGGCGTTATCCCTTCATCAGTCTCCAGGATGCCGACTTCCTTTTTGCCTTTTTTAAATTCTACCGGGAACATGTAGCCCTTCTGAAATGCTCGGTCTTTGGCTAAAGCATCCATATACTGCTCATATCGTTTCAGCGTTACTGCATCACAGTCTTCCTTGGTAACTCCCCCTTTCGTCAGTTTGGCAACGTTTTCTGCGGTCTCTATCATTGCCTTTTGACCCCAGGGGTCAAAATTGAAGTTGTCAAGAACCCAGTTTTCTACCACGACCTGACCTCCCTGTCCCATGGGATTTGGCCAGATCGTATGGGGGCCGTTGGAGACCCTGTCGGTCATAAGACAGCAGACGTTAGAATACAAGCCACAGTCAACGCCCAAAGCCGCTTGATTTACAACTGTTACCGATGTCGTACAAGCCTGAGAAATTAGTAATGCCGAGATGTCCGGATTTCCCATGAGGGCGGCAGCCCACTGGGCTGAATAAAAGGTGTGGCGCTGAGTTACGGTTTTTCCGAGAAATAAATAATCAAACATTTTGGGGTCAAACTTTTTTGCCGCAAGCCATTTTTTTGCGGTTGCCGCAACCAGCTCAACCGGATGTTCACTTTGCAGGCTTCCCTGCCAGCGAGAAAAGGGGGAACTGAAATAACCGCGATAGGGAATAAACACTTTTGAGTACATAGCTGAACGCTCCTTTCTTTATAAGACGCTAATCTTTTTTCCCGAAATAGAATACTTACAAAAGCTATGCCAGATAAACGGAAAGTATAATATATTGATATTTAAAATTTCTTTCCAATCACAGCCTAAAAACATGCGGTAAAAGGAAAGATTTTTTCCAAGTTTATTGAAAGGATCTTTCACTCAGAACTTTACAACCGAAAGAAACCTAAGCCTTTCTTTTTATGATCCCATGTCAAGATGACCGCTGTTTATCCCCAGACACCGACCTGCGCCCATAGGGGTAAAAGTCCTCAGCGGCGGGAGGTTATATTTTTTCCAGGTCTCATACCAGGCAATATCAACCTCAATGTAGTACTCCAAGGGGATCACGGGCTGGTCATACTGACCGAGCACTGAGTTGGGTTCGATAACCCAGCTTGAACTTCGCGGCGTTACGCCATGAGACATCAGGTGTTCCCAGCACTCTTGCATTGATTTGACCGCGTCCTGCCATTTTTCAAACCCCCAGGGCCGGGCCATTTCACACCCGGAAACAAAGGTAGGACAGACATTGCCTTCCCCAAAGATTTCCACTGAATCACAAACGCGCTTTACCCACTCATCCCGACCAACAAACTTTTCTTTTCCCGGGCAGAAAATTTTAAACTTCTCCTTGTCCCACACCTCGATATTCGCATGATGAGCGTCAAGGCCGGCATCTTTTAGGATTTTGCACTCTTCTTTGGTGAGGGCTGTGGTCTGAAGATGGATCGTCCACCGGTAGCCGATTTTTTCCCGAATGGCTTTAATGTACTGGGCGTAAAAGTGCACATTGTCTTTGCGCTTAAGGCTTTTGGTAACGGCCCCGCCGGTTAACAAAAGGCTATGATTAATCGGTTCCCGTTCTTTATTGAAAATAGTGTCCAGTACGGTTACCACATCCTCAACGTTCTTGTGGATCATAAATGGTCGTCCGGTCTTTGATTGCTTGCGGGCATTAGTGTTAATATCACAGAAGATACATTCTTCTTTTGTCCCCCAGTACTGACAGCTCCTCAAAATCGTACAGAAGGTGAGATATCCCCAAAACACAGCAGCTGCGATATCCGAGTAGGGCGTCCCATTTGGTAAACGATGACGGTAGTAAGGAGGTTGAGGCCTCAACTCGAGATCGCCGATAAAGTTGTTTTCCCAGCGAAGCTGCAACTTCCCATCAACCAGATCTATTTTATAGGGAGTTTTTTCCGGCTTCTCGAGACAGGTTTTGTTGTTCGAGGGTTTGAGGTTGTAAGGTCCTCCTTTGAATTTGAATTCTTCGGGGGCCTTTAAAAACTCCTGCCGTTTCATGTCATCCACATCGGTTTGATCATAGGAGAAAAGATAGTAAGATTTGGTTGTAAACTTAGCTGATTCTTCTAAAGCAGCATCGGTGAAATGAATCCCCAGCCGAAGAATATCCTCCTTGATGATAACCTCTTTCGGCACATCGGGATATCGTTCGAAATACTTTTCTAAATCATATTTTGTATAAGGCATTTTACCGGGCATGACGGCCAACCTCCTTCACTATTAAAGGGTGTCTAATTTGATCACGTTCTCTCAAGGTTTTTGAAAATTCTTTCTGGAACCTTAGAACGGTTTTTGTAGATATGAAAAAGGTGTTCAGCGTTCTCTTTACCATCTTCCACCTCTACCACATAAACAAAATCCATTTTTTCATCAAGCATTACTTCGGTCATTGAGACACAATGGGCGCAATAAACCGGACAGTCTTTGCTTTGACCAGTCATGACCTGTGGTTTTTTTATTCTGAGCAGACTAAGGGGTGGTCGGTATTTTCCGTCCCGAAGCTGTCTGCCGCCCGAACCACAGGGTTTGAGAAAGAACGTTACTTTTTCATCATCTTCCTTTAATTCAAACTCGCTGAAATGCGCTCTCCAGATTGCGGCAGTTGCTTCCACGCACGCTTTAAACCCTCTCTTAAAAAGTTCTCCCAAGGGCAGCATGTAATTTCTTACTGTTTTAAGCATGATTTCGTGCAACTTTTTATCTCCAAACTGCCTCCCGATTTCCGAAAGGATATCGGTGACCCAATCGCGGTAAAGGTCGTGAGCAACCATGAATTCGTCATAAATAGCCTGCACCAGCTTCTCAGCCTCTTCCTTATCCCCTCTCCGAATAGCTTCTTTGGCCAAGGTTAATCGGGGCATCGCTAAGGCGGCCAATTCCTTATCAGTAAATACTCTTTGAGTTTCCATAGCGCCTCCCTATGCAAAGGTTAATAAGAATTGTGGGGAGTTGAGCAGCACTACAAGGGAAACCTTTTATAAGGTTGTCTGGCAGAAATACACTACTTTCTGTGCTTTCATGCAAAAAAATTCGCAAGGTCACTCAGAAATGTTTAGTACCTGCTCTTGCCTCCTTCTTTGAAAACAATTATAGATGCCTAAAAAATCCCTGTCAACAGTTTTTAATCAATCAATTAAAAAATTCCCCCCAGAAGCCTTTAATTTGCGCATTTCTTGCAACCACAAAAAAGGCAAATTATCCCACCTTATTTCGAATTTTAACATTTAAAATCAATATATTAATAATATTACCAAACATATTCCTTGAACACCATTTCTTATCAGGTAATTAAAATAATTTTT
>Ga0315283_10001156_pt1 | contig 20832 bp, 25 predicted proteins | sample YL17G09_0_MG_FD_204541 | JGI IMG/M metagenome (GOLD analysis project Ga0315283, IMG submission 204541) | Sediment microbial communities from Yellowstone Lake, YNP, Wyoming, USA - YL17G09_0 | ecosystem: Environmental > Aquatic > Freshwater > Lake > Sediment | place: USA: Wyoming | collected... | reverse complement strand
GCCGCGGCGGGGCGCTCCACCGTCCCGCCAGCCGCATTCCCCGTGGAGGGGGAATGGGTATGCCCAAGCGAAGAGTATCTCAGTATCCCGCACTGTGGCTGGCAACACACTACGAGAACGGACCGGGTGGCTGCATGAACTGGACCAGGCACACAAACCAGCAGGGCTACGGTAAGATGCGGATTGGATCGCGCCGGGATGGAACCAGCAAAGTGGTATTTGCACACCGTTTATCCGCTTCTGTATGGAAGGGATTCGATCTCAACTCGAAGCTACGTGTGCTCCACAAATGCGACAACCCTTTATGTATCAATCCGGACCACTTATTCATTGGCACGCAGGCAGACAACATGGCGGATTGTAAGAGGAAGGGCCGGATAAGGGCACCAAAGGGTGAAAAGGCCGGCAATAGCAAACTTATGCCAGACCAGATTGTAGAAATCCGGAGCGCCTGCGCAGATGGTGCAATTCAGCGTGTGCTGGCAAAGCAGTACGGTGTGTCTCAATCATTAGTAAGCAAGATCATGTTGAGAAAAATATGGGCGCACATAAGTTGAGGAGGATCGAATGCCGCCTTTAGAGTCTAAAGCCCGTCCGAGAGCGCCAGCGACGCTGGTGGTACTGGTAGTACTGCTCTGCGCTTGCGCGGCGCGGGGGAGCGAGATCGTCAGACCGCCCAACATTATCTGGGTGAGTAACGAGGCGGCGACGGGCACGACGATCAATAAGCTGGCCAAGCTGACCGGGGCTCCGAGCACGGCCATCGTTACCACGGCGGGCGACACGGGCGGGGCGGTGGGGATATGCGTGAGCGGGTGCGGGGTGGCGGCGGCCAGCGCGAGAGCGAGTATCGCCAACTGGGGGAATACGAGCTGCGTGTTCGACGCGGCGGTGGTGGCGGGGCATTACTTCGGGATCAGCGGGGCGGTGGCGGGCAATTGCGCCGATGTGGGAGCGGCTTATCCGGCGGCGGGGCAGGTGCTGGGGAGAGTGTTGGCGACGGGCGGGGCGGGGACGTATCCAGTGGTGTTGTTCGGCCCGGACATACAGGCGCCGGGCGGGTTGCCGCCGCTGCCGAGCGTGCCGAACTGGACTAAGTATGCGCTGGTGAAGATCGCCAATGGGGTCGGCGGCTGTGCCAACGCCGATGGCTGCTGGCAGGTGAATGGCGTGCTGGGGGCCAATGCGGCGGCGGCGCTGACGCAGGATGTGACGCTGGGCGTGGTGGCGGCGCGGACCCATGTGACGGACTACAGGATCAAGGTGGGAGTGCAGTGTACGGGGGCGGCTACTGCCTTGACGGGGTTGGGCACGACCGGGACCGCCACCTTGTACCGGGCCGTGAATTACAACATCGACCAGGTGGTGGCGGCTACCGCGATAGTCAACGGGCCGCCCACCGCCGGGGGAGCGGACACCCATGCCGCGACTAACCTGGTGGCGAGCCTGGTCAACACAGTGAACAACATCGACCAGTTGATAGCTGGTTGCGCGGTAGACTTTTGGATGCTGCAAGGAGTGTTGCCATGAGACTGACAAAGCTGCTTAGTGCGGGATTGCTGGTGTTGATTTTCATTGCCGTGACCATGACGGTGGCGCAGTCGCCGTCCATGCCGGTAGGGCAGATCGTGCGGGCCGGAGTGCCTGGCGCGCTCAACTGCTACGTGGGGCAGCACTACTACCAGACGGACGCGGTGGCGGGCAAGAACATGCACATTTGCACCGCGCTGCCGGCCACCTGGACCCAGGTGGGGCAGGCGGCGGCGGGCGTGGTGACGGGGACGGGAACGACCAACGTCCTGCCTAAGTACACTAACGGCGCGGGGGGGATCATTGGAGACTCGGCGGTATCCGACGATGGTACGGCGGTCACGGTGACCAACAGGACGCTGAGCGCCACCATCGCCGGCGGCAACGTGCCGGTGTGGGAGAAGTACGCGCTGGTGGCTATCGCCAACGGCGTGAATACATGCGCCAACGTCAACGGGTGTTGGCAGGTTAATGGAGTGTACAACTCGATACGGACGGCGGGACTGACCCAGAGCGTGGTGCTGGGGCCGCTGGGTGCGAAGGGTAATGTCACTGACTTCCGCATCAAGAGTGCCGTGGTGTGTACGGGCACGACGATGACGGCTGATACCGGGCTGGGCACCACGGGCACGATCAATTTGTACCGGGTCGAGAACTACAGCCTCATCGTGGCCCCGGCGGTAGGTAACATGATTACCGGCCCGCCCACGGGGGGCGGGAACGACACCCACGCGGCGACTAACCTGGTGGCGAGCCTGGTGACTACCGGAACGAACGTGGATACTATGGCGGCGGGCTGCGCAGTGGATTACTGGGTAGGTAGAGTAGTACTGCCGTAAGTAGGAGACGGGAGGGTACGATATGAGACGAGTCATAGCCGGTCTGGCAGCGGTTATCTTCCTGGTGGCAGCGGTCCTGGCCCAGCGCCCGGCCATGCCGGTGGGTCAGATTGTGGGGGCGGGCGCTCCGGGCATGAGCTGTTATGTGGGGCAGAAGTACTTCCGCACCGACGCGGCGGCGGGGAGTAACATGTACCTGTGTACCGCGCTGCCGGCTACCTGGACCCAGAGCGGCGCGGCGACGGCTAGTACGGTAACGGGGGCTGGGACCACCAACGTACTGCCTAAGTACACCAACGGCGCGGCGGCTATTGTAGGCGACTCGGCGCTGGCCGACGACGGCACGCAGATATACACTACCGCGCGCAAGGCGGGAGTGGGGACGGCGACGCCCGACCGCCAGTTGCACATTGAGGTGGACGACGCGGTTACCGCCGCCGTGACTTACACCACGCGCGACACACACACCTCCAGCGGGGTGGTGGCGGCCAACTTCGGAGCGGGCAGCGAGGTGGAGTTGGAGACCGCGACGGGCGGGACAAACCACTTGGCGTCGATTACCGAGACGACCTGGGAGACGGCGACGGCGGGGGCGGAGGACTCGATCTGGAACCTGTTCACTGTAGTGGGTGGAACGGTTACACCGGCGGGGCGGGTAACGAAGACTCAGACTTATTGGGGAAGCTACGCGGGCCGGTCAAACACCGGCGCTGACGCGTCGATGTTCGGGCTCAACGCAGGCTACTCGAACACCGGAGCCAGCCCGTCGATATTCGGGGTCAATGCGGGCCTGTCGAACACTGGAGCGAACCCATCGATGTTCGGGGCCAACGCGGGCTACCAGAACACCGGCGCTAGCCCGTCGATGTTCGGGTTCAGCGCGGGCTTCTTGAACTCCGGCGCTTACCCGTCGATATTCGGGGCCGGCGCGGGCTACCAGAACACCGGCGCTAACCCGTCGATGTTCGGGGTCTACGCGGGCTACCAGAACACCGGCGCTAGCCCGTCGATGTTCGGGGTCTACGCGGGCCTGTCGAACACCGGAGCCAACCCGTCGATGTTCGGGGCCAACGCGGGCTACCAAAACAACTGGGACAACGTGACCCTGCTGGGCGCAAAGTCCGCCACCACCTTCGCCGCCGACGCTACCACCGCCCAAGCCTTCACCGACACCGAGATCACCGCCAACACCATCACCTTCGGAGCGCCCCACGGGTTCGCGGTGGGCAAGCGCAACTTACTGTTTACCACCACGGCGGGGACGCCTCCGACCGGCTTAGTTACCGGCACCGTCTATCAATTCACCGTGGTCAACGCCACAGTGGTTACCAGGGTGAGCATTGGCACCGATGCCAGCCTGGACTTCGCCGGCACGCTGACTAACTCTACCGACGTACACAACTCCATCGCAATCGGCTACGACGCCGTGCCGACCAAGGCCCACCAAGCCGTGCTGGGCAATACCGACATCACCGAGACCGTCCTGCGGGGTAATATCATCAGCAACCCCGGCGGCACGGTCCCGGCCTGCAAGACCTACACCATAATCAGCACTAACGTGGCGTTTCAGGCGGCATCCCTCACGGCCACCGTGCTGCTGGAGACCATGCCCGCCAAGGCCATAGTGACGGGCGTGGACGTGAAACACTCGGTCCAGTTCAGCGATGGCGGAGGGGCAATGACGGAGGTGAACGTCAGCGTCGGATCGGCCGGAGGCGGCGCGACGTTCTACACCGCGACAACCAACATTGGCGAGGCCACGGCGGTGGCCAACACCACCTTGCAGGACACCGCCCTGTTCAAGCGCTACACCGCCGCGAGCGAGGCCATGAACGGTTACTTCACGGCGACGGGGCGGAACTTCGGGGACGGGGCCGGGGCTACTTACCTTACCGGGGGCAGCGTGGACATCGGCGTGTGCTGGGTGGTGAAGCAGTAGGAGACTTATAGCGTGAAGAAGGCACTTACAGTTTCGGCCCTGCTGATCCTGGCCGTGTGGGCGCTAATCCCATCGACCCAGTGGTCGTCGCAACTGCCTTACCGTGTCTCCACTACCCAGTGGCGCGACCAGTTAGTGCCCATGCTGACTCTGAGTCAGGGAGCCGCGCCCTGCACCATCGGGGCTTATGGCGCGTCGGGTAGCTTGCGCCAGTACCGGTGTATAGTGGGCAAGGACCTGGACGGGGCGCTCCAGCTCAACCACGACTACAAGATCGGGACGGACCTGCACTGCCACGTCCATTGGTCTCCCATCGACGCCGATGTGGGGTATGTCAGATGGGCGCTGGACTACTACTGGTCCGACACGGACACGGGACCGGCGGGCGCGGCGCCAACCACCATCTATGCCGAGCAGGTGTCGGGCGGCACGGCGTGGGTTCACCAGTTCGTGGAGTTCACCGACATCTCGGCGGGCGGAACGAAGGGGCTGTCGCCAAGCTCCATGCTGATATTCAGGTTTCATAGGGTAGCAGCCACGGCGGGCGGGCCGGACGAGTATAACGCGGCGGCGGTCCCGCTGGCGATGGACTGCCACTATGAGGCGGACTCGCTGGGGAGCCGGGAGGAGCTGGTCAAGTGAGACACTTGTGCGCTCCCGGTAGCACTAAGCAAAGTATAATGGTGCAGTAAAGGAGAACCTATGAAACTTACAGCACTTTTGATCCTGGCTGCCGGCTTCGCACTGGGGCAACAGGCGGCTGTCCGCGTGGTTGTGACAAACGAGGCCGGCAATGTCGTTAGCGACATCACGGTCAACACCACCGACGAACAACTCAGCCTCATCGACAGCCACCGGCTCGGGCTCGTCAAGACGCCCGCCGTAACCGAGGTTAGAGGCGGCAAGGGCGACGTTGTAACTCCCGCCGTGGACGCGGTGCTATCCTACCCTACCATGGCCGCTTGGTGGCGTATGCTGATCTCCAACAATATCCGCTCCATCGCGGGGGACAAGATCAAGGCGGTGCTGGCGCTTAAATCCATCGTCATCGCCGCGCAGTCGGCGGTCGATGCCGAAAAGGAAAAGGTAGCGCAGTAATCACATAAGGGGCGGTACGACAATGCGCCTCATTCTTATACCGGCGCCGAAGCCGGAAGCGAAAGAAGGACGGACTGGATGAACCTCGAAACCGGCACGATCATGGCGGTAGTCTCCCTCAGCTCGGGCGCCGTCGCCCTCTATGTGCGGGCGGTCAAGGCCGATCTGCGCGAGTACATCGGGGAGACCCGGCGCCAGATCATAGAGCAGATCAACGGGAAGTACGTCAGCAAGGATCATTGCGCATTGAAGGAAGAGGCCACGCGCGCGCTGGTGGATGGCTTGCGGCGCGAGGCCGGGCTGAGGGCTAAGGAGTAAGGAGGAAGTCATGGCGATGTTACGGCTTGGAATGGGCATGACGCCCCCTGGGGCGGGAGTAACTACCACTCCCGACAAGGCGGTCCGGTTCATGGACGGGGCGAAGGTGTGGTTGTCGCCCTCTACCATTGGGGCCGAGTTCGCGGCGCTGACGGCGGCCGCCAAGACGGACTTGATGGGGACGCTCACCAGCCCCCGCGCGTTGGGGTTCCTGCTGGTGCCTGCCGCCGCGATACTGGCGCTGGCGCTGTGGTCGGGGGCGGCCAAGCGGCGGAGGGAGAAGAACCCGCGGCGGCGGTTGGCGGTGAGACGGCAGAACCCGAGGCGGCGGGTGGCGCGGGGCAGGCGGCGCAACCCCAACTACACCGCATACACCAAGAGGACCGCCCACCGGACTTACTACCTGATGATGGCTGTGGACAGTGCGGGCTCCACTGTGGGTAGCGACAGCCTGATGACGGAGTTTCCCGAAGAGGCACGCGAGCGCGCTCAGGGGCTGGCGAACCGGGCAGCCATGGCCGGTCATCACGGGGTACGTGTGAGAGTATACCCCCGGGGTGGAACGCGGTCCAGCACAACAATACGGCCCAACCCCAAGCGCCGCCGCAACGCCGCACGCCCCGTCAAGCGGCGCAAGAACGGCCGCTCCACCACTCCAAAGTATGTGCTCCAAATGCCTGGCATGACAGACTCGGCGTGGAGTGGCCGGCTTCCAACCGAATCCCAACTTGAGCGCCGCGTCATGGAATACGTCGTCTCAACAATGCCTGGGTTCGCCAACGAGCACATCGGCCGCGCGCACGGGATCTCCATTCCATCCTACGCGCGTGTCCGGGTCAACAAGCCGAACGGCCCTGTAATGGTCGAGTGGAGGGCGCCGTCCTTCATGGTGCTGCCCGATCCACGAGACTACCCGAGGGTTGCCAGGCGGAACCCCAAGCGGCGGCGCAGATAGCATTCGTCTTTAGACTCTAAAGGAGGAAGTCGTGAACATCGACCTTTCGCAGTATTCGTTCGACGCGGTGGCAATCAACATCGTCGCGGCATGGCTGATTCAGAATCTCAAGACCAGCAAGCTGCCGGGGCTGGGGTGGATCAGCGAGAAGACGCCGGCCACTACGCGGCTGATCTCGGTGCTGGCGGCGGCCTTGACCGCGGCCGGGATGGCGGTGAGCTGGCAGGACGCGGGCGCAACGCACACGCTGACAATCACCGGCATCTCGGCGGCGTCGGGCCTGACGTTCGGCTGGAACGTGCTCAAGAATTATTGCTTCCAGCACGTGGCGTACAAGGCGGCGTTCAAGCCGGTGGAGAACGGCAAGCCGTGCAAGCCGTGAGGCGGTACGAGAAGCCGAAGGCCGTCAAGCAAGAGCGGATGACCTTCACGGCGCGCTGCCTGCCCAAGCCGAAGGGGGCCGCCGCGTGCCGGCAGTGCTCGTCGTGCCATGGGTGCAGGTGAGGAGAGCGGTCTGTGACCACCCAGGACAAGATCGCCGCCGCCGCCGCACGCTACGGCGTGCCGTCCAGCATCGCGCTGGCCGTCGCCCGCGCCGAGTCGGGCTACAACCAGGCGGCGGTATCCAGCGCTGGGGCGATCGGCGTCATGCAGCTCATGCCGGCGACCGCGGCAGGGCTCGGCGTCAACCCCTGGGATGAGGACCAGAACATAGCGGGGGGAACGCAACTGCTGGCCCAACTCTACTCCCGATACGGGTCGTGGGACCTGGCGCTCGCCGCATATAACGCTGGACCCGGCGCCGTGGACCGCTACGGCGGCATCCCGCCGTTTGCCGAGACTCAGGCTTTCGTCCCGAGGGTGCTGGCCTATGCCGGCATGGAGCCAAGCCTGTACCAGCCTTACGACATGGTGCCGGCCGCGTGGGACGAGTGGCCGGGAACCATGGACCAGGGCCAGGGGCAGACCGACAACACCGGCCTGTTCCTGCTGGCAGCGGCGGTCGCCATTGCACTGCTCGCCTAACGCAAGGCCAGACGCGGAGAACGTGCTGCCGTGGTTCCACGAGACCGCCGGGCCCAGCCTGTTAAACGAGTGGACCTGGACGCATGTGGCGTGGGGAGTGGCGAGCGCGAAGCTCACCGGCGACGAGTTCACGGCCCTGGCCGCTCACACGCTGTATGAGGCCGTGGAGGGACGGATCTTCCCCGACCCGTACCGGGATGTCAGCTTCGTCAATCACGTTGGGGACACGCTGGCGTTCATTGCGGGCAGGATTGTGGCCAGACTGCTCGCCTGACGGAAGTACCAGTACTCACATTTCTCGGCCCCATCCCGCATTTCCCTGTTGACTCCTGGCTAACGGCGTGCCAGACTGGCAGTATGAAACTACATAAGGAATCCGAGGAGGAAGCACGCGCCAGGCGGCAGGCGCTGTACCGCGCGGTGGAGGCCGCCAGGCTCAGGTGCCAGATGCTGGCCATCGGCTTGGCGGAGATATTGGACCACGCCTACAGCGGGTCCGACGTGCTCGATGTGCTGACTCTCGCGCCGGAGGTCGAGCGGGCGGCCAAGACGGCCAAGGAAGCCGAGGACAGGTACAACGAGCAGAAGCTGCCGGTCACGCTCAGGAAGCGGGAGTCGTAAGCCGGTGATGAAGCGCGCCGCCCTATACGTCCGGGTATCGACCTTGAAGAAGGCCGCCCAGGCCAACGTGGAGACCGGAGAGCGGGCCTACGAGCAGAACCCGGACATGCAACTGGAACAGCTTGAGCGGGTGGCCCTTCAATCGGGGTGGAGGATCACCGACTACTACACCGATCGGGCCAGCGGCGCTAAGGAGAGCCGGCCGGGGCTGGACGCACTGATGTCCGACGCCAGGCGGCGCAAGTTCCAAGTTGTGCTGGTGTGGAGGTTCGACCGCTTTGCAAGATCCGTGCAGCAGCTTGTGAATGCGCTGGCAGAGTTCAAGGCGCTGGGGATCGACTTCGTGTCCACCCAGGAGGCGCTGGACACCTCTATGCCGATGGGCAAGGCTATGTTCGCCATCATTGGCGCCATGGCGGAGTTGGAGCGCGACATCATCCGCGAGCGGATCGCGGCCGGCATGGCGCACGCAGCCAAGCACGGCACGAAGAGTGGGAAGCCGCCTGGCCGCCCTAGAAAGGTGTTCGACCGCGGGCGCGTGATGGAGCTACGGGCCATGGGCGTCTCCTGGCCCGGTATCGCCAAGGAACTGGGTGTGAAAGCGAGTACCATACGGCGAGCTTATAGGGAGCTGAGCGAATGAAGGTCTACAAGCTGACGGATCGGGACGGGTACACCCGTCGTGGCATGGACGGCGAAACGAAGTGGGGTGAGGGCGTGACCCACGAGGCGGTTGGAGAGGGCACGGAACTCTGCACCAGCGGAGTGATCCATTACTACGACGACCCGGCGCTGGCGCTGTTCACGAACCCAGCCCATGCGAACCTGATGGACCCGCTGGTGTGGGAGGCCGAGATTACAGAGTCGGCCGCCACCGATGGCCTGAAGGGTGGAGCGAAGCGGCTCACCACGCTTCACATCCTAAACGTGCCCAAGCCCACAACCGAGCAGTGCGTCGGTTTCGGCATACTCTGCTCGTTGGAACTTCTACAGTCCGGCAGTTACAAGAAATGGGCAAACCATTGGCTGGATGGGACAGACCGTTCCGTGGAATCGGCGGCGGTGGCGGAGGCGGAGGCGGCGGCGGCGCGGGCGGCGACGCGGGCGGCGGCGGCGGAGGCGGCGCGGGCGGCGGCGGAGGCGGCGCGGGCGGCGACGCGGGCGGCGGCGGCGGCGCGGGCGGCGACGCGGGCGGCGGAGGCGGCGGCGGAGGCGGCGGCGGAGGCGGCGGCGCGGGCGGCGGCGGAGGCGGCGGCGGAGGCGGCGTCAGGATGCAAGATCGACTTCCCGGCTATTGCCAGGAAGGCAATGGATCTCCAGCCATGCCGAAAGGTTGGCTAGGACACAGCTCGGCAAACAGCGATTCCAGGGCGCTTGCCGGTTTAGGAATGCGTATGCGGTAAGGAGGTCTTTTTGACACGATGACGCGATGGCTCTGTTGGGTAGGGCTGCACAGGTGGGCCCTGTGGTTCGACCGGGACGTCCCGCCGGGCTCCGGCTCCGGCGTTATGGCATGACGCGGGGCCGGCGGCTTGTGCGGCCGCCTCGGACCCGGCGGGGCGTCCCGGTGGAGGCAAACGAGTGGCACTAGCGAGCACACCCGCCATCGTGTTCTGGATACTGGCGCTGGCCGCCGCCGGCTGGACGCTGGCGGCGGGGCTGCTGCACAGGCCGCAGCGGCGCGGGGGGATGGGGCGGGACCTGTACTGCGGCTACTGCCATTGGGGGCTGAGCCGTGGGGCGGGGTACGAGGTCTACAGGTGGGAAGGGAACGTGTTTTGCAGCTTGGCGTGTTTGAGGCGGGACGCGGAGCTGAGGGAGCGCGAGAGATGCGCGGGATAGGTCTGGACGGCGGCAACCCGCCGCTGTATAGTGGAGCCATGACCAAACGCACAACACGGCGCAGGCGGCACGGCCCGCGCAAGAAGCCGGCCGAGTCGTTCATCGACAACTTGCTGAACATGCTCGACACGGCCATGACCACGGCGGTATGCGGGGCCGGCGCCGTGCTGCTGGCGAAGATCATTGGGATGCCCGGACGCGGCCTCCGGGTCGAGATTCCGGCGTCGGCGGCGCCTGAAATTCAGGCCGCGTGGGACCAGCTAAGCGGGTTCGACGCGGCCAACGGGGCCGAGACGCCGGATGCCGCGGAGGGGGATACCGGGCGGAAGCCCAAGGGCAAGCCCAAGGCCCCTCCTCGGCCCAAGATCGTGCAACTGGTGAAGGGCGAGGACGGAGTTTACAGGCCGGAAGGCCGTGAAGGGGATTGAATGAAACGTGTCGCGGTTATCTCGATTCTTTCGGCTGTCCTGGCATACGGGCAGACGCTCACATTGACTGGCCCGGCGACGGCGCGTCCCGGAACGGTCGTCGCGGCTAGCTTGGCGTTGACAAGCCCGCCGGCAAGTCTGGCGGCGCTTCAGTGGTCGGTGACATTGCCGGCCGGGTACACGGCCACGGCGGTAGCGGGAGCGGCCAGCGTCACGGCCGCCAAAACGCTGTACTGCAACCCGGCGAGCACAACCTGCCTGACGGTGGGCATTAACAATAACGTGTATGCAGCGGGTGTGGCGGCGGTGTACTCGCTCACCATCCCCGCGACTGCCGCGCCGGGCCCGGTGTCGGTCCCGTTGAGCGGGTTAGTTGGCGCATCGCTGGCTGGCGGCAACGCGCCGCTGACGGCGGGAACGGCCTACAGCGTGCTGATCCTGGCTCCCACCGACCTAAATGGCGATGGTAAGACCGACGTTCAGGACCTGCAAATCATGATCCAGCGCATACTGGAGCCGGGCGCGACGGTCACCGCTCGGGACGCGCAGATCGTGGCGTGGGCGGCGGTGGCGGCGCTTAGCGGAAACCTGCGGACGGTCCCCGTGCTCACGGCGGACGGGCGGAGTATCCAGGGCTGCTTCCTGCCCCGGTGAGGGCAAGGCATACTGCGGCTGGGAGGGGGGCGAAAGTTGGACGACAAGACTATTATGGACGGGGTAGACCCAAGGTTGGACGCACATGCCAGTTGGTCTCCCGAGTGGCGTAAGTTCCTCTCCGAGGAGCCTATTCAACTGCTGCCGGACGGGATGCCGTTGTTCAACTGGCTGGAGATCAGCCCGACCGAGCTCTGCAACCGGCGGTGCGAGTTGTGCCCGAAGCGCGACCGGGAGAGGTTCCCGAGCCAGCCGCTCACGATGGCGCCGGAGCTGTTCTACAAGATGGCGGGCGAGCTGGAGACGCTCGACTATCATGGCATAGTCATCCTGTCGGGGTATGGTGAGCCCCTGCTGGCCGGGTGCATTTACGACATGGCAGAGGCGTTTTCGCGGGTGGCGCAAGTCAAGCTGGTAACCAGCGGGGACCGCCTAAACGTGGATTCCATCGCCAAGCTCCTCGACGCCGGCATAACCATGTTCCTGGTCAGTCTCTACGATGGGCCGGCGCAGGTGGAGGACTTCGAGCAGATGTTCGCCGCCGCGTGCGCGCCCAGGCACAGTTACGTCCTGCGGCCTCGGTGGGACGGGCCGGACAAGAACTTCGGGGTGAAGCTCACCAACCGCGCCGGCACCGTGACGGCCGGCAACCAGCCGCCGGTAGTCCTGGACCACCTCTGCTACTACCCCCACTACGCCATGATGGTGGACTGGAACGGCGACGTTCTGCTGTGCTGCCAGGACTGGAACCGGCGAGTCAAGTTCGGGAACTTGGCCCACCAGAGCATGGTGGAGGTGTGGTCGTCGCCTGTGCTGAGGCGCTACCGCCTGGACCTGCGCGCCGGCCGCCGCTCGGTGACGCCTTGCACGCGGTGCAACGCCGATGGTACGCTGCATGGCGCCGGGCACGCCGAGGCGTGGGAGCGGTACTACGCGAGGGGGGCGTCATGACGAACCTGGAGCTTGCAGTGTCCGATCCAAGCCGTACCCTGAATGAGGGTTACGACAGCCGGGCTCTGGACAACTACTTGACCCGCGCGGATGGGTGCCGCGTGTGGGACCAAGCGGGGCGCGAGTACATTGATCTAGCCATGGGCGGCGGATCCACGATTCTAGGGCACGCCCACCCGGTGGTGGTGGAGGCCGTGCGGGAGCAGGTTGGCAGGGGCTCGATCTTCGCGTCGCCCCACGCCGCCGTGCACGAGATGGGCGAGCTGCTGGCCAAGTGCCTGCCCTGGTTTGGCGGATTCGTGTTCTGCAACTCGGGCTCCGAGGCCATCATGCGCTTGGCGCGGATCGCGCGGGCGGTAACCAACAAGCGCAAGATTGGGCTGTTCTCGGGCTGCTGGCACGGGTCGTGGGACGGGACGCTGGTGGAGGACTACACCGGCCCCGCCGTGCGCCCGGTAGCGGGTTGTAAGTCTGCCGGAACGCTGTCGGACGTGGTGGACTCGATTATGCTCCTACCCTACCGCGACTCCGCGGCCCTCAGCCTGATCCGCGAGAACAAGGATGACTTGGCCTGCGTGCTGATCGAGCCTGTGCAGGGATCCAACCCAAGCGACGGAGTAGGCGACTTCCTATCCAACCTGCGGCACACGACCACCAACTGCGGCGTGCTGCTGGCCTTCGACGAGGTGGTGACTGGGTTCCGGCTGGGCCTGGGCGGCGGGCAGGAACACTTTGGCGTACACGGCGATCTGGCGGCCTACGGCAAAATTGTCGGAGGTGGGCTTCCGGTGGGGATGGTGGCTGGCACCAAGGCCGTTATGGAGGAGGCCCAGCGCTTAGGCGTCTTCTTCGGCGGCACCTTCTCGGCCAACCCGCTGACCATTGCGGCCGGGCTGGCGACGCTGCGCCAGTTGGGTTTGGGCCCCAACGTATACCTTGGCCTAGAACGCGCGGGCCGGGTCCTGCGCTCGCTGGTCAACCACTACTGCGCCGAGAACGCCCTGCCGGCACACATGGTGGGCGCCGGATCCATTTCGCGGCTGGTGCTGAGCGGCAACGAGGTCCGCTCGCGCCGGGAGCGCGACATGCTGGAGCCGCCTCTTGAGGCACAGGCGCGCTTCTACGCCAATGTCAAGGCGCGTGGCATGTGGATTGGGACCAACCGCATCCAATTCCTGTCCACTGCGCACGGGCTGGACGAGGTAGGCACTGCCGCGGACGCGTTGTGCGCCAGCCTGCTACAGCGTTCCAAGCGCGAGGTGTGACATGGGGGACTCGGGAGACTTCATCTTCGCCAGGCGCCCGGACGGCATACTGGAGTTCAAGGGCGACTTCGAGGGGCTGTACCAGTCCGACCCGGACCCTTGGGGGCAGTCGGGAGGGGACCCGCGGATGAAGGAGTACTACGCCTTCTCGCGCCGCCGATTGCTGCTCACCCTAAACGATCTACCCTGGAAAACGCTGCTGGAGGCAGGATGTGGGACTGGGCATGTAGCGTTCCAGATAGACCGTAGTTTCCACCCCCAGCGCAAGGTGTTTGGCTGTGATGTCTCCGAGTCGGCTATAAAGCAAGCCCGGCAGTTGTTCCCCTGGCTCAAGTTCAACGTACAAGACATCGGGGATACCGAAGATCCCCAGATGAGTGCTTGGTTCGAGGCTCAATGCGACCGTGTTCGGCGGCCGCGGCATCACCCTGACCCTCCTGTTGGACGGTCTCTACGCTCGCGGCGTTCAGTAACCGACTGGGGCCTCTACGATGTGATAGTCCTTAGCCAGACGCTCTGGTACGTGCTCAACCGCCTGCCAGCCGTGTTCGAGAACGCCTTGGCGCTTCTTGCTCCTCATGGGCACTTCATCATCCAGATGGCCTTCCTCGACAAGCAGGAATACGGCCGCGAGATCGTGGACGGCTTCAACGGGCTGCTGCGCTATGTCCTTGACCGCTATGGCGCCGACTTCCAGGTGGTGTCGGCCAGCTACGACGCCTCCAGCCGCTTTGCCCCCTACCACGATGGCCTGCTGGTGCTGCAATCGACCCGCTGAGTCATGAGAGACACCCTGTACGCGCGGGCGCGCAAGGCTCACCAATCGGGCCTTGAGGCCATTGGGGCGGGCCACTACCCGGAGGCGGTAGACCTGCTCCGCGGGGCCGTGTCGCTCAGGCCCAAGTGCGGCCGGTACCGCGTCAACCTGGCCGTGGCCCTGGAGCGGGCGGGGATGAGCGTGGAGGCGGGAGACGGGCGCCGCAAGCTGCTGGAAGAGTCGGTAGACGAGTCCCTGGAGGCCATCCGCCTTCGCCCCAAGTGCGTGGACGCGATAACCAACATGAGCTTGGTGCTGGAGAGCCTGGGGCGCAACGAGGAAGCGTTATCGCACCTGGAGCGGGCCGTCGAGCTGGCTCCCCGCTCGGTTATCGCGGCTTGGTGTTACGCCGGCGCGCTGCTGAAGGCCAAGAGATGGCCGGAGGCGGCCCACTGGTACGGCGGGATACTGAAGCGGGATCCCGGATCGGACGAGGCGTCCGGGAACATGGTTTCCGCGCTGTCGTCGGCGGGGCGCAACGCCGAGGCGCTCAGTGTCCTGTACGAGGCCTTGGAGCGCAACCCCGGCAACGCGATTACCTGGACGAACGCCGGCTGCATCTTCCGCGCGCTGGGACGCAACGAGGCCGCTCTGGAATGCCTGGACCGCGCGGCCGCTATCGACCCAGTACTCGCCAACGCGTCCTGGTCGCGCTCCCTGGTATTGCTGTCCATGGGCAGGCTGACGGAAGGCTGGGCGGGATACGAGTACGGTTTGAAGACCGGGGACCGGCAGCCCAAGCGCGAGCTGAGCCACCCGCGCTGGGACGGGAGCGGCCTGGCCGGCAAGACCGTCCTGGTGCGGGCAGAGCAGGGCATAGGCGATCACATTACCTTTGCCGGCATGGTGCCCGATCTGGAGCGCATGGGCGCCCGCCCGATCGTGGAGTGCGATCACCGCCTGGTAACCCTCTTCCAGCGGTCCTTCCCGTCGTCGGAGGTAATACCCCAGACCGATCCGCCGCAACCCCGCGCGCTGGAGCCTGGAATCGACTACGAGATCCAAGCGGCCAGTCTCATGCAGTGGCTACGCCCCAACATTGAGAGCTTCCCAAGGCATGGCGGCTACCTGGTTGCCGACCCGGAGCGGGCGGCCGTGTGGAAGGAGCGTATCGAGGGGTTGGGCATGGGGCCCAAGATCGGCATATCGTGGCGCAGCCTGAAGGTCAGCGGCGTGCGCTCCACGGACGGAACGAGCCTGAATCAGTGGGGGCCCATCCTGACAATACCGGGCATCCACTGGGTGAACCTCCAGTGCGGGTGGATGGAGACGGAGCTGCAAGAGGTGGGAGACCTCTTCGACGCCGGCATCCACGTCTGGCAGGGGCTGGACCTTAAGGACGGCCAGGACGAGCTGGCCGCCCTGATCTCGGGACTCGATCTGGTTGTGTCCATGCTCACCGTCACCGCCCAGATGGCCGGAGCGCTCGGCGTTCCGGCGTGGGTGATGCCACACATGTCCAGCCGGGGCTTGTGGGGCCTGGGAACGGACCACTGCCCATGGCAGCCCAGTATCCGGTTCTTTCCGTGCGGTGTAATGGAGCCATGGGAGGCGCCGATCGAGAGGCTGGCCGTGGAGTTGAGGCTGAGGTACGTATTATGAGGGTTTTGGGCGGCTCCGGTCCATCAAGTCCACTAAGGATTGCAGGCTCATGCCACACGCCTTGGCGATCCGGCGGGCTACATCCAGGCTCGGTTGGCGGTGACCGGCCAGAATCTTGGAGACGTGCGCCGCGGAGATGCCTACCCTGCGGGCGGTCTCCCGCACGCGCAATCCGGGTTTGGACTGCCCCATGAACAGAGTCTACTCCAATGTTAGCCGCAAGTCAACGCCGCATTTTAGGAGGCCGGGACGGTCCCTAGTACTTTTGTCTCATTATTCTCTTGACTTAGCCCTTAACCGGGTGCAGAATTAGAATCGCGCCGTAGTACGCAGTACAAGGAGAATGGAAATGCAACCACCTTCCGAGGCGGACATCGTTGCCGCCACACAGTCGCTGGAAGTCCGCAGGGACCTGAAACGCGCCCGGATGGACACGCTGCGAAACGTGCAGGACTGCCTGGGCCGCTACCGTCTGCCGGGCAGCGGCGGGCAGCTCGAAACCGAAGTGTCCGTCTACCTCGGACTCTGCTCCACCGAGGAGCGTCTGGACATGGAAGCGCTCGAAGCCCAGATCGCCTACAACAACCGGGTGCTGTTGGCCGTCCGGTCCAGCATCCTGCTGCCCTCCTTCGGCCCGCGCAAACCTTCCAACTAAGGAGAATTGTGCCGCACAACCACCAAGTCCCAGGCCAGGAGCACCTGATTCTCGATGCCAACGGCAACCCGATCCCCCACTTGGCCAACTGCATCCGGGTGCTTGAGGAGGCCGAGTCGTGTTTGTCCTTCAACGATTTGAAGCACACGCCCACACTGACCGGCTTTCCCCCTTGGCACATGGACGCCGATGGAGACGTACTGCCGGCCTGGGACGACCACCAAGTCATGCGGGCACAGGTCTGGATTCAGCGGCATGCCACCAGCGGCTTGGCGGTGAGCTTCGACACCACTGCCAAAGCGGCCGAGGTAGTGGCGCGCAAGCGCCTGTTCCACCCCACCCGGGACTGGATTATGGGCCTGGAGTGGAATGGTGCGGACAAGCTGGACTCATGGCTCCCAGAATATCTGGGGGCGCCCGACACCGACTACGTCCGCAAGGTCGGCCGCTGCACCTTGATTGGAGGCGTGGCCCGGATCATGGAGCCCGGCTGCCGGTTCGACACCGTTCTGGTCCTGGAGGGGCCTCAAGGCGCCTACAAGTCTACCGCGGTGGAGATCATGGGTGGAGAGTGGTACCTTGACGGCCTGGGCTCGGAAGGCAAGCTCGATAGGGAAGCGGTCATCGCCATGGCTGGGTATTGGGTTATCGAGCTGGCAGAGATAGACTACCAGTTGCGCTCGAACAACGCCAGCGCGGTGAAGGCGTTCCTCAGCCGGCGCACCGACACGTACCGGCCCCTGTATGGGCGCAGCGCGCTTCAGGCTCCCCGCCAGTCTATATTCGTCGGCACCACGAACAAGGACCTCTACCTGATCGATTCGACCGGCAACCGGCGCTTTTTACCCGTCCCCATCTTCACCAAGGGGGGCGAGCCCAACGCCCACCCCCTTACCTATGTCATGCCCCAGCTATGGGCTCAGGCTTACATCCAATGGAAGGCGGGAGAGCGCTACTGGTTCGAGGGACGCAAGGAGTTGGAGATGGTCGAGGGGGAAGCCGACGAGCGGTACATCCCCGACCTTCTCGATACGATGGTCGAGCAGTGCTGCCGGGAGGGCGCCGGATGGCGCACGCCCGTCACGACCCCCGACGTGACTACCTATCTGATGGATCACTGGGAATGCACTCGGAACTGGAAAGGGTTGGTCGAACGGGTGTCGGCTGTACTTAAAAGGTTCGGTTACTGGCGGGAACACAACAGCCGCAGGAACCCGGAAGGCGGCTGGATGCCGAGGCAATTCCACCATGACTGATAGTCCAAAGCCGGTTTTGTGGCAGGCTGTGGCTAGTCTAGGGGGGGTCTATCCCTTTCCTATATGTGAGGAGAGAAGGGTACAGGGGGGGGTAAACCCGTCACAACCTGACACAAAGAGAGGAACCGCACTGGACGTATAAACGGTATAAAACGATGGGAACCCTTCCTCCCAACCCGCAAGACCTTGGGCTGCCAGCCAAGTTCCATTCCTGGCGCCCCGGCCAGTACGAAGCCGTGGTTTCCGCCCTAGGCGCCCTAAACGCCCCTGGGTGGAAGTTCATGGCGATCAACGCTCCCACCGGCGCCGGCAAGTCGGGAATCGCGGTTGCCCTGGCCAACGCCCGCGGCGGCCGCACCGTGGTCTCGACCTCGACCAAGCCGCTCCAGCGGCAGTACCTGGCCGACTTCTCCCCATCCGGCATGGTGGACATCCGCGGCCGGGCCAACTACGCCTGCCGCCTGGGCAACGGCACGACCTGCGAGGACGGCTACGACGAGGGGTGCCCAGACGCCGGTTTCGCCCAATGCCCCTACCGCGCGGCTCTCTTTTCGGCCTGCCAGTCTGCCACAGTGGTCACGAATTACGCGTACTGGGCCGCCGTTCATCGTTACGCTGAGGGGTTAGGGTCTACGGACCTCCTGGTGTGCGACGAGGCCCACACCGCCTTCGACGAGGTTTGCGGGGCCATGGCTCTGGAGTTCTGGGAGCGGGATCTCGTTTTCCTGCTTGGGGCCCGCTTCCCTAGCTGCGATCTGGGTTTGGAGGGCTGGAAGAAATGGGCCGGAGACATGCGCCTTACAGCCGCCGACGCCTTGACGGGCGCCGAAAAACTGGCCAAGCTCAAGCAGGAAAAACAACTATTCCGGCGCGCGCGGAGGATCAAGACACTGCTCAGATCCTTGAGCGATTTGGAGGCGGCGCAGGGCGAGTGGGTCTTTAATCGCCGCCGCCTCAACCAAGGCGAGCTGTGGCAGGCGGATCCGGTCTGGGCCGCCCCCTATGCCGCGCCCGTTCTGTTCGACCACGCCGCCAAGGTGCTCCTGATCTCGGCCACCGTCACCCGGCGCACAATGTCCCTGCTGGGCCTGGAGCCGGACCAGTACGAGTACCTGGAGATGCCCAGCCAGTTCCCGCCCGCCTCCTCTCCGGTCTACTACATCCCGACCGCCGCCATGCGCCAAGGCATGTCCCACGGCGAGGAGTCGGCTATGTACGCCCGCGTGGACGAGATCGTAACCGCCATGGGCCCGCGCAAGGGTATCGTCCACACCGTCTCCTACGCCCGCGCCGGGCAGATCGCTTCCGCCAGCCGCCACGCCGGCATCATGATCCTGCACGAGCGCGGCGGCGCCGGCGTGCAGGCGGGTATCGAGGCGTTCCGCGCCTCCGAAGGACCATCCGTACTGGTAAGCCCGGCTCTTACCATGGGCTTCGACTTCGCCGGCGAGTCCTGCGAGTACCAGATCCTGGTCAAGCTCCCCTTCCCCGACTCCACCAACCACATCAACCGCGCCCGCACCGCCGCCGACTTGCTGCGCCCCAAGACCGAGGAAGACCGTCGGCGCAAGCAACTCGGTACGGACTACCTGGACCATGCCGTGTCCCAAATCCTGATTCAAGCCTGCGGCCGCGGAATGCGCTCCGCCTCCGACCGCTGCATGACGTTTATCCTGGACGACAACTGGCGGTGGTGGCGCTGGCGGGCCGAACGCGGCGGCTGCTTCCCGTGGTGGTTCCGCCGGCTGCTCAAGACATCCCGCGCGGTGCCGCCGCCGCTGCCGCAAATAAGTACCCAAACGAGGTGTCGTAAATGACCAGATACCCAACCTATGAGGAGCGCGGCCTCCCCGGCGTGCAGGACCGCGAGATACGGCTGTACACCCGCGCCTTCATGGACGGGGAGCATACCCTGACCAGGTACCTGTCCCTGTACAGGCGGGGCGAGCTGGGGCCGCTGCGCTACGAGTTCCATGGGGTCCCCATCGTCCCCTGCCGTGGGTGCGGCGTCCCACGGGCCGACGACGGGACCCCATGCCAGTCTTGCGGTGCCTACCAGCACTGCGCAACCGTCGATCTGGACGCCGCCGAGCGGGCCGAAGCGATAAGCCGCTCTACTACCCGGGCGCTTGGCGATCCAAGGAAAATCAATCCCAGAAGGAGCATTCGCAATGGCAGATGAGAAAGAGAAAGTTGTCTTTACGTCGTTCGATCCGGCCGACGCGGTACGCGGCGGCCTCATGAGCGATGTCGATGTCCTGGTCAAGGATATTCTGTGGACCTTGGAACCGCCTCCCGACTACCACAGCCGGGAGCCAAGTTATTTCCTCAAGGGCTACCTGGCCCTGATCGGGGAGCCCGACGTGGTGGAGGAGGTGTGGTGGTCGGCCGGGACGTGCAAGGCGCACACACCCTGCAACGATCAAGGCGAGCCGCTAAACGAGGGCTACCGCCTCACCGGCGGCCCCATGATCCAGGGCTCGAACGCGCTGCTGTTTATCAAGAGCCTGAAAGACTGCGGCATCGACGCCTCCCCGGGGAGTCATCGGATCGCCAGTGGAGACCTCAAGCAGTTGGTTGGCCTCGAAATGCACGTGATCCGCAAGGTGATCCAGCGCGAGGGGCTGCAACAGGCGCCCCGCGAGGATGGACGGACCCCGCCTGGCGTCGTGCTCTGCCAGAAGATCATCCGCGTCCCAGGCGAGAAGCGGGCGGCCAAACCCAAGCCTGCCGCCGCCGCGGCCGCTGGCACAGCGGCGCGGCCTGCCGCCGCCGCCGCCGCGGCAGCCCGACCGGCGGCAGCCGCCAAGGCAACCGCCGCTGAGGCGCCAGCCGAAGTCGATATCGAGTCCCTGGCCCGCACCGTGCTGTCCGGCATGATGACGGGCAAGCCCGAGGGGATGCTCGTATCCGCCGCCAGGGTCCAAGCCAACCGTACCCTGTACTCGGAGCACAAGCTCAGCCTGGCCGATCGCGTCAAGGTAATCGAGATCATGCTGGACCCGGCCTGGCTGGAGACCCAGGGCGTGCTGCTGG
>Ga0315283_10001154_pt1 | contig 20840 bp, 21 predicted proteins | sample YL17G09_0_MG_FD_204541 | JGI IMG/M metagenome (GOLD analysis project Ga0315283, IMG submission 204541) | Sediment microbial communities from Yellowstone Lake, YNP, Wyoming, USA - YL17G09_0 | ecosystem: Environmental > Aquatic > Freshwater > Lake > Sediment | place: USA: Wyoming | collected... | reverse complement strand
CGTTTTTAATGGGTTGAAATTTAAAGACGGCATATGAAAAAATGAGCAGTACCGGTACCAAGCCAACAAAAGAATCAGTCATACCGCCGGAGAATTAAGGATTACAAATCTGCTTTTGTCTTTTCCAGCAAGGTTATTCCACTGATTACCATTTGCTTATCTACGGATTTGCACATGTCGTATATAGTAAGCAAGGCAACGGAAACAGCAGTGAGCGCTTCCATCTCCACACCGGTATGGCCAATGCATCGCACCGCGCTTTCCATGTGGACACCCAAAGGCTGTAGGGTAGCCTGGATATCAATGTGCGAAAGCATGAGCGGATGACACAGCGGAATAAGCGTTGGCGTTTGCTTGGCTGCCTGTATGCCTGCAATCCGGGCAATGGAAATCACATCGCCTTTTTTTACAAGGTTATCTTCAATTAGCTGTACCGTAGAAGGCAACAGCAAGATATAGCCTTCCGCCCTTGCCACGCGCAACTGATCGGTTTTATTGCTTACATCTACCATGCCGGCTTTACCCTTGTTGTCGGTATGGCTTAGTTTTTCGTTTGTCATTTGCAATTCATTTAATGGTCATGTATGCTCAATTTTTATCATTCAAATGTTTGAATACATCCATTTTACACAGTCTATTTTACACAAATCACATTTTCAAATTCTCAAATCATTTTTGCTTTCTCACATTCTCACATTCTCACATTCTCACATTCTCACATTCACTTATCCCTCACCCCGTCCCAATTACCCTCCAATGTTATAAAATTTTCCTGACATACTGTTCGTTCCGCATGCAGGTTTGTTGCCGGATGCTAACCGGAAAGCTTCTTCAGGTCCGAGTTCGCGGACATTATATTCCAGGTCGTTGAAAAGGCAGGGTTTTATCATGCCATTAGCTGTAAGCCGCAGGCGATTGCAAATGGAACAGTCGCCGCCTTCGCCGCCTTCTACTACTGAAAAGTCACCATTTGCGAGGTCCATCTTGTGGATATAACGAATATGTAAGTCATTCTCAACGCAAAAAGCTGCAACATCAACTGCGTCTTTGTCCTGGGCTGATCTGCTGATGACACAATTGATCTTTATCGGCAGAAGCCCGGCTTCACGGGCGGCTTCTATTCCTATTAACACGGGTTCAATCTCGCCTCCTCTGCTCATTCGGCGATAAATGACGGGATCCATAGTGTCAAGGCTCACATTCAAGCGTCGTAACCCGGCATTAGCAAGCGGTTGTGCAAATTTTTCGAGCAGTTGTCCGTTTGTGGTCAGGCTCAGGTCCTTTATTCCGTCAATTTGCGAAAGCATTGCCACCAGGTCGACAATTCCTTTCCGCACTAAAGGTTCTCCACCAGTGAGCCTTACTTTTTCAATGCCCATTTCAACTCCGGCCTTTACAGTTGAGGTAATCTCCTCGAAAGTCAGGATGTCGTTATGATTAAGCAACTGCACACCTTCGAAGGGCATGCAATATGTGCACCGTAAGTTGCAGCGATCCGTAACAGAAACGCGCAGGTAGCTTATCTGCCTGTTAAATTTGTCGAACATCTACCAGGGTTCCTTTAAGAATTTCTGTTTCACCAATATTAACAGCTATGATACCATCGGCTTCAACATAAGCATAAATATGTGCCGAGCCATGGTATTCAACAGGAAATACTTCGTTTAATTTAATTTTTACAGGCAGAAATGATTTTCTATCCGATTTACGTCGTCTGTAATCAACCCCAAGAGGCATCTTAAACGTATGTTGAAGTTCGGTGCAACCGGTAATTTTATCTATCAGCAACCTGACGAAAAATTCGAATTGCACAAATGCTGATACCGGGTTACCAGGCAAACCAAACAGGTAAGTATGGTCTTTTATCGCGAAAACAGTGGGTTTGCCCGGTTGTACGGCAATATTGTGAAACAGTGTAATAAATCCTGCATCCGCAATTACTTCGGGAACGTAATCGTAATCGCCCACAGATACTCCGCCAGTGAGTAATATAATATCGCAGATAGCTTGTGCTGCTGTAATTTTGGCATGAGTGTCTTCAGGCGAATCGTTAGCGATGCCAAAATAATGCGCTATACAGCCGCTTTTTTGAACTTGTGCCATCAACTGCCAACCGTTGCTGTTGCGTATTTGACCGGCAAGTGCTTGCTCACCAGGTTCCACAAGTTCGTTACCGGTAGAAATAACGCCAATGATTGGTTTGCGGTAAACAATTGGCGAATGACATCCCACCGAAGCCAGCACTGCTACATGCTGCGGTTTGATAAGTGCACCGGCTGAAAGTACTTTATCATTTTTACGAATATCTTCTGCGGTAAAGCAAATATTTACAGCTGATTGGCTACCTGTAAACCGGACAAATTCGCCAGCTATTTCAGTATTTTCAACCATCAATACAATATCAGCTCCGCTGGGGAGCATGGCACCTGTCATGATCCGCGAGCATTCGTCAGGGCCAATTTTTGCACCAGGAACTCTACCGGCAGCTATTGTTTCTACGATACGCAGAGGGTTGGTCATATCCTGTCTCCGGCATGCAAAACCATCCACTGCTGATTTGTCGAATGGCGGCATATCCATGTCAGCAAAAACGTCAGCTGCAAGAACTCTCCCTATGCATTCGGAAAAGCTGATTGTTTCAACAGAAAGAGGAATGGCTGCCCCGTTGACAATGGCAGTAGCTTCTTCAAAAGAGATCATGAAAGACTTTTAAAAACATGCAAAAGTAGCTATACATCCGATGCGAAAACCGGGGAAAGCAGAAACATTGCAAAAGTCAGAAAGCAACCGTTTGGAGACCTTATTACTTCGACTCAGCGTATTCGTTGAATAATTGCAGCACAAGGCCGTCGGCCAATCCAATTTTTGGAGCAACGACAAAATCCTGGTGCGACCACTTTAAAATGCGGAGAAATATATCAGCAGCCGGAACGATAACGTCGGCGCGGTCGGGTCGAAGTCCCATGGTTTCAATACGTTCCTTCATGGTCATTTGCCCCAGGTGCGAGAATGCATATTCCAGCTGATCGTGGGTAATGATATTGTTGGTGGTAGAACCATAAAGCTTTGTAAGTTTGTTGATGTTTCCTCCCGAACCAACTATGTTGATCTGACCGGGTTCCAACTGATAAGTTTTAAGCCATTTTTGCATAGCATCCCATTCGCTTTCTGCTACTTTATTGCACAGCAGACGAAGCGTACCTATCTGGAATGAAGCAGCGTTGACGAACCGGTTGCCAACCATTACAGATATTTCGGTGCTGCCTCCACCTACATCTACATGCATGGTAGTACCCAGGTGTTTATGAATAGCAATACCGTTCAGCGCACTTATTACATTGGCTTCTTCCTGCCCGTCGATTACGCGCACGGCTATGCCACTTTCCTTCTCAACGCGGGCGAGAATTTCCGCGCTATTGGAGGCTTCCCGCATGGCAGCTGTGGCACAGGCTTTAAAAGCTACCGGTTTGTATACGTCGAGTAACAATTTAAAAGCCTGCAAAGTTCTTACCAGGTTGTTGGCTTTTTCTTCGGAAATATATCCCTGTTCGAATACGTCTATTCCCAATCGGATAGGGATGCGGATTAGCGAAGCTTTGTCGGCTGTGGCTCTTTTTCTGTTCTCGAACACGTTGGCAAACAATAGCCTGACGGCATTGGAGCCTATGTCAATGGAGGCAAATAGCATAGTTTTTGGTTTTAGAATAGTTTGTTTTTAAAATAACGATATGTTTCTTCCTGTGATCTGATACGCAATGTTCCGTTGTCATGGAGGTATTGGTTTGGTTGTATATTGCTGATAATTCGGGATTTGGTATTGTCCTTAAGCTGAATCTGCAGCATGGTGAGTAGTTCGCGCTGAATTTCCCTGTTGTTAATAGGGCAAGCCACTTCAATACGGTGGTCGAAATTCCGGATCATCCAATCGGCTGACGAAATGAAGTACTTTTCATTTCCGCCATTGCAGAAAACAAACACACGGGAATGTTCGAGAAATTTATCCACAATACTGATGGCTTCGATATTTTCACTTTGCCCTTGCACACCAGGTACCAGTACACAAATACCACGGATAATAAGCTGTATTTTTACACCAGCCTGAGATGCCTCACAAAGCTTTTTTACAATTTTAACATCTACAAGGTTGTTGAGTTTGAGGATTGTCCATGCTTTCTTACCTGCTTTGGCATACTTTATTTCCTCATTAAGCATCTTAATAAAGAAATTGCGCATGTGAAACGGAGCCACCACCAACTGCTTGAATCGCGGTGTGTTGTACTTGGAGTCGAACATGTGGAAAACATTATTTACATCCGTAACGATTTGCTTATCAGCCGTAAATAAGCTGCTATCGGCATACACCCTGGCTGAAATTTCGTTGTAATTTCCGGTGCCAATACTGGCATAGTATACATTCTTATCCTGTTCTCTTCTGCGTATCAGGAGCAGTTTGCAGTGTACTTTATAACCTGTGATGGTTTGAATGATGCGCACACCTTCTTCCTGCATTTTTTCTGACCAGTAAATATTGGCCTCTTCATCGAAACGTGCCTGCAATTCGAGAAATACTGTTACTTCCTTGCCATTACGGGCGGCATTGATCAGGGCATTTACCACGCTTGAATCGCTGGCTACCCGATACAGCGTCATTTTAATGGCCCTCACCTGTGGATCGATAGATGCTTCGCGCAGCAAATCGATAAGGTAATTGAAAGATTGGTAAGGATAATGCAACATGATATCACCCTCACGTATCTTAGACAGGATACTGTAATTCATGGGTAAACGTGGGTGCTCAAGCGGCTGCGATTTCTGGTACTCAAGCGAAGGAATGCCCACATTTGGAAAATTCATAAAATCCTTGAAGTTCTGGTACAAGTTGCTCTGCACCAGGGTATCACGTTCAGTAACCTTGAGTTTTTCGGCCAGTGCATTCAGTAATGGAATGGGCATTTCCTTATCGTATATCAACCGGACAGGGGGAGCAAAGCTACGCTTCTTCAGGCTTTCGGTCATGATCTCCACAAAACTCTTCGAGATATCGTTATCGATATCTAATTCAGCATCACGTGTAAATTTTATGATGTAGGATTGGAATGTGTCGAATCCGAAAATCGAAAAAATATCTTCGAGGCAGTAATGGATAACATCTTCGAGCAGGATAATAAATTTCTTGTCGCCTTCGGACGGTAATATTATAAAACGTCCGAGTGCTACTGGCACTTTTATAATGGCATAGCGGCCGAGTGCCGGCTTGTGTTTAACCTGGAGATGAACGGTGAGATAGATCGATTTGTCCTTGAGCACCGACGACTTAATAGTGTTCATCATCATTGGGAACAATTGTGAGCGTAAATGTTCCCTGAAATATTGCCGCACAAACTGGCCATGGGCTGGAGAAAGTTCCTTATCGTTGATAATGAAAATATTTTCTTTCTCAAGTTCCTTTAACAATACTTTGAAAATTCTGGAGAATTCTTTCTGCTGATCAGCCGTGATCTTGCTAATCTCTTTGAGTGTTTTCTTTGGGTTAGGGTCGATATCGGCCACCATTTTCTTGTTCACACCCAGCATGCGGTTAATCGTAGCCACCCGCACCCTGTAAAACTCATCGAGGTTGTTGGAGTATATGCCCAGGAATTTAATGCGCTCGATAAGCGGAACACTATTATCGGCTGCTTCCTGCAACACCCTTGCATTGAAGTGGAGCCAGCTTGTTTCGCGGTTCAGCGTATGGATAGGCGTTTTTGGCATTTGCAATTGGTAGGTGCTTCAAATCTCTGTTTTTTAGCAGTGTTAGCCGACATTGCTACTGGTCAAAGTTAACGAGATTTCCGAAACGGCAAACAGTAATTGAATATCTGGAATGAATTAATTGGGAAAGGACAGGCATATAAGTTATTCGAACATTTTTGGAGAAACCACAAAGAGTTTTTTTGTCCCGCAGTCCATTATTTCTTCCCATTTATCGGTATCGAATTCCAGACCAACCATTCCCGAGGTAGGAAGCATTTCGATCTTAAAACGTAAAAACCGATTGGCGAAATCGGTAATACCCGGGTTGTGCCCTACCATCATCAAGGAATTAACGCTCACTGGAAGGTCGAAAAACTGGTTGCTAAGACGGTCGGCATTGGCTGCGTAGATTCCGTTTTCCTGGCGCAGTGCTTCCTCCGGTAATTCCAGCGCCCAGGCGAATAGTTTAGCTGTTTCGTAGGCTCTCACTGCAGGGCTACTTAGTATAAGGTCTACTGTTGCGCGACGCTTTTTGAGGAAATCGATCATAAGCCGGGTCCGCTTAAGGCCTTTTTCGAGCAATGGTCTATCGAGATCATCCATATGTGGCATGCTCCACGATGATTTGGCGTGCCGCACGAGATACAATCTCTTCATAACGCGGGAGTTTGACAACAAAATTAACAAATTTCTGCAAGCATTGTTTTACAGTGTTGAGAATTAACATAAACATAACATAGGCTGGGCTGTCCCACATAGAATTATTGGCTTTTTAACCACATTTAGCAAATAGAAGACAACGATTGGGTTGCAGTTACTAAAAAAAACATATCAATAACAAATTTCCATATATTAGACTAAATTTGCTGATGTTCTCCGGGGTTCATTTCAGCGCCCCGGATTATCAAAAGCAAGTGAATATCCATGCAGAATTGTTAAGAATATATTTCCAAATAAGTCTCTCAAATCTCAATTAACAATAGGATTCAGATCATGCAACTGACAAATTATAAGGTATACGGCTATCGATGGATCATGCTAAGCGTTTATATGCTTATTGTTGCGATAAACCAACTTCTTTGGATCACTTTTGCCCCGATCACCAGTGATGCAACCCAGTACTATGGCGTTTCGGATATTTGGATCGGAATTCTTTCGATGAGTTTTATGGTTGTTTACATCGTGGTTTCTATCCCGGCATCATGGATTATAGACACTTATGGAATTCGCATTGGAGTTGGAATAGGGGCCGTGCTAACCGGGGTATTCGGATTGTTGCGCGGATTGGTAACCAATGATTACAATCTGCTGCTTTTGTCGCAAATTGGCATCGCCATAGGTCAGCCATTCCTGCTTAATGCTATTACAAAACTGGCGGCTCGCTGGTTTCCCATACAGGAGAGGGCCACTGCATCCGGGCTTGGCACGCTGGCTATGTATATCGGAATTCTGGCCGGGATGACGCTAACTCCTTATCTTACCTTAGGTTCCGGTATGGGTGGGATGCTCTTCATTTACGGAGTTATTGCAATGTTTGGAGCGGTCATTTTTATTGTGATGGCGAAAGAAGGCCCGCCAACAGCCCCTTGCCATCCCGATCAGGAGGAACGTTCCCTTGTGTTTGATGGCTTTAAGAGTACTTTGCGCACAAGAGATTTTAACTGGCTGATGCTGATTTTCTTTATCGGATTAGGGGTTTTCAACAGTGTGACCACATGGATCGAGGATATTCTGAAGCCAAGGGGTTTCTCAGCCACACAAGCCGGGATTACCGGAGGGCTGATGATTTTGGGCGGTATTGTTGGTGCCCTCATCATCCCTATGCTATCTGATCATTACAGGAAAAGAACTCCATTTATCATCGTGGCCCTGGCAGGTGCTACATTAGGTCTTACGGTCATCACCTTTGCTGCAAGCTATTGGGCTGTTCTTGCTGCTGGCGCAACGTTGGGTTTTTTTCTGCTTAGTTCAGGCCCTATCGGGTTCCAGTATGGTGCTGAAATTACATATCCGGCTTCAGAAGGGACCTCGAATGGGATGCTTCTGCTCATGGGCCAGATTTCAGGCATCGCATTCATTTTTGGTATGGACAGTTTCAAGTCCTCATTATCAGGTTCTATGACCAATCCATTGATTGTACTCATTGGTTTAATGGTTCTCAGTCTTTTGCTATCCACAAGGCTCAAGGAATCTCCCATGATGAGCAAGAACATAGATTTAAAAACTGATTTATAGAAAGTCGCCGGAACTGAAAGTCGGTTGAGCTAACGATACATCCTTCGCCTTTTCCTGCATCTCATTTTATCCAGGATTATATTGTGCTTGTAAGAAAATTCATTATTTTTCAACAAAAGCAACGTTTTCTTAAAGACACTAAATAAAAGATTCAGAATCCATGTTCTATATATATGTTGTTTCTGATAGCACCGGCCGCACAGCCCGCCAGACAGTGAATGCCGCTCTTACACAGTTTCCGGGAATGGATGTGGAAGTGATCGTTCACAACGAAGTGCTTACGCCTGCACAAGTGCGCAGTGTAGTTGCCGATGCTTCCGGTGTTGGTGCCTTTATTGTGCATACGCTCGTTACAGCCTCGCTGCGCGAACTCATGCTGCGTGAGAGTCACCGCTCCAATGTGCAAACCTTCGATCTCTTGGGCCCTTTGCTGGAACGCTTCTCTAACGAATTTATCCATCAACCTTCGCAGCAACCCGGGCTTTTCCACACATTGAATAAGGAGTATTTTCAGCGTATCGATGCTATGCAGTTTGCCTTTAACCACGACGACGGTCAGCGTATCGAAGGTCTTGCAGATGCCGAAATTGTATTGTTGGGCGTTTCGCGAACCTTTAAAACGCCACTTAGTATATACCTTGCTTACAAAGGCTGGTTTGCGGCCAATGTCCCCATCATCATGGGCATCCAGCCGCCGGAGATCCTTCACAGCCTTGACCCTTCGCGGGTATTCTGCCTCACTACAAATGCCAGCCGCCTCACTGAACTGCGTCTTACACGCCACGAACGACTGGGTGGTAGCACCGGTAGTTATGCTGATCCGGATTTTGTTCTCCGCGAAATCCATTACGCGCTCAATTATTACCACCAGCATCAAGGTTGGAGAATCATCAATGTAACATCAAAAGCTGTGGAGGAAATAGCATCGGAAATTCTGGCCATTATGGCAAAGGAAAAGTTACAGGGAATGGACAGTGAATAAGCTTTGTAAGGTTTTAAGCACCAGGTTTGGGAATTTTCAAGGATAGGCAGTTGGTTAATAACTGAGTCAGGAATTAAACGAAGCGAAATCATCAACCGCTTTATGTGATGAACCAAATTCAGGATAGACGGGTAGCATAAGTTACAAGCTATGGGCAGCAAGGAGTAAATTTTAGTAGTTAAAAAAAATGTAAGTTTGCACCAAATATATTTGAATGCTGGCCGCAGAGATAAAACACCTGATCGTAAAAGACATCAGGTTGGAACTGAAGCAGAAATACGCGTTGAACGGGATCCTGCTTTATGTGGTTTCCACAATTTTCGTATGTTACCTTTCGTTCACGCGTATCATTGATGCTGAAACATGGAATTCCTTATTCTGGATTATCATGCTTTTTACTTCTGTAAATGCTGTTAGTAAAAGTTTCGTTCAGGAAAGCCAGGGAAGACAGTTATATTATTACACTTTGTCGGGCCCACAGGCTGTTATCCTTTCGAAGATTATATATAACATCCTGTTAATGGGGGTGCTATCGCTGCTTAGTCTTATCGTTTTCGCAGCACTTATGGGCGACTTTATTCAGAATATGCCGCTCTTTGTGGTGTCATTATTGCTGGGAAGTTTTGGGTTTGCCTCAGTACTTACCATGATATCGGCTATCTCCTCACGTACAAATAACAATTTTGCACTCATGGCCATACTGAGTTTTCCCATAGTTATGCCATTGCTCATGACACTTATGAAGGTTTCGAAACAAGCGCTGGAAACTACCACCTGGGATGGGAATTACAGGTTTATTTTGGTTTTACTGCTTATCAACCTGGTAGTAGTTACGCTTGCTTATTTACTATTTCCATATCTCTGGAAAGATTAGCCTCAATGGATTGAACACTTGAGGTCCTCAATCCGTTTATCATCAAAAGCATTTACTTTATTTATTATTTGAAAATAAAACAAACCAAGCAATGACTTTAACAAAAGAGTGGTGGAAAATTCTCGGGGTAGCTTTAGTACTTTACGCAATTATTGCTGGTTTTCTTATTCCGGTTCCTGATTTGCGGATAATTGGTGAATCCATACGCAACATATTTTTTCACGTCTGCATGTGGTTTACAATGATGACTATTTTCGGGGTATCGCTTGTGTATAGTATTAGGTATCTTTCGGGGTTCGATATTCGCTATGATGTTGTTGCCTCACAGGCTGTAAATGTGGGTCTTCTTTTTGGAATACTGGGTATTATTACGGGAATGCAGTGGGCCAATTTTACATGGGGCGCTCCCTGGGTTAATGATCCTCAGCTGAATGGTGCTGCAGTAAGCATACTTGCTTACTTTGCTTATACTGTGTTGCGTCATTCAATGGATGAAGATCATAAACGTGCTAAAGTGGCTGCCGTTTATAATATTTTCGCTTTTGTTCTGTTAATTATCTTTGTGGGTATATTGCCAAAAATGTCGCAGGGTTCGCTGCATCCCGGAGCAGGAGGGAGCCCTTCCACCGTAGCTACGCTTGATAATACCATGCGCATGGTCTTTTATCCGGCCATTGTTGGGTGGATACTCATTGGAACATGGATTTTGAATATTCGTGTTCGTTATGTTCGGCTTAAGCAACAGGCAGATATGAACAGTTGAGGATGTGACGGGTGACGAGAAGTAGCGAAAATGCGAAATAGCGAAAATGCGAAATAGCGAAATAGCGAAATGCGAAAAGGCAAATGCAAAAATGAGAAAATGGAAAGTGAGAAAAATGTGAAGATTTTAAGATGTGAGAATTTGACAATTTGAACTTAGCGAAGCGATCTCACGAACGCAGTGAGTAAAATTTGAAAATTACCTGACTGCTCAATTACACAAATACACAAATACACAAATATAATGACGCAATTTCGCTATTTCGCTATTTCGCTATTACACAATTACGCAACTTACGACAATAATAACCACACCTAAATCGATCGCATACTAAAAACCTTTTATAAACATCACTCCAATGATTGAAAGCAAATTATTTATCGTAATAACTTCACTGGTGACCATTTTCGCTGGTCTGATTATCTATCTCATTTCGCTCGACAGGAAAATAAGCAAGCTGGAAAAACAATTTAAAGACAAACAAGATTAATAAGATGAAAACATTTCATATCGTTCTTATTGTTATCATCGTAGCGGCCATAGGTGTAATTATCAGCACCTTCACCGATACAAGTACCTACACCAACTTCAAGGAAGCTGGCCGTTATCCCGGAAAGGAATACCATATTATCGGGAAACTGATCAAGGATAAGCCTATTGTTTACGATTCGAAAGTGAATGCAAATCAATTCTCGTTTTTCATGCGCGACGACAAAGGCATTGAGAAACAAGTGATTTATGCAGGGAGTAAACCACAGGATTTTGAGAAATCGGAACAAGTTGTGGTTATGGGTAATATGGAGGGCGAAACCTTTAGGGCTAAAAGCCTTTTGCTGAAATGCCCTTCCAAATACAACAACGATAAGAAACCGGAAGCCTTTAAAGAAAAAGAATATAAAAAAGGATAGTTTTATGTACCTTTTTTTAGTATTCAAAGGTGATATCGATGTCGTCGAAGTAGAACTTCAATTTATTCTGATTCCACATAAATATCTTTATGTTGTTATTGATATCTATTGGTTTGTTGATGTCGAATTCACTAAGAACTTCAGTCCATTTGTTGGCTTTTGGTACTTTTGTCTTAATAACTGCAGAATTCCAGTAAACGGATTTTCCGTTGTTGTTGATGTCGATTATAAAAGAAACATCCGGATTTTCAACCGTGGAGTAAATCCATGCTTTTATAAATACCTTTTCAGGAAGGTTTTTACCAATATTGCTAAGTTTTCCCTCGAAACTATAACTGTATTCGCGGGTTTCGTCCATCATACACGAGAACTTGCCCGAATGGGCCACGCCTTCGCCAACTGTTGATTCGTTTAACCATGAAGGGATCATAGCGGAGGCATTCTCCATGTCGTTGGCGAATGTAATACTGTTTTCAGTATTCTTTTTGGCGGTTTTGTCGTTGCCATTGCTCGAACATGCTGAAAGCAGCAGTGTGACTGCGGCAAGAAATAAAAGCTTTTTCATTTTTAATTCTTTTTTGGGTTTACCACATAATAATTACAATCTTCAAAATTAGGATAATTTCAAATAACCCCGGGGTGTTTTTCAGCAATGGTTATTTTTGCAGAAATTCCTTCGGCACCCATAGGCTCCGGGAATAATAATTTCGACAATTATGGCACACAAAAATCTTCAGCATTTTATCAATGCATTGCTGGATGCAGGTGAGTTAACGACAATTACAGAGTCTGTTTCTCCTTGTCTGGAGATTACAGAGATAACCGACCGCATCAGCAAGCATGGCGGTAAAGCACTGCTTTTTACCAACAATGGCACTACCTTCCCATTGCTGATCAACGCCATGGGATCGGAGAAGCGCATGTGCCTGGCGCTGGGAGTTAATTCGCTGGATCAGGCTGGAGATGATATCCGCGCGCTTCTTGATGGCCTTCTTAACACGTCGGGAGGGATTATGGGTAAGTTGCGGATGTTGCCAACATTAGGAAAGGTGGCATCGTGGATGCCAAGAGTATTGAAAGGGAAAGGTGCCTGTCAGCAAGTTGTTATGCCTTCTCCCGATCTCTCAAAACTACCTGTATTAACCTGCTGGCCACACGATGGTGGCCCTTTTATCACTTTGCCGGCTGTGCACACAAAGGATCCGTTAACCGGCGCCCGCAACCTTGGAATGTATAGAATGCAGCTGTTTGGCAATGATATTACAGGTATGCACTGGCATCTGCACAAAAACTCGGCCCGTCATTACCAGGAATACAAACGTCTGGGTTTGAAAATGCCTGTTGCGGTTGCGCTGGGAGGCGATCCCGCCTGCACCTATGCTGCTTCGGCACCCTTGCCCGATAATATTGATGAATACGTGCTGGCAGGATTCCTGCGTAAGCAGAAGGTAGAACTGGTGAAATGTCTTACCTGTGATCTGGAAGTTCCGGCTGAAGCCGATTTTATTATAGAAGGATATGTTGATCCTGCAGAAGAACTCATCCTGGAAGGACCTTTTGGCGATCATACCGGCTTCTATTCACTGGCCGATTATTATCCAAAGTTTCATGTTACATGTATCACTCATCGTGCCAATGCGGTTTATCCCACAACTATCGTTGGCATTCCGCCACACGAAGACGCCTGGATGGGCAGAGCCACAGAACGAATATTCCTGGCGCCAATACGCCTGAGTATGATCCCTGAGCTCGTGGATATGCATATGCCTGCTGAAGGCGTTTTTCATAATATTGTAATTGCCCGGATTCATAAAACCTATGCCGGACAAGCCATTAAGGTGATGAATGCTTTATGGGGAGCCGGACAAATGATGTTCAATAAAATCCTGATTGTGATTGATCGCGATATCGATCTGAAAGACTATTGTAGAGTCCTGCAAGTAATAAGTGATACTGTTAACTTACCGTCTGATATACTCATAAGCAAAGGTCCATCTGATGTGCTCGACCATTCCAGCGCACAATTCGCATTTGGCGGAAAGCTTGGCATAGATGCCACTGACAAGTTTTCGGTGGAAATGCCTGCTAAGTTTCAGATTATACCATCAGCAAATATTTCCGATAACGAGATCATGTCCTTTGATGGAGTTGCCAGCTGTAATTCAACCTATATAAAACAAGGACTTTTAGTTATAGCCATTGATAAATCAATTACCGGTCAGGTAAGTCATTTTCACAACGGGTTAATAGCCACCGGTGTTCTGCAAGGACTCCGTTTTGTTGTTTATATTGATAAACAGGTAGGCGCAGAGAATATGGCCGATGTGACCTGGCTGGTGGCTAACAACTGCGATCCTCAGCGCGATTGCTTTATGAATAATTCATATTCAGTTGCTCAGGATAAACTGCTCGCGATTGATGGCACGCGCAAAACAGATCATCTCGATGGTTTTAAAAGAGAATGGCCCAATATAATTGTTATGGATGAAGAAACTATACACACCGTTGATGCCAAATGGGACCGGCTTGGCTTAGGGGCTTTTATCCCTTCACCCTCATTGCATTACAATGCATTAACACTGCCGGGAGGGGCTGCAGTTGAAATACCGGGAGAAGAGAAGTAATATTTTTTTGCTCAATGCGTATCAGGAACAAAATAAATACCTTTGCCGCATATTTAATCATTTAATCAATCATTTATGATCACCGGAATAACAGAAAAGTTAACATCAGAAATGGCCATCGAACTTGAGGAAAAGTATGGTGCACATAACTATCATCCACTGCCTGTAGTACTTGCCAAAGGCGAAGGTGCTTTGGTGTGGGATGTGGAAGGAAAACAATATTTTGATTTTCTCTCAGCTTATTCGGCAGTTAATCAGGGGCATTGCCATCCTCGTATCATTGATGCCCTGGTAAAACAAGCCCGAACACTTACACTTACTTCACGTGCTTTTCATAATGACAAACTGGGTGTTTACGAAAAATATATTACAGATTTCTTTGGCTATGATAAAGTTTTACCGATGAACTCGGGCGCCGAAGCTGACGAAACAGCGCTGAAACTCTGTCGAAAATGGGCTTATTTAAAAAAAGGAGTTCCCGAAAATGAAGCTAAGATCATCGTTTGTGAGGGTAATTTCCACGGGCGCACCATCACCATTATTTCAATGTCCAGCGATCCTGATGCTTATCTGGGCTTTGGACCTTATACACCTGGTTTCATAACTATTCCTTACAACGATCTTCCTGCATTGGAAGGTGCCCTCGCCGATCCGAATGTATCTGGTTTCCTGGTTGAACCTATTCAGGGTGAAGCCGGTGTTTTTGTGCCCGAAGAAGGTTACCTGGCCAAAGCCAGCGCCATGTGCAAAGCTAAAAATGTACTTTTCATTGCCGACGAAGTTCAAACAGGTATTGCCCGTACTGGAAAGTTGCTTGCCTGCGACCATGAAAATGTTCGTCCTGACATCCTTATCCTCGGTAAAGCACTCTCCGGTGGCGTAATACCGATCTCGGCTGTTCTTGCCGACGATGAAATCATGCTTACCATAAGGCCGGGTGAACATGGTTCAACTTTCGGAGGTAACCCTCTTGCTGCTGAGGTCGCCATTGCTGCACTTGAAGTGGTAAGGGATGAAAATCTGGCCGAAAAAGCCGAATATCTTGGTAAAATCTTCAGAAGCGAAATAGCTGCTGTGAAGTCGGATATGATCGAACTCGTCCGCGGAAAAGGTTTACTGAATGCCATTGTAATCCGCCCGAAAAACGGGAAAGAGGCCTGGGATGTTTGCATGAAAATGCGCGATAATGGATTGCTTGCAAAGCCCACGCATCAGCATATTATCCGTTTTGCGCCGCCTTTGGTTATTACTGAAGTCCAACTGCGCGAAGCTATTGGTATTATTATCAAATCAATAAAATCATTCGAATAAAGCACATTGTTTAAGTCTCTTTTCTGTTTCCGGATAGTTCCATTATTTTTTCAACAAGGCTATGTCGTACCTTTTTTGTACCTCAGGCCAGTTGATGAGGTTCCAGAAGGCATCTACATAATCGGCACGCTTGTTCTGGTACTTAAGGTAATATGCATGTTCCCATACATCGAGCGCCAATAAAGGTGTACCACGGCGATCAACTATATCCATCAATGGATTGTCCTGATTTGAAGTAGTTGTAACCTGAAGAGCACCTGTTTTATCAAGGATCAGCCATGCCCAGCCACTAGCGAATTTAGTTTTTCCGGCCGTACCAAACTGTTCTTTAAACTTGTCGAAGGATCCAAAGGATTTGTCTATTGCTGCTGCAAGATTCCCACCGGGTAAACCTCCTGCTTTCGGTGCCATATTTTCCCAGTATAAGGTATGATTATAAAAGCCTCCGGCATTGTTACGCACTGCGTCAGGGTACTTGCTTATTGCGCTGAAAATAGCTTCAAGCGACATGGTTTCCATTTCGGTTCCTTTTACTGCGGCTAAAAATTTATCAAAATAGGCACGATGATGTTTACTGTAATGAATCTCTACAGTTGCCTTATCGATGTAAGGCTCCAGCGCATCATAGCCGTACTGAAGCGCCGGAAAGGCAAAGCCATTCTGCTGGCCATCCTTGCCGAATGTGTAAAATGTTTGAGAGTTTACATGTGGTGATTTTCTCAAATTCACCGCAAGGATACTTCCTGAAAGAACTATTAGTATTCCGATCATCGTGAGAAATGTCGTTTTCTTCATATGCCAATAAATTTAAGTTTTCGATATAATGTATCAAAGATAAACATTCATTAACCTGCTTGTTGAATTCTTTCAAATAGAGCCCGGCCACTCCAAAGAGCGACCGACGTGCCAATAAATAAAATAAACACACGCATGAAGATGGGTTGACCTATCCTGCATTATTCATGCAGAAGATAAAAGACAAAAGTAAAAAGATAAAAGTCAGGAATTTGCAAACCACTTTCAATATTTGTTTTTGTAAAGTTGATTTTTATGATTTTTTTCATAATGTTTTGAACCTTTTATCTTTAACCTTTTATCTTTTGTCTTTATTGATGTTTATGAATTAATCAGGCTATAATTGACCCTAAGCTTTTGAGTAGTTATCTGCTACTTTTTCCCAGTTAATAAGGTTCCAGAATGCCATGATGTATTCGGGGCGACGATTCTGGTATTTCAGGTAGTAGGCGTGTTCCCATACATCCAGTCCCATGATTGGTTTCGCATGACAATCGTGGACATCCATAAGTGGATTATCCTGGTTGGCGGAAGAACATACACACAGGCTGCCATCCGTTTTAACACTCAGCCAGGCCCAGCCACTGCCAAACCGGTTTGCTGCAGCATCGTTGAATTTTGTCTTAAAAGCTTCGAATGATCCAAAATCCTTGTCGATAGCTTCGGCTAACTTGCCAGTTGGTAAGCCACCGCCGGTGGGCGAAAGAATCTCCCAAAACAGGCTGTGATTGTAAAAGCCTCCACCATGATTTCGCACGGCTGCCGGGTGCTGACTTATATGGGCAAAGATTTCTTCAAACGTTTGATTTTCCAGAGGTGTTCCTTGTATGGCTGCTGCAAATTTATCATAATAGGTACGATGGTGTTTGGAGTAGTGGATTTCCATGGTCATTTTGTCGATATGGGGCTCCAATGCATCATAAGCATATGGTAAGCCTGGGAATTCAAATTTCATTGCTGTTCCTCCGGGTTTTTATTTACTGATGAATAATTTATATAGAATGTTTATAAATAACATTGTTCGATAAAAAAAGTTCATCCATCAAGTGCGAAAAAATTGCTATGTGTAGGAATAATAAAACCACTTTGTTGTGCCTGAGAACAATAACACATTTTAAGCAGAAAACTTTTACAATGCCCATGTGCATTAGCTTTGAGGCTACCAAATGTAAATAATCAAAAGAAGATGAAATAGCATTTAGAAGGTCACCAGCAATTTTATATTGAGCTGCCGGGATGTAAGATAGTTAGGGACAGCATATTGACGGTTTTGGAAATCCTTAACCCAGATATATGAAACTGTGTTGTTCACCTGCAAAAGATTGAATATCTCGGCACTAATCCAGATGGTTTTGAAATAGTTAATAAAATTACCAGGTCGCAACTGGCTGTCTTCGCTTTTAATTTGCTTGGAGAAACCAATATCCACACGCCGGTATGGCGGCATACGGAATATTTGTGTATATCGTGGAGTGCCCGGTGCCCCGAATGGCAAACTGCTTCCAAACATCAGCATAAGGTGCATCTTATAAGTTGGGTTTCGGGGCAGATAATCCTGAAAAAAAAGACCGAAATTAACTCTTTGATCTGTTGGACGGGGAATGTAGCCTGGATATTGGATTAAACTATCTACAGGCGCCTGATCCACGGTTCTTCCCGGTACAATCAGTGAGTCTGCTTTGTTATAATAGTTATAATAAAAATCGTCCTTGATGTCCTCCTGAGTTTGCATTATCGAAAGACTTACCCAGGATTCTATCCCTTTTACAAACTCTCCGTTCACTTTCATATCGATCCCTGTAGCATAACCATGGGCGTTGTTTTTGGCATAATAGCGGATTCGGACATTATCTACTTCATAGGGAACCAGGTTGTCAAGGTACTTGTAATAAATTTCTGTGACGAATTTGAATGGACGATCCCATGCCAGGAAATTCCAGTCGCTGCCTGCAACAAAGTGAATGGAAGTCTGTGCTTTTAGCGATGTATTAAGATTACCTTCAAAATCACGTAGTTCCCGATAGAAAGGTGGCTGATAGTATAATCCACCCGAAAGTCGAAAAAGTATGTCCTTTTGCCAGTTGGGTTTATATGAAAAAGTTGCCCGGGGGCTGATCAGCAGTTGCTTATTCACATCCCAGTAGTTGGCGCGCAGACCGGCGGTGATCGAAACGTGAGTGCTATCGCCGTCCAGCAGAAACATATTCTGCATAAAACCGCTGTAGCGGTTACTTGAAAGGAAATTTTTACTGAGAACACTTTCAGCCAGCGTGAGCGATCCGGTATAGCCGGGTTGTCCGGGAATGCCTCCCGGATAGGGGATTGAGTATCCGGCAGAATCGATCATCTCCCATTCATTCATTTTATCGTCGATAATTTCGTGCTGGTACTTTACAGCCCATTGGAGGTAGTTGGATGAGCCTGATATTGCCCCCCGATGTTCAGCATTTATGACTGTAGCGTCGAGGTAATTCCGGGCATGGTTCAGGAAGGTACCGATTCCACTGGTTTCTGTAACTTCTATGCTGTCGCTGCTGCTATTTTGAAGGTTAGCTATCCAATATTGGCCCTGTATATCATAGGTTTCACTTTCGTGCGACTGAAAAGCACTGACTGTCCATCGGAGTTGGGTATTCTGACGAGGTTTATAAGTAAATGAGAATGCTCCCATATAGTTGTTGAACTGGTCGGCTTCTTTTCCATCAAAATATATAGTGAGACGAAGGGGCATATCCTGTGTCCCAAATTTGGTCTCGCGGGTTTCAGGAATAAGGTTATAAACATTTCGGGCATAGTTGCCCAGGAATGAAAGTTCTACTTGTTCGTTAAGATCGTAGGTAACCAACCCCTGGACATCGGTAAACGAAGGTCTGTATTCTCCTTTCGTCTCCAGACCTCCCAGAATGTATTGGTTGGATTTCTGCCGGACACCCATCAGGTAGGTGAACCTGTGATTGTCCGATGCCCCTTCCAGATGGGCTGAGGCACCCAGCAAACTTGCCGAAAATGATCCGGCAAACGTTGTTGGGCGTTTGTATCTGATATCGAGAACACTGGACATTTTGTCACCGTAACGCGCATCGAACCCTCCGGCAGAGAATAGGATGGATGATACCATGTCGGAATTCAGGAAGCTCAGTCCTTCCTGCTGCCCCGAACGAACCAGGGAAGGACGATAAATCTCAATATCATTTACATAAACAAGGTTCTCGTCATAGTTGCCTCCCCTCACAGAGTATTGAGAGCTTAATTCGTTGTTCGAAGATACACCTGGAAGTGTTTTAATGAGTGCTTCTATTCCACCCGAAACACTGGGAATTATTTGCGCATTTTTAGGATTGATGCGGGTGAGGTTCGTAGTGCGTAATTGCTGGTCTTCTACCACTACATCGGCAAGAACGGTAGTGGACTCGCGGAGACTGCGGGCGATGATCCGTTTTTCTCCGGGTGCCAGCCGCAGATTGATGGTTTCTTTGTCGTAGCCGATAGAAGTTATGATTATTGAAACATCTTTGTTCGCCGGGATAGTTAGCTCAAAATTACCTTTTGCATCAGTAGATGCTCCCGCTGCAGAGCCAGAGATAGCAATATTTACAAATTCGAGGGGATTTCCCTGCGCGTCAGTAATTTTTCCCAATAGTTTACCTGTACCTTGAGCCTGTATATTCGGTGAAAGTAGCAATATCGCTGGAAGAATTATGAGAAGACTTAGGCGATGCAGCATTGTAGCGGGGTTGGTTACAGGTTTTCTCCGGCAGGGAAGGCTCGGAAGGTTATTTTTTTTTCTTTTTAAAGTCACCGTTTTTCCAGGCTTTAATAAACTTTGCCCAGGCAAAAGGATTGAAAATAGTAAGAGGCTGCGTTTGGCCGTAATAATAAAGTTTGTCTATCTGGTGATCGAGGTTATTACGATAGTTCATTGCGCCATCCATAGCATATTTTTCAAAATTCTGGGCACTTTCGCGCATCTCCATATAATTGATGTTCTTTTGGGCAATCACAATATCGTCGTCAGGAATTTTGAGTTTAATAAAAGCCTGCTTGAATTGCTCCCGCGAAGGCCATGGATATATCACCGTTTCGATGAGCTGAATAGTGTCGGAAGATAAGACTTGTATAAGCGAATACCTGTTTTCCGAAAGGGTATCCGGTATGTGGTACTCTACTTTTTTATAGCCTGTTGCTGAAAATTGAATGACATCGTTTTTATGCGCAACGAGAGAAAAAAAACCGAAATAATCAGCAGTGGTACCGCGGTGTGAAGATTTTATCATGACAACGGTAAACGGGACCGGCTGCAGGCTATCGGATGTAACAACCACACCCGAAAATTGGACCAGGTCATTTTTGTGCTGCTGTGCAGATACTGTGCGGGATAGACAACAAAGCGCAAATAGCAGAAATGTGTAGAGATTAAGCCTCATTTTGTGGCAAATATACTTGTTAACATTTATAATCAGGTAAAATTAACGAATGTTAACGCAAAAAAGTATAAAAAAAGCCGTTGCCCGAAAGGACAACAGCTTTTTCCTGAAGTATCAGATGAAACTTTATTTCACTAAGTATCCCTTTGCTCTGGCTTCTTTCAAACAAGCTGTGATGCCATTCCTGG